>Ga0189291_100117_pt1 | contig 78159 bp, 72 predicted proteins | sample UW1redminimetaG_FD_130331 | JGI IMG/M metagenome (GOLD analysis project Ga0189291, IMG submission 130331) | Marine microbial communities from the Costa Rica Dome - UW179B-red mini metaG | ecosystem: Environmental > Aquatic > Marine > Oceanic > Photic zone | place: Costa Rica: the Eastern Pacific...
GAAGGCGAAATTGCCGAAGGTTTCGTGCAGAACCATGCCGCCATATTCCGGCCGCGGCTGCGACAGCATCGGGTACTTGCCGGATTTCGACCAGTCAAACGAGCCGCCATCGACGATGACGCCACCCATCGAGTTGCCGTGGCCGCCGATGAACTTGGTCAGCGAATGCACCACGATGTCTGCGCCATGCTCGATCGGCTGGATCAGGTAGGGCGAGGCCATGGTGTTGTCGACGATCAGCGGCAATTCGTGCTTGCGCGCCAGTTCGGCGATAGCATTGATGTCGACGAAGGTGCCGCCGGGATTGGCAAGGCTCTCGATGAAGATCGCCTTTGTGCGCTCGTCGATCTGGCTTTCGATGCTCGACAGGTCTGCCGGATCGGCCCAGCGGACATGCCAGTCGAACGATTTGAAGGAATGGCCGAACTGGTTGATCGAGCCACCATAGAGCCGGTTGGCGGCGATGAAATTGTCGCCCGGGCTCATGATGGTGTGAAAGACCAGGAGCTGCGCGGCATGACCGGAGGCGACGGCAAGGGCCGCGGTGCCACCTTCGAGTGCGGCGATGCGCTCCTCGAGCACGGCCTGGGTCGGGTTCATGATGCGGGTGTAGATGTTGCCGAAGGCCTTCAGGCCGAACAGCGAGGCGGCGTGGTCGGCGTCGTCGAAAACGAAGCTGGTGGTCTGATAGATCGGCGTTGCGCGCGCGCCGGTGGCGGGATCCGGCTGGGCCCCCGCGTGAATCGCAAGCGTGTCGAAACCTGGCTGACTTGTCGGCATGGACCTCTCCCCCTTTGCCCGAAATTAATACCGTGAGGGGTTATCCCGCATGTCTGCGTCATGGTCAAAGAAGAATTTTGCGCGCGGCCACCCGATCGCGGCGCGTCACACCCGATCCGCATCACATCTGCGCAAGATTATTCCTCAGTCCTTTTCGCCGGGATTTCCGCGCAGCCCGTAGCTCTGGTAACCCGTGCGCATCACCGGCTTGCGCGAGGAAATCACGCCGGAGTTGACGCCGGTCCAACCGATTTCACCCGACAGCCGGCCGTATTCGATCTTCGGGCAGCGGTTCATCACCACCTTCAGGCCCGCAGCCTCGGCGCGGCTTGCTGCCTCGTCATGGCGCACGGTGAGCTGCATCCAGATCACCTTGGGGAGTTGCTCAAGCGCCAAGGATTCATCAATGATACCGGGCACAGCATCGGAAGCCCGGAAAATGTCGACCATGTCGATGGGATCGGGAATGTCGCTGAGCTTCGCGTAGGTCATCTGGCCGAGGATTTCGCGGCCCGCCTGCCCCGGATTGACCGGAATGATCCGGTAGCCCTTGTCGATGAGGTATTTCATGACGAAATAGCTCGGCCGCACGTCATTGGCCGAGGCGCCGACCACGGCGATGGTCTTCACCGACTGCAGGATGCCGGAAATGTAGGAATTGTCGTAGGTGTCGTGGTTCATCTGTTGCATATCCAGCGAAATCGGTCGCCCGGTTGTCGCAACGCGGATCAACCGCGTCAAGCTGATCCAGACGGCTTCGTCCCGATCCGCGCCACATTTGGCACTATGCTGGAACAGCACCCTTTCCGGAGAGAGAGATGACAGGCACACACAGGCCCACCCGGCAGATGCTGGCGATCACGATCTTGCTGGCTGCCACGACGCTTCCGGCCAACGCCATCAGCCGGATAGAAACCACGCGCACCGACTGCGGCGAGATCCGCGCGACGCTGATCCGCGAAGGGGCGGCGATCCTGCGTTACACCTCGAAAAAGGGGCTGCCGATCTATGACCGCTATGTCAGTTCGTCGCTTTTGTGCCAGAGCCATGAAATCGGCGTCTGGGCCAGCGTGCCGGCGCGCGATACGCCACGCTGCCGAGTGATCGCCTGCGAGGCAAACGCCAGCGACGATGACGATTTGATCCGGTTTCGGCCATTGCTGCGCATCACCGAGTAATCGCGGCCGGTGCTGGATGCCACACTGACGTTGGCAACGCCTATTCGGGCAAACTCATATGGCCATCTTCGCCCAGATCCATGAACGGATTGTGGGCCAGTTCCCACAGGTGCCCGTCGGGATCGGCGAAATAGCCGGAATAGCCGCCCCAGAACACCTCGTGCGGCCTTTTCACCGGCTCGGCGCCACTTTGAACCGCGAACTCCCAGGCCGCATCGACGGCCTCGCGCGAACCCAGATTGTGCGCCAGCGACATGCCTTCGAAGCCTTGACGTGCGGTCGGTTCACGACCGGCGTCAGCGGCCAGCGCATCGCGTCCGAACAGCCCCAGCACCGTGCCGTTCATGTGGAAGAAGCTGACATCGTCATTGGAGGCGGAAGACCGTTTGAACCCGAGCTTTTGATAAAACGCGGTCGCGGCGGCGACATCGGCAACGCCCAGCGTGATCATGGTGATGCGCGGTTCAAAACTCATGGCGAAAACGCCCCCTGGCAGTTTGAAGCAAGCTTGGTAGAAAAGAACATAAAGTGAACGTACGACTGGAACAGCAGGATGTCAATCACTGACCGGGGGACAGACCGGCTCAGATTACTCCCCGGTCCATTCCGGTGTGCGCTTGGCGATGAAGGCGCCGATGCCTTCTTCGGCATCGCGGGCCATCATGTTCTCGACCATCACGCCGGCGGTGTACTCATAAGCGTCTTCGAGCGACATCTCGGCCTGGCGATAGAACGCTTCCTTGCCGATCTTCACCGTCAACGGTGACTTCGACGCGATGGTTTCGGCATATTTCATGACGACCTGGTTAAGGTATTGCCGCGGCATGATGCGGTTGATCAGCCCGAACTCGCGCGCCGTCGAGGCATCGATGGTCTCGCCGGTGAGCAGCATTTCCATGGCCTGCTTGCGCTGGACATTGCGGCTCAGCGCCACCATCGGCGTCGAGCAGAACAGCCCGATATTGACGCCCGGCGTGCAGAAGGCGGAGGTGTCGGTGCAGAATGCCAGATCGCAGGAGGCCACCAGCTGGCAACCGGCGGCAGTGGCAAGGCCGTCAACCTCTGCGATCACCGGGACCGGCAGGTGCACGATTGTCTGCATGAGTTCGGCGCAGAGTCTCATGGTGCGGGCAAAAAACGCCCTGCCCAGGTCCTCGTCGGCGCGGTGCAGGGTCAACTCCTTCAGATCATGGCCGGCGGAGAACAGCTTGCCCGGCGTCGCCGAGGCGATGATCACCACGCGGATGGATGCGTCGTCCCGGGTTGCGTCGAGTTCGGCCTTGAGCGCCTGCATCATGGCGATCGACAATGCGTTTGCCGGCGGATTGTTCATTTCCAGCCGCAACACGCTCCCCAGTCTTTCGGACTTGACCAGACCCGATTGCGCATCCTTGTTCAACTCGACCACGTTCATGCAAGAAACCCTTTCCTGTTCGAGCCCGAGTTTAACCCGGCGGGCGGGCTGCGGGAACCCCATCCCGGCGTTGACCGGACACTCAATTTCCGTAACGCTGGCTGCCGGGAGAGAATCTGGCGGGAGGAATTGGCCAATCGCAAAACTGCATTGTGAACCTGGTGGGCCCGGCGCCCGTCAGCTCTTTTTTCATAGCTTATTTCGATCGACAGGAACCTGCCCATGCCAGCACCGGCCACGCCCGTCATGTCCGCCCCGGAAGTCTCAGCCTACCTCGATGAGGTGTTCCCGCAGATCAGGGAAAACGGGGATGATATCTCCGTGCTTGACGTTACACCGGGAAGCGCACTTGTCCGGCTCAATGCGGACGTCAAGCATCTGCGCCCCGGCGGAACGGTGAGCGGGCCGACCCTGTTCATGCTGGCCGACCTTGGCGCCTATGCGGTGATCCTGGCCCATATCGGCCGCGTCGCGCTTGCCGTGACCACCAATCTCAACATCAACTTCCTGATGAAGCCCGAACCCGGACCGCTTGATGCCACCGCCACCATCCTCAAACTGGGCAAACGGCTGGTGGTGACCGACATCGCAATCCATGATTCCGGCGGTGAACTGGTGGCCCACGCCACCGCCACCTACTCGATTCCGCCAAGGGTTTGAGCAGGTCTGGCGCATAATTTGTGTGGTATTTTAATACCGTATCTCTAACTCATTGATTTTACTGTGTTATTTGTAGATCGCACCCGAAACGGCCGCTTGACGGTGATTTTGAGCTCCCCTATAAGCACGCAGCGTCGGAATTTTCGGATTTCGGCGCATCTGTTGTTTTGGAACCGATGCCCTGCAGACGACTGAAACAACGCAAGCAACAAGAAACGTCCGGTTATCGGCTCGCCCGGCACCGGATCCTGAATTGAAGAGAGAACTCCAATGAAAACCTTCTCGCAGAAGCCTGCAGAGGTGGACAAGAAGTGGGTGATTATCGACGCGACAGATCTCGTCGTCGGCCGTCTTGCCACTGTTGTTGCCAACCGCCTGCGCGGCAAGCACAAAGCCACCTTCACCCCTCACGTTGACGATGGCGACAATGTCGTGATCATCAATGCTGAAAAGGCGGTCCTGACCGGCAAGAAATACACCGACAAGAAATACTACTGGCACACCGGTTATCCCGGCGGCATCAAGGAGCGCACTGCGCGCCAGATTTTCGAAGGCCGCTTTCCCGAGCGCGTCATCGAAAAGGCTGTCGAGCGCATGGTTCCGCGCGGCCCGCTCGGTCGTCGCCAGATGAAAAACCTGCGCGTCTACGCCGGTTCCGAACATCCGCATGAAGCTCAGCAGCCGACCGTTCTCGACGTCGCTTCGCTGAACACCAAGAACAAAAGGAGCGCCTGATAATGGCTGAACTCAATTCGCTTGAGGAGCTCGGCGCATCCGTGACCGCTGCTGAAGCTGCACCGGAAGCACCGGTTCACGTGCGCAAGGTCGATGCTCAGGGCCGTTCCTACGCCACCGGCAAGCGCAAGAACGCAATCGCCCGCGTCTGGGTCAAGCCGGGCACCGGCAAGATCACCGTCAACGGCCGTGATTTCGTCACCTACTTCGCACGTCCCGTGCTGCAGATGGTCGTCCAGCAGCCGGTCGTCGCCGCTGCCCGCCAGGGCCAGTTCGATGTCGTCTGCACCGTCGTCGGTGGCGGCCTCTCCGGCCAGGCCGGTGCGGTTCGCCACGGCATCTCCAAGGCGCTGACCTACTACGAGCCGGGCCTGCGCGCGGTTCTCAAGAAGGGTGGCTTCCTGACCCGCGACAGCCGTGTTGTCGAGCGTAAGAAATACGGTAAGGCCAAGGCCCGCCGGTCGTTCCAGTTCTCCAAGCGTTAAGCTTTCCAACTGGATCTGCATGTTTTGGACGGGGCTTCGGCCCCGTCTTTTTTTTGCCGCACGCGCACAGGCAATGATTGAAACGCAGAACTGAATCGTGTACCCAAGATGACACCTTAAGTTGATGAATTTTCCATATTTGCGACCTTTTCAAGCGCCAGGATTCTCCCAACTGCTTGAATTCAATCACAGACAGGACAACCAATGCGATTTTCTACGCTGATTGCCGGCCTTATGATTTCTTGTGCCTCCGGCGGCCTTGCAAGTGCCGCCGACATGACCGGCAACACCGGTGGCAGCCTGCCATGGTCGGGCTATTACATCGGCGCCTTTGGCGGTTACCACGCAGGCGACATCACCAATTCCGATTGCGCCGGCATTTGCCCGACCGATCCGGAATTCAACACCTGGGGCGTCGGCATTCAGGCCGGATATGACCACGAGTTCGCCAACCGGTTGGTGCTTGGCGGATATGCAAAGATTCCGCTGGCGGCGAGCAAGGACAGTTTCACCCTGCCAATTTTTGGCGCCTATACCTACAAGACAGAATTTTCAGGGTTCATCGGCGCCCGGCTCGGCTATGACATGAGCAACGGCCTGTTGCCCTATGTCGCTGGCGGCTACAATTTTGCCCGGATTACGGCCGAGAACGGCGCATTCTCCCAGACCAACACGCACCACGGCTACCACCTGTCGGTGGGTGCTGAATACATGATGACCGACAACATATCCGCCGACTTCCGCTACACCCACTCGCGGTTCGGCAAGGAAACCTACAATCCCGGCGTCGCCTCGACCTGGGGTGAAAAGGCGAATGCCTTTGCGATCGGGATTAATTACCGATTCTGAACCAAACCGGGCGACCACGCAGAGACAGATCTAAAGGGGCCTTGGCAAGCAAGGCCCTTTTTGTTTGCCCCTGATCGTGGACGGCTCTCAACGGGAGCGATTGGCGGTCAGCGGCAGGTCCACGCCCGCCACAGGCCCCGAGCCGCGCAACATCCGCAAGCTCCAGCGCGATAGTGGCGCTTCGACGGCGTAGTGATAGGCAGCAGCGGCCAGCACGGCAACACCCGTGATGATCAGATAATGCAGCTGCCAGGGCAATGCGATCGTCGTGACAGTCGAGATGGCGTGCTTGATGTAAAACGTCACGACGAAGACATGGGTGAGATAAAGCGCATATGACCATTCACCCAGACGCGCCAACACGGCGCTCCTGAAGGTCAGGACACTAAGTCCCCCGTAAAGCACCGCGGCCGCCGGCACGCCCCAGAACAATGCCCGCCACTCCCCCACCGGACGTTCCCATTGCAGAGCGAGCAGCAGCAGTCCGGCCGTGAAAACCGCGATCGGAACCAACCCCGGCCCCCTGCCCCTGTCCCTGCCCCTACTCTGGCTCCAGCTCTGAAAGATCAGGATACCGAAGACGAATTCGAGCAGGATCGGATCCGAATAGAACGCCAGCGCACCACTGTCCGGTCCGAACAGAACTCCCGCAGCAACCAGACAGATCAGGGCCGCCGAGGTTCCCATCAGCTTGCGGTCCCCAAACAGGCCCGCGGTCAGCGCCACGATGGCGTAAAAGAAGATCTCGTAGTTCAGGGTCCAACCGACCACCAACAGCGGCGTTGTCGAGCCATCGCCCTGCTCCAGTGCTAAAAAGGACAAGGATGCGAAGAGACTGTACAGATCCGCCGTAGTCGAATTGAACAGCTGCGGCATCTTCAAGGCCAGCGCGAACACCACGAACGTGATCACCCAGTAGGCCGGCACCACACGCGCAACACGCCGGATCCAGAAGTCCTTGCCGTTGAAGCCCGCGGACCGGGCAACGATCATCGCCATGATGAACCCGGAAATGACGAAGAACAGGTCGACGCCGGCCGCAGCGACATGATCTATCCGCTCCGGATCAAGTCCCCAGGTTTTCTGCGACAGCACCGAGATATGATAGAAAACCACGGCAACAGCTGCCGCAGCGCGCAGATACTGCACGGCAAGTAGCGTGTCGGGCTGAGAAGACGGCGGAAGTGCAGCGCTCACGTGGTTATCCAATGGTTTACGAATGGATCATACCATCGTGACCTCACCGACATTGGTTCAAACCGGATTTAACCTTAACATCCGCCCGCTGCAGGCTTGTCCCGCTTTATCCGCGGAGGCGAATGCGCTAGGCAGGTTCAACAACTTCAGCCGGAAACCCGACCATGGCCAACAAATCCATCGATCACGCTTTCACCACCCGTTCGCTGACATCGGCTGCGAGCGATCCGACCTATGCCGGGGCGCTGTCGTTCATGCGGCGCAAGTACACGAAAAACCTCAAGGGTGCGGACGCGGTGGTCTGGGGCATTCCGTTTGACGCGGCGGTGTCCAACCGGCCCGGCGCACGGTTTGGCCCGCAGGCGATACGGCGAGCGTCGGCGATTTTTGATAATGATCCGCAGTACCCGTTTGATCGCGACCTGTTCGAGGCCATGGCGGTGATCGATTACGGCGATTGCCTGCTTGATTACGGCAATCATCAGAAGACCCCGGCAACAATCGAGCGCGAGGCAACGAAGATCCTTGCCTCGGGTGCGTTCCTGATGAGCATGGGCGGCGATCACTTCGTCACCTGGCCGCTGCTGAAAGCCCATGCGGCCAAACACGGCCCGCTGGCGCTGGTGCAATTCGACGCCCACCAGGACACCTGGTTCGATGACGGCAAACGCATCGATCACGGCTCCTTTGTCGGGCGCGCCGTGCGCGACGGGATCATCGACCCCTCACGCTCGATCCAGGTCGGAATCCGCACCCACGCGCCAGAGGATTGCGGCATCCGTATCGTCTATGGCTACGAGGTCGAGGACATGTCGGCTGCGCAAATCGCCGGAACCATCCTTGATCATGTCGGTGATGCACCGGCTTACGTCACCTTCGACATTGACTGCCTTGACCCGGCCTTCGCACCGGGAACCGGAACGCCGGTCGCAGGCGGCCCGTCGAGCGCCAAGATGCTCTCGGTGCTGCAGAAGCTCGGGGGACTTGATATCAAGGGTGCCGATATTGTAGAAGTTGCTCCAGCCTATGATCACGCGGACATCACCGCGATTGCCGGAGCTTCGGTCGCCATGCATTATCTCGGACTTCTCGCAGAACGCCGCTCGCGACGATAAAGTCTCGCAAGCCTCCATTGCCGTTTCGGGAAAACACCCGAAGCGCTGCGCAAGTTCCTGATTTTTTTGCATGAACGGAGAAGCCCGATGGCTCCCAAGATTTTCATTGACGGTGAACACGGCACAACAGGTCTGCAGATCGTCTCGCGGCTGCAGGACCGGACAGACATCGAGCTGATGTCGATGCCGGCCGAACAGCGGCGGGATGCCGATGTGCGGACGAAATTCCTGCGTGAAGCCGATATCGCGATCCTGTGCTTGCCCGATGACGCGGCGCGGGAAGCCGTGGCGCTTGCAGCGGATGCCGGTACAAGGTTCATCGACGCGTCAACGGCGCACCGGTCGAACCCGGACTGGGCCTTCGGTTTCGCCGAACTCTCCGCCAGCCAGGCAGCGCGCATTGCCGGCGCCCAGTTCGTCTCCAACCCGGGATGTTATTCGACGGGCGCCATCGCGCTGATTGCGCCGCTGGTGGCTGCAGGCCTGCTGCCTGCCGATTACCCGGTCACGGTCAATGCGGTCTCAGGCTACACCGGCGGCGGCAAGCAGCTGATCGCGCAGATGGAAGATGGCAGCCGCGATGACGCGATCACCGCCGCCTATTTCTCCTATGCGCTGACGCTGGCGCACAAGCATGTGCCGGAAATCATGAGCCACACGGGGATCACCCGGCGGCCGATCTTCACACCGGCGGTCGGGCGGTTTGCGCAAGGCATGCTGGTCAATGTGCCGCTGCATCTCGATCTGCTGACCGGCAATCCGGGCCTGGCAGATATCCATGCAGCCTTGAGCGCTCACTATGCCGACAGCGCTGTTGTCGAGGTGGTTTCACCGGCTGATACCGCCGCTGCCCCCCGGCTTGACCCGGAGGAACTGGCAGGCACCGACCGGATGAAGCTCTATGTCTGCGGGAATGCGGACGCCGGCCAGGCCAATCTGGTGGCATCGCTCGACAATCTCGGGAAGGGCGCCTCGGGCGCCGCGGTCCAGAACCTCAACCTGATGATCGCCGGCTGAGCTACCTTCAGCTTCGGATTTCCACGGCGGTCTGCAACGGATAGGCGCCGTGGAAGCCGCGCCAGTGGGCGACGGCGAAACCAAGCACGACCACTGCCCATCCCTGATGCACCAGGGCCCAGCCAATCGGCACCTGCCCCAGAATGACGACAATGCCGATCGCAGCCTGAATGCAGACAAGCGCGAACAGCACGATCGAGCGACGGCAATGGGTGCTGCCGGCGCCATGGGAGATGGAGGCCAGCATGTGCCACAGGGTCAACAGGAACAGAAGATAGCCACCGATGCGATGGACGAATTGCACGGTGAGTTCGTTTTCAAAGAAATTGCGCCAGGCCGGCATCAGTTCGAACAGCCCGTCGGGAACCAGAGCGCCGTTCATCAACGGCCATGTGCTGGAGGCAAGGCCGGCATCAAGACCGGCAACCAGGCCGCCGAGATAGATCTGCACCAGCACCAGGCCTGCCAGAGCCCCTGCCCCACGTTGCACGCCAGGGCTGGGAACCGGGTCAGCCGAATGCGGAGCCAGTCCGCGCATCACCCAGACGATCGCCGCGAAAATCAGGCAGGCAAGGGTCAGGTGCGTGGCCAGCCGGTACTGGCTGACGTCGACGCGATCGATCAGGCCGGATGCCACCATCCACCAGCCCACGGCACCTTGCAGCCCGCCCAGGACCAAGAGCCCGAACAGCGGCCAGCGCAGCCGCTTCTCGACACGTCCGGTGACGAGGAAAAACAGGAACGGCAGGCCGAACAGAACGCCGACGCCGCGCGCCAGCAACCGGTGCGCCCATTCCCACCAATAGATCGTCTTGAACTCGTCGAGGCTCATGCCCTTGTTGATCAGCTGATACTCGGGGATCTGGCGGTAGAGTTCGAGCTCTTCCTGCCATTCCGTTTCACTGAGCGGTGGAATGACGCCATGGATCGGCTTCCACTGGGTAATCGACAATCCGGAATCCGTCAGCCGTGTCGCGCCGCCGACCAGCACAAGCGCCAGGATGGCGACGAGCACAATCGACAACCAGACGCGTTGCGCCGTCCGGTTGCGGCGGATGCGGTGTTGCGAAGCCATGGCGGCATCGGCGCGCGGCGAAATCTCGGCGTGGTCGGCAGTATCGGAGCTTGTCATGGTAATGGCGGTCTTCAACGATTTCTTCCTTCGAACGATCGCCGACATGTGCACCACACCTGATTGCATGGCAAGTGCTATGGCTTTGCGTCATGCCGTCGCGGCGGCGATGAACCGGCGTAACGCGACGGCTTGCCCTTGCGTTCAGGCTCAAAGGCGTTATGTCGGGGGCAGCACACAGTCAGAAGGCCAGCCTATCATGCCCGTCCGCCTCAAGAAGCTCATCGGAACCGTGATCATCGTCGCGCTGGTGGTGTTGTACGCGCTGGTTGCCACGACGGTCGCCAGCTACCGCCTGGCGGAATCGGCGTGGTATGTGCATCTGCTTTATTTCCTGTTCACCGGGGTTCTCTGGGTGGTGCCGGCAATGTTCGTCATCCGCTGGATGGAACGCCCGCCCAGGAACAAGCAGGCCTGATGCAGCCGGAGCTGCGCACGCCAATGCGGTGTGCATTAACGCCACATTAGCCTTCACCCCGGCTTTTTGGCACAACCGTAGCGACATTTACCCGAATCTTGACACTCCGCCGTCATGCTCCCGGCCAGAAGCATGAAACTCCGAGAGCGTTGACCCAAATGGCGAATGCACAGGACATTACCGCGCCGCTGGCCAGATCCGCAGTGGCGACGCGCGAACACCATCTTTCGGCGCGCATCACGCCGGATTTGAACACCGTTTCGGACTTGTGGCAGGCCCTGGAAGCAGACCCGGCGGTGACTTTCCATCAAAGCCGGGCCTGGGTCGAAGCCTGGACGGACGGCACCGGTGTAGACCTCGCCATCGTAACGCTGGAGCAGAACGGCAGCCCGTTCGCCATCCTGCCGCTCGAAATCGAGCAGATGAACGGGTTGAAAATCGCCCGCTTCGCCGGAACCGCCTATTCCAACGAAAACACCGGTCTGGTCGACACGCATAAACAAGGCCGTCTCGAGCCGATCAGTGCGCGGGATCTTGGTCGCGCCCTGTCTCAGGCCGGACTCGCAGCCGACATCGTGCTGTTCGATAAGATGACGCCAGAAACCGCGGCGCGCCCGCCGTTTTCGGCCCTGCCGCGGGTGTTTCACCAGAATCCCAGCCTGCAGCTGCCGCTGCTTCCGGATTTCGCCGCGGTGCTTGCCCAGATCAACGGCAAGCGCCGGCGCAAGAAATTCCGCGTTTCCGAGCGCCGCCTGGAAGCGATGGGCGGCTACCGGCATATCACCGGCGACACCGACGACCAGGCGTTGCGCCTGCTTGACACATTTCTTGACCAAAAGCCGGTGCGGCTTACGGCCCAGGGGCTGCCCAATGTCTTTGCCGATCCGGGAATTCATGCCTTCCTGCGCCAGCTCGCCACGACGCGGGACGCTGATGGCAAGGCAGCGCTCGAACTTCACGGTATCGAGCTTGCCGGCGGCGAGTTTCAGGGAGAGATCATCGCCGTTGCCGGCCTGACCATCAAGGATGGCCACGTGACGTGCCAGTTCGGATCCATCAGCGAGGACATCGCCGCCGACGCGAGCGCCGGCGAGCTGCTTTTCTTCAGGATGATCGAGCACTATTCGACGGACCAGTACGAGGTCTTCGACTTCGGCGTGGGCGATCAGCTCTACAAGCGCTCCTGGTGTCCGCAGCGCACCGCGCTGGTGGACTGCTATGTGCCGCTCAATCTCAAGGGCCGTCTGGCCGCACCGCTGGTCGCCGGCGCGATCCGCCTGAAACGGGCGATCAAGACCTCTCCGGCGTTGCACCGGATTGCCTCGCGATTGCGTGGATTGACGCTCAGCAAGCCTCAGGTACCGGCGGAAGCGGACTAGTCGTCCGTCACCCTAGTTCGACTGATACCAAAGCGCCGCGCGTTCGATGGAACGCGCGGCGCTTTCACAACTTGAATGCACGCAAGCTATAATCAGGCGGCAGAGCTGCGGCTGCCCAACGGGCTCATCGGTTGGCCGGGCGTCATCAGCAACACGTCCTCAAAGCCCTGCGCGTTGAATTCGGCCAGGTAGTTGGCCACATCCGCCCCGTCGGACCGCAGGATCGAAAGTACGATTTCACCGCGTTCGGAGCGGGCGATCCGTGAAATCGAGGCCGCGTCGGCAGCGCCGCATTCGACAACCACCAGGTCATAGGCTTCGGTCAGCGCATCGATGATCATCGGCAAGCGGTCGATGGCCCGCATGGCGCGGCGGGCATTGGCGTTGCCGCGCGGAATGATGTGAGCCGCCGACAAGCGGTCGGGGTGGATCGAGTCGGCAATGCTGATATCGCCGCACATCAGGTCCGTCAGACCCGGAAGACGCATGGACTCAGCCATCAGCTCGGTCGGACAGGCCGATCCGGTCAGATCGATGAGCAAGGTCTTCAGACCGTCGCCGGCCACCGTGCGCGTCAGCATCACCGCTGCCGCCGAGCCCTCGTCACCTTCCGGCGAGACGCAGATCGCCACCGGGGTGACGTCGGTTACGAGCTGCTCGGCAACCGCCTCAACGCTGAAATCGTCAGCATCGTTGGAAATGAATGGCAGAGCTTCGGCCTCGGACTCCGGCTCGGGGTCTTGTTGCGTCTCGACCAGGGATGCCACCGGACTGGCAGCAGCAACTCCCGACGACAGTCGCTCGCCAGTATGGCCCTGACCAAGGCCCGAGGACGGACGCAGGGCACGCCCCGAGAACAACTCGCCGAGCATCACGCCGATGGACGACAGCAGGAATGTTGCAAGCGCCGAGACAAGGATGATCGGTCCGGTTTTCGGATAATGCGATTCCGATGCCGGCACGGCGCGGGAAATCACCCGTGCATCGGCGGGCAGAGCCTTGGGTTCAGTGCGCGACGCTGCCTCGCGATAGCGGCCGAGATAGGTTTCGAGAAGATCGCGCTGGGCGGCGGCTTCGCGTTCGAGCGAGCGCAGTTCAACCGCCTCCTCGCCCTCGCGGGCCGAACCTGCCTTGAGCTCATTGAGCTGGCCGATCAGTTCCTGTTCACGGATCCGCGCCACCTTGGCATTGCTCTCCAGGCTGGAAAGCACCTTGCGGATTTCACCGAGGATTTGCTGATCAACATCGGTCAATTGCGCGCGCAAGCCCTTCATGCGCGGATGCGCCTCAAGCAACGTCGTCGACAAATCCGCGATCTGGGCGCGGATATTGCCCTCGGTTTCGCGCAGACGCTGGATAACCGGCGATTCGAGCACATCGGAAACGGCATCAACGGCCTGGCCGTTCTTGAGCGCGTTGCGGACCGATTGCGCCCGGGCTTCGGAATCGGCCCGCTCCGCCCGGATACGGCTCAGTTCGGTCGAAATGTCCGACAGCTGCTTGGCGGCGATCGTGTCTTCCTGATTGACCAGAAGAAGACCGGTGCGGGACCGGTACTCGGCAATCCTCGCCTCGGATTCGCGGACCTTGTCGCGCAACTTGGCGATCTCAGGCTCAAGCCAGGCACTGGCGTCGGTATTGCTTTCGATCTTGGCGCCGGACTGGAACGAGAGATAGGCGTCAACCAGCGCATTGGACACCTGAGCGGCAAGATCCGCATCCTCGGACGAGAACTCGATGCCGATGACGCGCGATTCCGGCACGGCATAAACATCCAGTTTCTTGTTGAATTCCTTGAGGATGCGCTCTTCCGCAGGCACATCCAGCGGGTTTTTCTTGAGACCGAGCATGACCAGCAGATCGCCGATGACCGACGGGTTGGCGGCAGGATCGAATTCCTCGCGTGAGGACAGGTCGAGTTTGCGCGCGACCTGCTTGACCAGATCGGTCGAGCGGAGAATTTCGACCTGGCTGGTGACCGCGCGGTCATCAAGGGCTGCATCTGCGGTTTGCGGGTTCTGATCACTCGAATAGACCGGTTCCCGGGTTTCGATCAAAAGCCGGGTTTCCGACTTGTAGAGCGGATTGATCAGCCCGGTGACGACAAAGGCCAGCCCCGCCGCCGCAGCGGTCAATCCCGCAACAAGCGCTTTTCGCTCCCAGACCGCCTTTACCAGGCGGCCAAGGTCAATATCTACATCCGGTTGTGTGACTGGTGAGACAGACATGCGCAGCTACTCCGTACTTTTACTGAGCAACAACTGTAAAGGAACATGGTAACGCAACGGTTAAGGGGGGAGTCATGGTTCCTTTACCTTTCCGCCACCCTGCCCGCCAGAAGCGGATTTCGCCTCCGTCCAACTAAATCTGCTCCGAGTTTTACCAGCCGTTAACCCTAATGGATCGATAACGGGTCTTGAATTTTGCACGGATCGCGTGGAGCACGTAAAAGTATGAAACCCGCCAAGTCCAAAGCGACACAACTTCTGGCGGCCGCCATGGCTTCGGTCATGCTGGCGGGATGCTCCGGCTATCATCCGGCGCCGAAGGCCTTCCATGAAGCCGTGATGCAACCCTACCGGCTCGATGCCGGTGACCGGTTGCGCATCACCGTGTTCGAGCAGACCGGCTTGACCGGAACCTATACAATCGACCAAGCCGGATACATCGCCTTCCCGTTGGTCGGCGCGGTGCCGGCGCGCGGGCGCACCTTGCAGGAACTCGAAGGCGGCATCGCAGCGAGCCTCAGGCAGGGCTATTTGCGCGATCCCGATGTGTCCATCGAGATCGACCGTTACCGTTCGTTCTTCATCATGGGCGAAGTCGGCCAGTCCGGGCAATATTCCTATGTTGCAGGCATGACCGTGCAGAACGCCATCGCCATTGCCGGTGGTTACTCGCCAAGAGCAAATCAGCGAAATGTCGACATCACCCGGAAGATCAATGGCGAGATCATGACCGGACGGGTGCTGATCACCGATCCGATCCTGGCCGGCGACACCATCTATGTGAGAGAGCGGCTGTTCTAACCTCATGGCGGAACACAAATCCCTGCGGATCCTTCATTGCTTCCGGTCGCCTGTGGGCGGCATTTTCCGGCATGTGCGGGATCTTGCAGAAGAACATGCAAAGGCAGGCCACAAGGTTGGGATCCTGTGCGATTCCACCACCGGCGGCGCCTACGAGGACGCGTTGTTCGCCACCATCATGCCGCACCTGGAGCTTGGGCTGACACGAATGCCCATTCGCCGGTCGCTTGGATTATCAGACATCACGACGGCATTCAAAACCTTCAGTGAAGTCAAGAGTTTGCAGCCGGACGTGTTGCACGGACACGGCGCCAAGGGTGGCGCTTTCGTGCGACTGGTCGGCTCACGGTTACGGGTATCAAGGTCTTGCGTTGCCCGTTTATATTCACCGCACGGCGGAAGCCTGCACTACGACGAGAAAACCGTACGCGGTCAGGCCTATTTCGCGATCGAGCGATTTCTCGAACGCTGGACCGACAGCCTGGTGTTCGTCTCCGATTACGAGCGGCGGACATATGAGAAGAAGATTGGCACGCCGCGGGCCAGTTGGCGGCTGATCCACAATGGTCTCAGGGCGCATGAATTCGATGCGGTTGCCAATGCCCCGGATGCGGTCGACTTTCTCTATATCGGCATGATGCGCGACCTCAAGGGTCCGGATGTCTTCATCGAAGCCATCCGGCGGGCGGAACAGCTGGCCGGAAATCCGCTTCGTGGCGTCATGGTCGGCGATGGCGACGACAAGCCGCGCTACCAGGCACGCCTTGATGCGCTCGGCATGGGTGAGCGGGTCAAAATGCGCGACGCCATGCCGGCGCGCGACGCATTCGCGCTGGCGCGCACGGTTGTCATTCCATCCCGGGCTGAATCCATGCCCTATATCGTTCTTGAAGCGGTTGCGGCGGGCAAACCGGTGATTTCCACCAAGGTGGGCGGCATCCCGGAGATTGTGGGCCAGGATTTCGAAGGTTTCGTGCCGCCCGGGGACGTTGAAGCCCTCGCCCAGGCGATGGCCCATGCCGTCTCCGATCCGGACTGGTTGCCCAAAGCGATGCCCGAGATGGAGAGCTTTCGCGACCATTTCTCGGCAAGCACGATGGCCGACCGGATGTCCGCGCTCTACCAGGAATGCCTGACCGCGAAAAACCGGCACAGTACGAGCCAGATCGCGTCAAGCCTTTCTTAGGGTCGACATGTTATCCCGAAAGCAGAAGTTTCCGGGGAGAGTTCTGTCGTGAACAAGTTCGACCGTGATAACGCATTCAATTCCAAGTCCGTTCACAAGGCGATGGCCAACATCAAGGTCAAGCCGAGCCTGAAGGGCGAGGACGGCAAGCCGGTCGTTGAAATGAGCCGCCTGGCGCATCAGACGGCCAACCGGCTGTCGCAGGAAAACTATTCCCCGACGATGATTGTCGGCTCATTGCGGCTGGCGGAATTTGCCTTGCTGGCGCTGACCGGTTTTATCGTCTACGCGCTTTATGTCGGCTTCGACATGGATACGGCCGTGTATTTTTACGGGCCGGCCATTCTTACCGGCTCGACACTGGTTGTCCTGCTCGTCCAGATCGCCGACGGTTACCAGGTTCCCGCGCTCAGAAGTGCATTGAGAACGCTGCCCAAGGTGCTGACCGCCTGGGCCGTTGCATTCGCGATCATCGCGCTGGTTGCGTTCTTTCTGCAGTACGGCCTGGTGTTTTCGCGGGTCTGGTTTGCGGCCTGGTTCATCAGCGGGGCGATGGTTCTGACAATCGGGCGCAACATCGTCGCCTATGGCATCCGGCGCTGGGCCCGCAACGGCATCATGGAACGCCGCGCCGTGATCGTTGGCGGCGGCAGCATTGCCAAGGCATTGATCCGCTCGATCGAACAGGATGCCGACAACGACATCCGGATCTGCGGCTTCTTTGACGATCGCGACGAGCGGCGTTCGCCGCCGATGGTGGCGGGATATCCCAAACTCGGCAACATCGACACGCTGGTGGAGTTTGCGCGCATGGCGCGGATCGACATGCTGATCATTGCCTTGCCGCTCAACGCGGAATCACGGGTTCTGGAACTGTTGAAAAAGCTGTGGATCCTGCCGCTGGACATCCGGCTTGCAGCGCATTCGAACAAGCTCCGGTTCCGGCCGCGCGCCTACTCCTATGTCGGTGCCGTGCCGATGCTCGACATCTTCGACCGGCCGATCACCGACTGGGATTCGGTGGCCAAGCGGGCCTTCGACATCTTCTTTTCGCTGCTGGCGATCGCATTGCTGTGGCCGGTCATGATCGGCACGGCCATCGCCATCAAGCTCAATTCCAAGGGACCTGTTCTGTTCAAGCAGAAACGCCATGGCTTCAACAACGAAGTCATCGAGGTGCTCAAGTTCCGGTCGATGTACACCGACCAGTGCGACCCCACGGCGCGCGCCGCCGTCACCAAGGGCGATCCGCGGGTGACCAAGGTCGGGCGGTTCATCAGAAAGACCTCGATCGACGAGCTGCCGCAGTTCTTCAATGTGCTGCGTGGCGATCTGTCTCTGGTCGGACCGCGTCCGCATGCGGTCGTTGCGGCAGCCCATGACCGGCTCTTCGCTGAAGTTGTCGACGGCTACTTCGCCCGCCACCGGGTCAAGCCCGGTGTGACCGGCTGGGCGCAGATCAATGGCTGGCGCGGGGAAATCGACAATGACGAGAAGATCAAGCAGCGCACGGCGTGCGATCTCTACTACATCGAGAACTGGTCCCTGCTGTTCGACCTCAAGATCCTGTTGCTGACGCCGCTGAAGCTGCTCAACACGGAGCACGCATATTGACCAGCGCCGCCCTGCCCACGACCGCCGTCTTTCAGCCGCAACGTGCGGCGATCTCGATGCTGGCGGCGCTGCTCGTGGGTTTCGGCGTGTTCCTGTCGGGCTTCGTCATCAACGAGCCGGCCCCCTATGAGGTGTTCCTCGCCGTTCTGATCGGCATCTGGGCCATCTTCGGGCTCAAGCTGTCCAGGCACATCGCACCGCTGATCACGCTCTATGTGATCTTCAACATTGGCGGAATGTTCTCGATCCTGACCATGGATGACGTCAAGGACACGCCGATGTACATGGCGGTGTCGCTGTTTCTGGCGTTCACGGCGATGTTTTTCGCCGCCATCGTCGAAGCCGATCACCGGCGGCTGGTGCTGATCTTTCGAGCCTATGTGGCCGCGGCCATCATTACCTCGCTTCTGGGCATCCTCGGCTACCTCGGGGTGCTTCCCGGCGGCGAGGTGTTCACCCGCTACGGGCGGGCAATGGGCGCCTTTCAGGATCCCAACGTGTTCGGACCCTACCTTGTTCTGCCGGCGCTCTATCTCATGCACGGGTTGCTGACCGGGACGTTGAAGGCTGCGCCACTGCGGGTGGCAGGCCTTGTGGTTCTGGTGCTTGGGGTGTTCTTCTCGTTCTCCCGCGCGGCCTGGGGCCTCATGGCGATCACCATGGTTCTGCTGGTCATCACCATGCTGATCAAGGAGCGCACCGGCGCATTCCGGCTGAAGATCCTGATCATGACCCTGATCGGGTCGCTGCTGCTGGTCGGGGCAATTATCGTCGCGCTGCAATTCGACCAGATCGCCGATCTGTTTTCCGACCGCGCCAAACTGGTGCAGGCCTATGACGGTGCACGGCTTGGCCGCTTCGAACGCCACGCCATCGGATTCCTGATGGCGATGGAGCATCCGCTGGGCATCGGCCCGCTGGAGTTCGGCCTGATGTGGGGCGAGGATACCCACAACATCTGGCTCAAGGCGTTGATGGACTACGGCTGGATCGGTTTCGTCAGTTATGTGACGCTGACGGCCTGGACCCTGGTCCTCGGGTTCCGCTTTCTGCTGCGCGACCGGCCCTGGCAGCCCTACCTGATGCTCGCCTACATCGTCCTGGTCGGGCATGCGATCATCGGCAACGTGATCGACACTGACCACTGGCGGCATTTCTATCTGCTGATGGGAGTCGTCTGGGGATGCATCGCCCTGGAAATGCGCTGGCAGTCAGCGCTGCGCGAGCAGACCCGGATGCCGGCAACCGCCCGGCGCGCCTGACAAACCGCACGACAATCCGCAGCGCCACATGGCAAACGTTTTTCCCGGGTCGGCCGCCCGGACTCGACAAAGCCCGTGTTAGAATCTGCAAAACACCATTGAAATACAAAAGGAAAGCCCCATATCAGGGTCAACGCTTCCCCTGACGCCGGATGTACGCGCAGGGTTGAGGCCCGAGGCCGGTCTTTGACCGGCCTTTTTCATTCCCGCGATCCACATGCTGGACATGTCGCCGGATTACCGCGCTCACCGGCATCGCTCACGTCGGTCATTCGACACCGGCAATCCGGTCGATACCGCGAACTTGCGGCATTTTGGTCTTTTGTGGGATGAAGTCCGAGTGGTATCGCCGCCCCTGCCCGCCTGAAACGATGGCATGCCGATGCACGCCGGCACCATCGAGCGGTGCCGATCAATAGACCACGAAACTTTGAAAAAATGGTCGGAGCGGCGGGATTCGAACCCACGACCCCTTGTCCCCCAGACAAGTGCGCTACCGGGCTGCGCTACGCTCCGACTGGAGACAGGGCTTAGATCATCAGCTTTTTGAGCGCAAGGCCGGTTTTGCGTTTTGGCGCAATATCCTTGGCCAATTGCAGCTCCTGCCGGGCCCGCTGCCCCCCATGAATTCGAAGCACACCTTGAGATGCAGACGAACAGGCAATTCCCAGATCGCCAGAGGCGGGTTGGGAATTGCATCTGCCTCGAAATGGTTGGCGCTCGGTTCCTCAAGCAAATTAAAACCGGGCGGGCGCGCCGCGTGCGGTGGCGTCAACCCTGCGCCCACCCGGTAAACCGCAGGTCGTTAGGCTTCCCCGGCGGTTTTTGAGTTCAGAAGGACGACATTGTCGCTCCGTTCCGAAAACGCGAGTTTCATTTTCAAGCGCAAGAGTGCCTCCAGGCTTGCTCCCGAAACCTCGGAGGGTTCCTCCCCCTCCCAATCAAGCGCAGTTTGCATCACCGCCATATTTATCAGCCGGCTCAAATCGTTAAGCCGCAGGCGGTCCGCTTCTTCCCGGCATGTCACCAGGGTGCGTATAATCCAGGCATAGGAGCCCGCTTCACCAGAAAGCATGTCAGCCAATCCCTAATTTTGTGTGCCCAGCGCCTGGCCGTGCCGGAGCGCCGACGCCTCCAAAGGTCCACAGGCGTGCCAGGCACCCTCGGGCCGGATCAGTCGATAAGGATCATCCTTGAGCGACAGCGCTGTTGGCGACGGCTCGATATCCTCGACCATTTCGACAAAGACATGGCCGGAAAAGCCAAACGGCGCGCCATTCTCTTTCAGCTTGAAGCCGAAATGCTGCCAGAACGCGAGAAGGTCTTCCCGGGCATGGCCATAGATGCGCCGAAATCCCTTTTCCTTGCACAAGTCAACGCTGGCACGCACCAGATCGAACGCAGTCCGCGACGTGCGGAACTCCTTGCGCACGGCCAGTCGCTCCAGTTTTGCGAAGTCACCGAAAAACCGTAGCCGCATGCAGCCCGCCGGCTCATTGTCGACCAACGCCAGAAGATGGGTTGCGGCGAGATCATTGCCGTCGAATTCCTCATCATAGGGGCAGGCCTGTTCGCCGATGTAGACCGCTGAACGAATGGCTGCGACGCGCATCATGTCCTCAAAACCTGTCACCACCCGGATGCCGGTCGGACGCAAGACAGGATCGTGCGTGGCGTACCGCGGTTGACGCTCGGCAAGTGTTCTTGGCCGGCGCGGGATCATGTAGAAATCTTCGAGAAAGCGCCCGTCGTGCCAGATCCCCTTCTCAAATCCACGCCGCATCATGGCGCGGTGACCACGCAGGGTGAACGAGGTGGAGATGATGTCGGCCGAGGCATAGTGGGGCGAGTCAAACCGGTCCATGACCCGGTTGATGCCGGCTGCCAGGATGCCCGGCGTGAAGCTTGCCCAGACGTAGATCGCGGCGGGCCGTTCATGCTGACTGACCAGATACTCGTTTTGTGGATCGAGCAGGTTCAAGCTTCCGTCAAAAAGGGCTGAGCGTCCCGCCTCATTGAGAAGCAATGCAGACATGAAACCTTCCGGACGGGACCTGCCCCGCCGAGTGAACAACCATATCGCGTCGGCGTTCTTCTCGCCCACGCGAATGACCGTTTCCGGCTCGGCCAACCGGCCGATCGCCTTGCCGGCCTGATCGAGCAGACGCGGAACTTCCGAGGGATCCAACCGATTGGTCACGGTGACCATTGCGGCGGCCCTTTGCATCCGCTCCGCTTCCAGGGCAGCCTCTGCAGCCAACGAGCTTGCATTTGGTGGCAAAAAACTATTTTGTGATGTGGCTGACATGGTCAACGTCCCCTTCGCGTAAAGGGGAAAATAATCATGTCCCGCCGGTTTGACTTTGGTAAATGATGTAACAGAGAGTTCCCCCAATGGAACACCAATGGCGAAACGCCGATTGGAACAGTATCCGGGTCTTTCTTGCCGTTGCGAGATTGTGCAGTTTTCGCAAGGCGTCGGACGAGCTGAGCATGTCTGTCAACACGGCGCGGCGGACCATCTCCAGACTTGAAGATCAGCTTGGCTATCTGCTGCTTTTTCGCGAATCCGAAGGTGTCAGGCTGACTGATGAGGGGCGCCGGGTGGTGCTCGCCGCACGCGATGTCGAAAGCTCTGTTTCCGATATGTGGCGCGTCGCGGCCATGGCAGAACGCGAAGCGAGCGGGCCGATCCGCCTGGCCATAACCGAAGGCCTGGGCAGTTTCTGGCTGACCCCGCGTATTGTCGACTACATCAACGGCACCGGAGCCCAGAACCGGATTGAATTGCAGTGCGCCATGCGCTCGGTCGACGTCTTGCGCATGGAAGCCGACATTTCGGTACAGCTGGAAATGCCGAACCGGCCGGAGCTCAAGGTCAAGCGGCTTGGCTACCTGCACCTGACGCCGTTTGCCAGCACCAGCTACCTTGAGGAATTCGGCCGACCGAAAAACGTGACCGACATGGTCAACCATCGCGTGGTGGAACAGCAGACGGACCAGCTGGGAGGCTATGGGCTGGACAAGATCTTCGGCCCCAAGATCGCCGACCGCATGGTGCGGATGAAAACGAACTTCTCCTCGGCGCATTACTGGGCGGTCGCGAAAGGAGCTGGCATCGGACTGATGCCGAACTACGCCAGGGCGATCGGCGGCGATGTCGAACATGTCGACCTGGGCTTCGATTTCCGGGTCGAGATCTGGCTCGCAACCCATCCCGAAGTTGCCAAGAGCGCCCGGCACAGGGGCTTCATCGACTTCCTGACCGAGAGCTTCGATGACCGGAAGTATCCCTGGTTCGGAGCCGACACAATGAGCCCGGCAGAGATCGAGAAGCAGTTTTCGCGCGAGGATCTCAAATCCTATTTCGAGGGGTTTACTGCCCGTTCATGACCCTGCGCCGCTTCACACCCACTGTTCAGGAAGTTGTCACCCTGGCAACGCAGGACGAACATGACCGGCTCGCCATGGTCATCATGCAACTCGACATGGCCCTCGCATTGGCCAGGTCCAAGGGGCTTGCCGATGTGGAAACGCATCTTCAAGCCGCGCTGAATGAAGCGCGAACTCTCAACAAGAATTTGCTGAACTGATGCCCGCAGGTTATCTCGCCCGGGCGTCCCGGGGCATGTGATCAGCTTCGCGATCCGGTCGCTTCACCGGACCTGATCGAGCAGACGCTTGCATTCGAGAAGATCATAGAGCGCTTCCTGGAGCAAAGCCCGGTCATCACGCAACAGGCCACCGGACCTGCCTTCCGGCGCGTCCGCCTCGGATTTGCCGGCATCGGTGCCAAGCCCGAAAAAGCGGCGGGTGGACGGCAATCTTGCCTTGCCGACAAGCTGATCTTCTTCGGCTGCGGGCGCAGGCGGAGTTGGCGGCACCTTGTCGTCGGCCATGCTTGCCGAAAGCGCTTCAACCGCGGCCATGTCTCCCGCGCCGATGGCAATTACGAACTTGTTGCCGTTTTGCTTGAGCAGCTTCTGCACACCCTTGATGGTGTAGCCCTGATCATAAAGAAGCGTGCGGATTCCCTTCAGCAGGTCGATATCGTCGGGCCGGTAATAGCGCCGGCCGCCGCCGCGCTTCATGGGCTTGATCTGTGTGAACCTGGTTTCCCAAAACCGCAGCACATGCTGTGGAAGATCGAGATCTTCCGCCACTTCCGATATCGTCCGGAACGCGTCAGGGCTCTTGTCCATTGTCCCACTCCGATCTCTGAAGCGCCGCGGGTTTGATCAAAAACACCAGGACGCTGTCGCATCTTACATTTGCTGCACGGCATTCAACTCGCACATCGAATTCCCGAAAACCCGAAACAGGCTTGGTGTCCGGGCAATGGCGAATCGCGGTCAGCGACCATCATGCGAATGTTATTTCAAAGGTTTGCGGCCAGAATATCAAGCACCACCCAAGCGGGTCGGGATGATCGTGCCGTTTGTACCGGGATTTCTTGTACCGTGATTTCCGTTTTCAACGCCAGGACAGGCTCGCCCTCAAGGCTTGGCCTTGCCCTTGCCATTGCGCGCAAGGTGGCCCTTGAGAACACGGCTCTTGAGCACGTTGGAGGCCTTGAAGGTCATCACCCGGCGGGGGCTGATCGGCACTTCCTCGCCGGTCTTGGGATTGCGGCCGATGCGCTCTTTCTTGTCGCGCACCTGAAATGTCGCAAACGAAGAAAGCTTGACGCTGTCGCCCCGGACAATGGCGCCACACACTTCATCAATGACCATTTCGACAAGCTCTGCGGATTCTGTGCGAGAAAGTCCCACCTTGCGGAATACCGCCTCAGCAAGATCAGCTCTGGTAATCGTTTTGCCGCTCATAATTCCCAACCAGACCGTTCAGCTTTCCCGCCGTCCATATATGCAGTTTGGTAACTTTATGGATCAAGTGCCCTAAGGTCAAGCAACTCCCGTACATGGGATCGCTTTCCTTCACCCGCACAGAAATAGCTGTTTGAGGATAGTTAATATTGTGTTTCACAAACCGGGAAACTACCAGCGCAGAAGCACCGAGCCCCAAGTGAAGCCACCACCCATGGCTTCAAGCAGGACAAGATCACCCTTCTTGATCCTGCCGTCAGACGCCGCCTCGGCGAGCGCCAGCGGAATCGACGCCGCGGACGTGTTGCCGTGATGATCGACGGTGACTACCACCTTGTCCTCATCGATCCCGAGCTTGCGGGCCGATGCGTCGATGATCCGGCGGTTTGCCTGGTGTGGAACGAACCAGTCGATGTCGGCGGATCCCAGACCGGTGGCCGCATAGGCAGCCTCGATGACATCGGTGATCATTCCGACGGCGTGCTTGAAGACTTCCCGGCCTTCCATGCGCAGATGGCCAACGGTGCCGGTGGTCGATGGACCGCCATCGACATAGAGCTTTTCGCGGTGGGCTCCGTCCGAACGCAGATGCGCTGTCAGAACGCCGCGATCGGCCGTCGTCCCCTCGCCTTCGGCGGCTTCCAGCACGATTGCGCCGGCGCCATCGCCAAAAAGAACGCAGGTGGTCCTGTCGGTCCAGTCAAGGATGCGGGAGAAGGTCTCGGCGCCAATCACCAGAACGCGCCGGGCGAGACCGGACTTGATGTAGCTGTCCGCTGTCGTGACGGCAAAGATGAAGCCCGAGCAGACGGCCTGAACGTCAAAGGCTGCCCCATGGTGCATGCCGAGCCGGTTCTGAATATTGACCGCGGTGGCGGGAAAGGTGTTGTCGGGCGTCGAGGTGGCGCAGATGATCAGGTCGATGTCGGCCGGCGTCATGTTGGCGCGGTCAAGCGCGGCGCGGGCGGCCATCTCACCCAGCGACGCCGTGGTTTCCCCCTCGCCTGCAATATGGCGCTGGCGAATGCCGGTTCGCTGGACGATCCATTCATCGCTGGTTTCGACAACGCCTTCCAGATCACGGTTTTTCATGATGCGCTCGGGGAGATGAGCCCCGAAACCACGTACGACGGAACGGATCATTCTGGCATCCTAGCTGGAAGAACTGTCTGTGACCGGAACAGCAACCGCTGACCGGCGAGTATGAAAGAGATTGAGATCGTGTTCGATTTTGGCCTTCAGGCCGTTGCGGGCCATGTCGTAGCCAACATCAACTGCAGCCGCGAAACCTTCGCTGTCAGCGCCGCCATGGCTTTTGATGACAATGCCATTGAGCCCGAGGAAGACGCCGCCATTGACCTTGCCGGGATCCATTTTCTCGCGCAGCAGGTCAAAGGCGCCCTTGGCGAAGACATACCCGATACGGGCCATCAGGGTTCTTGACATGGCGGCCCGCAGATAGCTGCCGATCTGGCGGGCGGTGCCTTCGGCGGTTTTGAGCGCGATGTTGCCGGAAAACCCTTCGGTCACCACCACATCAACGGTTCCCTTGCCGATATCGTCGCCCTCGACAAATCCGAAATAGTCAAAGCTCGGCATCGCCGCTTCCCGGATCAGGCGCCCGGCCTCCTTGACCTCTTCCTGACCCTTGATTTCCTCGACGCCAATGTTGAGAAGACCGACCGTCGGCTTTTCGACCTCGAACAATGCGCGGGCCATGGCCGCACCCATCATGGTGAAATCGATCAGCTGCTGGGCATCGGCGCCGACAGTCGCCCCGACGTCGAGAACGATGCTTTCGCCGCGCATGGTCGGCCAGATTGCAGCGATCGCGGGCCGGTCGATGTTGGCCATGGTGCGAAGGCAAAATCTCGACATCGCCATCAGGGCGCCGGTATTGCCCGCCGAAACGCAGACATCCGCATCGCCGGTTTTGACAGCTTCGATCGAGCGCCACATGGAAGACCGGTAGCGGCCATGACGAAGCGCCTGGCTCGGCTTGTCATCCATGCTGACCGCAACTTCGCAGGCCACAAAGGTCGAGGCTTCGCGAAGCGCGGGATATTTTTCAAGCACCGGAAGACATGCGTCTTCAAGTCCAAAAAGGGTGAAGCGGATTTCCGGGTGTCGCTCCAAGGCCTTGGCAACACCGGGCACGACCACTTTGGGGCCATGATCGCCCCCCATCAAATCAACCGCTATTCTGATCACGCCCCGTCCTTTTTCCCCGGCTCTGCAGGCCGGATTTGTGGGCAGAAAATACCTGTTTTCCCACGCCGCACAACCGCTTTATAGACGCATAGGCAGCTAACCGGCGGAATCGTCACGCTTCAAACCCTGCAAAACCGCAAAAGGTGACGGTTTTTTGTCCACAGCTGGATCGTTTTCGATCCGATCGGCGAATTCCAGCCCGGGTTTGCGCGGATAGGCATCGATCGCCAGGGCGGCAAATTCCGCCACGACGGCGCCGACATCAATCGAATCGCCGCTGAAAAGCTCCGGCAAATCCGGCCCGTCGGGATCGAGGAACATCTCGCCGTTGCCATCGAGCGTCCGGCTCGCCAAGCGCGAATTTTCGGGCAGGAATATCGCCTCGAAATCCTCTTCTATGGTCTGCTCGACAGGCTCCAGGGTGACGACACAGTCCTGGACGATCAGCGAGCTGACATGCCCCTTGACCCGGATACCATCACGCTTCCAGCGGCCCAGCGTCATCTCGGCGTCAAAATTGCGCACTTCAGTCACGTCCCATTGCCGGCAAAGCCGCGCAAGATCCTTGGTATCGGCAGAGATCCGGACAGTGATCGGATTGGCCGACACATGGCTGACCTTGACCTCATAGGAAAAAAGATCGTCGTCTGGGTTGGTTGTCATCAGTTCACCTCACCCGCTTCAACCGCGGCGAAAATCAGGCTTCCCGCCGCCAGCCTGTCTTCGGGGACATCTTCGAGTTCTTTTGCCGTCGCGCTCATCCAGGCGGCCAGCGCCTGCATCGATGGAGCGGTCTCGACATTGTCGGGATGGATATTTCGCCTCAAGGCCTCGACCAGGGCATCCCGGTCACCGGCATCGAGCGCCTGGCCATAGGATTGGGCGCGGCCATAAAACATGCGGGCAAGCTTCTTCATCCGCTTGGGAACGCCCATATCGCCAATGCCAAGCTCGCGAATGGAGTGATCCACGTCCTCGAAGAAAGCATCCACGATATCCTGAGCGATGCCCTTTGCGGCCGGCCCAGCGGTACCGGTGCGCCGCAAATACAGGATCAGATGGATCGCAATCATCTCGAAACGCCCCATCACCGTATCGGGCACTCCCATGTCCTCGTAGAACACCGGCGATCGGGCTCCCCGGGTAATCTCGGCATATTGCCGCTCAACCAGAGCCTGATTGGCTTTTTTTCGCTTGAACAGGTTCCAGATCATGAAATTGCCTTCAATGGCCGATGGATATCATCGCAACTGCGAGTGACTGGCGTGTTGCATCCGTGCGGAAGCTGGTTTACCGAATGGGACGCAAAACGCAATGGCTGCGGCGGTTATGTCCGTGTGCCAAAGGAGATGTCGTTGACGATGAGAGTTTTCAAGGCAACCGGACGGAATTTACGTCTCGGCGCCGCAGCTGTGGTCGTCTCAACGATCGCGCTGACTGGCTGTACCACCAGTGAAGTCTTCAATCAGGGCTATGTCGTAGACCAGACCGCACTTGACCTGACACCTGTCGGCTCGAGCCGCGAGCAGGTTCTGCTGTCGCTGGGCACGCCGTCAACAACTGCGACGTTCGACAACGAGGTGTTCTACTACGTTTCCCAGAAACGGGTTCGCGGCGCGATGTTCCTGAAGCCGACACTGGTCGACCAGTCCGTGCTGGCGGTCTATTTCGATGAAGAAGGCACTGTCAAGCAGATCTCCAATTACACGCTCAAGGACGGCCGGATCTTCGACATGATCTCCCGGACCACGCCGACCGGCGGTATCGACCAGTCCTTCCTTGCACAGGTTCTCTCGGGAGCCGGCGGCGGGGGCGCGGCGAAGAGCGCGGTCTCACGGGCACTACTGGGCGGCTAAGCCGCCAAGGCCGGGTGCGGTCGGGATTGCAGACCCGCCTCCGCTCTTCAGCCTGTCGAAATCACCAAGAATGAAAAACCCCGCGGAGATCGCTCTCCGCGGGGTTTCTTTGTTGTGCCAGTGCGGCCCGCTTAGTGCGCGAGCACCGCAAGCAGCAGCAGTGCGACGATGTTGGTGATCTTGATGGCCGGGTTGACGGCCGGACCAGCGGTATCCTTGTACGGATCGCCGACGGTATCACCGGTCACGGAAGCCTTGTGGGCATCCGACCCCTTCTCGTGCTTGACGCCGTCCTTGTCGACGAAGCCGTCTTCAAAGGACTTCTTGGCGTTGTCCCAGGCACCGCCGCCCGAGGTCATCGAAATGGCGACGAAGAGGCCATTGACGATCACGCCGAGCAGAGAAGCACCCAGAGCCGCGAAGGCGGACGCCTTGGAACCCGAGATCAGCAGCACGCCGAAATAGACGAACAGCGGCGCCAGCACCGGAAGCAGCGACGGCACGATCATCTCGCGGATCGCTGCCTTGGTGAGGATGTCGACTGCACGGCCATAGTCAGGCTTTTCGGTGCCTGCCATGATACCAGGCTTCGCCTTGAACTGGGCGCGGACTTCCTCGACGATCGAGCCCGCAGCACGGCCGACCGCAGTCATGGCAATGCCACCGAACAGGTACGGGATCAGACCACCGAAGATCAGACCGGCAACCACGTAGGGGTTGGACAGGTCGAACGAAATCTCGCCCATATCCTTGAAGTAGGGATAAAGGGTCGAGCCTTCGGCATTTGCCTTGGCGGCAAAGAACTGAAGGTCGTTCGAGTAAGCCGCGAACAGAACCAATGCGCCAAGTCCGGCAGACCCGATGGCATAGCCCTTGGTGACGGCCTTGGTGGTGTTGCCGACTGCGTCGAGTGCATCGGTCGCCTGGCGGACTTCCGGCGGAAGACCCGACATTTCGGCGATACCGCCGGCGTTGACTGTGACCGGGCCGAAGGCGTCGAGAGCCACAATCATGCCGGCGATGCCGAGCATGGCGGTGACCGCGATGCCGGTGCCGAACAGGCCGGCGAGCTGGTAGGTCGAGATGATTCCGCCGACGATGACGATTGCCGGCAGAGCGGTCGATTCAAGCGAGATGGCAAGGCCCTGGATCACGTTGGTGCCGTGACCGGTGACCGAAGCCTGGCTGATCGAGTTGACCGGACGCTTGTTGGTGCCGGTGTAGTACTCGGTGATCACCACGATGAGCGCGGTAACGATCAGGCCAATGACGCCACAGGCGAACAGGGCCGAACCGGTGACCGATATACCGTTGATGACGGCAAGTTCGCCCCATCCGATGGTCAGCGAAGTTGCGCCGCCAAGACCGATGATCGACAACAGACCGGTGACGATCAGGCCCTTGTAGAGAGCGCCCATGATCGAGCCGTTCTGGCCGAGCTTGACGAAGAAGGTGCCAACGATCGAGGTGATGATCGACGCGCCGCAGATTGCGAGCGGATAGAGCATTGCCGATCCGAGCACATCCATGCCACCGAAGAAGATGGCAGCGAGAACCATGGTGGCGACCACGGTCACCGCGTAGGTTTCGAACAGGTCGGCAGCCATGCCGGCGCAGTCACCGACATTGTCGCCGACGTTGTCGGCAATGGTGGCCGGGTTGCGTGGATCGTCTTCCGGGATACCGGCTTCGACCTTGCCCACGAGGTCACCGCCAACGTCGGCGCCCTTGGTGAAGATGCCGCCGCCCAGACGTGCAAAGATGGAAATCAGCGAGGCGCCGAAGCCGAGTGCGACGAGAGCGTCGATCACCTGGCGGCTGTCGGAGGCAAGCGCCATCGGACCGGTCAGGATCCAGTAGTAGACCGCAACACCCAGCAGCGCGAGGCCAGCGACCAGCATGCCGGTGATGGCGCCCGCCTTGAAGGCGATGTCGAGACCACCGGCGAGATTGACTGCGGACGCCTGTGCCGTGCGCACATTGGCGCGTACCGAGACGTGCATGCCGACATAGCCGGCCATTCCCGACAATATCGCACCGATCAGAAACCCGATCGCGGCAGTGGCGCCAAGCAGCGCCCAGGTGATGACGAAAACCACTGCGCCGACGATGGCGATGGTGGTGTACTGACGGTTCAGGTAGGCCTGAGCGCCCTCACGAATGTAGCCTGCAATTTCCTGCATGCGTGCGTTGCCCTGATCGGCTGACATCACCGATTTGGTCGCCCAGATGGCGTAAACAACGGAAAGCAATCCACAGGCGATCACAGCAAAAAGAAGTGTCATGCTGATATCCCTCCAATTTGGCCGGAATCTCCAAATTCCCCTCCGGCCAGATAACGCGCGGCAAAGGAAACCGGACTGTGCGTCCGGATATTGCCGCATCGCGGCGGATGATTGCGACAGAGGTGGGGTGCCGTCAAGGGCACATATAGTGTTATTGCCCGCGCCCGGCCAATAAGCACTGGGAAACGTTGCCGGAACGGCGAATTCGGTCCGGATCGGAAAAGCCGGGCGGCAATTCCGTACCGGATCAACCGTGCGTTAGAAAGACCGGCGGCGTTCCCACAGGATCTGCGTGCCGAGCGCCAGCAGGCAGAACAGCGCGACGGGCCAGAACAGGGAGTTGAGTGCGTCCCAGCCCCAGGCATTGAGCACCTTGCCCGACATCAGCGAGGAGAAGGCGACGATGCCGAACAGGGTGACATCGTGAAAGCCCTGGACCTTGTTCTTCTCTGCCGGGCGGTAGGTCGCGGTCACCATGGTGGTGGCGCCGATGAAGCCGAAGTTCCAGCCGATACCCAGAAGCACCAGCGCGAGCCAGAAATTCCACAGCTCGATGCCCATATGCGCGACAATGGCGCAGCCGAGAAGGATGACGAGGCCGGTTGCGGTGATGGTGTCGCGGCCGAACCGGGCAATCAGCTTGCCGGTGAAGAAGCTCGGCGCGAACATCGCCATCACGTGCCACTGGATGCCAAGCGTGGCGAGTTCTGGGGAAAAGCCGCAGCCGACCATGGCCAGCGGCGCTCCGGTCATCATGAAGGTCATCAGCGCGTAGGATCCGACACCGCAGATCATGGCGGTGATGAAGCGCGGCTGACTGATGATCTCGAACAGCGGTCGGGCCGGCGTCTCGTCATGCCCGGCATCGCCGGGCCGGGTGTCGTTGGGAATGCGCAGGAACCACAGGATCGACATGGTGATCAGCGCCAGCGGCACCAGGGCGACAAAGGAGCCGGCAAACATCACCGGCGCGAACAGTTCGCGCGTGTAAATCACCGTCTGCGGGCCGATGATGGCGGCAAAGACCCCGCCGGCCAACACCCAGGAAATGGCCTGCGCCTTGAAATTGGTCGGCGATCCGTCGGCGGCGGCAAAGCGGTACTGCTGCACGAACGAGCCACCGAGGCCGATCAGCGCCATGCCGAAGCCGAACAGCCAGAATTCGTGCCGGAACAGCGCGATGGCCGCGACAATGCCGCCAAGTGCGGTCATGCCCATGCCCGACAGGAAGCCGGAGCGGCGGCCGATCTGGCGCATCAGCCAGGCCGCCGGCAAGGCGCCTACGGCAACGCCGAGGTTGAAACCGGTAACGGGTGCGGTGGCCAGCGACTTGTCGGCGCCGAGGAGATAAAATCCTGCCAGGCCACCCATCGAAATGGCGATCGGTGCCGCAGCGCCGCCGAAGGCCTGTGCGCCCGACAGCAAAAGCGCGTTGCGCCGCGCCAGATTTTCGGCATCACTCGAGCCCGCCAACCCAACCTTGTCGAGAAATGCCATGAGTGTCAGTCCTTGCTGGGCTTCTGGTCGCCGCGGTACTTGCGCGCCAGGCGGTCGAGGACGGCATTGACGATCTTGGGCTCATCACCGTCGAAGAACGCCCGCGCCACATCGACATATTCGGTGACAATGACGGCGATGGGCACGTCCTTCTTGGCCGTCAGTTCCCACGCCCCTGCCCTGAGAATTGCACGCAGGGTGGCGTCGAGACGCGACAGCGGCCAGTCTTCGGTCAGGCTGGAGCGGATTTCCGGATCGAGCGCGCGCTGGTTCTCGACAACGCCGGAGACGACGGCACGGAACCATGCCGGATCGGCCGGGCGATACTGTTCGCCGTCGATTTCGCTGCCCAGGCGATGGGCTTCGTATTCCGCCACGATCTCGAGCACGCCGGCGCCACCGATATCCATCTGGTAGAGCGCCTGAACGGCTGCCAGCCGGGCGGCGCCGCGCTGATTGGCGGCTTTGATTTCCGGTGTCGAAGCCGGCGATGAAGGAGATTGTTCGGTCACCTTGGTTATCCCGCCATCTTGTCTTTGAGCGCGATCATGGTCAGCGCCGCGCGCGCCGCAAAACCGCCCTTGTCGAGCTTGTCCTTCTTGACCCGCTCCCAGGCCTGGTCGGCATTTTCGGTGGTCATGATGCCGTTGCCGAGCGCCAGCGATTCAGACACCGACAATGTCATCAGCCCGCGCGCCGATTCGTTGGCGACGATATCGAAATGATGGGTTTCGCCGCGGATGACCACACCCAGCGCGACGAAGCCGTCATACTCGGTGCCGCCTTCATCCATGGCGTCCAGCGCCATGGCGATGGCCGGCGGGATTTCCAGTGCGCCGGGAACGGTCACGACATCACAGGTTGCCCCGGCGTCATCCAGCGCGGACGTCGCGCCATCCAGAAGCGCGTCGGACATGTCATCGTAAAAACGCGCTTCGACGATCAGCAGATGCGGGATTTTTGGTTTCGCCATGACGGCTTTCCTTCTTGCGGGCCGGATTTCGCCACGCGTCACAGGGGTCCGGAATGAAACCGGAAATTGGGTCGGATCAGAGCGGCGGTCAAATCACTTTGTCCGCAGCTTGGCAAGCGGAAATGGCCGTTTATACGCCCAAAGCGGCCTTTTGTCCGACCCTGACAGGGCTTGCACCGCCAACGGCAGCCAATAGCATCGGAAAATTCGCTCTTACCAGGCGTGCCATCAACGGCTTTGCGGAAACCGGCGACTCCGTTATGCAAACGGTCATGAGCGCACCCAAACCCCGCGAAACAGATCTCTACCCGCCGGTCAAAGCCCTGCTCGAAGGTCAGGGCTACGAGGTCAAGGGCGAGATCGGCGCAGCCGATATCGTCGCCGTCCGCGGCGATGAGGACCCGGTGGTGATTGAACTGAAGACCGGGTTTTCGCTGTCGCTGTTCCACCAGGGCATCGAGCGGCAGGCCATTACCGATCAGGTCTACATCGCCGTGCCGCGCGGTACCGGACGGGCATTCCTGAAAGCCATTGCCGCCAACACATCCTTGTGCCGGCGGTTGGGGCTCGGGTTGATGACGGTCCGGTTGAAAGACGGGCTGGTCGAGGTGCATGCCGACCCCGGCCCTTACAAGCCACGGAAATCGAACAAGAAAAAAGCCCGCCTTCTGAAGGAATTTGCCAGACGGACCGGTGACCCCAATTCCGGCGGTGCGACCCGGCAGGGATTGATGACCGCCTACCGGCAGGACGCCCTGCGCTGCGCCCTTGTGCTTTTTGACCTCGGACCGACGAAGGCCGCGCTGGTTGCCAAAACCTCCGGGGTCGACCGGGCAAGAACCCTGATGGCCGACAACCATTACGGCTGGTTCGAGCGGGTGGCGACCGGCATCTACGGGCTCTGCCCAAAGGGCGCGGAAGCGTTAGCCCAACTGGGGGACCCGGATCAGGCCACCTCGAAAGAGGCAGCGCCCGACACGCAAGGCTGACCAAACCGGCTTTGCCGCGCCATCTCACAATTGACGTGGCGCTCTCCGGCCCGGGCAGCGGATTTACCCTTGGTTAACCATAAATGCGGATGGTTGAAACCTGACACCTCGTGCCCAGGCCTTTGCATGCGTCACCCATCACTTCACAGGACCGGACCGCATCGCCGTCCGGTCTCGCCCCAATTGCAGATTGGGCTGCAACCTGCACATCCGGACATGCTGACGCCCGGCGTCGTCAGGATATCCGCGATCGTGCTGTCGGCGCTCGGCCTGGCGTTGATGCTGATCTCGCTGCGCCCCTTTGCCGTCGCCAGCATTGTCAGTGAAACCGGCAACAGCGATGGCAGCATGATCAACCAGGTCGGCTTCCTTGCCGCAGGCCTGGTGTTTGCCGTGTCGCTGATGAGCCTGACCAACCGCAAGGTGCTTGCAATCCTGCTGTCGCCAGGGTTCCTGATCCTGGGCGTGGTGCTTGCCTTTTCGGTCGCCACATCGCCCACGCCCGACAGCACGCTTCGCGCGGTCATTCTCACCGTCATCGGCATGTTCATTGCCTTCGCCACACTCGTGCTGCCGCGCGGAGAACGGGATTTCCAGCTGGCGCTGATGGGCGGGGCCATGGCAGCCCTTGCCATGTCCTATGGCGGGCTCGTGCTCGCGCCGCACCTGGCAATCCATGGCTACGATGCCTTCGAGCCCCAGCATGCAGGGCTCTGGCGCGGACATTTCAGCCACAAGAACGTCGCCGGGCCGGTGATGTGCGTGATCGCGATCTTCGGGGTCTACCTGATGCGGACAGGACATCGGTTCTGGGGCACAATCATCTTTGCCGCGGGAACCTTGTTCTTGCTCAAGACCGGGTCGAAAACCACCAGCGGATTTTTTCCGCTTTCAATCATGATCGTGTTGATGGCCAGTCTTTTCGGGCGCAGCAGCGCAGCGATCCTGAGTTTCCTGCTGGCGATGAGTGTCGTCGCGCTGTTTACGATCGGATCGCTGTACAGCCCCGGAATCTCCCGGCTGGTCGGAGATCTCCTGGGTGACCCCACCTATACCGGGCGCAGCACGTTGTGGGAGTTCAGCCTCTCGAAGATACCGGAAAAGCCATGGCTGGGTTTCGGGCTTTACAACTTCTGGAGCACCGACACCGTGTTCGGGCTGGACAAACCCTTTGAAGCGGCCTGGGACTATCGCTTCATCGTCCATGGCCACAACAACTATCTCGACATCCTTCTCGACCTCGGCATCCTGGGCGGTTCGGTCGTGGTCTGGGTGCTGTTTGTCGGCCCGATATTCAATTTTGCCAAGGCGAGGAAAATCCGGGGAAATGAAAAACTCGCCGACATGTTTTTCATGATTGTGATCTTCATGAGCCTGCTGTCGTTTCTCGAGACCTTTTTTCTCGCCCGCAACAACTCGCTATGGCTGATGCATGCCTTCGGTGTCATCGGGCTTCACGTGCTGGCGCGGTTCAGCATCTCCGGCGCCGCCTTGTCGCAACCGTCAGGCTTGCGCTGACGCCTCGGCCTCAAGCTTCACCCGGTCCGCCCTCGCCGCGCGCGACCTGTAAAAACGCATCTCGATCTGATGATAGGTGACATGCGCGGTCAGAATGGTCAGCCCGACGGAGAACCCGGTAAAAACGATCGAATCCATCTGACTCCAGCCTGCAATCGCGAACTTCGGCACGACGAACTGAAAGAACTGGCTGGTAAACCAGTAGACCATCGAGTGGACCATGTAGATCGAATAGCTGATGGCGCCGATGTAGATGAACGGCCGGAACTGCAGGACCCTGGAGACGATGAGTTGCTGATTGACCAGACTGAGCACCATCAGGCCGAACAGCAGCGATATCAGCATCTCGTGGTTCTTTCCCGCGGCGAACACCACGGCCAGGCCACAGGCGATGAAAACGGCGAGCTGTGACACGGAGCCGAAACGGGCGGAGGCCGACTGGAAGCGGAACACGAAGTAGCCGATGGAAAACGACCATAGACAGCGGATCAACTGGTAGGATGCACCGTCCTCGAGCAAGCCGTCATGGACCCGCATGATGTAGACCAGGCTCGCAAGCAGCGCCACCACAGCCACGTAGCCTGTCCGCCTGGTCAGCACGGCCAAGGCGAAGCCGGCATAGGTGATGAACTCGACCGAAATCGACCAGCTGGGCGGGTTGAATGCCTGGGTATCGGCAAAAACGCCCTGCAGCAAAAACAGGTTGAGCAGAAAGTTTTCGAAATTCGATGCCGAGAACGCGGGCGTATTGGCGACCAGACCGTACCGGGTTTCGGCGACATATTTGAGGCACTCGATGCCGACAAACACCAGCAGGACAAACAGGTGCAGCGGATAGATCCGCATCAACCGGCGGACCAGGAAGTCGCGCATGGCCAGCCAGTCACGGATCCGGTGGGCATAGTTGAGGGAAATCACGTAACCGCTGAGCACAAAGAAGAAATCGACGGCGACATGCGAATTGTTGATGAAGGCATTGTCGCTGAGGAAATTGCCGGCGCTGTCATGCAGCAGCACGATGAAAAGCGCGCAGAGTCCGCGCATGCTTTCCAGCCCATAATTCATCGTCCCGGATTGGCTGCCTGCCATGAAATTCAGCCTTCTGTCAGCGCCGGGGCAGTTTGCCCGAGGCGATCATAAGGCACAGTCGTTTCAAGAGTGTTGTTGACCGCGGGCCGGCCTGCAGTGGCCGGGACCGGCGGATCAGCCGGGTTTCGCGGTTTCGGCAAGCCGGGCGGCATAGCGCGCCATCTGGTCGACCTCGAGATTGACATGGTCGCCGACGGCCCTTGCCCCCCAGGTGGTGACCGACAGCGAATGCCTGATCAGCAGCACGTCAAACTCGGCGCCATTGACGGCGTTGACGGTCAGCGAGGTTCCGTCCAGCGCCACCGATCCCTTCGGCGCGATGAAGCGCGACAGTGCCTCTGGCGCGCGCAGCGTGAAGCGGCGGGCCTCGCCCTCGTCCTTGACCGCGATGATGTCGGCCTGCCCGTCGACATGACCGGAGACCATGTGACCGCCGAGCTCATCGCCGATCTTCAGCGACCGCTCGAGATTGATCGGCGTCCCCACGCTCCAGGTACCAATCCCGGTCAGCCTGAGCGCCTCCTCCCAGGCTTCCACCTCGAACCAGCGCGCATTGCTGTCCGGCTCGGGAAGCGCGGTCACGGTCAGGCAGACGCCGGAACAGGCAATCGATGCGCCGATCTCGATGCCGGCGGGATCCCAGGCGGTCTCGATGCGCAAGCCGACGCCCTGATCCATCTGGGTCACGGCGGCCACCCGGCCGATATCGGTGATGATGCCGGTAAACATGGTTCTACGCCCTTTCGTATTCGTCCATCCGGTCGGTGCCATATCTCATGGATGCGACCTGCCGGAAAGCCGGCGGGATGGTTTGCGAAGTCACCGGTGCATCCACCGCATCGCCTTCAATGGTGCCCTCGCCGGTCAACAGCACGATGCGGTCGACCAGGTCTTCGGCGAGGAAGGCCTGCGCGACTTGCGCGCCGCCTTCAACGAACACCGTCGACAGGCCACGCGCGGCGAGGTCTTCGAGCAGTTCAGGCAGCGCCAGCTTGCCTTGATGGGCATCGGAGGCGATGAACTCGGCGCCGGCTTCAGCCAGTACGGCCCGGTGCGGATCATCCTGGGCCGCCGCTGTGGCGATCCACAAGGGCACATCGCGGGCGGTGCTAACGAGCCGCGACTGAACCGGCAATCTCAGATTTGTGTCGAGCACCAGGCGGACCGGAGAGCGATCCTCGAGCCCGGGAAGCCGGCAGGTGAGTTCCGGATCGTCGTTGATTGCGGTGCCGACACCCACGAGGATGACGTCCGACTGGGCGCGCAGCGCATGCACCTGGCAACGGCTGATTTCCCCGGTGATGGCGACCTGTTGCCCGTCGCGCTTGCCGATCTTGCCATTAGTAGAAACTGCTAATTTAAGAGTCACATGCGCCCGGTTCTTCATGCGGCGTGTCAGGTAGCCGGCGAGATCACGCTGCGCTTCGCGATCAAGCACGCCCTCCTCCACCTCAATGCCTGCTTCGCGCAGGATCGCATAGCCGCGTCCCGACACCCTTTCGTCGGGATCGGTTGCAGCGGCGACCACGCGAGCCACGCCGGCGGCGACCAGCGCCTCGGCGCAGGGCGGCGTGCGGCCGTGATGGGCACAGGGTTCCAGCGTCACATAGGCAGTGGCGCCGCGGGCCAGTTCACCGGCCTCGGCCAGCGCCTGCGGTTCGGCATGCGGCCGCCCGCCAATCGCGGTCACGCCGCGACCGACGATCACCGGGGTTCCGTCAATCTCGCGCACGATCAGCGTTGCCACCGACGGATTGGACCCGGTGCGGCCCTCGTGCCAGCGGGCAAGACGGATTGCCGCCGCCATGTAACGACGGTCAAGCGCGCTCACCGGCATGGTGTCACATATCCCCGACTTTGCTATCGCCGGCAATCCGCGCGGTCAGCTCGGCGATGGTCCGCTCGAAGTCTTCGGGCCCGGAGAAATCCCGGTAGACCGAAGCGTAGCGGACGAACCCGACATCATCGAGCGCCTTGAGCGCTTCGAGCACCAGCAGGCCGATCTCGTCGGTGGCGATCTCGATCTCGCCCGAGCTTTCCAGCCGACGGACGATTCCCGATACCGCGCGGTCGATGCGCTCGGGATCAACCGGCCGCTTGCGCAGCGCGATCTGGAATGATTTGGCCAGCTTGTCGCGATCGAACGGAACCCGCCGGCCGGTCTTCTTCAGAACCTGCAAATCACGCAGCTGTACCCGTTCGAAGGTGGTGAACCGGCCACCGCAATCGGGGCAGACACGCCGCCTGCGGATCGCGGCGCCGTCTTCGGCGGGCCGCGAATCCTTCACCTGACTGTCTTCAGAACCGCAATAAGGACACCGCATCGGACTTACCCGAGGTGCGGGTAGAGCGGGAAGCGGTCGGTGAGCGCAATCACCTTCTGCTTCACAGCGGCTTCCACCTGGGCGTTGCCCTCTTCCGAATTGGCCGCCTTGAGGCCGTCGAGCACTTCGAGGATCAGGGCACCGATCTCGCGGAACTCGGCCTGACCGAAGCCACGGGTGGTTCCGGCAGGCGTTCCGAGACGAACACCGGAGGTAATCGTCGGTTTTTCCGGATCGTTGGGGACGCCGTTCTTGTTGCAGGTGATGAAGGCGCGACCCATGGCCGCTTCCGAGGCCTTGCCGGTGAGGTTCTTGGGGCGCAGGTCGACCAGCATCAGATGGGTGTCGGTGCCGCCGGAGACGATTTCGAGGCCGCCAGCGACCAGGGTTTCGGCCAGCGCCTCTGCATTGCGGACGACGTTACCGATATAGGTCTTGAACTCAGGGGTCAGCGCTTCGCCGAACGCCACCGCCTTGGCGGCGATCACGTGCATCAGCGGGCCGCCCTGAAGGCCGGGGAACACCGCCGAATTGATCTTCTTGGCGATCTCCTCGTCATTGGTCACGACGATACCGCCGCGCGGGCCGCGCAGGGTCTTGTGGGTTGTCGAGGTGGCCACATGGGCATGCGGGAACGGGCTCGGATGCGCACCGCCAGCCACTAGGCCGGCGAAATGCGCCATGTCGACCCAGAGATAGGCTCCCACCGCGTCGGCGATGGCACGGAAGCGGGCAAAGTCGATGCGGCGCGAATAGGCCGAGCCGCCGGCAATGATGATGCGTGGCTTGTGCTCGTGGGCGAGCGCCTCGACCTGGTCATAGTCGATGGTGCCGGTGGCCAGATCGAGACCGTACTGGACCGCGTTGAACCATTTGCCGGACATGTTGGGCCGGGCGCCATGGGTCAGGTGCCCGCCTGCATCGAGGCTCATGCCCAGAAGCGTGTCGCCGGGCTTGGCCAGGGCCAGAAGCACGGCCTGGTTGGCCTGCGAGCCGGAATTGGGCTGAACGTTGGCAAACTCGCAGCCGAACAGCTGCTTGACCCGGTCGATTGCCAATTCTTCAGCGATATCAACGAAATGGCAGCCGCCATAGTAGCGCCGGCCCGGATAGCCTTCGGCGTATTTGTTGGTCATCACCGAGCCTTGCGCTTCAAGCACCGCGCGGGAGACTATGTTCTCGGAGGCGATCAGTTCGATCTCGTGACGCTGGCGGCCCAGTTCGCTCTGGATCGAGCCGAACACGGCCGGATCGGCGTCAGCCAGGGTGCGATTGAAGGATGCATCTGAAGAACGGGCTGCGGGAGTCGCGTTGGACATGTTCCGGGTTCCTTGTCTGACTCTGTGTGTGGCTCGGGGCGCGAGTCGGGTCTGGCGTTATGTCCGCCAGGGCATGGCGGCGTCAAAAAGCTAAGCTCGAATCCGGATCGGGATTGGCCCAACCGGATGCGGCTGTTTACCCCCGTCGCATGGCGAGGGCAATATCCGCGGGCCTGATTGCGCCATTGTGTAGCGCGGAACAAAAAAACCGCCCGGCAAGGGCGGTTTTAAACCTGGTCGGAGTGTCGCCGCTACGGCTCAGCGCAGAGCCAGTTCGTCGACACCGTCGCGCTGATAGACATCGTCGCGGAACTGGACAACGCCATCCTCGGAGGCCCAGGCCGAGAAATAGGTGAAATAGACCGGCACCGGGGTCGACAATTCGATCTCGGTGTTCTCACCAGAAGCAATCGTGGCTTCGATGGCCTGCCGGTTCCAGCCCGGCGTATCCCTCAGGAGCCAGGTGTTGAGATCGCGGACGTTCTGCACGCGCACGCAGCCCGAGGATTCAAACCGCAGAAGTTTGTTGAAAACGCCCTGCTGCGGCGTGTCATGCATGTAGACGGCATGCGGATTGTTGAAATTGATCTTGGTCGAGGACATGGCGTTGCCCTTGCCCGGATCCTGGCGGAACATCAGGTCCGGTGCCTTTTCGGCATTCCAGTCGACCATTTCCGGTGCAACTTCATCGCCCTTGGCATCAAACAGGCGAATGTTGTTGCGCGCCAGGTAGGTAGGGTCCTTACGCATCAGCGGCACGATATCCTTCTCGATGATCGAGCGCGGCGAGGTCCAGTAGGGATTGAGAATGATCTGGTGAATCTTGGAATTGAGGATCGGCGTCTGGCGGTCGATCTTGCCGACAATGGCGGTATGACGCAGCACGACGCGGCCGTTTTCCACAGCCTCGATCTGTGCTGCGGGAATGTTGACCATCACATAGCGGTCGCCGAGAAAACCCGACATCGAGCGCAACCGCACCAGGTTGGTCTCGAGCTGGCCAAGGCGGACGGCTGCAGACACATTGAGCGCCTGGTAGGAATAGTTGCCGAGCACGCCATCCGGCGGCAGCCCGTGACGGGCCTGGAATTTCTTCACCGCGCCGTCGACATAGGAATCGAACGCATTGGACAGACCTGCATTGCGGTCCATGTCACCCGATTCGATCAGTCGCTGACGCAGGATACGAACCTCGGGCTCGGACACACCCATGCGCAGTTTCTTGGTGGCGGGGACCACCGGCCAGCCGCCACGGGCGACCAGGTTCTGGTAGTCAAAGATTGCCCGCTCGACGAAAGCAATCGTATCGGCGCTGGCAATCGGGTACCGGGTGGCTGTCTCGGCGACCGAGCGCGAGCTCTTGGCATCGAACTGGTCGTCCCAGCTGCCGCGGCGGGGCGAATTGATGATGTCTTCAATGGCGTTTTGGGCCAGGGCCGGACCGGCCGTCACCGCGGCAGCCGCCATCCCGGCCGCACGGCCAATGAAACGGCGACGGGAAATCTTGTCTGGTCCGGCTGGCTTGGTCATGCGTAATCCACCGTGCATTGAAGTCTAGCGTTAGGTCTGGCAGCTGTTGGGTACCATTATTAACGTTAAAAATTGGGGACCAAAAGCGGCCCTTCAAGCCAGCAACGACACTTTTGCGTGAACGCATCGCAAGGGAGAGCCCCTTGCGGGGTCCACTCCCCGCTACCAGCCTTGTTCTTAAGGTATCTGCTTTCACGGCAATATGGCCAATTCATGGTCCATACGGAGATTGCGGCACTTCCGGTTTCCGGCGCCAGCATTGGCCAGGTGTCTGCGGATGCCCCGCCGCGGTCTTTTTATCCTGCTGGCAACGACACCAGTCCCGGATCGGCACCATTGAGAATCAAAAAACCGGCGCGAGAAGCGCCGGTTTTAGAAAATCCGGTCTATGCCCGGATTAGAGCCTGTAGAGGATCTGGTCGTTCCAGAACCGGTCAAGGCGCTGCATCAGCTTGTTGAGTTCCTCGAACTCGCTGGCGCCGATGCCACCGACCTTGGCGATCGAATTGATGTGGCGATCATAAAGCGCTCCAACGGTTTCGGCGATCTCGGTCCCGTGTTCGGTCAGGCTGATCCGCACCGCGCGACGGTCAACCCGTGAGCGCTGATGATTGATATAGCCCAGATCGACCAGTTTCTTGAGGTTGTAGGAGACGTTGGAGCCCAAATAGTAGCCGCGGCTTCTCAATTCGCCCGCGGTCAGCTCCGAATTGCCGATGTTGAACAGCAACAGCGCCTGGATGGCATTGATATCGGTGCGGTTGGCACGATCGAATTCATCCTTGATGACATCGAGCAGGCGGCGATGAAGCCGTTCGACCAGTTGCAACGATTCGAGATAGAGATCGCGCAGGCCTTCGGACTCGTCGTTGGCGGCTGCGGTTTTGGGTGCCGCGGCCAGCGCGGTGTTTGTAAATGACATAATGGACTGCCTCACTGTTTGTTTTGGCGAAGTATGTTCCCGCCTTGAGACAGACCCTATCGAATACGCATAAAATTCTACTTAAAATGCAAGCTTAACAGCGGGTTACCATTGACCGTCCGTCAATTAAAGTGAATCAGTTCTTACCTGCTTTGCGTCCTGCCGCCGCTTGACGAACAGTGCAACGCGAAATCCTATATAGACCGACACCACGACTGTGTGGGCCATCACCAGCAGCGGCCGCTCGCCAAACCACTCGGGAAATCCCTTGTGCATGATGATCTCGGATCCGGCCGCCACCACCCAGATCACAGGTCCCCAGGAGACCTGCATCCACAGCCCGACGGCTGCCACCGGCAGCAGCACCGCCAGCGAGGTGGAGGCCAGTTGCCAATAGGAGGGGACGAGGTCGAAGCGGAACTGGCCGGAATCGGAATAGCCGATCAGCCTGCCCCAATAATGCAGTCCCGCGATGAGGCAGCTGAGCGCGACCAGGCGCATGAACAGCCGGAAACTGGCTTCAAGGGCGCCGGTGCCAACCTCTGGTGCCGCGCCAATCTGCAGTATCGCCATTGCCGGCGTCTCCTGTTGCGGGCCGCGGAGATCTTCCGTCGTGCCCTGTCGGGCGCAGTCATAGCCAATCCGTTGTTGGCGGCGCAAGCCCGCACCGGCCGTGAGCTGATTTGTCCTGCTTGACCGCCCTGCCCCCGGTGCGGTCTAAAGCGTCAGACATTCGCGCCGCGAGTCCTCAAAGGACATCCCGGCGCACCGAAAGCCAAGGGATGGGACGAATGGGCAAGAACGCGAAGAACACGGCGGCGGGACTGGCAGCGGCGGCGGCAAGCGATGTCGACGAGATCACCGGCCACCGGCGCATGCGCCGCACCCGGGTTGCCGACTGGTCGCGCCGGCTGACGCGGGAGACCCGGCTGACGGTCGACGACCTGATCTGGCCGATCTTCATTGTTCCCGGTACCGGCGTCACCGAACCGATCGAGGCCATGCCCGGCGTCAACCGGATGTCGGTCGACAAGGCGGTGGAAGCGGCCAGGATGGCGGCGGACCTCGGCATCCCGGCGCTTGCCACCTTCCCCAATGTGGAAATGGAAAAGCGCGACGAGACCGGCTCGCACATTCTCGACCCCGACAATCTGATCAACCAGACGACGCGCGCCATCAAGAAGGCGGTGCCGAGCATCGGCATCATCACCGATGTGGCGCTCGATCCGTTCACCAGCCACGGCCATGACGGCATCCTGCGCGACGGCGAGATCGTCAATGACGAGACCGTGCGCCAGATCGCGGCGGCGGCAGTGCACCAGGCCGACGCGGGGGCAGACATCATCTCGCCGTCTGACATGATGGACGGGCGCATCGGCGCGATCCGCCGGGCGCTCGATGCGGCAGGCCACCATTCGGTCAGCATCATGTCGTACGCAACCAAGTTCGCCTCGGCCTGCTACGGGCCCTACCGCGAGGCGATCGGCACCTCGGGGCTCTTGAAAGGCGACAAGCGCACCTATTACCTCGATCCGTCCAACGCCATGGAAGCCATCCGCGACGCGGGTCTCGATGTCGAGGAAGGTGCGGACATGCTGATGGTCAAGCCCGGTCTGCCCTATCTCGACATCTGCCGGGCGCTGAAGGACAGCTACGGCCTGCCGACCTTCGCCTACCAGGTGTCGGGCGAATATTCGATGATCAAGGCCGGCCACGCCGCCGGCTACATCGACGGCGAACGGGTGATGATGGAGAAACTGCTGGCCTTCAAACGCGCCGGCTGCGACGGGATCCTGACCTATTTCGCACCGGAAGCAGCCCGGCTGATCGCCAAGGGGCAAGGCTGAACGGACTGCCAAAGCAAAGGCAAACCCTTTAAGCACGGGCTTCGAATTCCTACATTTGTTTGAGCGCAGGCTACCTGCCTGCGTCGGATGACAGGAGATGACCGTGAGCCGACCGATTCCAGACAGCGCAGGCGACCAGGTAATGGATGCCTATGACGACATCGCGCTTTATGACGGCGTGCGCACCAAGCGCGTGCTGGCGTTCTTCATCGATTACGCCATCGTGCTGGCGCTGTGCGTGCCGATGGCGGTGCTGGTCTTCTTCATCGGCATCTTTACGCTGGGACTCGGCTTCTTCCTCTACCCGATCCTGTTCCTGCTGGTCGCCATTCCCTATATCGGCCTGTCGATGGGCGGACCGAACCAGGCCACGCCCGGCATGCGGATGATGGGCATCCGCGTCGCCCGGCTCGATGGCCGTCCGGTCGATTTCATGCTCGCCATCATCCATGGCGTGCTGTTCTGGGCCTTGAACGCCGTGCTGACCCCGTTCATCCTGCTCGCAACCCTGGTGCTCGACCGCAAGCAGACCGTGCACGACTGGATGCTCGGCACCGTGGTGATCAGGGACTGATTGAAACACCCAACCGCGTCCTGCGGTTGAATTGTTCTGGAACATGTAGGATTGGCTCGGGTGACAGCTTGGCTGGTGACGGTGTTTCCCGCCGGTATCGCATGGCTGTCGCTGGGATACCTGCAACGGATGAACGGGGAATGATCCCCGGTGTTGGCGAACAGTAAAACACCACAGAATCCCTCATCACCACCCCTATTAAACCTGCCCCGGACACCCCGAGCTCAAGCCGGGTGGGAGCTGGCAGGGCCGAACCTCTCACGCGCGGAAACAAAACGTTTGACAGGGACTCGGAGCGCGTCAACTATTCCCACACCAAGGTACCCGACCGGCGCCTTGCCAGCATAGATTTCGGGAGGGAGCATGCTGACCATTGCCATTCGCGCAGCCATGGCGGCTGCGCTTTGCTGTTTGTCGGCTTCCGCATTTGCAGGCCAATGGGTCGAGGTACCGAGCGGGTATCCGAACCTCAAGAAGATCGAGTACAGAAGCGACAAGCTGGTGCCGGGCGAAGGAATCATCGTCCATGGCGGAACCCAGATACCTGACACCGAAGCAGAGTGCGGTCAGTATGCCGGCGTGTCTGCCTCCGAAATGCGCCTGGTCTTCATCCACCGTGAGCCAATCACCGGCTTTGAGGGCATTTCGCTCAGAGCTGACCGCGAGGGCGACGACCTGCTCGATCTCTACATCGATGGACCGGCCCCGGCGGGTTCGAGCTTTCTCAATCCACCGGGCAGCTGCGGCATGCATGACCGGCCCAGCCAGAACCAGTGCCAGCACGCCTGTTACCGCTCCCGCGAGGATGGGATGACAGGCGCCAATCCGGTGGATTGCGCCTCCGGCGAGGGACGCTGGATCGCGGTGGCGATGGTCATGGCCTTCTGCCACGACACCGGCGCGCAAATGCCGGAAGGGCTGGCAAGGTCCAATTTCATGATGATCAAGGTGAAAAGCAGCAGTTTTTCCTCATCGAACGTACCGATCGACGACGTGTTCCGATCAACGCTGTGGAGCGAGCGATAATATCGGCTGCCCCTTACACCTCGACCCGGGTCTCGTGCTTCAATTGCCTGAGGATCAGGTTGGTCTTGACCGTCGAAACACCCTCAAGCGCGAACATGAACTCTTCGAGGAATGCGTTGTAGGCGCTCAGATCCTTGCAGCGGATGCGGAGGTGGTAGTCGGCGTCGCCGGTGGTGGCGAAGCAGTCGAGCACTTCCGCGCGCCCCATCACCGCTTGAATGAAGCTTTCGACATGGCTTGCCTGGTGGCGTGAGAGCACCACGTGGACCATCGCGTGGAATGACAGTCCGACCGCCTCGGGATTGACGAGTGCCGTGTAGCGCTCGATGACGCCTCCCTCCTCCAGCGCCTTGACCCGCCGCCAGCAGGCCGAGGCCGACATCGCAGCGCGCTCGGCGAGATCCTGGTTGGAGATGCGGCCATCGTCCTGAAGTGCCTTGAGAATCTGCCGGTCCGCCGCCTGAATTTCGACTTTCTCCGCCATATCGGGAAGTCCTTTCATATCAAATCACATTTCCGGGTAATCCTGCCATTCTTGTGCCGCAACGCGGCAAATCTGGCAAGCTCTGCCAGTGTGGCGGTGCTAGGATAGGGAACGGAGGATTTCGATAATGACATTTCAGCGCCAGACCCCCTACACGCTCAGCGACCGCTACACGCTCGAGGCGGGCCGGGTGTTCATGACCGGCACGCAGGCGCTGACACGGGTGCTGTTCGATCAGGCGCGGCGCGACCGTGAGGCGGGATTGACCACCGGCGGCTTCGTCTCGGGCTATCGCGGCTCGCCGCTCGGCGGTCTCGACATGGAACTGTGGCGGCAGAAAAAGCGGCTGGCGGATGACGGGATCGAGTTCCTGCCCGCCGTCAACGAGGACCTGGCGGCCACCGCGGTGCTCGGCTCGCAGCAGGTCGAAACCAATCTCAAGCGCACGGTCGATGGGGTGTTCGGCCTCTGGTACGGCAAGGGCCCAGGCGTCGACCGGGCCGGTGACGCGCTCAAGCACGGCAACGCCTACGGATCATCGCCGCATGGAGGCGTGCTGGTGGTGGCGGGCGACGACCATGGCTGCGTCTCGTCGTCGATGCCGCACCAGTCGGATGTCGCCTTCATGGCCTGGTTCATGCCGACGCTCAATCCGGCAAGCGTGTCGGAATATCTCGAATTCGGCGAATATGGCTACGCGCTGTCACGCTATTCGGGCATGTGGGTCGGCTTCAAGGCGATTTCGGAGACCGTGGAAGCGGCGAGCTCGTTTGCGCTGAAGCCCGACCGGGCGTTCGCCACCCCCGAATACCAGGCTCCCGCCACCGGCTTGCATTACCGTTGGCCGGATCTGCCCGGCCCGCAGATCGAGGAGCGGATGGAGGCCAAGAAACACGCGGTCTTCGCCTTCGCCGAAGCCAATCCGATCGACCGGGCGATCTACAACATCGACGACGCCACCTTCGGATTCGTGACCACCGGCAAGGCGCATCTCGACCTGATGGAAGCACTCAGGCTGCTCGGGCTTGATGAAGCCCGCTGCCGGGCGCTCGGCATCGACATCTACAAGGTCGGCATGGTCTGGCCGCTGGCACGGCGCGACGCGCTCGACTTCGTGCGGGAAAAGCGCGAAGTGGTGGTGGTCGAGGAAAAGCGCGGCATCATCGAAAGCCAGTTCAAGGAATATTTCTACGACTGGCCCGGGCACAAGCCGCAGCGCATGGTCGGCAAGCATGACGAGACCGGCCGGCGGCTGATCCCGTGGACCGGGGAGCTCTCGCCACGGCAGCTCGTACCGTTGATTGCCAAGCGGCTTGACGGGGTGTTCCACGGCGAGAATTTTACCGCCCGCGCAGCCGGGATCGTTGCCGAGCCGCTGATCAGCCTGTCGGATCCCGGCGCCACCCGCACGCCCTATTTCTGCTCGGGTTGCCCGCACAACACCTCGACCAAAGTGCCGGAAGGCTCGCAGGCGCTGGCCGGAATCGGCTGCCATTTCATGGCCAGCTGGATGGACCGCGAGACCTCGTCGCTGATCCAGATGGGCGGCGAAGGCGTCAACTGGGCGGCCTCCTCGCGCTTTACCGGCAAGAACCACATCTTCCAGAATCTGGGCGAAGGCACCTGGTATCATTCGGGCTCGATGGCGATCCGCCAGGCGATCGCCGCAGGCGCCAACATCACCTACAAGATCCTCTACAACGACGCGGTTGCGATGACAGGCGGGCAGCCGGTCGACGGACCGGTGAGCGTCCAGGCCATCGCCCATATCTGCCGCGCCGAGGGTGTCGAGCGGATCGCGCTGGTCTCCGACGATCCGGACAAGTTTTCCGCCGCCGACTTCCCGGGCGGGATCACCATTCATGCCCGCGCGGAGATGGACAGGGTGCAGCGCGAACTGCGCGAGGTATCGGGCGTCTCGGTGCTAATCTACGAGCAGACCTGCGCCACCGAAAAGCGCCGCCGCCGCAAGCGCGGCACGCTGCCGGATCCGAAGAAATTCGCCGTCATCAACGAACTCGTCTGCGAAGGCTGCGGCGATTGCTCGACCGAGTCCAATTGCCTCAGCGTCGAGCCGAAGGAGACCGAATTCGGCCGCAAGCGGCAGATCAACCAGTCCAATTGCAACAAGGACCTCTCCTGCCTCAATGGCTTCTGTCCGAGCTTCGTCACCATCGAGGGCGCGGAGCGACGCAAGCCGAAGCCGGCGGATCTCGACATCGACGCGCTGATGCAGGCTGTTCCCCTGCCCGCCCTGCCTGCGCTTGATACGCCGTTCAACCTGCTGGTCACCGGCGTCGGCGGCACCGGGGTGATCACCGTCGGCGCGCTGATCTCGATGGCCGCTCATCTCGAGGGCAAGGGCTCGAGCATTCTCGATTTCACCGGCTTCGCACAGAAATTCGGCGCGGTGCTGAGCTTCGTGCGCATCGGCCGCAACCCCGATCAGATCAACCAGGTGCGCATCGACACCGGCATGGCGGATGCGGTGATCGGCTGCGATACCGTCGTCTCCTCCTCGCCCAAGGCATCGGCCACCTACCGGCCTGGTACAGCGATTGCGCTCAACACCGCCTCGATGCCGACCGGCGACCTGGTGCTCAAGCGCGACGCGGACCTCAACATCGATGGCCGCCATGCCGCGATCGCAGCCGCTGTCGGGGCGGACAATCTCACAGCGTTTGATGCCAACGCGACCTCCGAGGCGCTGTTTGGGGACGCGGTGTTCGCCAATGTGATGATGCTCGGCTTTGCCTGGCAGCGCGGGCTGGTGCCGGTTTCGCTGGAAGCCCTGACGCGGGCGATCGAGCTCAACAATGTCGCCGTCGAGACCAACAAGCGCGCCTTTGCCTGCGGCCGTTTGATCGAGGCAGATCCGTCGGCTCTGGAGACGCACCTCAATCCGAAGACCGAAATTGCCACATCTTTCGACGACGTTCTGGCCCGCCGCACGGAATTTCTGGGCGACTATCAGAACGCCGCCTGGGCCAACCGCTACCGCGCCCGGATGACGGGTTTCTTCGCGAAGATGCCGGCTGGAGAGGCGGAAGACCTGGCAATCAAGGCCGCCAGATCGCTGTTCAAGCTGATGTCCTACAAGGACGAGTATGAAGTGGCGCGGCTGCACCGCGACAAGGCATTTCTCAGCAGCCTGACCGACCGCTTCGAAGGGGACTTCCGGATCGTGCATCATTTTGCGCCTCCGCTGCTCGGTGGCGACAAGGATGCCCGCGGGCGGCCGCTGAAGCGGGCGTTCGGTTCGGGCATCGAGCCTGCCCTGTCGCTGCTTGCGCGGTTCAAGGGCTTGCGTGGCACGGTGCTGGATCCGTTCGGCTACACCGCCGAACGCAAGATGGAGCGCAACCTCATTACCTGGTTCGAAGAGCTTATGGCGCGTTGCGAACGGGAAGCGACCCTTGGCAACGCCCATATCTGGGCGCAAATCCTTGCGGCACCGATAGACATCCGCGGTTACGGCCCGGTCAAGCATGAGGCGGTCCTCAAGGTCAAGGCCGGGGTGGAGGCCCTGCTGGCGGATTAGATCATTCGGCAAAGCCGCGCGCTCAGGCAACACGTGGCCGCGGAAGCGTTTGGCCAGAACAATCGTTTCCGGGTTTGATCAACCATTATGCCGTGCATTGCGCTGGATCGACACACCCGGAAATATTCGTTCTAGGCGTGTGCGCGGGCAACACTGTAAAGTGTCTCCCAGATCGCGCCACGGGAGTTGCACCGCGTCCATGCCAGATATTCATCTCATCGCCACCTATGCCATCATCGTGGCCACCATCATCGCCTATGCGTCCGAACGCTGGGCAATGGAGACGATATCGCTGGTGTCGCTGGCCGCGGTCCTGGTGCTGTTCGGCGTGGTGCCCTACACCGGCATCGATGGCGCGGTTCTCGAACCGGAACGACTGCTGGCTGGTTTTTCAAATCCGGCACTCGCCACTGTCATTGCCCTGCTGATCGTCGGACAGGGCCTGTTCGCAACCGATGCGATGGAAGCGCCGGCGCGCAAGCTCGGACGCATGGGCGGCGCCAGCACCTTCCGGCCGATCCTGTTCATTCTGATCGGCGCAGCGGTGATATCGGGTTTTCTGAACAACACGCCGGTTGTCGTCATCTTCATTCCGATACTGGTGGTGATCTCGGCGCAGCGCTCGATTTCGCCGAGCCGGGTGTTCATTCCGCTGTCGTTCATCACCATCCTCGGCGGCATGACCACGCTGATCGGCTCGTCGACCAACCTTCTGGTGGCCGGCGTTGTGCGCGACTACGGCTACGAGATCGGATTCTTCGACATTACCGGCATGGGCATCATCCTGGCGCTGGTCGGCGGTGCCTACGTGCTCGGCGTGTTGCCGCGGCTGTTGCCCGAACGCCGGGCCGAGCTGTCGGCGGGTGCGAAATCCGGGGCGCAGTTCATCGGCGAGATCACGCTGACACGGGATCACCCGTTTGTCGGCATATCCGCCAAGGCCGGCATGTTTCCGGGCCTCGGCGAATTGACACTGAGATTGTTGCAGCGCCGCGATGTGCCGGTGCTGCCGCCGTTCGAGGACCTCACCCTGGAGGCCGGCGACACACTGGTGGTGACGGGAACCCGGCGGGCCTTTTCCAAAACCCTGGCGCGTGGACGTTCCAGGCTGGAAAGCGACGACAGCGCTTCGGACGAGGCGCAGCAGGAGCTGCCCCCCGGTCCCGATTACCATCTGGTCGAAGCGGTGATTTCACCGGGGTCGCGTTATGCCGGACGAACCATCCAGCTCTCGGGCATCAGGCCGCAGTTCGGCATTTCGGTTCTCGGCGTGCAACGCAAGAGCCGCATGGCGCGCTCGGCGATGTCGGATATCCGGCTTGAACCCGGCGACACCTTGCTGATCGGCGGTCCGATGGACGCGATCAAGCTTTTGAGAGGCAACCACGACCTGTTGCTGCTTGAACACTCCGCCGAAGCCGTTCCGCAATCGCGCAAGGCCCGCATTGCGGTGGCGATCTTCGCGGCCATCGTCGTGCTCTCGGCCTTTTCCATCGTGCCGATTGTCGTTGCGGCGATCTGCGGCGCGGTGCTGATGCTGTTGACGGGGTGTCTGTCGATCCTGCAGGCGGCGCGTGCCTTTGACCGCCAGATCTTTCTGCTGGTCGGGGCATCAGTGGCGCTGGCAACGGCCCTGGAGGCCACCGGCGGCGCAGCGCTTATTGCGTCGACCTCGTTGCAGCTGCTGGATGGCGCGTCCCCCGGCATCGTGCTGTCGGGACTGTTCCTGGTGATGGCAATAATCACCAATGTGTTGTCGAACAACGCGACGGCGGTGCTGTTCACGCCGATCGCGCTGGGCATCGCCAAAGGCCTGGGGGCGCCGCCCGAGCCGTTTATCGCGGCGGTGATCTTTGCGGCGAATGCCTCTTTCGCAACGCCGATCGGATACCAGACAAATCTGCTGGTGATGGGACCCGGGCACTACCGCTTCGGCGATTTTCTGCGCGCCGGTACCCCGCTTGTGATCATCATCTGGTTGACCTTTTCGCTACTTGCGCCATGGTATTACGGACTTTGACCTGCTTCGAATCCAAGGCATGATGAACCAACCCGTCAATTCACCGCAGTTTTTTCTCACCGCACCGTCGCCGTGCCCCTATCTTGAAGGGGAGAGCGAACGGAAGGTGTTCACCCACCTGGTGGGAGAAAAAGCCGCGGAGCTCAACGACCTGTTGACCCAGGGCGGCTTCCGCCGGTCGCAGAACATTGCCTACCGGCCGGCTTGCGAATCGTGCCGTGCCTGCATCTCGGTTCGAATTCTCGCCGGTGAATTCCAGCCGACGCGGTCGATGCGGCGCAACCTTCAGGCTAATGCCGACCTGGTCGCCACCGAATACCACGCCGAACCCTCGAGCGAACAATTCAAGCTGTTCCGGCGCTACCTCGACAGCCGCCACCAAAGCGGCGGCATGGCCGACATGAGCATTGGCGACTATGCGATGATGGTCGAGGATTCGCATGTCGACAGCCGCATCATCGAATACCGCGTGAAGACCGAGGGCGACGGCTTGCACGAGACCCCGGCAGGCGAGTTGCTGGGAGTGGCGCTGACCGACCGGATGGGCGACGGGGTGTCGATGGTCTACTCGTTTTTCAAGCCCGAGGAGACCAACCGGTCGCTTGGAACCTTCATGATTCTCGACCATATCGCGCGCGCGCAGGAGCTGGGCTTGCCGCATGTCTATCTCGGCTACTGGGTCAAGGGATCGCGCAAGATGGAATACAAGACCCGCTTCCAGCCGCAGGAACACCTGATGGCGCAGGGCTGGCAACGCTACGAGCCGTAAACCACCTGTCGCGGTTGACTGGCCGCGCCTTCAACTCTCAGACAATTTGCCTTTCAAGCCAGTGCAGGCGGACAAAGGCTGCGCGCCCCGCGAACCCCCTGCACTTTCAAGATTTGATCCGCTCAAGGCATTTTTCTCATGCAAGACACTCTCTCCGCCGCGGCCAGCCATCGCAAAGGCCTGCTGATCACCGCATTCGGCGGATTGATGCTGACAATCGACATTCCGCTGATCCGGTTGTCCCAGGGCGAAGTGTGGTCGGTTCTCGCAATTCGGAGCGCACTCACCGTCATCGCGGCCATTCTTGCCTGGGGCACCATCCGGTTGATCTTCAAGCACCGGGTTCCTTTCATTCCGGGCAAGGCGGGCCTTCTGGTGGCCGCGCTTTACGCCCTGTCCGCCGTGACATTCATGCTGGCGGTGTTCAATACCAGCACGGCAAACCTGGTGTTCATCCTGGCGTTCAATCCGATGTTCTCGGCGCTGCTGGCCTGGTTGCTGGCCGGAGAGAAGCCCAGACCGCAGACCTTTGCGGCGATGATCGCGATGATCATCGGCGTGCTGATGATCGTCTACGACGGCATGCGTGCGGGCAACCTGACCGGCGACCTTCTTGCCCTTGCCTCCAGCTTCACCCTGGCCTGCGCAATCACCGCCAGCCGCAAGGCGCGGACCGACCTGGGCTTTGCGCCGCTGTTTGCGGCCATCGTTCCGTCGATGATCGGGTTCGTGATGGCGGGAGGTCCTTCGAACCTGGTGCTTGCAGAACCGGTGTGGCTGGTGCTCAACGGCTTGATCATCATCCCGATCGCGTTCTGGTGCCTGGCAACCGGACCGAAATACATATCGGGGCCGGAGGTGGCGATGTTCTACCTGCTCGAGACCATCCTCGCCCCGATCTGGATCTGGATGATCTTTTCGGAAACGCCCTCCCCGATCGGCCTGGCCGGCGGCGCGATCATCGTGGTGACGCTGGTCGCCCACTCGACGTGGCAATTGCTCATGCATCGCCGGGCTGTCAGAACCCTGGCGCCGCGGCATCCGATGTAAAAGGCGGCGAATGGCGAAGTTCCTGCCGGCTGCCGCAAAACCGTCGCAACACCATGCTTGAACAGGCAATCCGAAGCTGTCCGGAGCTGCCGTGTCGCGCCTGAAGAAATCCATCCTGATCCTGACTCTGTGCTTTGTCGTCCCTGCGCTGGCATCACTGGGTGTGCGGGCGGCGAGTTCCCAGCCCGGCTCCTGGCGCAGCGCCGACTGGTCGTCATCAGGCCTGTTGCCTGCCGCCCGATCCGATAGGGACGCGGCCCTTTACGTGATGTCGGCCAGAACCGGAGGGCTGAAAGGCGGGCTCGCCGTGCACAGCTGGATCGTCACCATGGCCGAAGGCGGAGGCTACACCCGCTACGACAAGGTCGGCTGGGGCAGCCCGGTGCGCACCAACGCCTATCCCGCCGATGGCCGCTGGTATTCCAACGAACCGGAGATCCTGCTGGCGCTGCATGGCGATGATGCCGCGCGTCTCATTCCGCGGGTCGAGGCTGCGGTGGCCAGCTACCCGTTTAAGCAGCGCGGCGACTACCGGCTGTGGCCGGGACCGAACTCGAATTCCTTTGTCGCCCATGTGCTCCGGTCCGTGCCGGAGCTTGAACTGGCGCTGCCGCCCGAAGCCATCGGCCGCGATTACCGGCCGTTCGGCGACTTCGTCACGCTGTCGCCGGACTGGCGCAATCTCGAACTGTCGCTGGGCGGCTATGCCGGCCTGGCGGTCGGCACGCTCTACGGCGTGGAGCTACGCCTCGGCGGGCTGGTCCTCGGCCTCGACATCGCCAACCCGGGCATCAAGCTGCCTGGGTTCGGGCGGATCGGGGTGTAACACCCCACGTCACGACTGCCCGGGCATCAGCCTCTTGTGCATGCACATGGTCATGGCGGTGAAATCTCCGGTGGCGCCCTTCGGCAACCAGAGCGGATAGTGACGGCGGTGATCCTCGATCCAGCCGGTCCTGGCGTAGAATTTTTCCGCCGGAATATTGCCGACCTGGCAGAGCAGCCTGGCGACGGCAAAGCCTGCTTCGGCGATCTTCTGCTCGCCGAAAGCCAGCAGCTTTTCCGCGACACCGCCCCCCCGCGCATTGCGGGCGATGAACAGCTTGGTCAGCTCATCACCGTTGACCGCGACGAACCCCAGGACCCTGCCCTCCTCCTCGGCAACGAAGAACGTGTCGGTCGAGGCGCCGTAAATATCGTCGATGCAGTCGAGCGTCCTGAGCGGGATGACTTCCGGCGGCACAAGATGGGCGTGACCGTCGTGCCAGCCGTGATGCAGGATCTCGACGATGGCCGTGCGGTCGTCCGGTGTTGCCGGTCTGATCTCAAACATGCGGGAAACTCTGAAACGGTATCATGAAATGGGGCCCGCCGGATCCGTGTCCGGCTGGCCAAGGCTATATGTCGGTCAGCTGAACTTGCCCGAGCGGGGGAAGCCCTTGGGCACCAGGCGACCGGCCTGGGCGCGGTCGGCGGTCCACTCGACCAGCTCTTCTTTCTTGCGGTTGTGCATGCGTCCGGCGCTGTCTTCCCAGGTCAGCCCGTCCTCCATCGCAAAACAACGGATATCGGACACGCCGCCATCCTTGTAGCGCTGCAGCCGCACGCCCTTGCCACGGCTCATCTCGGGCAATTGCTCCAGCGGGAAAATCAGCATCTTGCGGTTTTCGCCGATGATGGCGACATGATCGCCGGTCACCGGAACGCAGAGCCGTGTTTCGACCGGCAGGCTGACATTCATGATCTGCTTGCCCTTGCGGGTGTTGGCGACCATGTCGCTCTCGGCGACGATGAAGCCATTGCCCGCCGTCGAGGCAATCAGCAGCTTGCGCGCCGGATCATGCACGAAGGCGGTGAGCACGGCCTGGTCATTGTCCATGTCGACCATGATCCTGAGCGGCTCGCCATGGCCGCGGCCACCCGGCAGCTTGTCTGCGCCCAGCGTGTAGGCCTTGCCGCCGGTGGTGACTATGACCAGCTTGTCGGTGGTGTTGGCGTGGAAAGCGAGCTTCAGGGAGTCGCCGTCCTTGAACTGCAGCCCGGCATAATCGGCCATGTGACCCTTCATGCCGCGGATCCAGCCCTTCTCCGAAATCACCACGGTGATCGGTTCTTTCTCGATCATCGCCTGCTCGATGGCAGCCAGATCGGCGACCGGCGCTTCGGCGAACTTGGTGCGGCGGGCACCAAGCTCGGTTTCCTTGGAGAAGGTCTTGCGAACCTTGCCGATTTCCCAGGCGACGGTCTGCCATTGCTTGGATTCGGAGCCGAGTAGCTCCTCGATTTCGGCCTTCTCATTGGTCAGGCCGTCAAATTCCTTGCGGATCTCGAGTTCTTCGAGCTTGCGCAACGAACGCAGGCGCATGTTGAGGATCGCTTCGGCCTGAACGTCGTTCAGTTCGAAGGTTTTCATCAGCTCGAGTTTCGGCTCATCCTCCTCGCGGATGATGCGGATCACCTCGTCAAGGTTGAGATAGGCGATCAGGTAGCCCGACAGCAGTTCCAGACGCCGCTCGATCGCCGCCAGCCGGTGACGCGACCGGCGCTGCAGCACCTCGCGGCGGTGGGCCAGCCATTCCGACAGCACCTCGACCAGGTTCATCACCTTGGGCACCTTGCCCATCGACAGCACATTGAGATTGAGCGGAATGCGGTTTTCCAGGTCCGAAAGCCGGAACAGCGATTCCATCAGCAGCGTCGGATCGACCGTGCGGCTTTTGGGGATCAGCACCAAGCGGACATCCTCGGCGGATTCGTCACGGACATCATCAAGCAATGGCAGCCGTCGGGCGATCAGCAGTTCGGCGATCTTCTCGATCAGCCGCGACTTCTGCACCTGGTAGGGTATTTCGGTGACCACGATCTGGTAGCCGCCGCGGCCGGTGTCCTCGGTTTCCCACTTGGCGCGAACCCTGAAGCCGCCGCGACCGGTCTTGTAGGCATCCAGAATGGACTCCCGGCTGTCGATGACGATGCCGCCGGTGGGGAAATCCGGTCCCTCGACATATTGCAGCAGGTCTTCAACCGTGGCTTCGGGCTTGCGGATCAGCGCCAGCGCAGCATCACAGAGCTCGGCTGCGTTGTGCGGCGGGATCGAGGTCGCCATGCCGACGGCAATACCGGTGGCGCCATTGGCGAGCAGGTTCGGAAACGCGCCGGGCAGAACCACCGGCTCGCTGTTTTCCTCGTCATAGGTGGTGCGAAAATCGACCGCGTCCTCGTTGATGCCTTCCATCAGCAATTCGGCGACCGCGGTCATCTTGGATTCGGTGTAACGCATCGCCGCGGCGCTATCGCCGTCGATGTTGCCGAAATTGCCCTGACCGTTGGCCAGCGGATAGCGCACGGCGAAATCCTGCGCCAGCCGGACCAGCGCGTCATAGATCGACTGGTCGCCGTGCGGATGGAAGTTACCCATCACCTCACCGACGATCTTGGCGCATTTCTTGAAAGACCCGGCTGATTTCAGCCCCATCTCGCTCATGGCGTAGACGATGCGCCGGTGCACAGGCTTCATGCCATCGCGCACATCGGGCAGCGCCCGGTGCATGATGGTCGAGAGTGCATAGGCCAGATAGCGCTCTTCGAGCGCCTTTTTCAGGTCCACGGCTTGAATGTGGTCGCCCCCACCGGGCGGAAGCAGGCTTTTTCCCATGCGGACGGGGTTAAAGGAAGCGGTGATTCGGGGCAAGAGGCAGGGCGGTCAAGACCACAGATGCAATTGCATTTCCGCTGCGGATTGAACCAAACGCCATTTTTCTGCCGCTTAAACCATGCTGATGGGTAAACGCTGCGCCCCTCACCTCTCCCATGCTATCGCAAAAGCGCAAATCTGGCGACGAGCCCGGTCCGCTTGGGCAAAGAAGGACACTCAAATGACGTTCCATTCACGCTTCAGGCAAAGGCTCCTTGTCCCGGCGCTGCTTGGCTCGCTGGCTTTCGCCAGTCCGGCGCTGGCACTCGATGCGGAGGACTTCGCGGCAACGCTGAGCGCGGCTTTCGGCACATTAGGGGGCGAGATCAGCTACGAGCTGGCAACTGCGGAGGGCGACGACATCACGCTCGGCGCAGCCAGGCTTTCGACGCCGGGACAACCGGACTTCGACCTCGGCGACCTCACCTTCGAGGACGTGATCGAAAACGGGGACGGCAGCTACACGGTGACGCGGCTTGGCCTCGCCGATTTCTCCGGCAAGCAGGAAGAGACAGAAATCTCGGTTTCGGGCCTGGAATTGAACGGGATCCGGATTCCCGGCGTGCAGGACGATACCCGGCAGGATCAGATGATTTCCTATGAGCGGGCCAGCAGCGGACCGGTGTCGGTCGAGGTCAACGGACAGGAGATTTTCTCGCTGGCGGCATTCGAGGGCAGAGTGAAACCGCGACGCGATGGCGCGGGATTTGATATCAAGGCCTCCGCCGACGATGTTGTCATCGCACTTGACAAGATCGCCACCGGCGCTCCCAAGAGCCGCAAGATGTTCTCAGAGCTTGGTCATGACAAGCTTCGCGGCGACATGGATCTGAACATGGGCTGGGACCTGGAAACCGGCCGCTTCCATGTGCGCGAATACAGCTTCACCGTTGCCGATGCCGGCCGTGTGAGCATGAGCTTCGACATCTCCGGATACACGCCGAACCTGATCAAGGCGATCGGAGAGGCACGCGCCACAGCCATCCCCGCCCCCGGCGCACAGACCATGGCCCCGGCAATGGGGTTTGCCATGACGGGACCCGCAGGACAGGTGACCTTCAGGTCAGGCTCGATCCGCTTCGACGATGCCTCGGCAACCAAGAAGGCGCTCGCCTATGCCGGCGGAAAACAGGGCATGACCGGCGAGCAGATGGCACAGATCATCCAGGGTCTGATGCCGCTGGCGGTGTGGCGACTGGGCATGCCCGAACTGCAGGACCAGATCGCCAATGCAGCAAGGACCTATCTCGGCAATCCGCAGAACATCACTGTTTCGGCCAACCCTGCCGCGCCGGTGCCGGTTCCGCTGATCATAAGCACCCGCATCAACGATCCCTGGAAACTGGCTCGGCTGCTCAATATCCAGGTCACCGCCAACGAACCGGTCCTGTTGTGCTGCAGGGAATAGCAAGCCACGACCGCCGGCGGCCGTGCGCTGGAGCAAGCCGGTAGCCCATATCCGCCGTATCAAGGCTCGGCTCGGGAAGGTTTTTGTTGCTTGTTTGCCCTTGCAAGCGCAGGGTGATTCATAGACCAAGAGCATCGCCGCGCCTCCTTTTCGGCGCGCCGGTTGCCATCCTCGCACCCGCATCGGATTGCACATATGATTCGTTTCCAAGCCACGCCGGCTGAAAAGCCCGCGGCTGCTCCCACAGCCATAACCGCCAAGGCTCCGGGCAAGGCCAGGGCAAACGCTGCCGCACCCAAGGAAGACCTGCTGGATCTTGCGGCGGAGACGCAGGACGACAAGGACTGACTGGAACTTCGCCACGCACTGAGAGACAGAAAAAGCCCGGGCAACAGATGTTTACCCGGGCTTTTTGTTATTTCGATTCCAGCTATGTTGGCCTGCGGTCCTAGTCGGCTTTCGGCGGAATGGCGCGCAGTGACAGTTCGCGCATCTGCGCAGGAGATGCCGGGCTCGGGGCGCCCATCAACAGGTCCTCGGCCTGCTGGTTCATCGGGAACAGCGCCACTTCGCGCAGGTTCTTGGCGCCGACGATGAGCATGATCACCCGGTCGACACCGGCGGCCATACCGCCATGCGGCGGGGCGCCGTACTGGAACGCGCGATACAGACCACCGAAGCGTTCCTCGACGTCGGCCTGGCTCAGCCCGACCTTCTCGAACGCCTTGACCATCAGCTCGGGCGACTGGTTACGGATCGAGCCCGACGCGATCTCGAAGCCGTTGCAGACCAGATCATACTGGTAGGCCTTGAGCGACAGCGGGTCCTGGGTCTCCAGCGCTTCCATGCCACCCTGCGGCATCGAGAACGGGTTGTGGGCGAATTCCACCTTCTTGGTGTCCTCGTCCCATTCGTAGAACGGGAAATCGACGATCCAGCACAGCTCGAACCGGTCCTGATCGACGAGGTTGAGTTCCTCGCCGGCGCGGGTGCGGGCATCGCCTGCGAAGCGGGCGAACTTGGCCGGGTCGCCGGCTGCGAAGAAGCAGGCATCGCCATCTTCCAGGCCCATCTGGACACGGATGGCTTCGGTACGCTCAGGTCCGATGTTCTTGGCGATCGGGCCGGCGCCTTCCAGGTTGTCGCCTTCCTTGCGCCAGAAGATGTAGCCGAGGCCCGGCTGACCCTGGCTCTGCGCCCAGGAGTTCATCCGGTCGCAGAATGCGCGCGAGCCGCCGGTCTTTGCCGGGATCGCCCAGACCTCGACCTTCGGATTGTTGGCGATCATGCCGGCGAACACCTTGAAGCCGGAGCCGGCGAAATGCTCGGTGACAGCCTGCATCTCGATCGGGTTTCTCAGATCCGGCTTGTCGGAGCCGTATTTGCGGACCGCCTCGTCATAAGGAATGCGGCGGAATTCCTGGGTAACGGGCTTGCCTTCGGCGAACGCCTCGAAGACGCCGCGCATCACCGGCTCCATGGTGTCCCAGACATCTTCCTGGGTGACAAAGCTCATTTCCAGGTCGAGCTGGTAGAACTCGCCCGGCAGGCGGTCGGCACGCGGATCTTCATCGCGGAAGCACGGCGCGATCTGGAAATAGCGGTCGAAACCGGCAACCATCAACAGCTGCTTGTACTGCTGCGGCGCCTGCGGCAGCGCATAGAACTCGCCCGGATGGATACGGCTCGGCACCAGGAAGTCGCGCGCGCCCTCGGGCGACGACGCGGTCAGGATCGGGGTTGCGTATTCGGCAAAACCGATCTCGGTCATGCGGCGGCGCATGTCGGCGATCACCTGGGTGCGGGTGACGATGTTCTTGTGCAGGGTTTCGCGGCGCAGATCGAGGAAGCGGTACTTGAGGCGGACGTCTTCGGGATAGTCCGGCTCGCCGAAGACCGGCAGCGGCAGTTCCTTGGCGGCCGACAGGATCTCGATCTCCTGGGCGAAGACCTCGATCTCGCCGGTGCCGAGGTTCGGGTTGATGGTGTCGGCCATGCGTTCCTTGACCACGCCGTCAATGCGGATCACCCACTCGCCACGCACGGTTTCGGCGGTCTTGAAGGCGGGGGAATCCGGATCGGCGACGACCTGGGTCAGGCCGTAATGGTCGCGCAAATCGATGAACAACAGGCCGCCATGGTCGCGCACGCGGTGCACCCAGCCCGAAATCCGGACGGTGGCGCCGTTGTCGCTCTTCCTGAGCGCGGCGCAAGTGTGTGAACGGTAGCGATGCATGGCATATCCTCGATGGCTTGGACCAATGGCTGGAAACGTGCGGACCGGCGGTGTGCGATGAACGCTCACATCGCCGCTTCGGCGCACGGTCAAAATCGCGCGGAAAAGCGCATGACCCACCCTGTTTGTCAAGGTGGAAGGGCGCTTTCGCGCTACCTTGACGCTAGCGAACTGTACATTGTCGGGATTTCGTCGCGACGAATGTGCATTTTCGATGTACGACTCGAAATATTGTTTTCACGCATCCGGCTTGTCATGCATTCGCTTCGTCCGCTGTTTCCGCTTCTGACCACCGCCGGCGTGCTGCTGGCGGGCAACGGTCTGCAAGGAACCCTGATCACGCTGCGCGGCTCGGCGGAAGGGTTTTCAACAACCGTGATCGGGCTTGCCGGCGCGGGCTACTATCTCGGCTTCATCATCGGTTGCTGGATGACGCCGTGGCTTTTGAGGACCACCGGTCACATTCGCGCCTTTGCCGCCCTTGCGGCGATTGCCGCCTGCGCATCGCTTGCCATGGTGATGGTGATCGACCCGTTCTTCTGGTTCGTCATGCGGCTGGTCACAGGTATCTGCTTCGCGTCGCTGTTTACCAATGTCGAAAGCTGGATCAATGCACAGGTAACCAACACCAACCGGGCCAGGACGCTGGCGATCTACAGGTTCGTCGACCTCGGCGCGGTCACCGCCTCGCAATACCTGCTGCCGGTGTTCGGTGTCGACGGCTTCGATATCTTCGCGGTGATGACCATGCTGCTGATTCTGTCGCTGGTCCCGGTCTCGCTGGCCGACCGCTCCAACCCTGCGCCGCCGGCGCCGTTTTCGTTCAGTCCCAGGCGGATGTGGCAGGTTTCGCCGCTGGCTTCCGCCGGGGCGATCACCGTCGGGCTGACATCGGCGTCGTTTCGCTCTGTGGGGCCTCTCTATGCGGAAGACCTGGGATTGCAGGTCGCCGATATCGCCTCGTTCATGAGCGCCGGCATCATCGGCGGGATCGTGCTGCAATATCCGATGGGCTATCTCTCCGACATCATCAGCCGGCGGTCGGTGCTGCTGATGGCAACCACCGGTTCGACCCTGTGCGGATTGTTCATGGTCTGGTTCGCCGGCAGCAACGTGTCCCTCAACCTGATCGGCATATTCCTGTGGGGCGCCTTCACGCTGCCGCTCTACTCGCTGTCGGCGGCGCACGCCAACGACAAGGCAGAGGCCGGCGAGTATGTGCAGATCGCTGCCGGCCTGATGTTCTTCTGGGCCATTGCCGCGTCCATCGGCCCGCTGCTTTCAGCCATGCTGGTCGACCGGTTCGGGCCTGGCGCCTTCTTCACCTTTGTCTGTTCGATGCACGGTGCCTTCGTTGTCTACACGGTGGTGCGGATCATCATTGGCGCGCCGGACGAGCCGGACCGGGCCCGGTTTGCCGGGTTGTTGCGCACCTCGCCGGTGTTTGCCCGCATGGCCGCGCAGTCGGTGGACCCCGATGCGACGCCAAACAGTGCGGATAACCTCACAGGGCAAGACAAAGCCGAAAATTCCGGGTAAAGGCCAAACATGGACATGATAACAACGACCAAGGCGCTCGCCGCCTTCTGCGCCCGCCTTGCCAAACACGACTTTGTCACCGTTGACACCGAGTTCCTGCGTGAGACGACCTACTGGCCCGAGCTCTGCCTGATCCAGATGGCTGGTCCGGAGGATGAAGGGATCATCGACCCCCTCGCCGATGGCATTGATCTCAAACCATTTTTCGAACTCATGGCCGACACTTCGGTGATCAAGGTGTTCCACGCCGCGCGCCAGGATATCGAGATCATGGTCAACCGCGGCGACCTGGTCCCGCATCCCATTTTCGACACCCAGGTCGCGGCCATGGTCTGCGGTTTCGGCGAATCGATTTCCTATGACCAGCTGGTCTCGCGGATCAGCGGTGCCCATATCGACAAGTCATCGCGGTTTACCGACTGGAGCCGCCGCCCGCTGACCGACAAGCAGCTCGATTACGCGCTCGCCGACGTGACCCACCTGCGCGACGTCTATCTCGAACTGGTGTCACGGCTCGATACAGAAGGCCGCCGCCACTGGGTGGTGGACGAGATGGCGGTTCTGGAAAGCCGCTCGACCTATGAGATGGATCCGGCGGATGCCTGGAAGCGGCTGAAGATGCGGGTCAAGAAGCCGGCCGAACTCTGCGTGCTGCAACATCTGGCGGCCTGGCGCGAACGCGAGGCGCGCGCCCGCAACGTGCCGCGCGGCCGGGTGCTCAAGGACGATGCGATCTACGAGATCGCCCAGCAGCAGCCCAAGGACGGCGAGGCGTTGGGGCGGCTTCGCACCATTCCACGCGGCTGGGAGCGTTCGCAACAGGGCGCCACGGTGGTGGAGATCGTCAGCGAGGCGCTGGAAACCCCGAAGGAAGACATGCCGCGGCTGCCGCGCCAGAGACAGGCGCCCGAGGGTGCCCAGGCGGCGGTCGAGCTGCTCAGGGTGCTGCTCAAGCTGACGGTCGAGAAGGAAAACGTCGCGGCCAAGATCATCGCCACGTCCGACGACCTTGAGACCATCGCCATTGATGGTGAAGCCGCCGATGTGGCGGCGCTGAAAGGCTGGCGCCGGGAATTGTTCGGCGATCGGGCGCTCAAGCTCATTCGCGGTGAACTGGCGCTGCGCTTTGCCGACAAGAAAGTCAGGGCGCTGGAGCTCTAGAACATTCCGCGGTCACACTGAACCGTGACGGAATCCGGGCCCGGGCTCACCTGTAAAGGTCGGCACGGGTCGGCGGCAGGCCTGCCGGTCCGCGCCGGGTCGGCGTGACCACGGTCTGGTAAAGCCGGACGGTGTTGCGCTCGAAGGCAATCGAACAGCCACCGAGATAAATCAACCAGAGGCGGGTCTTGACCTCGCCCACTTCGGCGACGGCGGCATCGTAGTTGGCCAGCAACCGGTCATGCCAGTGCCTGCAGGTGCGCTGGTAATGCTCGCGCCAGTTCTCGACGTCATGGACCTCGAAGCCGTGCTGCTCGAGCATGGTCACTGTGTTGCCGATATGGTCGAGTTCGCCGCCAGGGAAGATGTATTTGGTCAGCAGTGCGTATTCCTTGTTCTTGCGGCGGAAGGTCTTGGCGTCCTTTTTGGCAGGCCGGGTGATGGCGTGATGCAGATAGATCCCACCGGGCTTGAGCACCCGGGCGACGGTCGAGTAATAGGTCGGGTAGTTGTTGATACCGATGGCCTCGTGCATGCCGATCGAGGAAATCTTGTCGAACTCGCCCTCCACCTTGGCATAATCGAGCAGAACGAAGTTCACACGGTCGGACAGGCCCAGCTTCGCTGCTTTCTCGGTGGCGAATTCGAGCTGCCGTTCGGACAGGGTGACACCGGTGACATGAACGCCGTAATTGGCCGCCGCATAGAGCGCCAGGGATCCCCAGCCAAAGCCGATGTCGAGCATTTTCTCGCCGGATTTCAGCCGCAGCTTGCGGCAGATCATCTCCAGCTTGTCACGCTGCAGCTGATGGATGTCGTTGTCCCAATCGGTGCAATAGCCGCAGGTGTAGACCATCTGCTCGTCGAGAAAGAGCTGATAGAACGCGTTGGAGACGTCGTAGTGGTAGGAGATGTTCTTCTGGTTTTCGTCGGCATTGCCGTCGGAGGGCTTCTCTTCGGGCTGGTCACTTAGCGGCCACGGTCCGCCCTTGCCCACGAACAGGAACTTGCGGGCGTTGTTGAACAACAGGAACTTGCTGAGCTGCTTGCGAATTTGCCGTGTGCGCACCTTCGGCCGGCGCGCTACCAGATCGAACATGTCGCCATTGATCAGGTCGATGCGCTTGGAGACCCAGAGATTAAGCAGGGTCTCCGGATTGGGGGAGCGCATCAGCGCGGGGATAATTCCCTCGTCGGCGAACTGGATCGCAAAAGCGCCGGGGTCGAGATCATCGGGCACGGTGGACCCGTCCCAAAGCCGGAAGCCGATATCGAGTTCAAGGATCTCCCGGGCATGAGCGAGGAGTTTCCTGAAGCTTTTCAGCCGGCTTTTTGCGCTCATGAGAGGGTACTCCGACAGGTTCCATTGATGTTACCTAACGCATGTACATGCTGGAGCACCGCAAGTCATCCAATGGCATGGAACAATGTAGACCAACATGGCCCTACGCTCCTGGTTGAACGCCCGGTCGCCCCCAAAAGCCGCCGCCATCGTATCCGCTGCTCCCTAGACAAACTTTACGCACCTGCACTTGTAATGAGGCCGGATACCCCCATATAACGATCAACAAGGAAATTTGTCTCCACCCTGACCACGGATGTACTGGCAGGTGTGTAGAGGCAAGTCAGGAAGGTCGGTGCGAATTTCGCCCGGCCTTTTTCTTTGTCCGATCATTATGCTTGTCGCCTTGAAACCCCGGAAATCGAGCCGGTAGCCGACAGGTTCAACCGACCCTGAACCCGAGGCGCTTGCCGGTCAGCTTGGCAAGCTGCTGCAAACGGCCTTCAAGCCGTTCGCCGACAAAGGTTTCGCAGGACTGCGGCACCTTCAGCACAATGTCGACATCACCGTCCGAGGCGTCAGCGGGCACGAATTCCAGGTGCGGCACCATGCCCGGCATGGATGCCGAAAACAGGTAAACCACCCGCAACATGCCACCGAGCAATTTGGCGTAGTCGAGATATTTCTGTCCCGCAATCGCCGCCAGTCGCGAGGAGACGCCGTCATCATTGAGGCCCTCGAACCGGAAATAGTTGGTCAGCGCGATATAGGCGCGGCCGCCGTGGCTGATGCCGGTGAAGGTGCCGTGGGCGATGATGTTGAGCGCCTGCAGGCCGCGGTAGTCCGGGTGTGCGCGCCAGGAAATATCGGCGAGCAGACAGGCGGCCTGCCGGTAGCGGCCGTCCTCTTCGGATTCATTCACCCCGAACACCGGGAACATGCGCCCGGTCCAGGCGGCCAGCTCACGGGCATGTTCGGGCGACCGGGCACGCAGGATTGCCAGTTCCCCGGCAGCGGTCAGCAGCGGATCGCGCGCGGCTTCCGCGGCACCGAGCAGCGAGTAGAGATATCCCTCGCGCACGCCCAGTGCCGAAAAGCTGACCCGTGCGGCCTTCATGGCGACCAGCGTTTCCTGAAGCGCCACCGCCCCGTAGGGCAACAGGCCACGGCGGTTTCGCGAGATCGCCTTGATCGCATTGATCTTCGACTGCTTCATCGCCGCGACTTCACCGAGGAACTCGATCGCCTGCTGGGCATCGATCTCATAGGCCTGCATCATGTGCAGCGGATAATCGGTGATCTCCATGTGCAGCTTGGCGATGTTGCGCCAGGTTCCGCCAACAGCATAGAACGTACGCCCCGCCCCGCCCGGAAGCACCGTCGACTTCTTGAGTGAGCGTCGCGCAATTGCGCGAGCCTTGGAAATCGAATTGCCGGACATTTCGGCCAGCCGAAGGCCGCCAAGCGGCAAGGTTTGCCCGCCCGAATACGCGCTTCCCCTGACATCGACGAGTTCGAGAGAGCCGCCGCCGAGATCGCCGGCGATGCCGTCAGGCTGATAGTAGCCTGAAATAACCCCAAGGGCGGAGAACCGGGCTTCCTCCTCGCCGGTCAAAAGCCGGATACGGCATCCGAGAATGGCTTCGGCATCCTGAATGAAGGAGGCGCCGTTATCCGCTTCGCGGGCCGCAGCCGTCGCCAGAACATGCATTTCGGAGGCGCGCGCCTGTTCGGACAAGGCCCGAAACCGCCTCAACGCGGCCAGGGCACGGACGATGCCTGCATCGTCCATCCGGCCGGTAGCGGCAAGGCCCTTGCCCAGACCACATAGAACTTTCTCGTTGAAAAGCACCGAAGGCGCTCGGTTGAGCCCTTCGTAAATCACCAGGCGCACCGAGTTGGAGCCGATGTCGACAACCGAAACGGGATGAATTCCCGGCAGACGTCCCTGCGCTTCCGATTCCACCATATCTAAAGCGCTTTGCGGTTTGGATACCCCAAGTCACCGCAGCGACCCGGGTACAGGGACAACAGATTCGGTGTCCTTATATATCGTATCAGGTGGGACTTAAACCCGGGCAAACCGGGCCAGGACGGCAATACCACAGCCGCCGCACGAGATCGCGCGCTCGGCGCCTTACGAACCAGCATACACACCTGCATGAATTACAAAGACCTGACCACGACCAACGCCCCGGGACGCACCGATCAACGCTTGCTGCGCGCGGCGCGGGCCAACCGATCGGCGATCAGTTTCGGCGCATTCGACTTCAGGGCTTCGCCTCTGCCCGAAAGGCTTGGATTGGTCATGAAATACACCTGCGCATTGAACGGTTCTTCATCCTCACCGGGTTCCACCCGGCGCGATGTTCCATCAGGCAATATCTCGTAACTCTGCTGATTATCAATCATGTTGCCGAGCATGATCTGCGATAACACCTGTTCATGCACAGTCTTGTTGGTAATCGGCACCAGGGTTTCGACCCGGCGGTCGAGATTGCGCGGCATCAGATCGGCCGAACCGATATAGACCAGCGCTTCGGCGGACGGCAGTCCATGGCCATTGCCGAAACAATAGATCCGGCTGTGCTCGAGAAAACGGCCGACGATCGACTTGACGTGAATGTGCTCGGAAAGCCCGGGCACTTGCGGCCTGAGGCAACAGATGCCGCGCACGACCAGATCGATCTCGACGCCGGCCTGGCTGGCGCGGTAGAGCGCGTCGATGATCTCGGGATCGACCAGCGAGTTCATTTTCATCCACACCGCGGCCGGTCGTCCGGCCTTGGCATGCCGGATCTCGGCTTCGATATTGTCGACGATACGGGTCCGCAGATTAAGCGGAGAAACCGCCAGCTTGCTCAGGCCTTCCGGCTCGCCATAGCCGGTGATGAAATTGAAAACGTGGGCGGTGTCACGGGCTATCACCGGATCACAGGTGAAATAGGACAGGTCGGTGTAAATCTTGGCGGTGATCGGGTGATAATTGCCGGTACCGAGATGGCAATAGGTTACCAGCTTGCCCTCCTCGCGCCGCACGATCAGCGACATCTTGGCGTGGGTCTTGAGCTCCAGGAAGCCGAACACCACCTGGACGCCGGCACGTTCGAGGTCGCGCGCCCAGCGGATATTGGCTTCCTCATCGAAACGGGCCTTGAGCTCGACCAGCGCAGTCACCGACTTGCCGGCCTCGGCGGCGTCGATCAAGGCACGCACGATCGGGCTGTCGTTGGAGGTTCGGTAAAGCGTCTGCTTGATCGCCAGCACCTCGGGATCGCGCGCTGCCTGGAACAGGAACTGGACGACCGCATCAAAGGATTCGTACGGGTGGTGAACGACCAGGTCCTTTTCCCGTATCGCGGCAAAGGTGTCGCCGGCGTGTTCACGGATGCGTTCGGGAAACCGGGCATTGTACGGTTCGAACTTGAGGTCGTCGCGCGGCGCCTTGGTGATCTCGGAGAGCGTGTTGAGCGCCAGTAGCCCGGGCAGCACCGCGACGCGGTTTTCGGGAACATTGGTTTCGTGAACCACGAACTCGCGCAGGCTTTGCGGCAGCTCCGAATCGAACTCGATGCGGATGACCGAGCCACGACGGCGGCGCTTGAGTGCGCTTTCGAACAGACGAACCAGATCCTCGGCCTCTTCCTCGACCTCGATATCGGAATCGCGAATGATCCGGAACGTGCCGGAGCCACGGACCTCGTATCCGGGATAGAGCGAGCCGATGAACAGGCTGACGACATCCTCCAGCGTGATGAAGCGCACAGCACCATCGATATCGGGCAGGCGCAGGAAGCGATCCAGCGCCACCGGCAGGCGGATCAGCGCCGTCATCGGCTGGTTGCCGGCCCTGGAGGCCAGCTGCAGGCAGATTGAAAAGCCCAGGTTCGGGATGAACGGGAACGGGTGCGCCGGATCGATCGCCAGCGGGGTCAGCACCGGGAAGATCGATTGCAGAAACTCGTCCTCAAGCCAGGCCAGGTCGCCATCGACCAGAACCGACGGGCGGACAATATGAATGTTCTCGGCGGCCAGGTTCTGCTGCAGGATGGCAAGGGACGCCTGTTGCTCGAGCTGCAGGCCGTCAATTTCCTCGAGAATCCGGTCCAGCTGTTCACTGGGCGACAAGCCGTCCGGGGAGCGGTTGGTGATGCCCTCGCGCACCTGGCCTTCGAGGCCGGCGACACGGACCATGAAGAACTCGTCGAGATTGGCGGCCGAAATCGACAGAAACCTCACCCGTTCGAGCAGCGGGTGGCCTGCATTGAGAGTTTCCTCGAGCACGCGGCGATTGAATTGCAGCCAGGAAAACTCCCGGTTGACGAACCGGTCAGGGCTTTCGAGCAGGTCAACGTCCAAGGTCGGCTGCGGCTCCGGGGCCGTCTGGGATTCGCCGATGGCCTCGACTTCGCCTGCGTACTCATTTTCATCCATTTTCGACTCCAACGCCCCGGTTCCGGATTTCCCCGTCTATAGCACAAGAACGAAGGAACTATGACACTTCCATGTCGTCGTTTCCGGCGTTCATTTCGGCCAGGACTTCGGCCGCCAGAGCGCGGGTGACCTTCGAGCCGCGCGCCAGCGCCAGCTGATCGAGACGGGTGACGACCTGCCTTGCCGCGGCGAGCGAACGCTCCATGCGCGCGACCAGCCAATGAATGATCCGGTCATCCACCACGACCTGCCTGTCGGCGAACAATTTGACCATCACCTGGGCCAGCAATTCGTCATCCGGCTCGCCGATCTCAACCACTGTCGCGGCTTTCAGACGGGAGGCAAGATCGGGCAAGGTCACACGCCAGCCGGCGGGCCAGAGCCGGCTGGTAATCAGCAGCGCGCTGCCATGCTCGCGCACGGCGTTGATGAGATGAAACAGGGCTGTTTCATCAAATCCGCCCTGGTCGATGTCCTCAACCAGCACAGGCGCCTGCGCGGCTTTTTCAAGCACCATCGGATCGGCCTTATTGATTGCCACTCTGCTGGCGCCGACCCGGTCGGCCCAGATCGCGGCGAGGTGCGATTTGCCCGAGCCCGTGGGACCGGCCAGAATGACCACCGGCGCCGGCCAATCGGGCCAGCGGTCAACGATCGCCACCGCCGCGCTGAGGCGGTCGGAGACGATCAAGTCGTCCCGGCCGGAGGCGGATTCATGGTCGAATTCAAGCGGCAATTGCCGTGTGCGTGGCGGTTTGGCCATCAATCTCTCGTGACGTCGTCAGCCGGGTCCGCGGCCTGGTGAAGCGACCGCTGTCTGCCGAAATACAGATCGCTGTCGAGGTAACTGGATATGGCAAAGCGCACCAGCACGCCGACCGAGGCTGCGGCAGGCACCGCAATCAGCATTCCGACAAACCCGAACAGCGCGCCGAAGGCAAACAGCGCAAACATCAGCCAAACCGGGTGCAGGCCGACCGACGAGCCGACCAGCCGCGGTTGCAGGATGTTGCCTTCGAAAAACTGGCCGACCGCGAAAACCGCGACGACCGCGCCGATCATCACGAAATCCGGCCAGAACTGGACCACGGCAACAATCAGGGCCAGCACCAATCCGACCATTGACCCGACATAGGGAATGAAGCTGATCAGGCCGGCAAAAAGTCCGATCAGGAGACCGAAGTTCAGACCGATGATGGACAGGCCGATGGCATAGATCAGGCCGAGGATGAGGCAGACACTGCCCTGCCCGCGGACGAAACCGGCAATGGCAGCATCGATCTGGTTGGCGAGCGTGCGGACCGTACCGACATAATCGCGCGGAATCCAGCTGTCGACCTTCTCGACCATGTTGTCCCAGTCGAGAAGCAGATAGAAGGCAACGACAGGGGTGACGACGAACAGGGCGGCGATGTCGAGAAGCGCCATGCCGGAATTCCATATCTGCTGGAAGATGGTGCCGACCAGTCCGGCCCCCTCCTTCAGCAAAGCGGCAAAACTTTCCTTGATCTGCCCCAGCTGATCGCTGATCCAGCTCGGCAACAGGTTGGATTCCGACATCAGAAGCGTTTGCAGCTGGGAGATGTAACCGGGGATCCGGCCACCGAGATCGGCGGCCTGCGTGACCAGCACCGGGATCAGCACGATCAGCGTGATGGCGAAAATCGCGACAAATGTGACCAGGATCGCCAGGGTGGCCATCAACCGGGAGAAGCCGCGGCGCTCGAACCAGTCGGCCACCGGGTCGAGGAAATAGGCCAGCGCCATGCCGGCGATAAAGGGCAGCAGGATGGATCTGAACACCATCAGGAAGATGATGAAAACTGCCAGCGCCACCAGCCAGAAGAAGATTTGCCGCTTCAGCGCCACCGGATCGATTTGAGTTGTCATGATCACCTCGCTTGCGGGCCCGCCTCGGCAGGCCGCCATCCACCATGGGCTATTGATCTGATTCCACGCCGGCCATGTGCCTGAGCCAGTTCACGAGATAGGCGCTAGCCGAAGTGATGGTCAAGCCCGCGACGACATAGATCATCCATCCGATAACACCATCAAGCTGGGCGAGACCGGCCAGATCCGCCAGCACCAGGATAAGCAGGATGATCTGGAACATCGTGTTGGCCTTGGAGATCAGCAACGGCCGCATTTCCACCGGATTGTCCAGCATGCTGGACAACACCACGGCGCCGACGATGAGTGCGTCGCGGGACACGGCAAAGATGACCAGCCAGCTGGGCAGGACTTCGAGCCATCCGAGCATGACGAAGACACTGACCAGCAGAAACTTGTCGGCGACCGGATCGAGCCATGTGCCAAGTTCGGATCGCTGATTGAACTGACGCGCGATAAAGCCATCGAGCCCGTCGGAGATGCCAGCCAGCAGGAACAGCATGAAAGCTGCCAGCATTTCGCCATTGATCATCGCAAGGATGACCAGCGGGACCATAATGAACCGGGCAATCGTGATAAAATTGGGTATCGTCATAAGAGGCTAGCAATCCTGAGTGGTCTTGATATGGCGATCGCGGGGTGGCTTTCCAATGCTCAGGAGCAGGAATAGCACGTTGAGCCACAGTTTTCCTGACGTTTATCGTGCCACAGACCACGCTTCGGCTTGCGGAATTGCCCGCAAAATGCCATCCCCCGACCATACGAAACTCCTTAGAAACGCAAGGAGGGGAAGCCGAGATGGCGGATCCGAAAAACGGCCTCACCTATGCCCAGGCGGGCGTCGACATCGATGCAGGCAATGAGATGGTCAACCGTATCAAGCCGCTTGTGCGCTCCACACGGCGGCCCGGCGCGGATGGCGAGATCGGCGGCTTCGGCGGCCTGTTTGACCTGAAGGCGGCAGGATTCTCCGACCCGGTGCTGGTTGCGGCCAATGACGGCGTCGGCACCAAGCTCAAGGTGGCGATCGAAGCGGGCATCCACGACACCGTCGGCATCGACCTTGTCGCCATGTGCGTCAACGATCTGGTGGTCCAGGGTGCGGAACCGCTGTTCTTTCTCGACTACTTCGCCACCGGCAAGCTCGATCCCGAACAGGGTGCCGCAATTGTCGCCGGCATTGCCCAGGGCTGCCTGCAGGCCGGTTGCGCGCTGATCGGCGGTGAAACCGCTGAAATGCCCGGCATGTACCGCGATGGCGATTATGATCTCGCCGGATTTGCGGTCGGTGCCGCAGAACGCGGCCAGCTTCTGCCCTCGGGCACGCTGTCCAAAGGTGATGTGCTGTTGGGCCTCGCCTCCTCCGGTGTTCACTCCAACGGCTACTCGCTGGTGCGCCGGATTGTCGAAATGAGCGGGCTTGGCCATGACGCGCCGGCGCCGTTCGATCCGTCCACAAGCCTTGGCGCCGCACTGCTGGAACCAACCCGCATCTACGTCAAATCGCTGCTTGCGGCGATCCGGGAAACCGGCGCGATCCAGGCCCTGGCCCACATTACCGGCGGCGGCTTCCCTGAAAACCTGCCACGGGTGCTGCCCGAAGGGCTGGCGGCCGAGGTCGATCTCGACGCCATAACACCGCCTGCAGTGTTCTCCTGGATCGCCAAAACCGGCGGTGTCGCGCCCGAAGAAATGCTGCGCACCTTCAATTGCGGCGTCGGCATGATCGTTGTCGCCAAGGCAGCGGACGCCGACCGCGTCGCAAGCTCGCTCGAAGCGCAAGGCGAGAGCGTCATCCGGCTGGGCCAGCTGACTGCACGCGCAGCCGGCGCACCGGGTGTTGCCTACAAGGGAACCCTGAAGCTGTGAGCGACAAGGCGAAAGTCCCGGTCGCGGTGCTGATCTCCGGCCGCGGATCGAACATGGGCGCCTTGATCGCTGCATCCCTGCATGCGGATTTCCCGGCCCGGATCGTCTCGGTGATTTCGGACAAGGCCGACGCCAAGGGTCTCGAGCACGCCCGCGAGTTCGGGATCGAGGCCCAGGCCATCCCGCGCACCGAGTATGGCAGCAAGGCCGATCACGAGGCTGCCGTCATCGCGGCCCTTGATGCCTCGGGAGCCAAGATCATCGCGCTGGCCGGCTACATGCGGCTGCTTTCTGGGGATTTTGTCAGCCGTTACGCTGGCCGGATGATCAACATCCACCCTTCGCTGCTTCCCGCCTTTCCGGGGCTTGCAACACATGAGCGCGCGCTTGCCGCAGGCTGCCGGGTGCATGGCTGCACCGTGCATTTCGTCACCGAAGGCATGGATGAAGGCCCGATCATCGAACAGGAAAGCGTGCGTGTTGCACGGGACGACACCCCCGAAACGCTCGCCGCGCGCGTGCTTGAAGCCGAGCACCGGATCTATCCCCTGGCGCTGGCAATGCTGGCGCGAGGCGAAGTGCGCATGAGCGGTGCCGGCCGGACCCAGTTCAGCGGCTGAAGACAATCCGGCCACGGATCCCTCCCCGCCGCCTGCTCCGCCCTTCCAGTCACGTTTTATGTGGCCTGACATAGGCTTGGGCCTTTACCTGGGTCGCTCAGCCTGCTCTTGTTGCGGTTGAAGATGGAGGCGCCCTCAATCCAGGCTGCGTCTTCCGCCGGCACCGGAGACATCATGCTTTCGCTATACGGACTGCTCGACAAGGCCATTCAGAAAGGCCGCCTGACCATGACCGACGCCAACGGCGTCGTGCACAATTTCGGTGGTAAGGAACCCGGCCCGGAAGCCGCCATCCGGTTCACCAGCAAGGCGGCGGAATGGAAGATCTTCCTCAATCCCGAGCTCAAGGCCGCTGAGGCCTATATGGACGGCGAACTGGTTGTGGACAGCGGCAGCATCCACGACCTGATCAAGGTCTTTTACGCCAACAAGCGCCACTTCGACCTGACGCCCAGCCAGATCTTCTGGCGCAACCTGTCGCGCAAGGTCCGCCGTTTCCAGCAAAACAACGTGCTGAGCAGATCACGCGCCAACGTCAAGGCGCACTACGACATCGGCGAGGAACTCTACAAGCTGTTCCTCGACCGCGACATGCAATATTCCTGTGCCTATTTCCCCGACGGCACAGAGACCATTGAACAGGCGCAAACACTGAAGAAGCGCCATATCGCAGCCAAACTCAACCTCAAGGACGGGCAGAAGGTTCTCGATATCGGCTGCGGCTGGGGCGGGCTGGCGCTTTATCTCGCCCATGTCGCGGATGTCGAAGTGCTCGGCGTGACGCTGTCGGAACGGCAACTCGCCGTCGCCCGGCGGCGCGCGGAAATCCTCGGCGTCAGCGACCGGGTCAAGTTCGAACTGATCGACTACCGCGAGGTCGAAGGCCAGTTCGACCGCGTGGTGTCGGTCGGCATGCTCGAGCATGTCGGGGCGCAGTATCTGTTGCCGTATTTCCTCACCGTACGCGACAGGCTGTCGGCAGACGGGGTAGCGCTGATTCACTCGATCTCCACCAAGGCACCGCCCGGCGTGACCGGACCGTTCATCCGCAAATACATCTTTCCCGGCGGCTACGCGCCGTCCCTGTCGGAAACGGTCGAAGCGATCGAACCAACCGGGCTATGGTTGCTGGATTGCGAAATCTGGCGCTGTCACTACGGCTACACCCTGCAGCACTGGCGCGAACGTTTCCTGGCCAACCGGGAAGCTGCGGCAGCGATCATGGACGAGCGGTTCTGCCGGATGTGGGAGCTTTATCTGTCGATCGCCGAGTGCGTTTTCCTGCAAGGTTCCAGCAATGTCTTCCAGCTCCAGATCGGCCGCGAGCGCGATCTCGTGCCGATCACGCGGGACTATATCGGCGAGGAAGAAGCACGTATCGCCGAACGCGAGACCGAGTTTCTCGAACGCGTGACGGCAAGCGCAAGCCAGGCGCTGGAGGAATAGCGGGGGGCACGGCGCCTTCCCGGCTCCGGGATCATGTGACCGTGAACTGGCCCATCATGCCGGCATCCTCGTGCTCGAGGATGTGGCAGTGGAACATGAAGGGCTTGTCGGCGCTTGCGGGGTGATCAAAACGCATGACGATCTCGGTCTCGTCGGTGACCAGCACCGTGTCCTTCCAGCCGGTGTTTTCCGGGCGTGGCGGCGCGCCGTTCTCGCGCACCACCTGGAACAGGGCGCCATGGACATGAAACGGATGCGCCATCTCGGTGGCGCGCACGATCCATCGTTCGGTGGAGCCGAGCGCAACCTCGAAATCGATCCGGTCCATGGCGAAGGGCCGCTGGTTGATGGCAAATCCGCCGCCTCGCCCCATCATGCCACCCATGCCCATGTCCAGCGATATGTGTCGGGTGCGGATTTCCTTGCCTGACAGATCTTCCGAGGCGGATGTCAGCGCCCCGGGAAGGCTGGTGATCCGCGCCGGCATGGTATCGTCGGTGGCAAATCCGACAACGGCGAAGGGCTGTTCGATGCCGCTGATCAGGACCGGCGCCCGGCCCTCGGTGAAATCGACAAGGATCTCTGCTCTTTCGCCGGGAGCCAGGTTCAAGACCTGAAGTGCGAGGGGCGCCGGCAGAAAGCCCCCGTCGGTGGCAACCAGGTGAAGCGGCCGCCGGTCATCGAAGGACAGGGCATAGTTGCGCGCATTGGACCCGTTGAGCAGACGCAACCGCACAATGCCCCTTGGCACCGCCGCCACTGCGCCGACCTGGCCGTTGACCAGCATGCGGTTGCCCATGAAGCCATGCATCAGATCCATCATCGACGGATCGTAGACCATCTGCCCGGCCTGGGTGATCCGGCGGTCCTGAAGCACCAGGGTCAGGTCGTCAATGCCGTAATAGGACGGCAGACCGCGCTCGTCATCGCGGCCGTCGGTGACCTGGATCACCCCGGCCAGCCCGGCATGGACCTGCACGGCAGTGCGCTCGTGAATGTGGGAATGGTACCAGTTTGTCGCCGGCTGCTGGGCAATGGTCATGTCGGGCGTCCATAGGCTCCCCGGCCCGACCGGCAAATGCGGCCCGCCATCATGCTCACCGGGGACGAGAAGCCCGTGCCAGTGAACGCTGATGGCTTCATTAAGGGTGTTTTCCACCTCGGCTGCCAGCGGACCGTTCTGCATGACGATGGTCGGCCCCAGATAATCCTGGTTGAAGCCGGCGCTCGGCGAGGCAGATCCTCCGGAGAGATCCAGGCGCCCTGCCCTGGCGGTCAGCGCAAGCCGCCCGCTCGCCCTGGTATCGAGCAGCGGCGGCATCTTCAGCCGAGGCCTCGAGGCGGTATCGGAGGCTGCCCAGGCGGATGGCAGGCCCAGCCCGGAGCCGATCGGAGCAAGCGCCAGCGCTGCGGCGGAAGAGGATAAAAAGCGGCGGCGATTCATGCAGGACCTTCTTTCATCTGGTGTCGGCTGCGATGCAGGCAGACCAGGATCACTCGGCAAGTTTGGTCCTGCGCTCCTCGAACTCGGCGCTGTCGATCTCACCCTTGGCATAGCGCTCCTTGAGGATTGCCAGGGCGCGGCCATCGGCCTGCGTCGGGCCGAGGCCAATGCCGCCGCCGCCGAAGTGGCGCAGGAGATAAAGCACGCCCAGGACAATTCCGACTAGAAGGAGGATCATGAAAACCGGGCCGAGCACCATGCCGAAACCTCCCCATTGGCCACCGCCCCACATCATTCCCGGTCCGTGGTAATAGGGCATGTTCCTGCCAGGAATATCGCCGGACTGAGCGTAGGCCGATCCAGCCATGGCCCCGACCATGGTCCCGGCCTTGGCCAATGTGATTGCTGCAGAGTTGAACAGGCTAAATCTTGTGTTCGAATCCATTTCCATCTCCCTTTCCAGCAAGGTGGGGGCACCCGCGGAGTGGAGAAACGATACTCCCGATTTCGCCGCCTGGATATTGATCCAGGTCATTCTCACGAACATGTGACCGCCGCGCGCAGGGCCGCGTCATTACAGCGCCCTTGGCGGTAAAATCCTGCAAGACGGGCGTTGAATGCTTAAATATCGGGATAGGTCTTCAAATCGATTCCGGTTCGAAGACTTATACTGTAGGAACGCAGACATCGTCTTCACGCTAGGAAATTGCCATGAAGTTTCGCTTCCCCATCGTCATCATCGACGAAGATTTTCGCTCCGAGAACTCTTCGGGACTGGGCATTCGTGCCATGGCGGAGGCCATTGAAAACGAGGGTTTTGAAGTGTTGGGGGTGACCGGCTACGGCGATCTCTCACAGTTCGCGCAGCAGCAGTCGCGCGCCAGCGCCTTCGTGCTGTCGATCGATGACGAGGAATTCAGCCCCGGTCCGGACCTTGATCCGGCGGTCGTCAACCTGCGGAACTTCATCGAGGAAGTGCGCTGGAAGAACGCCGATGTGCCGATCTACATCTACGGCGAGACCAAGACCAGCCGGC
>Ga0189291_100118_pt1 | contig 77924 bp, 78 predicted proteins | sample UW1redminimetaG_FD_130331 | JGI IMG/M metagenome (GOLD analysis project Ga0189291, IMG submission 130331) | Marine microbial communities from the Costa Rica Dome - UW179B-red mini metaG | ecosystem: Environmental > Aquatic > Marine > Oceanic > Photic zone | place: Costa Rica: the Eastern Pacific...
AACCATCGAACAAAGGCGCTTGCATCACCGCAAGATAGCCGCATAATATCAACCAACAGATGGAACCAAATACTCGCCTGTTTTAAACCGCCATATGTCTCAAATTATCTGACGACGGACAACCTCTAATGTCCGCTTTTGCGCCCTTATAAGACACCAGCGAGCCGCTGTTAAGGATAGCTTCCTGTTTTCCTATAACCTTTCAATTTGGCCGCTGCGTTTCGAATAAAATAAACCGCTCAACCAGAACATAAACAACTGGATCAGAGGTATGAGAAAAGAATAAAACAAGGCCGCTGAAAAATTTCCATCCTGCATTTGACTAAGCTTTAAGCCTCTTCCATCCATTCCGAACAACCAATAGCCCAAAAACGAAAAAAATATGACGATAAACCTATAGTCTCTGAGGCTTTTCATTTTTATCAATGGAACAATATGAAATATCATAACGATCGGAAAACTGAATAAATAGTAGCTAAATATCTCTCTATTGAAGCTGGAACTATACCCATATTTCATAAAGTACGGGAGCTTGCCCCGTGTTAACAAATCAAGGTCTGTCGGAAGAAATCCCCGCGTTGCGAGATAAAAGGCTGACAATATCAAAATGTAATACACAACAATATATGACGCTAGAAATTGGACTTCTCTGCGACTGGGCTTTTCCTTGGCATCCATCTTTTTGCTAGTCCCCAAGCACTCGGAAAATCGGGAATACCTAATAGTCTAAAATTTCGAAACATGGTCACTGAAGAATGTTTCCAAGTTTATAGATCTTTGTAATCCACAAAGATTGAGCAATCTCTAACGTCCGCTTTTGCGCCCGCAGCGGACATAGCGTTGTGGCAGCTTTATCCCGAAAGCGGACATTAGCAGGTAAACGGTTTCAAGTCGGATGAGGCTATGGAATCAGAATACGCTTGTTAAGCGCTCCGAGATCGCGACCCTGTGTAGAGGGCTGTCTTAGCTTGCGAGCAATGCAGCTGGAGTAACAGTTCCGATGGTGTCAAAACGGCATGGGGTTCCAACTAACCGGATATATTCTTGGCTAGGTGATGCGCGGTTTCAACCAACACAATTTGAGACGCCTGACTTCACGCCTTTTGAGGTGTCCGACGCGCCCAACCGCAGAAACCCCGAAGCTTGGCTTGCTTTGGGTCCTGGAGCGCATCCAAGATCACCCCATCAATCGTAGCTGCTATCCTGAGAATATCAGGCTATGGTTGAGGAACAGAAAGTTGAGGCCGAAGGAAAAAACGTCGCTTGATCAGCCGCGGCGTTGATGCTTACCATCAATGCCATCAACCTACCGTAACTTCACGACAATCTCTTCGAGCTTAGGTCTCTTAATCGCCATCTATGGTCCTTCATTTTCCTAGTTATAGGGGCGGACCACTTCAAAAAAGGGGGGAGGCTCACAATGGCAGCTTTATGCGGGTGCAAAAGCGGCAAGCAATAAAGCGAGACATGAAGGCAGTAATCGATGCAATCGCGCACGCAATCGACGTTGGGGCCGAGTCAGTCATCTCGCACCGGGTGCGACCGCCTTTATCAGCTGCGGATTACCGCCGTTTTACCGATACGCATACGGCCTATCATGGCTGCATCGCTTGACCGGCCGGATATTTGCTGCAATGATTGACGTTACGGCAATACCTCTTGCACAGCGCGGTCTAGCCTTCAATGTAATTAGCTTCAGTTCGCGCACGCGTTTTGTAGGAACATTCATTTAGGGGAGATCGCGTTGAGTCTAATTTCGATGGATGAATTCCAGCTGCACAGTGAATTGCGTCGCTTAAGGCAATTTGCCAATGAAAGGGTTTTCGAGCTTCTGGCGGTCTATGACCGCGAGACCGGTTTGGGCGTTTCGCCTCTTGCGCTGGAGGCCTATGATCGGTTGATCGATGGCGCTGTCATCCTGAGCGAATTGCCGGTTGTGGCCGAGGATCAGGTACTCTCTGAACGCATCATCAAAAAGCTCGCGCGGCTTGGCGCGGTGGCGGTCCATACCCATATCTCGACGCGCTATCAGGTCGGGCGGCTCGCGCCAATGGTCGAAGATCCAGCCTTAATTCTGCACGCCATCGGGCGGGCCGAAACGCTCTACCGCAGGCTGCTGCTTGACACCCGCACGGCCGCGAAAAGCGGCCGGATCGAGCGTTTGGCCGACGTGCTCGCAGATTGTCTCGGTGCCGCCGCAGGCGATATCGCGTATGCAGCAGTCGCGCTGGCGGGACAAGGCGACACCCCTAAATCCGCGGGCCTGGCCGCCATCCGTGTGGCTCATCTGACCCGGCGCATGGCGATGCTGAGCGCGGCGAGCCTAATGTTGATGTTTCGTCTGACGAATTCGGCCAAGGCCACGGGCTTGCGCAAAGTAGCCGAAAACCGAACGCAATTGGCCCGCCCCGGGGCCGAGCTGCTTGCGGCGGTGCTTCAGGTGGGTGGCATCTCCGTCGGGGACCGGGTGCGGCTGCAAGCCCGTTGCACCGATATCGCCTGGGTCGATGAGGGTGAGGGCTTTACCCGGATCACCGTCGATGCAGGTCAGGTCGGCGAGCTGCGCCTGTCCCGCCGCAATGCGCAGCGCGCGGGGCTGGCCAAGGGATCGTGGCTCTATCTCGCGGGCACGCTGGCCGAAGACGCGGGCACAGAGTTCTTGCAGGTTGACCTTTTGCCGATCAGTGCGAATGCGGCCGATATCTGGGAGGATTATCTGATCTCCGAGACGCGCCCGGCCTATGACTTTGTTCCCGGCTCTATCGATATGCTGTGGGAACTGCCGGACCTGCGAGAGATCGGTGGGCGTAACGAGCTGCACGGGCGGCTGTGACCGAAGGAGACAAGCCATGGCCTATGATTGCGCAAAGCAAGAAAACAAGCTGAAAGAGAAAGCCGAGAAGCTCGAGCAGAAGCGAGAAGCGATCGAGGAGAAGATGGGCGAGATTTTCAGCAAGGAAGAGAAGATCAACGAAAAGATCGCTGACATCGAAGCAAAGATCGATGAGATCCGCGAGTTGAGGGATGAAGAGATACCTGAGGCGGAAGAGGCCCTGGATGAGGCTGAGGCGAAAGTCGAAGAGAAGGAAGCGAAGCGAACCGAGAAGCTTCTGAAGTTTTTCGAGAAACAAGATGCGCTTAACCTTGCCACAGTGCAGGCCGATATGCACCGTTTGGTGCTGGAGGACGCTGAGGCGGAGCTGGAGGCGACCTTTGTTGAGATCGGCGAGCTGGCCGCGCAATTGGCCACCGACGCCAGCCTCAGTCAGGCCCAGCGCGATGCGATTGAAGATCAGATCAACGCGTTGGCCCAGACCGCGCAGACGCTGGAGCAGACGACCATTCCCGAGCTTCAGAACAATCTGGAAATGGCCAATTTGGAGGTCGACAGCAAGACCGAAGCGCGTGATCTGGCCGAGGAAGAATTTGAAACCGCTAGGGACGATCTGCACGAGGCAGAGGACAGCCGCGATGAAAAGCGAGAAAAACTGGACGAAAAGCGCGACAAGCTAGCCGATAAGGAAATCGAATTGGCTGACAAGGAAGCCGAACTGGATACTGCGCGGAGCGACCTAGCCGACAAGGAAGACGAACTGGAGGAAAAGCAGGAAGAGCTCAGCGAGGCAGAAGACGAATATAATGAGGGTCTGGAAGACTTTAACGCCCATTGTGAAAACAGCAGCGCCCCTTGGCAGAGCGGGTAGCGGGCGATGTCGTCGCTGATTGTCAGCCATCTGGCCGGGTTCGAGCACCAGCTTGACCTCGATCTTGGGCGGTGGGCGGCGACCGACAGTATCGCCGAGCGAAGGCTATACACCTATCTCGCGACCTATCCGCATATGCGGGCCGCGGTTGCGGGGTTCGGGCGCGTCACAGGAGACGAGGTTTACGCCACGATATCGATGGCTTACGGTCTTATGCCTACGGTGATGAACCTACGCCGCGGCGATATGGAGCCGTTTCTCGCGCCGCTGAATGCGCTACGCGATACAGGCCAGAGGTTGACGGTGGGCGAGCTTGACGGGTTGAAGGCGCTAGTCAACAATTCCATCGTCGGCACTTCGAAGCTGCTGCATTTTCTGGCGCCCGAGACCTATCCGATCTGGGACAGTCGCATTAATCGGTTTCTCAATGGCGAGCCTCGGCCCGAGACCAACTCGGTGCCTCGCTTTCGTGACTATCTGGCCGATTTTGATCGGCTTCGCGTGGATGCGGATTTTGAACGCCTGCGGGCGTCGATCGAGAACAAGCTTGGCTATCCGGTAAGTGCTGCGCGGGCCTTCGAGCTGATAATGTACATGTCGGACGCGCTGCAGCTGAGCCTTGTGGCACCCCCCGCCGCGGTGCAGGCCTTTCCGGCCTCCGTCGCGCCAGCCGCCGCATCCCGGCCCAAAGTGCCACGTTACAAACGCGACGCCTACACGTTCGTGTCCAATCTCGGGCCAGTCACACTTGATGCTACCGTCCCCGACACGCTGCTGCGCGATGGTTATTTATTGTCGGAGCATTACACGACCAGCGAAACCCTGCGACTGGCCGCCATCGCGCATGCCCGGCGCAACCTTCTGATCAGCGACAACGGCAACTGGACGCGGATGAACGCGTTGGGCCGCCAGTTCAGCGCGCCCGGTAACGCGATCCTGACCCGCGCCCGGACCGAGGCCGAAGCAGGCGGGGTGACCCAGGCCACTCTTGACGAACGCGGGGCGATGATGGCCGCGATCGAGACCGCTTGTGCCGACGCGCTCGCCGCGCTCGATGCCGCAGAAGTGATCGCCACTCAGCTGAAAATGCAGCCTGATTACATGATCGGGTTGGAGGATTTCACGGTGCCGGTGATGATGATGGCGGGGCTCATGGACCGGGTCTTCGCGCCCGAACCACTGGAGATCGCGCCCTATCAGGCGCTGACTCGCGAGCTGTTTGCGCGCCAGATGGACGGGCAATTCGGCTTTGCCCATGCCCTGTCGGAAACTGCCCTTTACCTAGTGATCCATGCCTTTGACTATGCCAGCGCCAAGGAAGGGGCCGGGGCCGCGCGCGGCATCCTCAAAGATGGGATCGCGATCAGCTATGGCGCACCGATGGCAAGTCGCCGCTGGATTACCGAGATCAAGCTGGGCGACGTTGTCGAGGATCTGGGCGAGAGCTTGCCGGAATCCTATCTCGCCGCTCATGCCCTGACCCTTGGGGTGGTGAATGGGCATGCCGATGATATCCCAATCCATGTGCTGGGCGTCGGTACGCCGATCCTGATTATGATGATCGGTTTTTTGCTGAAACGCTCGCGTGCGGTCAGTATCGATAGCTCCGCGCCGATGCTTGATGCCTTTGACGGTCGCATCTATGGCACGAGATCGGCGTTTCTGAAGATGCGGATGTACCGACTGGCGGCCCATTGCCTGATCGACGATATGCCATACGAGAGCGAAACGCCGTTCTTCAAGGCGTTCGAGACGCGCCACCCGTCGGACTGGGCGGGGCTGCGCGCGGCGCTTGGTGTCACCGCCACCAGCGACCTGCGCGAGACTGAGTCGCGGCTTGAAAGTGATCAGCCCCTGGTGCGCGCGCATATTCCCTTCTTCACTCGCCTGAACAGTTCGTCAGACCCTTTCTTTTGGGATCTGCGCGTGTCACGAGCCGGGCACAACTACTGCATTCTGCGCGAGATTGTTGATCATGTGCGCCGCCGCCGGGACAATTGGCCGGCGCTCAAAGCCTGGACCGAGGCCGAGATTGCGCGGTATGCCGCCTCCGGGTCGCCGAAATGGGCCCAAGCGGTGAAAAAGAGCTTTGAGTTGGCGGTCAAGCACAAGCTGGTGGGCGGGCTCGATTGACCCACAAGGGTTTGCGGGATCCGGCGCATCGGGGCCATTTCGACCTAACCCTTAGGCTGACGGAAGTTGTCCCGGGTACAGCTTTGAACTCAGCGATCTGCCCGCAGTACGGTCAAAACAACGTCTGCTGCTATGGTCGGCCGCAACTAGCTAGTTTTCGTCTATCTGCGATTAGGTCATAGGTTAGCAGAAGCTTAAATTTGGCTGTCGCTTGTAATATCGCGAGTTAAAGCTGCACTATAAGACTCGTTGTCTCCGCTCCAGCCGAAGGAGCGGTGATCAAGTGCCTTTCTTCGCCCAAGCTCAAGAGCGCGCGGTGCCAATCACGATAGAGAGGGTAACCACCATTCCAATCAATTTCTGTTTCGAATGCTCGCAGTTTGGGTAGTTGTTTGGAAGCATTCGGACCCACCTTGCAAAGCGCCCGCAACAATGCAGATGCCTTGTCCAATCGCGACCTCTTCTGGCGTCGGGCGCTATAACCTGACGCTTTCTCGTTTAGCCAGTCTGCAAGTTCATCCCGCATGTTTTGGATAATCAACTCAACCAACCGAGGTGCAGCCTGATTGCCGAGATTGGGAAGTTTCCCGATAAGACCGTCTAATCGACGGTCAGGAGCAGAACTGCGTAATAGCATCCGCTCCGCGAGTATCTGCTCCGCGGGCAGAAGCCGTCGGAATTTGCGATCATGAATTGTTGATAAGGCCGAAGACAGTTTAGAGAGATAGTCTTCATCACCATCTTGACCCTTAATCATCCTTTGAGCAATCTCAAATCGGATAGTCGCCATCTGTCTTTCACTAAAGATTGGTACGAGCAAACTACCTCGATTGGCGCGTATGCAGACTTGCTTTTGTTCACATCAGACCCGCGCAGAGATTTGTCGAATATTCAAAATTGGGACTATGCGATGGCAGGCGGTCGTTCATATTCTCGGAATGAAGTTGATGAAGCGGTGGTTCGCTACGAACAGCACTTCCGGGGCAAATTTTATTCGACGGTTTTAAGCGCCACCTATGCCTTTGTAGCGGCTGACTATGAGTATTCGGGGGTCTCGAAGCACTAAATTTCTAGCGTCCCCTTTTGCGCCCATAGCGGACATTGGCAGGTTGGCGTTCCATCGCGCAACAATTGTCAGGGCGACAAACTTCTGCGATCATCGTTTTATGTCGAAAGCTCCAGCAAGCCAGTTCACCCATTCCCATCACGTTTTGGATGATGGAACCGTCACTTTTAAATGTTCATCAGAAAAGGACCAATGGCCGTGGCTGGCGTTGCATCCGTTTGATCCCATCGTGGTGCAGACCATCAATTACTGGGCGTCCGTAGAGACTGGCGCAGCGCGCGGGACATTTGATCCGACGAAATGGTCGGCTTTGACGCAGACAGAATGGACCTGTGGCAAGCCCGGAGTAGGGCATGCGACGCACGGCATTGCAGCCCCTATGAGCGAAGAAGGCACACCTCGTTTCGGGCTTACCTTTTTCGATGACGATGATTTACTCGTCTACAGCATGGATGGCACCGGTGTCGTATTTCAAAACCGAGATTTTGACGCTTGGCGCAAGAAAGCGAAGACAAAAATGGCAGCGATCCCTGCCGTAACGGACTTTCAATATGCTCCTGCAAATGCTGTGGGTGTTGCGACGCAAAGTCAGAGCTTTCTCTCGCCCCTTATGGATCGCGACACCCCTTCCGCGCGGGCGCTGATCACAAAAGAAAATGGTTTTCCTCCCTTGCATCCTTATCTCAGCGGTTCTGGCGATCATGTGAACTCGACGCATCTGGCCGATGTCGGGAGACAATTTGCTAGCCTTTTGCTCGATGGAGAACCGCTAACGGTCATCGGCGGTGAGATGCTCTTTACGCGATATGTGGAATTGGGTCGGCCGTTTGATATTGAACTGGATCAACATGGTCGGAAAGGCAATATTGTATCTATGACCGTTCAACAGGCGGACCGGTTATGCGCAACCATCAGGATAAGGCATCAGGATAAGGCATCAGGATAAGGCATCAAGATAAGCAATGGTCCGAAGGGGCACGCTAGCTAACGACAAACACTAAATATCCGCTTTATCCAGAAAGCGGACATTAGGATTTGGCGTTTTTGATGGCAACAATTGGTTGGAAAGCAGTCAATGTTTAGGATAACGTTCGAACGATGAAACGCGCATATGTGATATTTTTGGGCCTTCTGGCTTCCTGTACTTCCGATAGTTTCCCAGTCGCGGATTTTGAGGTTAGCTGCTCGTCACTGGATTCAGTATCCGTAAGCAGCGCTCTCACAGCGTTCGCAAAACGGCACGATCTTACGATCGACCTTCAAGAGAGTTCGGAAAGCTACTTGCGCCTCAGAATGGATGGTAGCGGGTTTGGTCAGGATATATTTGTCGAGTATCGGGATACTGATAGTGGGCCAAAGGCGAGCAATTGCAGTACCGCAGAATTGCCCTGCGTAGATGTGACAGCATTCGCGGGTGGAACTATTCCTGAAGACGAGCTGAATGAAAATACAGCTACCCAGACGAAAACAGCAAGCGCATTGAAGAGTAGGCTCGAAGGCCTTTGTGAGGTTTAAGCTGGTCCAGAATATTCGTCCGCTAATGGGTCGGGAGCGGTCACTTGGCTCGCGGCTGCTATATTCCGAAAGCGGACACTAGGATAAAAGTTAAGCAGGCTGTTTTTCTTTGAGGAGACCATACAAGCCAAAAGCGTAGGCTAATCCCAATGCCAATACAAAGAACGACAGTGATCCGTGGAAGATGTACAACGGTGAATCCCACTTCCAACTTGGAAGAAGTGGCAGAAAAATCAAACCTCGAACGATTAATATGAAAGCTGTTAACCCCAAAAAGGATTTCAGAAATGATGGCCATGAGCTCTCGCACGCTGCACCGTAAGCTGGACGGCCTTGGTACCTCATTTAGACGTATCCAAGATGACGTAAGGAAAAACCTGGCGCTCGATTATCTTAAAAACACCAGCATGAACGTCGACCAGATTGCGGGGAGGCTAGGTTATAGTGAAACCACTAACTTTCGCCGAGCATTCAAACAATGGACGGGTGATGTGCCGAGCCACTACCAGAATTAGAGGACTGTCTGTTTTAACTTACCGAAGACCATTGAGATGCGTTCTTCTCACAAGGATCGGCTCAATCCGCAAGTCTTCCTAGTCCTGAGTTGAGTTTGGGTACGAAGCACCCGGGTTCGGCTCCGGACAAGTTCAATAACTTGACGTCCAATTTCGGGATAGAGCAGACATCAGACCTCCGGTAATACCGTTTTCTGGCACAGCAGTTCACAGTTCACCTACAATCCGTCTTTTGGGTCGACTATTCATTCACATGGCATTGGTAAGAGCTCAGAACTATTGAACTAGGAAGGGAACTAGCAAGGCCGCGAGAACGAACCAATAATCCATGGGGTTCCACCAATTTCTTCGCCATGGCTTTCCCTCATGCCAAACCCGGTTCACATAGATCAGATCAAACCCTATCCGCTTGCCCTCAACGGTCACACGTTCTCCAATCAACTTTCGAGCGTTGCCCTTTATATCAAGCATCCACTTGCCGCCGCTGTCCGTTTCCAGCGCATAGCCCAATGGTGCCCGGCGCAATATATCGGTCACCGCCGAAATGGGGCCACATGGGTAGGGGACATGGGTCTACCATCCGGATCGTTGATCATTCCATTCAACAAACTAGGGTTGTGACTTCTTTATGCCGAGGGTACGGTTGACAAAGAAGAACTGGTCGAAGCTGAAAGTGCAAGTTATCACGGCGCCGGAACGTGTACTTTTTTGGTACGGCAAACTCGAACCATATGATGATGGAGATGATGGGGCTGCATATGCCCGGTAGTAGTTTCGTCAATCCGGGTACTAAACTGCGGCAGGAGCTGACCCGTGCGGCAGTTCATCAGGTTACCGAAAACGGCTGGGTAAAGGAAAACTATCGCCCTTTGGGTAAGCTTCGAGATGGCGATATGGTGCGGGTCAGCGCTGAAACGGGAGAGCTACAGCATTGGTTGATGAAAGCATTTGGGATGCCCGTGAGCAGGCCAATGCGCCGGCAACCGCCGTTGGTACAGGCCGTGAACTTTTTGCTATGCTGCGTCGTTATTCCGACCCCGCGGAAAAAGGCGGATCAGCAATGCTCGCCGAGGCAGGACTCTAAGTCATGCAAGAGATTGTTGTTGCTGATATAGGGGGAACCCATGCGCGCTTTGCGATAGCAGAGATTGAGGCTGGCCACGTTGTCAGTCTTGTTCATCAAGTTAAAATGCACGGCGCTGAACATGCCAGTCTGCAAATCGCATGGGAGGCCTATGCAGATCAAATTGGCCGTGAATTGCCCCGCAAGGCCTCTTTGGCTGTTGCCGGTCCGGTAGGCGGCGATGAGCTTTATTTTACTAACAGTAGCTGGATGATCCGGCCAGCGCTCGTATCTGAAAAGCTGAAGCTAGACCGGTTCAGCCTAGTCAACGATTTCGGCGCGGTTGGTCATGCTGTTGTGCACATGGATAGCGACCAATTTAATCACATTTGTGGACCGGAAACTGACTTAGCAGAAAATGGTACGATTACGGTGTTGGGGCCAGGCACGGGCCTTGGCGTGGTAAATGTGTTGCGCAAAGATGGCGACTATTTTGTTACAGAGACCGAGGGCGGACACGTTGACTTCGCTCCCCATGATGAGTTTGAAGATACCCTTCTTAAAAAACTACGCGAACAACATCGCCGCGTATCTGCCGAACGCGTGACATCTGGCCCCGGGATACGGGTGATCTACAACCTGCTTGCAGAAATCGAGGGGCAGTCAGCCAAAGATATGGATGATCGCGCATTATGGGCGTTGGCACTCTCAGGAGAAGATAGTTTAGCAGCTGCTGCATTTGACCGTTTCTGCTTATGCCTCGGATCGGTAGCCGGCAACCTGGCGCTCGCTCATGGATCGAGGAATGTAGTTATGGCAGGCGGATTGGGACAGCGAATTGGCTCTGCTCTCCTGACTTCTGGGTTTCGCGAACGCTTTGTTGCCAAGGGCCGGTTCCAATCGATGATGGAACAAATATCTGTGAGGCAGCTGATCTACGAGGAACCTGGGCTTTATGGAGCCGCCGCTGCCTTCATCAAGGAATATGGATAATGAACATAGATATGAAACCGATTGAGCGGATAATGCGCACTGCGTCGATTATTCCCATATTTTGTCCATCACCAAAAGCGGCCACCAGAATTGGGCAGTTTGGTTTTCGGTTTTCGACCCATTTGCCGACATTCGACGATCGTGATATCGTGCCTCTTGATAAATTAAGGGCATGTTTGAATGAAAATGGTTGGAGTTGCTATCGCGCTCATTGCAGCAGTGAGCGCTTCAAATGCTGAAGCGAGAGATATTGTTGCCGCTGCGGCGAAGGCGATCGTTGCGCAGGATGCTGATAGTTTGGAGGCCATGCGTTTCGATGCATATGGCCTAGATAGAAAACCGTTGTCAGTGGATGACCTGCTGAATCGCATTCACAGATGCCGTACAATCGACCGGGCCGATCAGGCTCTCTTACCCTATCCCCGAGAAATTCACTTTGAGTGTGACGAAAGTCAGGATGATCGAGGCCCGTGTGATGGCAATATTCTGATTGTTGCGATTGATCGCGCTACATCACCCGATGTGTTCGCTCAGCTAAGGTTCAAGCGGCTCGAAACCAGCGCTTGCGCTCTGCCTCAGGTTCCAAGAAATTCTAACGATGGCTGACCGTATACCCGCACTCGACACGCTCGAGCGCGATGTTGGCTAGCCTTGAACCAATGTCTGTTAACGGATCAGTTCTCGCCATCTACGATGACCAACCCAATGTCCGTTTTCAGGATATAGCGGTCGTGGTCATTCAAGGTGAAGTGAGTTTTTTTGCCATTTCAGGCCTGAACCAGCCTTGTGCCCGTTTTGACTGATATTGCGTGCATCTGCCCGGCTTTGCCAGTTCGCTCAACGCGTTTGCGAAGCTGCTCGATCATCTGTTTTGTGGCACCCGTCAGGCTACCGTGCATATGTTCTTGTAGCCGGTTAGATGCAATCATGTTCAGCGAGGTAGAGAATAACCTCGACCTCGCTGATTTATGATCAAAGTTTATTATTCAGCCGCAGCGAGCATGTCGTCATAGACGGCACATGCTTCAGTTATATCGAAGCTCCCGTCCGCAGCTCCTTGCTGAACCTTTGCTTGAACTTCTTGCATCTTGGAAGCCATTTCCTGCATTGCTTCTGGATCACTAGCCAGTCCTTGCATTTTTTCGCCAATCTCTTGTGCCTTAGCCATCATGACTTCCTGTGTGCACTCTTCAGTAGCTACCGCTTCAGTCGCCGCCGCGTCTTCGCCAGCGGGCTGATCCGTGGTGGCATCTCAGCATGCTGAGAGCATAAGTGCTCCAGCGCTTACGCCGGCAAAAATATATGTTTTTTTCATTGTTTCCCTCTTCATTATTTTATGTCTAACAACAGCATAAGCTATCGCGATGAGCGGCTACCACTTTGATGTTCGCAAATCAAACGGTGCTTTGGCTCGTCGTTCAGGGCCTTGGCTATATAGTTTTTTGCCAACCATTGCCGTGTTGAGGGTAAGATTAGCAATATGATTGAGGTTAAATGAAATAATGTAACGAGCGGGAGAAAAATCTAATCAAAGTTGATCATTATTTCGGTAACAAGGAACACCAATTTCCAAACAAATATCGCTGGTGTAAACAGAATGAATATCCGTTATACGACTGCCTTAAGAACTTGAAATCCTCGCTCCTTAACCGCGCCAACAACGCGATCTCGTCCATCAGTCTTCGCACAATAAACTGCTTGATCAGCGCGTTGAATGGCTTCGCGAACAGTCTCATTTGCTTCGCGGCGGTGGAAGCCAACGCTTGCCGTTATGCTCACCCGAGAGAGCGTCCCATTAAATGAAAGGCTTGAAATCCCTTTGCGGGCGGATAATCCCAGCGCAGCAATGCCCTCTGCTTGTTGTTCATCAACGAGAACAACAAACTCCTCGCCACCGGTTCGGCAGACAAAGCCAAATTTCTCAAATAGGGTCGCGAGCTTAGCACCCACAGCTCTCAGAACCTGGTCCCCTGCATCATGCCCGAATTGATCGTTGACCTGTTTGAAATGATCGAGGTCGATGACCAATGTGGCACCGATCGAACGTTTGCCTGCTGCATCGTCGGCTATCTGCCGGTCCAATCGTCTACGATTACCAAGCTTCGTAAGAGGATCAATCTCACTTTCTTCCATCCGACCCAGCACCATATCATAGCCGATGGTCATCATCAGGACGATTCCCACAGCCATGCCCATTAGTGCGCTAGCAGAATGGAAGGCTAAGTTTAGTCCCTCATAAAAGGCAATCACGTCTTGCTGGGTTTCGCCGATTGGATTGAGAAAGATGATGATTGTACGCCCTGCATAAGAGGCGGCTGCGCCAAGCACGACGCCAAAGGTAATCCAGTCCACCGTAGACTTTCTTCGGAAAGACCATAAAGTTGGCAACCCCGCGGCAATGATGGTGGTGCAGGTCAACTGTACTAACACGCCGCGTACCCAATGTGGCGGCGCCCATATCATGTTGGGCATAACATAGATGCACGCGGCTAGCGTGAGAATGATCGCGAAGGTCGGTGCATTGCGGTTATGCCGCGAGAGAAAGGCCTGTATCATGACGAGCAGGGGCAAGAAATGTGTCGCAACAGTAAACCAGGACACCCAACGATCTCCACCGGGATCTCGGTAACCGTCGACGAGAATTGACGCGCACGCGATAAAAAAACCAAGCGCCGCCCAACGCGCTGCAATCAGACGGCGGTCCATCAATGCGATGATCGCTAGCGCGAGCGTCAAGAGGATGTACATCGCGGGGATCAATATGAAAAAAGCACTGCTACCTGACATGGGGGAGCGCTATCATGCTATGGTTGCCAAAACCCTAAGAACCGAAGTCGCGCGCATCGCGCATTACTAACCAATGTCAAAAGTCATTGTCTTTTGACCAGCTTTTTTGTTGACATATTCCCCCATCCCGCTAAGGCGCTATCACAAATTGTGGCTCCGTGAAAAGAATCACAATTTCCGTCCGAGACAGCCGGTGAGGGGAATATGCCTCTCTTAATTTCCAGCCTAGACGGGGATCAGTTTTTTCGTGTGGAAACACACGGGTTTGCAGTCAGCGTTTTCTAACGCGACAAAGCAACCAAAACCCCCCTTCGGATTATACGGAACTAACCTCGGTTGGTTCTTTCGCTCGTCATCCCGGTTCGCGCCGGAATGGCGCTATTGAAGAAAGCGGATTGCGCCTCAAAACGTAATCCACGTGAAGGAGCAAAATATGGATCGTGGTCAAAAGACCGAAGCCGTTTCTGCGCTAAACGCGACTTTCAAGGAAGCCGGGGTTGTCGTGGTAACACGCAATCTGGGTCTCACCGTAGCCGATTCTACAGCGCTACGCGGAAAGATGCGGGAAGCCGGTGCAAGCTTCAAAGTCTCTAAAAACCGCCTTGCCAAGCTGGCTCTGGAAGGAACCGACTATGCCCCGATAGCAGATATGCTGTCTGGACCGGTCGCACTTGCTACATCGGATGATCCGGTGGCTGCTGCAAAAATCGCAGTGGAATTTGCAAAGTCTAATGATCTCTTGGAGATTGTTGGCGGCGCGATGGGCGATACCCTTCTTGACGAAGCGGGCGTTAAATCCCTGGCCTCTATGCCTTCTCTTGATGAACTGCGCGGTACGATTGTTGGATTGCTTGTTGCACCACAAACGAAAATCGCACGGGTGGTCAAAGAACCAGCTGGAGCCCTTGCACGTGTAGTCGGCGCTTATGCCGCTACGGGTGAATAAACAAACTTACTCAAACATTGATTAGAAAATTTGGAGCGTAAATAACATGGCTGACATAGCAAAACTAGTTGAAGAACTTTCAAAATTGACCGTGATGGAAGCGGCTGAACTGTCCAAGGCTCTTGAAGAAGAGTGGGGCGTTTCTGCTGCCGCTGCTGTTGCAGTTGCTGGACCGGCTGCTGCAGCAGGCGAAGCTGCTGAAGAGCAGACCGAATTCGACGTTATTCTGACCGGCGACGGCGGCAAGAAAATCCAGGTGATTAAAGAAGTTCGTGCAATCACCCAGCTTGGCCTGACCGATGCGAAAGCACTTGTCGAAGGCGCGCCTAAGGCAATTAAAGAAGGCGTCAACAAAGCTGAAGCTGAAGAGATCAAGGGTAAGATCGAAGCAGCTGGCGGTACCGTCGAAATGAAATAAACCATTCGGTTTATTGACAAGATTAAGGGGCGGTTTCCGGTTTGGAGGCCGCCCTTTTTGTTTCCAGTTGGATGGCGATCCATTTTTGCGCGGCTTTGATGGCTTCTTGTTTGGACGTCTCAAAATCGGGGATCACGCCGGTTCCTTCCCAATTGCGGCCGGTATGCGGACTATAGGGTCGCGTCTCAGGAATGACTATATGCCAACCACCCGTCAGGGGCACGGCATCCCCTAGCATATGCGCACCGCCGCCGCTTGGGGAACCAAAGACCACCGCTCGGCCTTGCGCCTGCAACGAATAGGCGACGGCTTCCGGCGCGGAAAATGTCGTTTTGTCGACAATGATGGCGAGCGGTCGTTCGGTTCCGTATCGCGGCCATTGCAGTGATGGCTCCTTAAGATCCGGCTTCTTACCATGGCGAGTTTCGCGGTGCAGTGGGGTCGCGGAGCCCGGCGCCATGAAAGTCCATTGTACCGGCCATTCGGTTTCCGGAGATCCACCTGGATTATGGCGCAGATCGAGTATTAGGCCATTGCTGCTGCTCACCAGTTCAAAAGCAGCCGTCATTGCTTTCTCAGCGCTCGAGAATTCGAAAAAATCGGTGAGATGAAGGTAGGAAATATTGCCTTTGATCCGCTCTACTTGTCTGACGCCAAAGCCTCTGGCCGGCGCGCCATCTCTCCATTCTTCCAGCCAGTCATCTTCTCCCGCCTCGGAGGAATTCGGAGCATATTCGACGAAGACATGGCCATCGTTCAAGATCGCGCGCAATTGTTCCGTCATATGCTTTGCAAAGGCTTCGCTATCGTCGCAATGTTGGTAAAACACCCCTTGATTCAGTTTGCTCGTGACAGTGACTGCCGACCGTGTTGCCATATCGGCAAGGACATATTTTTGATCGATTGCCTCTGCCATTTCGGTGATGGCTGCATGTTCGTCGGAGCAGTCTGTGGGTATCGGCTGCATTGATAATAATAATGCTGATATCATTTGTTCTGATCTCCTTGGGCAAATGCCGTTTCAATTCGCTCGGCGAAGGTTGATCGGTCTAGTGCGTCATCGAGCGCATCAAGTTGTTTCAGAAAATCAGGAGCAGCTTCGGCCAAAAGAGCTTCAGCGGCCTGATCCACGACCCGGGATATTGCCGAAACCTGTTCCAGTTTTTCGGAACCCGCAGCGGTCAGATGTAATATCTTGCTGCGCGCATCGCGAGGATCGGCCTTGCGCTCCAACAGGCTGGCCTTTTCCATGGCGCGGACAACTTGAACCATCGCGACATGGCTTTGACCCAGCATCTTTGTGGCATCCCGGCTGTTCATCGGGCCGTGTTCTGCGAGCAACATACCGAGCGCGAACCAGCGTTGTTCAAAGCCCAGCTCGCGGCGGTAGACTTCGGTGACGTTGCTGTTGAGGCGCTCAAATAGACGCCTGATACGTGTACCGAGCGTCTTTATTCCGGATTCGCGGAGATAGTCATTTTCCATATATGTAAGTTGTTACATATATTTCAGGATGTCAAGGCAGTTTAATCACCAACCGCGCACCGATAATGTCGAGACCGGGGTTTTGATTGCGATTGAATAGCTGTGCATGACTGACATGGACCCAGCTTGCCTCCAGATCGACACGCTTGGATAGTTGGACGCCAACGGCGAGTTCCGGTTCAAATAAAATGCGCGATCCCAGTTGGGTTTGCGAGCCATCTGCGGTAAAACGCTGTGACGGGCCGTCATGAATGGCCAGGCCGATGCCCGGGCGCAGATAAAATCTATTACCGATTTTCCAGCTTAATCCGGCCGCCACGAGACTGGTATCCCCAGCGCTATTGACCGACGCGAATATGTAAGGAGATGGCGCACCGATAACGGATAAGGCGTCTATTCGCTTGCCGCGGTAACCGGCTTGGATATCCACGCCCTGTTCGCCAATTTTGAAAGAGAGGGGTGTGTCCACTTCATGCGCGGCCAGCCCAATGAATATTTCCTGTGCGGTCGCCGGTTGTATCGCAGTGAGCCAGGCAAGGGATGACAAAACCAATATATAAAAACGCTTCATAGACGCGGCCTCCCGTCGCCGCCTGACAACCGATTTCGGTCCGTCAGATGACGCTATAGGATCGGTTCTACCTTTAGGAAAGCAGGCCCGCGACCTAGTCTCCTATTGGGCCAGATTAATTGATAGACCTTAACGGCGAAGTGACTAGGCGCGAGGCCATGAAGAGGGATGCAATACCCATACGGCGAGTCCCGCTGCCCAGTTCCTTGCGTTCATATGAGAATTGGCGCAGCCCACATCGATCATAAAGTACCCAGATAAAACGATATTTATCGTCGTTAACTTTATACAAACCCTGCGTATCTAAGGTTCCCTCAACATTTGTAACATTGAGTAAAACGGGGCGCGCATATGGGAGAGACAATCACACTACAGCGTTTGCTGGAGATGCAGAAAAAGGTCTGGAACTTCAAGATCAGTGCTGATCATGAAACCACCGAGCTTGTCGCGCGCGAACAGATTAAATCTTTTGGCCAAATATCACGAATCGGCGCGCTGATAGCGCTGCCCCTGACTATCTATGCCTTGGTGTTGCTTTTCACTTATGCAGATGTGGAATTTATCGCGATAGCCTGTTTCTACGTTGCCATTGCCGCCTTCTTGAGCGTGCGCAACTTCCTTCGCCAGATGGCATTGGATCCCGATACAGTCGACTATAAAGAAGCCATTAAAAGCATTCGTACGGAAAGCGTCATTAGCAGTATCGGCTTTTCCTGCGTTTTGGCTATCCCGGTTGCTTTTGGTCAGGTTCCCTACAGTCTTGATATCGCAATATTGGCGATGGGCGGCTTGGTCGTCGGAGGCTTTGTTTTTGGCAGTGTTCCTCGCGCGCAAACCTATAATCTATCCATTACCACAATATGTTACGTCGGCGCATTCATCGCGGCGAAGGGTTATGGCGGTATCAGCACAGCGATATTATTGATCTTTTTTGCGCTCTGCATCGACTATATTTACCGGATGTTCTTCTTCAACTTTGTCCAGCGCCATTTGCATGCGGCGAAACAAAAGGATGCAGCCGAAACTGTTCGGCTTCTGCTGCATGACTATGCTGAACAAAGTTCTGATTGGCTTTGGGAAGTTGATGGTGACCATTTGATCGTGAACCCATCAGCGCGTTTTGCCACAGCGGTTGATATGGAAATACGCGATTTGCGTAATTTGCCGCTGGTCGATCTGTTCGAAGATTCCATGGAACGCAATCAGCTTTCTCAAAGCCTGGCTTCCGGCAAGGCCTTCCGGGATGTTCACGTTCCGATCAAAATTCATGGGGAAGAATACTGGTGGAGATTATCGGGCCGGCGAATCAAAACCGCTGATGGAGAAAGCCAGCATATACGAGGCGTTGCGGCGGATATCACAAGCGCGAAAAAGGCGGAGGCAAGGGTTGCCCATCTTGCCCATTTTGACAGCCTCACCGATCTGCCTAACCGGGCTCTGTTTAATCAATCTCTGCAACGGTCGATCGCGCGGATGAGGGATGATCAGAAGCTGGCGGTGCTCTATCTCGACCTCGATCATTTTAAAATGATCAACGACACTTTGGGGCATGGTGCAGGGGATTTGGTCCTGAAAGCGGTCGCTAACCGCCTGGAAAATACCATCGGCATAGAAGATGTGGTGGCACGGCTAGGCGGAGACGAATTTGCGGTATCCTTGCGCAATGTCGGTTCGCATGAGGATGTCATGCAAGTCGCCTCGAATATCATAGACAAAATTTCAGAGCCAGTGATGGTTGAGGGACAGCCAGTTTCGACAGGCGTGAGTATCGGAATCGCGCTCGCGCCAGATTGCGGCGATGACGCCGAACAGCTTATCAAGCATGCAGATATTGCCTTGTACCACGCCAAAGAAAACGGTCGCGGCTGTGCATCCGTGTTTGAACTATCGATGCATGAGGCGGTGCAGGATCGGCGTAATATCGAGATGGATTTGCGCGCCGCGCTAAAACGCAATGAACTGGAACTCTATTACCAACCACTGGTGAATATCGAGACCAATGAAACCATCGGCTATGAAGCCCTGCTGCGCTGGCATCACAGTGAAAAAGGCATGATCATGCCGGATGTCTTCATCCCGGTGGCCGAGGATACGGGATTGATTGTGCAGCTTGGCGAATGGGTCGTACGATCTGCTTTGTATGAAGTTGCTAAGTGGCCAGACCATCTCAGCGTTGCGGTTAACCTGTCGCCAGCCCAGATGCGAAGTCCCAACTTGATGCCGACCATTATAAATGCGCTGGCCGCGACCGGGGTAGCACCGCATCGGCTGGAACTGGAAATCACTGAGTCCGTGCTGATGAACGATAACCAATCAAATGTGGAGCTACTGCACAAAATCCGCTCGCTGGGAGTGCGGATTGCGCTGGATGATTTCGGCACTGGCTATAGCTCGCTTAACTATTTGCGCAGCTTCCCGTTTGATAAGATCAAGATCGACCGGTGTTTTGTTGAGGAAGTGGACAGCCGCGAAGATTGCCGTGCGATTATTCGCGCGGTTACCGGGCTGGCTTCCAGTCTCGGTATGGTAACCACCGCCGAAGGGGTGGAACGCAGCGATCAGCTCAGCCAGCTTAAGGAAGAGGGCTGTGTTCAGGTCCAAGGCTATTTGTTCAGCAAGGCCATGCCCGCCTCCAATGTGGAAGGCCGGATTGAACCGACAGCCCATGAGGGAGCCAAGACCAGCGACATCGGTGAACAAAGCGCTGAGCCAAAGCGTGTAAGCGCGCCTAAGAAGGTCCGTCGCAAAAAGGCCGGCTGACGTTGGCGATAACAGCGCTTACTGACAGCGCTGTGAATAGTTGATTATTGGGCTCCGTTGCGGTAATCTTCGTTCCTGAGAAGGACGGTGCCGTGCAATTTGTTCTGAAAAATATCCTGCATTTCATGCCCCTGATTTTCGGTATCGGATTTTTGGGACCAGTGTTGGTGCAGATTATTCAGATGCTCGGCTGGCATGCGCCGTTGGGACTCTCGTCACTGGCATTGGGAGTGACTATCGGCGGATTTTGGGGCATTATAGCGCAAGTCAGAGGGCGGTGGATATGAACGGAGCCCTGACCGAAAACGACCTGCGCAAACAGGAAATAGCGATTGCCCGTAAATATGCCGACCGCTTGCCATGGGAAGCCGTGGCGTGGGGATTGGGCAACTTGCTGGTCTGGCTGTCGCTCTGGCCCTTGGTATTCTTGGGTATCCTACCCCTTTGGCTTGGTTTCATCATTGCCACGCTCAATGTGATGCTTTGCTATTTGCCATCGCATGAAGCGCAGCATGATATTATCGGGCGCAAGGGAACCAAGTGGCGCTGGTTGAATGAACTGGTCGGGCATGTGTCGACCATTCCGCTGGTTCTGCCCTACCGCGTTGCCAAGCTGACGCATATCCAGCATCATCTGCACGCCAACAAACCTGATCTCGATCCTGATTACAGCAGTATGGCGAAAAGCCCGTGGCATGCGGTCTGGAAATCGATCCAGAATCGCCAGCCGGGCGCCGAGGGCGGGTTCAACAAATATGGTGATGTCCTGAGGGATATTGGCCGCCCGGATGCGCTGCTCGATGGCGCGCTGTTTCAAATCACCCATTTCGGGATATTGATCGCGCTGGCATGGTCGGGCTATGCGCTGGAGGCGGCCTTGCTGTGGTGGTTACCCCGGCAGATCGGGCTGACCTATATCCAGTTTTTCCTAAGTTGGGCGCCGCATCATCCCGCTGATGGGATCGGCCGCTACAAAGACACCCGCGCCTTCAAAAGCGCCTGGGGCAATATTGGATCAATGGGCATGCAATATCACATCGTCCATCATCTTCATCCCTATATCCCGCTAACCGATACCCCGCGTGCTTATCGCGAGATGCGCGATATACTGGAGCAGCGTGGCTGTCGGCTCGAAGGCATTTAGGCGGGCTGGATCAAGCCTGACCAGTTGGCCGGATCATCAATTCACCAACACAGACCGACGGCGGCTGACCGAGCACATAGGCGACGCTGTCCGCGAGATTTTCCGGCTCGAGAAACTCGAAATTGAACACCCCGCCCATCATTTCCAGCACCGATTGATCTTTGATACTGGTGCCAAGCTCGGTTTTCACGCCGCCCGGAAAGATGGTCGTGACGCGCACGCCATGCGCGGTCATTTCCTTGCGTAAGGTATCGCTCATTGATCGCACACCGGACTTGGTGGCGGAATAGACCGCGCTGGATGGGAAGGTCTCGAGCGCTGCGATGGAGGAAATGATGATGATATGCCCGTCCTTGCGTTCAACCATCTGCGGCAGCACGGCGTTGATGCCGTAGAGCACGCCCCGCAGGTTGACATCGATCATCCGGTCCCAATCCGCAACATCACCTTTTTCGATCAGGGATACGGGCATGATGCCAGCGTTGCTGACGAGCGCATCGACTTGACCAAATCTTTCGATGGTCGCCGCCGCCAAAGCGTCCTGATCGGCGCGGCTACTGACATCTGTTACATGGAAGGCCGCTTGCTCTCCCAATTCTTTAACAATTGCTTCGAGCCGATCTGTCCGCCGGGCGGCGAGCATGACGTTATAGCCGGATTGCACTAGCTTGCGCGCAGTGGCTTCACCGATACCGCTCGATGCGCCTGTGACTATAACCGTCCGCATTTCCCTCTCCTGTTCATTGATAGACGCGGAGTGTCGACCACCATAGGTCTGCGGGCAATCGGCGTTTTTGCTAGGCTGAGAGCATCCCTAATCCCATTACATGGTCGAGATAGATCGCGGCATCGCGGATATCGAAGATGAAAGAGAACAGGATCACCGCCGTGATCAAACCAGACCAAACGGCGTAAAGGGATCGCTCATTCATGAAGGGACGGTTTTTGAGTAATAGATACAGTGCTGGCGACCAGAAGATGAGATGTACCAGTGCAACCAGTCCCGACAGTTTGACGATTCCCATGGCCGGAATACCAAGTCGGCTGATAAGGATGGCTGTTATGAACCCACCGACGACCCAGCGTGCTTCCACCCTCTTCCAGACGAATAGCAAACCCAGCGCAAAGCTGGCGAGCATGATCATCAGCCAAATTTGAACCCATTGCGGCGCGTTAGCTTGCCCTTCAGCATTCCACACTTCCAGTGCTGTGTGCCCGGACTCATAGCCGGTTGCTGCCTGCGCGGCGGTGCTGAGGATCAGACAGAGAGAGGAAAAGAGCGCTACTAGCGGCAAGTTTGTCTTGAAAGAGGCGGCCATAAAATCTCCTATTGGCAAGAGGCCAGCCTGAGCCTGCGATTTGCTTATTCTACTCTTGTTGACATGCTTATCAATGGGAGTGTCCTCATTTGTCAACAGTCGTAGCGGTTCGTATTGCCGGTCCGATATGATATACATTTGTAGGAAGCTACATATAAGGATGGGCGATAGATAATGGATGATAAATTGACCGGCAGCTGCCTGTGCGGCGGAGTATCATTTTCGATTGCCGGTCCGCCCGGTCCGATCGGACAATGCCATTGTTCCAAATGCCGAAAAGTGTCGGGGACAAACGGTAACTCGGTCTTCTACGCCACCCGCGATAATTTCACCTGGGAGCGCGGGGAAGATCTGATCGCTACTTTCTTTGTTCCAGACGGGGATGGATGGCACTCGGTATTTTGCAAAACATGCGGCAGTCCGCTTCCGCTAGACGGAGAGAAAAGCAAAATATTCTTCGTGCCAGCTGGCTTGCTCGATAACGATGCTGGGCAGCGCGGTTATGCCGCCCACATCTTTGTCGGTTCCAAAGCGGCGTGGGAGGAAATAACCGACGAAGCTCCACAATTTTCTGAAGGATTTGGTTCCGCCAGAATCGAGAAAGACTAAAGCCTAGGCTGCGCTTATCCAATTGCCATGAAATCCCGGCGGGATGCGGTGCGGGACATGGATGACCGCTTGCGGCTTGCCGGTAAAGTCATTGGCTTTCAGGATTTGCAGCTCGGTGATTTCGTTATTCATGTCGATCACCAGCCCAATTAACCAGCCATCGTCTTCTGCGCTGTCGGCAGATCGCGGAACGAACACAAACTCGCCGGGGTGGCGGTTTTCCCCAAAATGGCGGACGGCGGTTTCGCCGGTTTTCAAATCATGTTTGAACAATTCGTTGCCGGCCATGTCGAGCTGATCCGGTTCTCCGGCCAAAGCGATGCTGTAAATATAGCGATAGTCGCTGGTCGACAGGCGTTCGTCATAGCGTGGAAATTCTTGTGCGCGATCATTCAATATCTTGCGCGTCACCTTCTTGGCCACCGGATCAACGGTCCAGCGTTCCAGCCGGGACCATGCGCCGCCGGGGCCGAAGGTGGTACGGGCATAGGTGCTTTCATGGACCACAACATCGACAATGACTTTGCCGTCATCTGTCTCAAAAGCATTGGCCGGGTGATAGACATAGCAGGGCTCGACATCACACCATATCGTATCGGCGCCAGATCCATTGCGAGGGCACAGGCCAACGCGGGCTTTATGTTCCGGGTTCCAGTCATAAGGGAAGGCAAAGCCAGCCAGCATGCGCTTCATCGAGAAAGTCGCGGGCAAGTCAAAGACCAGAACATGGTTTTCGGTAATCTGGCAGTCATGGATGGAAGGACCCTGCGTGACCGCAATGGGTTCTTCCCGCTTCACCTTGCCATCTTTGCCGAGCACCACGTGCCAGACGGTGTCCATCACCGGTGCATCATAGCAAATTGCGTGCATCTCACCAGTATTCGGATCAAGATGGGGATGCGCCGAAAACGCATTTTGCAATGTGCCATCAAACGGGTTGTGCGCAACCGTCTCAAGCTCATCCGTCAATTCGACCGGAAAGCCGCCTGCTTCCACAATGGCAAAAGTGCGGCCGCCAATTTCCACAATATTGGTGTTCGCGGTATCGGTCCGCGGCTTACGCGTGCCCGGCTTGCGTTCTTCGCCAAGTCCATCGCTAACCGCATTAGAGCGGATCCAGCGGTTGCGATACCACTCCGCCTTGCCGTCGGTGATGCGAATACCATGGGCCATGCCGTCGCCGACAAACCAGTGATAGCTCGCTTCATCGGCAGTCGTCACAGGGTTGGGGCCGATCCGCAGATAGCGACCGTCAAGCTGGGCAGGGATTTCCCCGTCCACTTGCAATTGGGCAAGGGTCAGTTCCTCCGTCATCGGCTTGTGTATGCCGGTCAGATAGGGATGCCCGCCTTCTGGCGCTTTCATCCGTTTGCGATTGAAATTGGCGACCGCGCCCAAGACCGGGGTGACCGCCGAGCGGATAGTGTTCTCAATAACGGAAGCCATAGTGAAATCCTTTTCAGTTAAACCAGATGTCGACAGCAGTCGTGGTCGCTGCGAGAAATAATAATATCCCGCCGGGATGGGGTCGCCGTAGGGCCGCAAAATTTCCAATGCCGGATATAGCAAAGATCAGGATCGCAAGATATCCGATCAAATCGCTGCCGCCCTGAAGCCGGTTCACAAGAACCGCGATGCCGAGGCTGGCCCAGACCAGACTATGCAGCTGAAACATCGCCCAGGTCAGATGGCGCATGCTGGGGGCAGACAAAAGTCCTTCAGTTGGTTCCGCAAAAAGCGGTTTTAGCACCACGCGTTCACCAAGTATAAAATGAGCTGCCGCGACGGTAACGGCGATGATGGCCGTTGCAATTGCAAATATCAGCATTGGCGCAAACTCCCCTTGGCATAGCGACTCAGAATGTTTATGATGTTAACATGAGCGTTAAAGATAACAGTGTCAACATTAAAGATTCCAGTCCCTATCACCATGGGGATCTTCGTGCGGCGGCTATTGCGGCGGGGATGAAGCGGATTGAGGATATGGCGCATCCCGATCTGGGGCTGCGCGCGCTGGCTCGGGAGCTGGGCGTTTCGGCGACGGCGCTTTATCGACATTTCCCCAATAAAGACGCGTTGCTGGATGCGCTGGCTCTCGAAGCGCTCAACCGTTTAGGCATCAGCCAGGCAGAGGCGGCACAGGCCGCCAGCGATGTGCGCCAAGGCTTTGTCGATGTGGGGGTCACCTATGTGCAATGGTCGGTCGAAAATCCTGCCTTGGTCCGCCTGATATATGATCGCGTCGGCAAAGTTGATCTCGAGGCGGACGATCCGTCCGAAATGGGGGAGGCTTTTTTGCAATTGCGCAAGGGCATCACGGCCCTGATGCCGGATGATATGTCGGGCGAGCGCCGCACAGTCGCAGCCCTCCACGCCTGGTCATTGGTTCATGGACTGGCGATGCTCATATTGGATGGACAGGTCGCATATGATCCGGACATGGTGCGGAAAGTTGTTCAGTCGACCGAGTTTGGCTCGGAGCAATCAGACTGATCGAACGCCTTTAATCGCAAGATATAAACCAAGAGAAACCAAAGCGATCATATAGGAAGTCATGAACGAGAACGTCACCGCGCTGTGCCCGATGATTGGAATGAAGTCGCGCGCCACAATGGCTGTGGCGACAAAAGAAAAGGCGAAGAGGCCCCATCCGGCGATCAGCTTGGGGATTAAACCGGACCGCAGGAATAGATATGCGAACCCTGCATGGGCCACGCTTGAAAGGATCAAACTGAGGTGGAAGGACGTATAATCGGACGTTGCCTGCAGGCCGGTGAGCAGCAATCTTTGGTTGTCATCCGCCAATTCGGAATAAGCCAAATTTCCCGCAATTTCAGCAGCGTTGAGGTTAAGCACCGCGCCTGACAGAGCCAGTTGAGCTGCGCCGAGACTGATGATCAGGCTCCACGCCGCGAGCAACTGACCGGACTGTCTTAGTAGCAGGAACAAGCCTGCGCCAATCACGACCTCCAGTGCGAAGACCAATAAAGCAATATAGGCTTTGGCTCGCAACTCCGTTTCAGCGCTCAGCATATTCTGTGCCGTAGCAACGACATCGGCTGACAGGTTGATATCAATGCCCTGCCCGACAGTGAGCGCACTCAACATGCCGACCAATATTGTTGTCAACAAAGACAGGCCAACAATTCTTGCCAATACTCTCGCTTCTGTTTCTGCTGATCTATTTTGATCTATCGTCATGCCGTTCACTTATCCTCCGCATCCTTAAACGCCAGCAGATCACCCGGCTGGCATTTCAATTCCTTGCAGATGGCTTCCAATGTGCTGAACCGTATCGCCTTGGCCTTTCCGGTTTTTAGGATCGACAGATTGGCGATGGTGATGTCCACGCGCTCCGCCAGTTCTGTTAAGGTCATGCGATTATCGTGGAGCAAATCGTCGAGCTTTACAGTGATTGCCATCAGATGGTCCCCTGCAAGTCGCTGCGCATGTCGGTGCCGTGACGGAACACACGAGCGAATATAAAGAGGGTGATGACCATCAATAGTCCGGTAAAATCCCAGAACACGTCCACCTCTGATGTCGGACCTTTGAAGGCCGTTTCAACGATCAAACCCAAGGCTGCCGTGGGAATGTAGATTAACTGAATGGTGAGCAATAGAAGCGCCATATGCTGAAGCCGCTTTGCGTTACTGGCTATGAATGGATCACCCTCGACCACCGTGTCCACAATATGGGTAAGATATCGGAAAAACATCCACCATAAAACAAGGACCACAGAGACGAATAACAAGAGTGCCACGACCGAACCGACAGGATAATGGGAGTCCGCAATCGCAAAATGCTGTTTGACGGTCTGGAGCAGTTTGTCAGCAAAGATCGCGGATAAAGGCGCTGAAAGCAGGACCAGGCCCGCCGCCAGTGCAAAGAGATACTGGCTGGTTTTAACGATAACGGCGCCAAATCTCAGAAAGGGATCACGCAATATTCTGGTCATCATATCGTACCTTCGAGCTCGTCGCGCATGTCTGCGCCGCGATCGAATATGCGGGCCAGAATGATGAGCAGCAACACCAGCAAAATACCGGACAGCGAGAGTCCGAATTCACCTGCGACGGTGATCGGTTCGCCATCTTTCGCCTCGCCGAGCAGGCTGATGATCACTCCGATCAACGCGCCAAGTACGCCAGATAGGATCTGGATCACAAATATGGCAATGCCCATGCCGCGCAGGCGCAGGCCATTGGTCCGATTGAACGGATCGCCCTCACGGACGGATGCCAAGACCTTACGAAGCCGGTCGATAGTGAAATAGCAAAGCAGCATGATTAGCAGCAGTACCATCACAAACCCGGCGGATATCCAGATCACCGAGGTTGGCGGCGGATTAACAAGCTTCTCGCCCACATTGGTCAATATGTCTTGGCCGAAAATCGCCATGGCTGGCAACGACAGAACCAGGATTACAGATGCGAAGATCACCGTAAGGCGAAAAAAGCCGAGTAGCAGGCGTGCTGACTTTAGGACGAGATCTTCCTCCCCTTTGGCCGTGATATCTGTCATAATGGTCTCCAGCGATATTGAATTGCGATGTGTGTTTCGTTGTTTATCAATATACAATTATCGATAATCGTCAAGTTATTTATTGATATTCGATAAATTCAGATTTATTAGGCTCCTCGTTCCGATCTTTTGAATAAGGATATCGCCTATGACATTTATCATGTTCCTTCATATCGCTATGGGTACAATCGCGGTTCTGGCTGGTGCTGGCGCGTTGTTTGCGCGCAAGGGTTCCCGCGTGCATCGCGGCATCGGGAATGTCTTTTTCACAAGCATGATGATCATGGCTGCTGCCAGCATTTATCTGGCCCTTGTCCTTCCGATGGCCATTTCTATCCTGGTTGGTGTTTTCACCATCTATCTTGTCACCACATCCTGGATGGCAGCCCGGCGGCAAGATGGAAGGGTCAGTCCGTTTCACTATGTCGCGCTGGCCATTGCATTAGGCGTTGCCGCTGGTGGCGTGTTTTTCGGGCTGGAAGCGCAAAACAGCCCAGACGGACTGAAGGACGGATTGCCCGCCTTCCCGCATTATTTTTTCGGGGGGCTTGCCCTGCTGGCCGCGGCAGGTGACGCGGTGATGATTGCCCGGCGAGGCATTTCCGGCAAAAAACGCATCGCCCGGCATTTGTGGCGGATATGCTTCGCCTATTTTATCGCAGCCGGGTCCTTGTTCACTGGCCCTGGAGCGAGCGCTTTTCCAAAGGCAATTCAAGACACAGGCTTGTTGGCCGCTCCAGAACCTATCATCCTGATTGTGATGTTGTTTTGGCTCGTCCGTGTGTTGGCGACTAAGTGGTACAAAGAGGAGCCGACGTGAGGGCTTGCTTCCGCCTTCGATCGGCCCAATTGCCAGTCTTCTGCCCCTTGACCCCTATCCACTATCTCCCTATATGAGCGGCTCACCACAGATTTCGAGACAGGGCGTGCAGTTGCGCGGTGCGCCAAAAGAAATGAAGTCTGACCGGTTTTCAGGACGCTATAAGCTGCGACTCTTTGCCCAGGAAATATGGGTTTGAGAGGCCGTGGCTTTTTGTTCTGGAGCGCCCCACATAATTTAGTTTTCCATCGGCTAAGCGCTTCATAAGTGGCGTAAATCCGGTGATGGCGAGAAGGCAAAAATACATGGCGACGAAAGCATCTTCGGTAAAGACAACGGCTCTTACACCGACCCGCAAGAAACGTATCCGCAAAATCTTTGGCAACATTCATGAAGTCATCGAGATGCCGAATCTCATTGAGGTTCAGCGCGAATCATATGAGCAGTTCTTACGCTCTGATCCGGCGATTGATTATGTTTCTGGTTTGGAAAAAACGCTGCGCAGCGTTTTCCCGATCCGCGATTTTGCCGGCTCGGCTGAAATGGATTTCGTCAATTACCAGCTTGAAGATCCAAAATATAATGTCGAAGAATGTCGTCAGCGCGGCATCACCTATTCAGCGCCGATGAAAGTGACGCTGCGTCTGATCGTCTTCGAAGTCGATCCAGAAACAGAAGCGCGCTCCGTTCTCGATATTAAAGAGCAAGATGTTTATATGGGTGACATGCCTTTGATGACCAAGAACGGTACGTTCGTCATCAACGGCACAGAGCGCGTTATTGTAAGTCAGATGCACCGTTCGCCCGGTGTCTTGTTTGACCATGACCGCGGCAAGACCCACTCTTCCGGAAAATTCCTGTTCGCTGCCCGCGTCATTCCTTATCGCGGTTCTTGGCTCGACTTTGAATTTGACGCGAAAGATATCGTCAATGTTCGTATCGACCGTAAGCGTAAGCTGCCCGTAACTGCGCTGCTACGTTCGCTCGGTGATGCGATCATCGAAGTGAAAGAAAAGAAGCCTCCCTTTAAGGTTGGTGAAATGGTGCGCGTTGCTGGTATGAAGCAACCTGCCGAGATCACCGAGATTGAAGGCAACCGGATTACAATCAAAGAGCCTATGGGCGCGATTGAAATTCAGGGTAAGATTGAAGATGAAGGCCGGACCAAGAGTGCGGAAATCACCGGCATCCTGAAGCAGGGCTATTCTGAAGAAGATATTCTGAACGAATTTTACGGGCGTATCGTATACAAGCGCGCGAAAGACGGTTGGACCATTCCTTTTGTGGCTGAGCAATGGCGCGGCCAGAAGCCGACCTTTGATATCGTTGATGCCGATAGCGGTGAAGTTGTTTTCGCCAGCGGTAACAAGATCACGCCGCGTAGCGCTAACAAAGCTGAAAAAGACGGCATGAAATCTGTTGTCATCCCGACCGAAGAAATTTTCGGTCGCTATAGCGCCTTTGACCTGATCAACGAAAAAACTGGCGAGATTTATATCGAGGCTGGTGACGAAGTAACGGTTGAGAATCTCGAGAAGCTTGACGGTGCTGGCATTGACCAGTTGGAGCTGCTCGACATTGATCATGTTACAACCGGTCCATGGATCCGCAACACGCTGAAAGTCGACAAAGCTGAAGACCGCGATGGAGCGCTTTCCGACATTTATCGTGTCATGCGCCCCGGCGAACCACCGACCCGCGAAACTGCTGAAGCTTTGTTCGAAGGCTTGTTCTTCGATCCTGAGCGTTATGACCTGTCCGCTGTTGGCCGTGTTAAACTCAATATGCGCCTCGATCTCGATGCTCCGGATGATTATACGGTTCTTCGCAAGGAAGATATTTTGGCCGTCGTCAAAACTCTGGTCGATCTGAAAGACGGCAAGGGTGAAGTGGATGATATTGATAACCTTGGTAACCGGCGTGTGCGTTCGGTTGGCGAGCTTCTCGAGAACCAGTATCGTGTTGGCCTATTGCGCATGGAGCGTGCGGTTAAAGAGCGTATGTCTAGCGTTGATGTATCCACGGTGATGCCGAACGATTTGATCAACGCGAAGCCTGCCGTTGCAACGGTTCGCGAATTCTTCGGTAGTTCACAGCTGTCCCAGTTTATGGATCAGACGAACCCGCTTTCCGAAGTCACCCATAAACGCCGGGTGTCGGCGCTTGGACCCGGTGGTTTGACCCGTGAACGTGCTGGCTTTGAAGTACGCGACGTTCACCCAACCCATTATGGCCGTATCTGCCCAATTGAAACGCCTGAGGGCCCGAACATTGGTCTGATCAACTCACTGGCGTCATTTAGCCGGGTGAACAAATATGGCTTTATCGAAACGCCTTATCGCCAGATTAAAGAGGGCAAGGTTACTGACGATGTTGTCTATCTCTCCGCCATGGAAGAGCAGAAGCACACTGTCGCTCAGGCCAATGCTGAACTGACCGAAGACGGCAGCTTTGTTGAAGAACTTGTTTCTTCCCGTGAAGCCGGTGAATTTTTGATCGCTCAGCGTGAACAAATTACTCTGATGGACGTTTCGCCAAAGCAGCTTGTGTCTGTTGCGGCCTCGCTTATCCCGTTCCTGGAAAACGATGATGCTAACCGCGCCCTTATGGGATCGAACATGCAACGTCAGGCTGTGCCTTTGGTAAAAGCTGAAGCGCCGTTTGTTGGAACCGGTATGGAAGAAACCGTGGCCCGCGATAGTGGCGCCGCGATTGCAGCACGTCGCGGCGGTATTATCGATCAGGTCGATGCGACCCGTATCGTTATCCGTGCGCAGGGCGATGTCGAAGCAGGTAAGTCCGGCGTTGACATTTATACCCTCCAGAAGTTCCAGCGCTCCAACCAGAATACCTGCATCAACCAGCGGCCGCTGGTGAAAGTTGGTGAGATGGTTCAAGAAGGTGATACCATTGCTGATGGTCCGTCGACCGACATGGGCGAACTGGCACTGGGCAAAAACAGCCTCGTCGCCTTCATGCCTTGGAATGGTTATAACTACGAGGATAGTATCCTTATTTCCGAGCGTATCGTGAAAGACGATGTCTTCACTTCGATCCATATCGAAGAATTTGAAGTCATGGCCCGTGATACGAAACTTGGCCCTGAAGATATTACCCGCGATATTCCAAATGTCGGTGAGGAAGCGCTTCGCAACCTCGATGAAGCGGGTATCGTTTATATCGGTGCGGAAATCGAGCCTGGCGATATTCTCGTCGGTAAGATTACGCCTAAAGGTGAATCGCCGATGACGCCGGAAGAAAAGCTTCTCCGCGCGATCTTTGGTGAGAAAGCGTCTGATGTGCGTGACACGTCCTTGCGCCTGCCTCCCGGTGTTGCTGGTACGGTCGTTGAAGTGCGTGTGTTTAACCGCCACGGTATCGACAAAGACGAGCGTGCTCTGGCGATTGAACGCGAAGAAATTTCACGCTTCACGAAAGATAGGGATGACGAACGTGCCATCTTGAACCGTGCGACTTTCAATGCATTGAAAGACATGTTGATCGGCCAAACGGCGACTTCTGCACCGAAGCCAATGAAGAAGGGCGCTGAAATCACAGCCGAAAGCCTGACTGAACTTGAAAATGCCGACTGGTGGAAAATCGCCGTGAAGGATGACAAGGTTCAATCCGACTTTGAAGCAACTCGCGGTCAATATGATGAAGCGATCCAGGAAATTAACGCACGTTTCGAAGATCGCCGTGAGAAGCTGGAGCGTGGTGACGAACTGTCTCCAGGCGTTCTGAAAATGGTCAAAGTCTTTGTCGCTGTGAAACGCAAGTTGCAGCCTGGTGATAAAATGGCCGGCCGTCACGGAAACAAAGGTGTTATCTCCCGCATTCTTCCACAAGAAGACATGCCGTTCCTTGAAGACGGAACGCCGGTTGATATTGTGTTGAACCCATTGGGTGTGCCGTCTCGTATGAACGTCGGTCAGATTTTTGAAACCCACTTGGGCTGGGCCGCACGTGGCCTAGGCGAGCAGGTGACAAAAGCTCTGGAAGAATGGAAACTGGCCAATCCGGATCCAAAAGCGGCCCCGCCACCAGACGCGGTCAAGGAACGGCTCAAAGTCATTTATGGCGAACAATATCATGAAGATATTGATACCCGTGATACGGCTGAGATTGTTGAAATGGTCGGCCACTTGCGCAACGGTGTCCCGATGGGAACGCCGGTATTTGACGGCGCGCACGAAAGCGATGTTTCTGACATGCTGGAACTTGCCGGTCTGGACCGTTCGGGTCAGGTTGATCTGTTCGACGGACGAACCGGAGACAAGTTCGACCGTAAGGTGACAGTGGGCTATATCTACATGCTCAAACTGCATCACTTGGTCGATGACAAGATCCACGCTCGTTCAATCGGACCATATTCTCTCGTCACGCAGCAGCCACTGGGCGGTAAAGCACAGTTTGGCGGACAGCGCTTCGGGGAAATGGAAGTCTGGGCACTGCAGGCATATGGTGCGGCATATACACTGCAGGAAATGCTGACAGTCAAATCGGATGATGTGATCGGACGGACCAAGGTTTACGAAGCGATCGTCAAAGGCGACGATACTTTTGAAGCCGGTGTGCCCGAAAGCTTTAACGTTCTGGTCAAGGAAATGCGTTCGCTTGGTCTCAATGTCGAACTCTCCAGCTTCGGTGACGATGATGAAGATGATGGCGGCGTAGCGATTGCGGCGGAGTGAGGCGTTAAAACCCACTCTCGCCTCTAGCATTTAGATTTTTGGGCATAGGCCCCGAAGGAAGAAAAAATGAACCAAGTAACAAATTTCGCAAATCCGATCGCAAAGCCGGAAACATTTGACCAGATTCAAATCGGTCTTGCTTCGCCAGAGCGTATTCGCAGCTGGTCATTCGGTGAAATTAAAAAGCCGGAAACCATCAACTACCGGACGTTCAAGCCAGAGCGTGATGGCCTGTTCTGTGCGCGTATCTTTGGCCCGGTTAAAGATTACGAATGCCTGTGCGGTAAATATAAGCGCATGAAATATAAAGGCATCGTCTGCGAAAAATGCGGTGTCGAAGTTACGGTAACCAAAGTTCGTCGGGAACGCATGGGTCATATCGATCTTGCTGCCCCTGTTGCGCATATCTGGTTCCTGAAATCGCTGCCATCGCGTATTGGCCTCTTGCTCGACATGCAGCTCAAGCAGCTTGAGCGCGTACTGTACTTCGAAAGCTATGTGGTTATCGAACCAGGTTTGACAGCATTGGAGAAATTCCAGCTGCTGACCGAAGACGAAATGCTCGAAGCGCAGGATGAATATGGCGAAGACGCTTTCTCCGCCGGTATCGGTGCAGAAGCGGTTAAAATCATGCTGCAGGATCTCGATCTGAAGCAGGAACGCGACGATCTGATGGAAGAACTGCGGACGACTAAGTCGACGCTGAAACCCAAGAAGATCATCAAGCGTCTCAAGGTTGTCGAAAGCTTTATCGATTCTGGCAACAAGCCCGAATGGATGATCCTCGAAATCATTCCAGTGATCCCGCCCGAGCTGCGCCCGCTGGTGCCTTTGGATGGTGGCCGTTTCGCGACCTCCGATCTCAACGACCTCTATCGCCGCGTGATCAACCGGAACAACCGTTTGAAACGCCTGATGGAACTGCGCGCACCGGATATTATTGTCCGTAACGAGAAGCGTATGCTTCAGGAATCCGTTGATGCTTTGTTCGACAATGGCCGTCGTGGTCGTACCATTACTGGTGCGAACAAACGCCCGCTAAAATCTTTGTCCGACATGCTGAAAGGCAAGCAGGGCCGTTTCCGTCAGAACCTTCTCGGTAAGCGCGTCGACTATTCTGGTCGTTCGGTTATCGTGACCGGCCCTGAGCTGAAATTGCATCAATGTGGTTTGCCGAAGAAAATGGCCTTGGAATTGTTCAAGCCGTTTATCTACGCGCGCCTTGACGCAAAGGGCCTTTCGATGACGCTTAAACAGGCCAAGAAATGGGTCGAAAAAGAGCGTAAGGAAGTTTGGGACATTCTTGAAGAAGTGATCCGCGAGCATCCCGTGATGCTGAACCGCGCACCTACGCTTCACCGTCTGGGCATTCAGGCGTTTGAGCCGGTATTGATCGAAGGTAAAGCCATTCAACTTCACCCATTGGTCTGTTCCGCGTTTAACGCCGACTTTGACGGCGACCAAATGGCTGTCCACGTTCCGCTGAGCCTTGAGGCGCAGTTGGAAGCACGTGTCTTGATGATGTCTACAAACAACATCCTGTCACCAGCCAATGGTAAACCGATCATCGTTCCTTCACAGGATATGGTTCTCGGCATCTATTACCTCACAATGGATCGCAAAGGCGAGCCAGGCGAAGGCATGCTCTTGGCTGATATGGCCGAAGTGCATCAAGCGCTGGAAATTGGTGCGGTGACTTTGCATTCCAAAATTACCACCCGGGTTCCGCAAACCGATGAGGAAGGCAAGCCTATCCTCAAGCGTTTCGAAACCACACCGGGCCGTTTGTTGATTGCGGAATGTCTGCCGAAATCACACAAGGTGCCATTCGACATCGTGAACCGCTTGCTGACCAAGAAAGAGGTCGGTGACGTGATTGACCAAGTTTACCGCCACACGGGTCAGAAAGACACGGTCCTGTTCGCTGATGCGATCATGGATCTTGGCTTCCGCCACGCGTGTAAGGCCGGTATCTCCTTTGGTAAGGATGACATGATCATTCCGGACTCAAAGGATGCGACGGTTGAAGAGACCCGCGCTTTGGTTGCTGACTATGAACAGCAATATCAAGACGGTCTGATCACGCAACAGGAAAAATATAATAAAGTGATCGATGCTTGGAGCCGTTGTGGTGACCAGGTTGCGAACGCCATGATGGACGAGCTGGCCGCAACGCCAGAGGACGAGCATGGCCGTGAGCGTCAGATTAATGCCATCTACATGATGAGCCACTCTGGCGCCCGTGGTAGCCCAGCGCAAATGAAGCAGCTGGGCGGTATGCGCGGACTGATGGCCAAACCTTCTGGCGAGATTATTGAAACACCAATTATCTCGAACTTTAAAGAAGGCCTGACGGTTCTCGAATATTTCAACTCGACCCACGGTGCGCGTAAAGGTCTTGCCGATACCGCTCTGAAAACCGCTAACTCCGGTTATCTGACGCGGCGTCTGGTGGACGTTTCTCAGGATTGTACCATTGTCGAAAATGATTGCGGCACCGAAAATGCGCTGGAGATGAAAGCCATCGTCCAGGGTGGTTCGGTTATCGCCTCGCTTGGCGAACGTATTTTGGGCCGGACGATGGCCGAAGATATTGTCGACAGCAAAGACGATAGCGTTGTGATTAAATCTGGCACGTTGCTAGACGAAGCAGCCATTGTGGTGATCGAAGAGCTCGGCATTCAGTCCGCGCGCATCCGCTCTCCGCTGGTTTGTGAATCCAAAATGGGTGTCTGTGGCACTTGCTACGGCCGTGACCTTGCTCGCGGTACACCGGTTAACATCGGTGAAGCTGTTGGCGTTATTGCGGCACAGTCAATCGGTGAACCAGGCACGCAGCTAACGATGCGGACCTTCCACATCGGCGGCGCAGCGCAGCTGAATGAGCAATCAAACCTTGAGGCGGTCGCCGAGGGTGTGGTTGAATATCGTGACATGCCTGTGATCGAAGACAAGAACGGACGCTTCCTGTCCTTGGCGCGTAGCGGTATCATTGCCGTTATCGACAATGATGGTCGCGAACGCTCTGCTGATAAGGTTCCTTATGGTACCAGCGTGCTGATCAAAGATGGCGCGAAGGTCAAATTGGGCGATCGTCTGGCGGAATGGGATCCATTCACCATGCCAATGATTACCGAGAAGCCGGGTGTCATTAAATATCAGGACGTGATCGAAGGCAAAACAATGTCCGAGATTACCGATGAAGCAACCGGTATCGCTCAGAGTGTTATCACCGAATATCGTGCCTCTGGCCGTGGTGCTAACAAAGAAGATCTGCGTCCGCGCATGACTTTGCTGGACGAGAATAGCGGTGAAGCTGGTCGGTATTTGCTAGCTAATGGCGCGACACTCTCCGCGACCGATGGTCAGAAAGTGCAAGCGGGTGACGTTATCGCCCGTGTGTCTCGCGAAGCTGCAAAAACGCGTGATATTACCGGTGGTCTGCCGCGGGTTGCCGAGCTTTTCGAAGCGCGTATTCCGAAAGACAATTCGATTATCGCTAAAGTATCGGGCCGGATTGAATATCTGCGCGATTATAAAGCGAAGCGTAAGATCGCGATTGTTCCCGAGGAAGGCGAACCAGTAGAATATCTGGTACCGAAGACGAAAGTCATCGACGTTCAAGAAGGCGATTTCGTGAAGAAGGGCGATAACCTCGTTTCCGGTTCACCTGATCCGCATGACATTCTCGAAGTCATGGGCGTTGAAGCTTTGGCTGAATATCTTGTTGCAGAAATTCAGGAAGTCTATCGTCTGCAGGGCGTGAAAATCAACGATAAGCACATTGAAACGATTGTTCGTCAGATGCTGCAGAAAGTTGAAATCACAAACGGCGGCGACACGACGCTTCTTCCTGGCGAGCAAATCGATAAGGAAGAGATGCTTGAGTATAATGCCAAGCTCACCAAAAAGCAGGAACCTGCTGTTGGTAAGCCAGTTCTTCTTGGTATCACCAAGGCAAGCTTGCAAACGCGTAGCTTCATCTCTGCGGCTTCTTTCCAGGAAACCACCCGGGTCCTTACCCAGGCGGCTGTCGAAGGTAAGAAGGATCAGCTGATCGGCCTGAAAGAAAACGTCATCGTTGGACGTTTGATCCCGGCTGGTACCGGTGCAGGCATGAACCGGGCACGGATTGCGGCTACCAGCCGCGACGTTGCCCTTCGCGCACAGCAACAGAAGGTGGTTGACGCGATGGTCGCTGCTCAGGAACTGAAAGCCGAAGAAGCGGCTGCCGCCGCGGCTCCGACCGCCGCAGAGGTATTTGATGCACCGGTTGCTGAAGAGGCGCCCGTTGTTGAAGAAACACCTGCAGTAGAGGCAGTTGTCGAAGAGGCACCTGCCGCAGAAGCTCCAGAAGCTCCAGAAGCTCCAGAAGCTGACGCCGAAACGGGTGATGAAAAAGAATAACCTCTCGTTCTTTGGATAAAATAAAAAGGCCCTGCTGGATCATTTCCAGCGGGGCCTTTTTATTTGGTATTATATGATATCCCCACTGCGATGAGCAGCGGCGTGATTTGTATAATATTTTACCAGATCATCTTTGAAAAACCGGGTGCATGAAAAGCGCTGTCCTACAGGATGTGGTTCCGATAAAGATCAATTTCAAAGAATAGCTGCGCGACCATCTATCGTCATGTAGTTTTTCAGGGCAAAAAAGGGCGGAAATTTTGTGTAATTCTGTGTGTACTCTCCTTAAATCGTACAACTTTCAATTCGGAAACTACGCCTGAATATGCCGCTTGAAACGATTCTTCTTTTTCTGATTACGGATCTGACCTTCTGCTTCACGCCGGGGCCAGCAACTATGGTGACGGTTAGTCACGCCCTGCCAGCCGGTCGACAGGGCGGGATGCGCGGGGCGTTGGGGCCGATTGTCGGCATTAATGTCGGCAATTTCATCTGGTATGCGCTCACTGCTTTTGGGTTAATCGCGATGATACAGGCATTTCCGTCTGCTTATGCGGTCTTGCGTTGGTTGGGTGTTCTCTATCTGGCGTGGCTCGGGATAGCGATGCTGCGCGGGGTAAGTCAGAATCTCAGTGGGTCTGCTGCCACAGCAGAAGGCTTCAAGCGCGGTTTTCTGAGCGGGTTGGCCGTTCACATGTCCAATCCGAAAGCGTTGTTTTTCTATACGGTCATCATCCCGCCCTTTGTCGATCCCACGGGGGATTTGTGGGTGCAATTTGCGATATTGGCTGGACTGACCATATTTACCGAAACAGCGGGCTTATCCTTTTATGCGGCCCTAGCGTCGCGGGCGCGTAACCTTGGCAATGCTGACAAGGTGCAGGATATCTTTAAATATGTTGCCGCCGCTGTGTTGATTTGTGTGGCGATCGTCATGGCTTATCTAAATCTTGAAGAGACCGGCATCGATCTGGCGTTCAATGCTGCGAAAGGCTTGCTGGGGTAAACAGAACGGATGACACGCTTTCTCCTTCCACTATTTGTCCTGCTATTTGCTGTGCCGCAACCCTCTGCAGGGGCAAAACAGTCAGAAGGCCGGCCGATGCAGTCGGACGCTGTTCAGGCTCTCAAAGCGCTGCAACGGCTGGACCAACGAATGCACACCACTGGCTATCGGTTGGTTTCCGCCAATGCGGGATTTTGCGATACGAATGTCCCCCATATCGGATTTCTGCTTCATGACCTCAATCAATATGGCGATAAAGAAGCCGCGCGTCAGGCACATGGCTTTGCTAACGCTATCGCGATTAATGCCGTGGTTCCTGATAGTGCCGCTGCTGCATCAAGTCTGAAGGTAGGCGACAGCCTTATTGCTGTTGATGGGCAATTGGTCGACGAGATTGATTTTGATACGGAAAAACTGGCCGCCGAGAAACCGGAATATCGGAGGATAGCAGCGGTTAAGGCACGGGTGCTGGAAGCTGCCGCTGATGGCCGCGTGGCGCTCACAATCATGCGCGCCGGATCGCGCCATGAGATCGCAGTCGCTGCCACACAGGCATGTCCTAGCCAGTTTCAAATCCAGGTGAGTAAAAACCGCGATGCCTCGGCTGATGGAAAGATGGTCAGCATATCATCGACGCTTGCAGAATATGTTTTGGATGACGATGAGTTGGCGGCGATCGCGGCGCATGAGCTTGCGCATAATTTGCTCAAACATCGTGACCTGCTCAACGCGCAAAAGGTCAATCGCGGGTTTTTCGGACAATTTGGTAAAAGCGCTGGGCGGATCAAGACCGCTGAGATCGAAGCGGACCGCCTATCGGTCTGGTTGATGGCTAATGCGGGATATGATCCTGAGGCCGCTATCCGGTTCTGGACACGCTATGGCAAGCAACATGGGAAAGGCATTTTTTCTGCTCCGACCCATTACCGTTGGAAGAAGCGGGTGAAGCTGTTTGAAGAGGAAATGGCCAAAATGGCCAATGCAGAGGCCGCCAACGGGAAATATAGCCCGCCGCTATTGCTAGCGCGGCGAGCCAAGCAATCGATCAACTAGCCTAATCGTCCTTATAAGCCTGTTTGCACTGCTTGCGTTCTGCTTTGTCTTCGGCTTGATCGAGGCAGGCTTCCAGCTCCTGCTTGCGTTCCGCCAATACGCGGCGGCCTACATCCTCTTCTTTCTCGGATTGGGTCTGGGTCGAGGCATCAACTGCCGTTTCGACCACCGTGCCAGCGGCTTTGAACGGCGCGGTGATGATCTTGCTGGCAACGCAACCGCTCAACATTGTGAAAGCAACCGTTGTTATCAGAATGGGTGTTAGGCGCATGATGATCTCCTGAAGTGGTTATTTTTGCGCCGTGACGAATGAAGACGGACTGAACGGGTTGATCTTGGGGTTTAAGTAGATGAACTTGCGAGTAACTTTTCCGCAATGGCGCGAATATCACCGCCGATTTCGGGATGAGCCAGTGCCAGCGCCAGATTGGCTTCGACATAACCGACTTTCGACCCACAATCATAGCGCTGACCGTCAAAAGTCATGCCGTGGAAGGGCTGCTTGCCAATCATCTGCGCCATCGCATCAGTCAGTTGGATTTCACCACCAGCGCCAGCTTCCTGGGTTTCCAATATGCGCATCACTTCCGGTTGCAGGATATAACGGCCCGGCAGGATCAAATTGGATGGCGCGGTACCAGCGGCCGGCTTTTCGACCAAGCCTTTGACTTCGGTGATCGGGCCATCGCGATGGCCGGGATCAATCACGCCATAAGAAGGGGTATTCTCAATCGGGATTTCCAGCGCACAGACGATATTGCCACCCAGCTTGTCATAGGCATCAACCATTTGTTTCATGCAGCCGGGGCTACCAACCATGAATTCATCCGGTAGGAAGATGGCAAAAGGCTCGTCACCGATAATATCCCGCGCGCACCAGATGGCATGGCCGAGCCCCAGCGGTTCTTGTTGCCGGACAAAGACACTGTTACCCGGCGTTAATCGCGTACCGTCCAGTACCGAGCTATCTTTGTCGCGATCGCCCATGGTCCGTTCCAGCTCATAGGCGAGATCGAAATGATCCTCGATCATCCCCTTGCCGCGACCATTCACGAAAATCATCTGCTCGATGCCTGCTTCCAGCGCTTCATCAACTGCATATTGGAGCAGCGGACGGTCCACGACCGGGAAAAGTTCTTTGGGCATGACTTTGGTTGCCGGTAGAAAGCGTGTGCCCATGCCAGCGACAGGGAAAACGGCCTTTTTGATCGGTTTCATGGAAATGGCTCTAATCCTTTAACTTATCCGCGAAACTGGTCCGTAGCTTCTGCAATTTCGGAGGGATTGTCGCTACACAATAGGGATTACCGCGCCCTTCATCCGCCCAATATTGCTGGTGATAATCCTCTGCCACATACCAAGTCGCCGGCCCTTCTATCGCGGTCACGATGGGTTCCGACCGCTCTGCGCCAGCCCGTTCAATGCCCGCGACAGCCGCAGCGCGCTGATCATCATCCAACGGAAAGATAGCGGATCTATATTGTGTTCCGATGTCATTGCCCTGCCGGTTGAGCTGGGTGGGCTCATGGGTTGCAAAGAATATGTCGAGTAGATCGTCATAGCTCACCACTTCGGGATCAAAGCCGATCTTTATACCTTCGGCATGGCCGGTCGTGCCGGAACAGACTTCGCGATACGTTGGGTTAGCATTAGCACCGCCAATATAGCCACTTTCGACGCTGTGGACGCCCGCAATGTCGTTAAAAATCGCTTCGGTGCACCAGAAACAGCCACCGGCAAAAATCGCTTCCTGCATAACTATAAACTCCTTTTAGGCGGGCGCTGTCTGATCGGGGGAAGCGCTGCCATTTTTCTTTTCTTCCACACGTCGTTCTTCATCCCGGCGCGCGATTAGTAAATACATAGCTGGGGTTACAACACGGGAAAGCAAGGTCGAACTGATCAATCCGCCGATAATGATGATTGCAACCGGTGCATAAAGCGCCCCGCCAAACAGGGCGAGCGGGAGCAAGCCGCCAATGGCTGTAACAGATGTTAGCAATACAGGCAGGAAGCGGACTTCGCCAGCCTGTTCAATTGCTTCCCGCAAAGGCATACCCCGTTCCCGTAGTTTTGCAGTAAAATCGACGAGTAGGATGGAGTTTTTCACTTCTATGCCAATTAGCGCGATAAAGCCGATCACACCCATGAAGCTGAGTGCGTTGCCGGTCAGATATTGCGCGATCAATCCGCCAAATGTTCCTAAAGGAATGACGCCTGCAACCACTATTGTTTCTCTGAAACGCCCAAATTCGGCGACCAAAATTGCCATTATTAAAAGAATGGCCGTGAAAACAATCGGCCCCAGATCGCCAAATGTGTCACCAATGGATTCGCTTTCTCCGCCAATGGAGAAGGAATAGCCTTCTGGAAAATCGATATTTTGAATTTTTTTCACCGCATTATCGGTCACGATGGATGCCACTTCGTTATATTCCAGCTGCGCCGTAATCGATACAGATCGTTCCAGCTGGCGGCGCTGAATCTGCGGAGGAACGTTGGTCAGTTTTGGATTGGTGACTTGTGACAAAGCAACCGGATCGCCGCTACGTGTCGCCAGATAAATATCATCCAATGCCGAAACAGGCTGCGTTGCATTTAACGGTAAGCGCACCGTTACCGGATAGTTATCGCCTTCTTCATCCCGAAATATCGCAGCGCGTTCGCCGCTGATCGCCAATTGAATGGCTCTGCGTGCTTCGCCCGGCGGAATATTGAGTAAGGCCGCTTTTTGCTCGTCCAGTCCGATATCGAGATCAATTTTGTCCGTTCCAATCGGATTGTTAATGTCTCTGGCGCCGGATGTTTCGCGCAAAATATTTTCAACCTGACTCGCCAGATCTTTCAGGACATCAAGCTGCGGCCCGGAAACCTCGATTTCCACGGGTGCTGCAATCGGCGGACCATTTTGAAAGGGTTCCAACTTCACGCGCGCGCCCGCTATCACATCAAATTTTGCTCGGAGCCGGGCGACCAATTCCGGTCCATCATCTGCATCCCATTCATCAAGTACCGCCAGTACTTCGCCATAGTTAGTGCGCTCTGCCCCGACAAAGACATTATAAAATACTTGCGGATTGCCAGCGCCAATATTCTCTGCCCTCACTTTGATCGACGGTTCCGCTTCCATGATTTTTGCGACCTGACTGACGATCTCGTCTGTTTGGTCGAGGCTGCTCCCTTGTTCGGTCTCGACCGACACTCGGAAATAAGGAGAATCGGAATTGGGGAAGAGCGAGAAACCCATTGAGGGAACAAGCGCAAAGGCTGATATGCAAAATACCATAGCGATAACAACGGTCCGCCGAGGCGCGCCCAAAGCGATATGCAAGAGCGGGCTATAGAAGGTTTGTATTTTATCGTTCAGCCAACGGAGTAGAGCGTTGCCCTCTGGATTTTCGTCTCGGCGCAATAAGCGGCTGGCAAGAAACGGAATCAAGGACAGCGAAATCACCAGCGACGCGGCCACTGTCACCATAATGGCCAGATAAAATGATCGGGTATAGGAGCCTGCTCCCCCGGGCAAGAACAGCAGCGGCGCAAAAGCGAAGATGAGCACGAAAGTGGATCCGATAACCGCTCCGCGGATTTCCAGCGTACCCTCTATCGCTGCCTGTGTTCGCGTTTTCCCCATGCGCAAATGGCGCGCAATATTTTCTGTAACAACGATAGAGTCGTCGACCAATAGACCCAATGAGACAATGAATCCGGCGATAGAAAGCTGACTAAGATTATAGCCCATGGCGTAGAGTACGAGCAGCCCTGATGCCAAGGACAAGGGGATTGAAATCATCACCATGGCCGAAGCCCGCCGGCCAAGCGGCAACAACGTGAATATCACCAATGCGACAGCAATCGCAAAATCGCGGGTGAGTTCGTTTAGACGGCGCGTGACATCACGGCTCTGATCAAATTGTAATGCTAGTTTAATATCTGCTGGCAAGTTAGTCCGTTGATTGGCAAGTTCTGTGCTGAGTTCTTTTCTCAGGCGGGTCACGTCAACGCCATCTTTTTGGGTCGCAGTTACAATTATGGCCCGTTTTCCATTATGCCGGGTGCGATATATCTGTTCAGCCGCACCCCATTTGACGGCCGCGACATCTTCAATGGTCAGCAATGCTCCTCCCGAAGCGCGCAATGGTAGAGCGCGAATGGATTCCAAATCGCGAAAAACACCGCCTGCTTTCACATTCAACCGCCGATTGCCGCTTTGCACAGCCCCGCCAGGAAGCTCTATCCCGCCTTGTTTCAAAGCATCGGCAACCGCGCTTGCCGGGACTCGCAATTCCGATAATCGGGCTGGATCAATCTCTACGCTAATCTCTGGCTGCGGCAGGCCGAATATGCGGGCTTCGCGGACGCCGGGATAGCGTGTCAGATTATCAACCAAATCATCCGCAAATTTATCCAATCGCCGCCATGATGCGGTTTCACTGACAAGAGCGAGTTGCAATACCGCCGCTTCAGTGGTGCGAACCTTTCGGAATTCGAGGCGCTGAAGATTAGGGGGCAATGTCTCACGAATGGCGTTCACTTCGCGGACGACATCGTCAAAATAGCCCTCTACATCGCCGCTCCAGTCGGTAAACTCGACGCTGATCGTGCTGCCGCCATCGGTGCTATTGGACCGAACTTCCTTTATATCGTCTAGGCTTTGGACAGCCTCCTCAATAGGCTTAGCGACCGTTTCTTCCATATCTTGCGCATCGGCACCGGGCAGAACGGCGATGATGCTGACGACGGGAATCGGGAAATGCGGATCAACGGCTCGGGTGATATTGGATAGGGCACTGATACCTAGCACGACCAGCAGCAAAAACAGGATCATCGTCAACTGCCAGCGCTTTATGACAAATTCAGCAAGCATCTATAGAAATCTCACCAAAGACTATCGGGCACCAGATCATTTGGCTGTGCTGATCGGTGTGATGACATCACCGTCTTGCAGTTTTTCGGTGCCGCGTGTGACAACAACATCGCCTTCGACCAGACCGGATGATATTTCCAGACTGTCATCTTTTAACTCACCGATGATGACATTGCGGGTTTTGACTTTCTTGTCCTTGCCGACAACGAAAACCAGGCCTTCACCGGATCGCACGCCAAATATTGCGGTGGCGGGAATGGCGATCGCACCGTCATTATCGCGGGATACTTCAATTTCAACGGTTCCCAATTGACCGGATCGCAGCCGACCATCGGCGGGCAGCAGAAAGCTGACCTCAAACGTACCGGTTCGTTCATCCGCGCGCCCGTCTTTTTCGCTAACCACAGCTTCGATGGCAGCGTCTGATATGGCAGAGATGGTTACGCTGGCGCGCATGCCCACCCGTACCCGCGATGCTACGGCATCAGCGAGCGGTACTTTCAATACGAAGCCTTTGTCGGTTTCTCCAATGACAATGGCGGTAGTTCCGGCGGAAACAATCTGTCCTACATCAATATTCCGGCTTAGGATTATGCCATTGCTTGGCGCATGAATATGGGCCGTTCTGTTGGCAAAACCGCTGGCATTGACGCGTGCTTTGGCGCTGCGCAAAGCGGCGTCCGCTTGCTCAAGCCGCGCTTTTGTTACCCAGCCATCGGCATAGAGGGATTTGATCCGGCCATATTCTGCTGCGGCTCTGTCGCGCTCTGCTTTGGCTGATTCCAGATCCGCGGATACCGTGCTGTTGTCCAGTGCGGCCAAGGTCGCGCCGCGTTTGACCCGATCACCTTCTTCATAGCCGACCGAGGACACTTTGCCGGACGTCGTAAATCCCAATTCGGTTTCCCGGCGCAGGCGTACTGTGCCAGCCGCAGTGAGTGTTTCATTCTGGCTAGCAGATTGAGCGATGATGGTTGCAGCGGGGACAGCATCTCGCGCCTTTGGCTTTTCTTCTGCGTCAGTTCCGCTGCACCCAAGCAACATAGCCGTTGCGATTAACGCTAGAGATTTTTGACTCCAATATTTTCGACTACGCCCCGACATATTTCCCTATCTTGTCCCCTCCCGACATCCCCTCATAAGTCGCGAAATCGCCGTGACCAATAAAAAATTGCATTTTGCAACGAAAAAGGGCCGGATCATAAGACCGGCCCTCTTGGTTTTCATTCAATATATTGGAAAGAGGCTAGCCCTCTGTGCCAGCAATATTTTTGCCATCGCCGCCAACAAATTTGTAAACGATTCCAGCTAGCACCGCGCCGATAACGGGCGCGACCCAGAATACCCAGAGCTGAGATAGAGCGATACCGCCCTCGATCAGCGCAGGGCCAGTGCTGCGCGCAGGGTTTACCGACGTGTTTGTCACTGGAATACTGATCAGGTGGATCAATGTTAGGCCGAGACCAATCGCCAAAGGCGCAAAACCGGCCGGTGCGCGGCCGTCGGTTGCGCCCAAAATGATCATCAGGAAGAAGAAGGTCAGCAATATTTCAATCGCAATCCCTGAGACCATTGTATATCCGCCCGGTGATTTCTCGCCGACGCCATTAGCTGCCAAGCCGTTGACGGCAATATCATAGTCGGCATTGCCGCTTGCGATCAGATAGAGCGCTGCTGCGGCAGCCACTGCGCCGACAACCTGTGCGATAATATAGACCGGAATTTCGTTGGCTGGGAACCGACCGCCTGCCCAAAGGCCGATAGTGACGGCGGGATTGAGATGACACCCGCTAATATGCCCAATGGCATAAGCCATAGTGACGACTGTCAAGCCAAAGGCTAGCGAAACGCCTAACAAGCCGATACCGACGTCCGGAAAGGCCGCGGCGATAACGGCGCTACCGCACCCGCCAAAGACCAACCAAAATGTACCGAGAAATTCTGCTAGTGATTTTTGTACAGCCGTCATTTTTTCACTCCCCGAAAATTATTTGCAGGCTCCGCTGCGCTGCAAGATCGCAAAGTTAAACCAAATCAGCAAATTTACCTAATTTCAGCACGTAAATCCATGTAAAGCAGCCAGTAACTTATTGAGAGGCGCGTTTGAGGCGGTCGTTTATTGCCATGCCGATACCGCTTTGTGGAACTGCAACGATGGCAATACGCGCCCGATTACTAGCATCGGCGCTATGCAGAGCGGCAAACAGGTTGCTCGCGGCTGCCGCTAAATCTCCACTGGCCGATAAGTTGCTATCGCCCGCTACCGCGCCAAAACCGATAAGATATTCATCCGGCTCAGCCTTTGTCGCATTTAGTCGAACAGGTTTGGACGGGGCGTAGTGGCTGGCCAGTTGGCCTGGTGCCTCTACTGGACTATCTTGACGGCTGATCGCCACTTTGCCGGTACAGTTTTGCAGCTCTTCTGCCGTTATCGGGCCGGGCCGCAGAATCTGATAATTTTTGTCCCTGATAGCGACGATCGTTGACTCAATCCCGCTTTGGCAGGGGCCACCGTCCAATATCATGGGCGCAGCCTTGCCTAAGCTCCGTTCCACATGCTGCGTGGATGTTGGGCTGATGCTGCCGCTTTTATTGGCTGATGGCGCTGCCAGAAAAAGCCCTGAGACTTTCAGTAATTCCTGCATCAAGGGATGGGCCGGACAGCGCAATGCGATGGTATCAAGGCCAGCTGTTACCGCCGATGTAACTGGGCAGTCAGATGTTTTTGGAACGACTAGCGTCAAAGGGCCGGGCCAGAATTGTTTCGCCAGCATGGTCGCCAGATCATTGAACGCCCCTATTTTTCTGGCCGCATCGATGTCAGGTACGTGAACAATAAGCGGGTTGAAATCGGGGCGGCCTTTGGTCCGGTAGATGTCCGCTATCGCGCCGGCGTTGGTCGAATCAGCGGCCAGACCATAGACGGTTTCGGTAGGGACAGCGACCAACGCGCCGGACTGCAACCGCTTGGCAGCCTCTACTATCGCCTGCTTGCCGTAACGTCGTGCATTGCCATCAATATGATCATTTGAGCCGGACATGATAGGGCGCTATAGCCCAGCGAGATTTCAAGCAATAGCGGATAGATTAAAGATGAGCTTTACAGCGCCCAGCAGAGAACAGAATTTTGTCCTGAAACATATCGCCAATGTTGGCGCGCTTGCCGAGCACGAACGCTTTGCTGGTGCTAGCGAAGATATGGTTGAAGCCATTGTCGAAGGCATTGGCCAGTTTGCGGCCGGAGAATTTGCACCAATTAACCGTATCGGCGACACGGTGGGGGCAAAATGGAATGACGGTAGCGTAACAATGCCTGCCGGTTTCAAAGAGGCCTATGGTCAATTTGTTGAAGGCGGCTGGGCATCGATTGACGGCTCGGAAGAATTTGGTGGGCAGGGGCTGCCTTATTCTTTGTCAGCGCTAGTACTTGAGACCTGCGGCGCAGCCAATTTCGCTTTCACGCTTTGCCCGATGCTGAGCTTTGGTGCGGTTGAGGCTATTCATGCCCATGGTAGCGATGAGCAGAAAACCACTTATCTCGAAAAAATGATATCCGGCGCATGGACCGGCACTATGAATCTAACCGAACCGCAAGCGGGTTCCGATGTCGGCGCTTTGCGCGCCACTGCTGAGCCTATCTCGGACGGTGAGCATGCTGGCAAATATAAGATCAAAGGTCAGAAGATATATATCACCTTTGGCGAACATGATCTGACCGACAATATCATTCATTTGGTGCTAGCGCGGACTCCCGATGCGCCAGAAGGGACGCGCGGTATATCCTTGTTCATCGTTCCCAAATATCATTTGGATGCCGATGGCAATAGCGCAGCGCCCAATGATGTGACCTGCGTTTCTATCGAACATAAGCTTGGCATTCACGCGTCCCCTACCTGCGTCATGGCTTATGGCGAGAATGACGAGTGCATCGGCGAGATGATTGGCGGCGAATTTGGCGGGATGAAAGCTATGTTCACGATGATGAATAATGCCCGCATAAATGTTGGCTCACAAGGCGTGCAGATTGCCGAACGAGCGACCCAGCAGGCGATCTATTACGCGACCGATCGGGTGCAATCCGCTCGCGCCGGTAGCGGGAATAAAGAGCCAGTGGCCATTATCGAGCATCCCGATGTGCGCCGGATGATCCTGCGCAGCAAGGCGTTGACGCAGGCGGCGCGGGCGCTGCTTTACTATGCAACATCGCATGTCGATGGCGCGACGCTGGGCATAGAAGGCGCCAAGTCACGGGCTGAAGTGTTGACCCCATTAATCAAGGGCTATGGTACGGATATAGGCAACGAAGTCGCTTCCATTGGCGTGCAAGTGCATGGCGGTATGGGCTTTGTTGAGGAAACCGGAGCAGCGCAGCATTTCCGCGATGCGCGGATTGCGCCGATTTACGAAGGCACCAATGGCATTCAGGCGGCTGACCTTGTTGGCCGAAAACTTGGGTTAGATGGCGGCGATGCAATGATGGGGCTGATCGCTGATATCAAGGCAGAGGCGCAAGATGAAGATGCGCTGATGACATTGGCGATGACGGTCGAAGATATTGCGAACTGGATGGCCAGCGGCGACGCATCGATTGATGACCGGCTGGCAGGCAGCTACCCGTTTATGACTATGTTGGCGACGGCAACTTGCGGGATGCTGATGAAAAAGCAGCAGCGGATTGCCGAAGCAGAACTGGCCGGTGGCAATGACCCATTCTTGAAAGCGAAGCTGGTGACGACCCGCTATTATCTGGATCACTTGGTCCCTGAAGCGATGGGTCTGAAAGCGGCTGCGATGGCTGGGGCCGACATATTATACCAACTTGATATCGAGCAACTGGTCGCTTGATATGACGGATGGGGAGACCGGTTTGGAAACTGGGGCGACGCTCCAACGGATTGCCGATGCTTTGGAACGCCTTTCCCCCGTTCCGCCGACTTCTGCCGATATAGGCTCTGGTCCGGCCTTTCATTGGACCGGGCAAACCATCGAAGCGATTGCGCGTTTTGCCCCAATTGCGCTGGATATGCTGACCGGGATTGACGATCAGAAGGCACGGTTGCTGGAGAACAGCAAACGCTTGGCCAATGGCTTTGCGGCTCACGATGTCTTGCTTTGGGGATCTCGCGGCATGGGTAAGTCCGCTCTTGCCAAGTCGGTTGTCGGAGAACTCCTTAGAGCCGATGCCGATATTGCCATGGTCGAGGCCAGCGCTGATGCGCTTGTAAATCTGCCGGACCTCTTTGCGATATTGGGCAAGACGGATCGTGCTTTCATCCTGTTCATCGATGATATTGGATTTGACGAAGACAGCGCAGCACCGCGTTTATTGCGCTCGATGCTCGAAGGTGGCGCGGCAGCAAGGCCCGACAATATCCGGCTTTATGTAACGTCGAACCGGAGACACATCGTCCCGCGGCAAATGTCCGAACAGGATGACCCTGTTAATCCGCGCGATGTGATTGACGATAAACTCGCGCTGTCCGATCGCTTTGGTTTGCGGCTGGGTTTTCATGCGGCGTCACAGGATGATTATCTCGCGATGATAGACCGCTATGCGCAGGTCCACGGGCTCGATTACGATAGAGAAGGCGCGCTTTTATGGTCCAAACAGCGCGGTAGCCGGTCAGGCCGGGTCGCGTGGCAATATATCGTCGAACTGGCCGGGCGCGCCGGTAAAACGCTGGACTAACTTATTCAGCTTCGGGGACAGGTGTCGCCGCTCCGGGCTTCGAGACACGCCAGATAATCCCGCCAACATCATCACTGACGAGCAACGCTCCGGTTTGGTCAAATTCGACCATGGTCGGGCGACCGCGCGCTTTTTCGTCGTCATCGACAAAGCCGCTCAGCACCATTTGGGGCTTGCCTTGCGGTTTCCCTTTTTCATCGAAATCGACATAGACTACATCATATCCAGACAGGGGCTTGCGGTTCCACGAGCCATGTCTGGCGACGATAGCGCCGCTGTCAAATGGAGCGCCCAATGCTTCGCCATTGGAAAAGGCCAGACCCAAAGGCGCGACATGGGCGCCAAGGCCATAATCCGGCCGTCGCTCATATTGGCGGTGATCAAGATTTTTCGGTTCGACACGCGGATCAATATGGCCGCGCCAGAAATGCCAAGGCCAGCCGTAGTGAGAGGCGAAGAGAACTTCGGTCAGATAGTCCGGCACCATGTCGCTGCCGAGCATATCGCGCTCGTTTACCACGGTCCAAAGCTTACCAGACACTGGTTCATAGGCCATACCAACGGGGTTTCTTAGGCCGTCTGAATAGACCATTTTATCGTTGGTCGCCAATTCGACACGCAGCACGGCGGCGCGTTCCTTTTCCGTGTCCATCCCGTTTTCGCCGATATTGCTGTTCGATCCAACCGCAATGAACAGATATTTGCCGTCCGGGCTGGCGACAAGATTACGGGTCCAATGATTGTTGGGCGCTTTGGCGTTTAGATTAGCAACCTTGCGTCCTTCGCCAGTAATTTTCGTATCACCGACGGTGTAAGGGAAGGCCAGCACTTCATTGGTATTGGCCACATAAAGCGTATCTTCAACCAAGACCATTCCAAACGGGGAGTTGAGGTTTTCGAGCAGAGCGAACTTTTCATCGACCTTGCCATCCGCATCGCTGTCCCGCAGCAAGCTTATCCGATTAGCAGCGGCCGTACCAGCGCCCGCCTTGCTCATCAGGTTGCGCATGATCCAACCCTCGATGCCGCTATTGGTGCGCGGTGGGCTATTGGTTTCGGCGACCAATATATCGCCATTGGGAAGCCGCAACATGGAGCGCGGATGGTCTAGCCCTTCGGCAAAGCGCTCTACCGTCAGTCCATCTGCAGCCACCGGGCCTTCGCCAGGCTTCCAAGGGTCGGCTTCGGCAATGTTGATGGTGGGGAAATTTTCTTTGCGAACATCGGTGATCGTTGGCTTCACGCCAGTCGTCGCCTCTAGTGGCAAACGGGCGGTATCACCGCGCGTAAAATAATAGCCAGCGCCAACAGCGATCACGATGATCAGTATAGATATATTGCGAATATGTTTTAGCATTTATCAACAATAGGAAGCGTGGCCTCTTATGACAAGCGCGCTATTGGCAGGGCTGTCTGGTAGGACGAGATCAGCGGTCGAAATACCAGATAGCGGTTGCGATAAGAGCGCCTGCCACCAATCCGGCAAGAAACCCGATGGACGGTTGCCCCATGAAACCACCGCCAACGGCACCAACTATGCAGCCGGCCGCTACGAAAACACCACCAGCACTTTTGTTCGTGCGGCTTTTTTGGTCTTGGCCGTTTGTCATATTGGTCCTCGTTCAACAATCATCGCGCCCCAATGCCATGCTCGGGTGCGATTGACCAGAACAGTCTCCTTACCAAAAAATAAGCTTTTGTTCACCATCGCCTTTGACGGAATTTCCACAACTCATCCCTAATACCAAAGGCCGCAAAGCGCGGTTATCAAAACCCGCTGACCAGCACAGGAGCCTGTCTTGCAACTACCCGTATTTATAGACTCCACCAATTTCTCTGATGCCGAGCAACTGATCACCAATTTTGGTGAAGAGGCGGGATTGGAAGCTGCTAATCGCGCTGATAAAAGCCGCGCTGTGGGCAATCATATTCATTATTGCAAATGGCGGCAGGTCGAACGTCTGTGTGTGTTATTATCGATCGATCAATCGATTGGCACCGTCCATTAAACCTTTGGCTTAAAACCAAAATTCCCAAACCAAATCTGTTATTTTGGTATTGGTACTTTGGTCCTAACGTTTCGGATCGCAGATGATCTGCGCTGATCCACCGGATTTGACGCTGCAATTGGGGCGCCCATCAATCTGAATTTTCCCGGTACCGCTGTTGGAAATATTGGCTTCTCTTTCAACAAAGACGTGGCTGCTAGCGGGTCCGCGGTGCACCAGATCTAGGGTCTCCAGCGTCAATTGGGCGCCGTCGAATATGCTGGCACCAAGCAACTGGACTTTTCCCTTTGTCGCTTTGCCAGCTATCACCATCTGACCGCCGCCATTCATCGCAATGTCTAGCGTGTCGCTATCGACATTGTTGATCGTCAGCACGCCAAAGCCGTTGAGCCGCGCTTTAGGATTGGCCCCTCCCAATCTATCAAGCGATACGGTGCCTGACCCGGAATGGGTGATCGACTTAATGATATAGCTGCTCAACGTCACCGTTACCGGCTCATCTGCGGAAAAGCGGTTGTTGCCTCCGGCTTTCGGCTTGACCGAAACGATCAGCTGGCTACCGCTTTTGCGTAGTGAGACACGGTCCAATATCTCTCTGTTCGATGCTTCGGCACTGGCTGATACACCGCGGTCAGTGGAGATAAACACATTGACGCTGCCGATGACGCGGATATCTTCAAAGCTTGAGATAGAAAACTTGCGTTCTGCTGCCTGCGCGGGGGTGATGATCGCCGCGAAGCCAAGCGAGAATAAGATAAAGAGATATTTCATAACGGCCGTGCTTCTCCAAATTCCATCCAACCCAGCCATCTGGGTGTTTTGGGGGCATAATGCCCGCCTTCCTGGTGCAATGCGAAACCCTCAGCCGCGAATAGTTTCGAGACCGGGCGGTGCAAATGACAACCGCCGGCAATATGTTTCCACATCGGTTCGATCCGTTGCTGCCATTTTTCGGGGCCTTTGTCGGGTGCACGTCCATGTTCGAGGAACAGGATTTTGCCGCCCGGTTTCAACACCCGCCGCATTTCTTTCAGAACTTGTTTACCATCTTGCACTGAACAAAGGGTAAAGGTCGTGAGCACAGTATCGAAACTGTCATTCTCGAAGGGCATAGCTTCGCCGATACCATCCAAAATATCCATCTCAAAGCCAAGTGCTTTGGCTTCGCTGCGCGTATAGTCCAGCAGCTCGGCCGAGGGGTCAAGGCCGGTTAGCTTGTCGACCTTTGCTCGATCGTAAAATTGCAGATTAATGCCGCCGCCGCAGCCAAGTTCCAGAATTTCGCCCTGTGCTTTGGGGACAATTTCGCTGCGGTCTTTCATTACCGCTGGCTGTGAGCAGGCAAATTTTATTATCCGCGGAACGGCATGCTTTTCCCAGAAATTAGGCATGGGTCAGCCTCCCGCCTAAAGCCTTTAATAATACGTCCAGATATCCGCCTTTATTGTCCACTTCTGCCATGACGATCCTCCCTCAACCATGTGGGTTAAAGGCTAGCAGAAGGCTGATCCGGTAGGAAAGCGAAATCAGCGGCTCATGATGAACCGCCAATCGTCAGCCACAGGTTATTTCACCGGACCCCATAGTCTTGGTTTTGCACTGTGCATTGCCATGAACACGAATATCGCCAGATCCCATGACTTTGGCATCAACCGTGCCGTCCGAAGACACAGCAACATCTCCGGAGCCTGCAATCTTGATTGTTGCATCGTCCGCTTTCAGTCCCTTGCCGCTGACATTTCCAGAGCCAGCCACCGAAATAACAGCCTTTTCCGCTGTCCCGGCCATGGTCAAATCACCGGAACCGGCAATTTTTGTGCTGAGCGACGCGGTTTCCAATTGTTCGATATTAATATTACCAGAGCCGGCAACGCTCAAACTAGCATTTTCACTGTCCATTTTGTCGACTTGCATGTCGCCGGACCCGGCCAGCTTGGCGCTGGTTAGAGAAGGCGCGCTGACGTAGATGACCGCCGAACCGGACTTGCCGCTCCAAATTTTGCCATCACTCTCGCGGCCTATTTTGAGCTGCCCGTCGGTGACTTTATAACGCAATTGTTCCAGCGTATCGGCATTGCCCTCTGCCCGGATTGAAAAGTCTGACCCAGTGGTGAAGACGACATTATCCGGCCCCGCAAGGGTGACACCATCAAAATTCCCCGGATTAGTGGCCGTCTCCGTAATTTCTGTACCATCCGAAAAACTGCCCTTTCCAACATCGCCGACCGCGCTGGCGATAGAACCTTCGCAGGATGCAAGCGCGAGAAAAGGAATGACAAGCAACAATTTTTTCATGGGAACCCTCCAGTGTGTATTGTTGACCTAATACAGCATGGCGGCCTCTATGGCAAGCGATGAGTTTACATCAAGATATTGTCTGCGAGGGCCGCTATTCCACTGGTTGGCGTACCGCCAATATATCACAGGGCAAATAGGTGATAAGTGCGCGCGCCATGCTGCCCATCATATTGGCGCGGAAGCCACTGGTGCCGTGCGTGCCGATAACCGCGAGATCGGTGTGACGGTTTTTCAAAGCCCGCATCACAACGCTACAGGTATCCCCATATTCCACGCTATAGGTCAGGCTTTTGCGAACATCGGGTAAGAGTTTCAGATGTTCCAAGAATTTCGTAATCTGCAAATGCTGCTCCGTTCGAAATTCCTCTGTCACAGATTCGGAATGTAGAAAGCCTTCGAACGGAACGTGAAAGGCGTTGATGATATGCGCCTGTAGGTCTGGAAACAGAGCACAACCCTGTTCAATCGCATAGGCCGATGGCGGGGAGAAATCACTGGCCGCGACAAGGCGCTCATATTGGGTCGTTGCTCGGTTTTTAGCGATCAGGACAGGCAGCGGGCTGTGATGGATGATCCGTTCCAGTTGCGTACCCATGACCAGGTCACCCAAACGCCCAATCCGCGCAACGCCGGCGACGATCATAGCAGCATTGCTCGCCGCGGCATTGTCGACAATCTGGCTGACGACATCGCCGCGCTCGATGACGATCTCTGCTTCTATATTATAGCTGGCGAGATCCAGTTCGATTTCAGCCGAGGCCGCTTCGATGGCGGCGCTATCGTGACGCCCTTTCTCCAACACATGGCAGACAACCAGCTTTGCGCCGTGCGCTTTGGCTAGTTGGGCAGCGCGGTCCATGGGCCGGTCGCCGCGCGCTGTGAGGTCGGTTGCGAGAAAAATGGTTTGATCGGTTTGTGCTGACATGGGGAGGTACCTTTCCAAAATTTCAGTTCAATGTCTGTTGTAAACATGCGTATCACGAGTGCGGTGATGCCGTTAAATCGATTGATGGCAGGCTGGTCGATAGGATGGGTCTATTCTTCGGCCTCCTTTCTGTTTTGCCACGTCCGCTGGTCATCAATGATCGTGCGGGCGGCATCTTGCGGAAAACCAATATTGGTGAGCAATTGTTCGCAGAGCTCTAGGCTGGCTTCGACCGTTTCTGGCACGGCGCTTCGGGCGCCGCTGGCACGCAGTTCTGCGGCATGGCTAACGTCGCTGGCGCGCGCGATAATGGGGATATGCGGCCAATCGCGGTGGACGGCTTTGATCACATGCTCGGCCGCTTCCGGCGCATCCATGGTGGTGGCAAAAGCCGTCGCCTTTTCTATTCCGAGATGTTTCAACAAGTCTTTCTGGCTGGCATCACCAAAATAGACAGCAGCACCTTTAGCTCGCTCTGCTGCGACTAAATCAGGGTCATTATCAATAGCAATATAGGGTATCCGTTGTTCCTCCAGCAGTTTCGCAAGTAAGCGCCCAACCCTTCCAAATCCGCCGATTATCACTGGTTGTCCATCATCAATGCGCGCAGGAGCGGGGCCGTTTTGAGCTTCGCGCTGGCGGAGCATCTCGCCCAACCGCTTTCCGGCAATCGCGAGCAGTGGCGTCAGAAACATGGTGACAATAACCACCATCAGAACAAACTGCGCATTGTCCGGGTTGAGCAGAGAGAAAGACAGGGCGGCGGCGATAACGACAAAGGCGAATTCGCCGCCTTGGCTCATCAATATCGCTGTTTCGGCAGCAACGTCCTTGGGCAAACGAAAGGCCCGGGCGAGGCCGAATAAGATCAGCCCCTTTATAGCGAGCAGGCCCAGTGCTGAGAGCAACACCCATAGGATATCCGCCCATACCGCAATGATGTCGAGACTCATCCCGACAGAAATGAAGAACAAGCCAAGCAGAAGGCCTTTAAACGGCTCAATATCGCTAGCTATCTGATGGCGATATTCGGTTCCGGCAAACAGCAATCCGGCGAGAAAGGCGCCCAATGCCATCGACAATCCAGCCAGTGCGGTCAGTGCAGCCGTAATGAGCACCAGCAACATCACTGCCGCCATAAACACTTCGCGGCTGCCGGTACCGCCGACAAAACGCAGGAACGGGCGGACAGCGATGCGGCCGATCAAGAAGATCAATGTAATCACCAGTGCCGCCTCGCCGACTGCTTGCAAAGCTGCGACTGCCAAGGATCCTTCGACGGTCGCCCCGGCAATTCCGACAAAGAAGAGAATCGGAACCACCGCTAGGTCTTGAAGCAACAGGACCCCAAAACTAGCACGTCCGGCAGGCGCGCTAAGACGCCGTGTCTCGGTCAGTAACTGCATCACGAGCGCGGTCGAGGAAAGAGCCAGGCAAAGGCCAAAAATGGCTGCGGCGACTAGGCTGTTACCAAAGGCATAGGCGAGGCCGCCGATAACGAGCGCACTGGTTACGACCTGCGCCGAACCGAAACCGAAGACCAGCCGCCGCATGCCCCAAAGCTGCGCGACCGATAATTCTAAGCCAATTGTAAAGAGCAGGAATATAACGCCAAGCTCGGCAAACCGCCTTACGCCGTCCACATCAGCAATGACCATGAGTTCGAGTATTGGCGTTTCACCGACTAGTCGCCCGACTCCAAAGGGACCGATGATCAGACCAACAAACAAGAAGCCCAGCACCGCACTAATCCCGGCCTTGCGTACGAGCGGCACCACCAGACCGGCGGCGATCAGGAAGATAATGGTTTCTCGCAGATAGGGGATTTCAGGATGCACGGTCAGGCCTCTGTTTTGGTTGTTATCGGGGTCTGGAATGGATGCGATCTTATGATGTATCTCCTATGTGGAGATACGCGATCTTGTTGATATCTCTTGTATCACTGGCCGTTTGACATGTGATTGATCTGGATCAACGGCTGGAAATCATCGGGTTAGAATCAGTTTGCATGATCGGCACATATCCCTAGTTTCACGAAGCTCGGATCAATCGAGGTCGGCAAAGATTAAATGGGTTCGGCGTGGGGCAGGTGCAGAGTTTTCGATGGTAAAGATTGCCAGTTACAACATTCATAAAGCTGTCGGCACCGACCGGCGTCGCAACCCGGGACGCATCATTGAGGTGCTAAACGAGCTGGATGCGGATATCATCGCGCTGCAGGAAGCTGATCGGCGATTCGGCGCAAGAGCAGCGGCGGTACCGTCGCTATTACTCGAACAATATAGCGATTATCGCGCCATTCCGTTGGATGTGCAAACCGATTCCATGGGCTGGCATGGCAATGCGATACTGGCGCATAAGACGGCCCGGATCGTAGCACATGATATATTGCACATCCCCTATCTGGAGCCGCGTGGCGCGGTGATGGCGCAGATCGAAGTCGCCGGTTTTGACTTGTCAATATTTGGCATGCATCTGGATCTTTCCGGCCTTTGGCGCCGACGCCAAGCAGCCGCTATTGTCAAATATGCCAAACAATATGGGCGCGATCGGCCGACCATATTAATGGGCGACCTCAACGAATGGAGCGCATCGGGTGGTTGCCTAAATGATTTTGGTCGGAGTTATAATTTGTTGGAATGCGGACGCAGTTTCCATTCGCGCGGACCGATAGCCCGGCTGGACCGGATCATGCATTGTGATCGGCTTAAAGCTACTGAAAGCGGTGTTCATGACAGCGCGTCCTCACGTAAGGCATCGGATCATCTACCGGTTTGGGCTCGAATCGAATCGGTTTAGCGCGGCGATAGACAAGCATTTGGACAATTGGTTCAAGGCTGGTGGATCAGCATCCAGGCATCGACGGCCCGTTTTGCACGTTTTTCCTTGTCCGCAGCAGACAGTTTCATCTTATGGCCATAGCGCAACAATAGATCCATCCTGCCCATCACCAACCCGGCAAACATTTCTGCGGAAGCTTCCAAATCATCACTATGAATTTCGCCTTTTTCAATGGAGGCTCGTAGCAGGGCTTTGAGACTCTCGGCCATTCGGAGCGGCCCATTTTCGAGGAACATCTTGCCGATTGTCGGGTCGCGCGCCATTTCCGCGGCCAACATTCGTTCCAATCGGACTCTGTCCTCCCGCAAGAGAAAGTCGAGCATGGCAAGCGCCGCATGCAACAAGACTTGCCGGAGGGTTTTCTCTGCCAGATTCTCCGGCACAAAATTCTCACGCATATGTGCCGATTCGGCTTGAACCACTTGTCCGAAGAGATTTTCCTTATCCTTGAACCGGCTATAAATCGTCACTTTGGATACCTGCGCCCGCGCGGCAATTGCTTCGATCGTCGCTGCAGAAAAGCCATTGGCAAAAAATTCAACGCGTGCGGCGGCCAGAATATCGGCAATTTTGCGCTGGCTTGCTGGCCTGTCGGTCAGCTTATCCATATGATTTTTATCGGCATTTGGCACCGCGATTTCCCCTCGTTATATTATACCCTAACAAAATGAACGCCATCGTTCAAATAAAACGTTGACGTTCATTTTTTTCGATGGCAGTTTATACCCACTTGGCAAGTCCCAAGTCGTTGTAATGGTGTCCCCCTATTGTGATACGTAAATTTGCTAAAATCCTTTTGTCGTCTGGCGCCGTAATGTTGCTGGTGAGCAGTTGTGTCAGCATGGCGCCCGATTCTCCCGCACCCGAAATTGCTGCTGGCGTGCCACAGCAATTTACTAAGGGCGATGCGAACGGTTCTTATGAACCAGCGCAATGGTGGACGTCTTTTCAGGATCCAGTGCTCAATAGCTTGCTGGACGAAGCACTGGCTAAAAATCTCGATCTAGCGGAGGCCGCCGCCCGTCTGCGTGCAGCAGAAGCGCAAGCGCGGGTTTCGAAAAGCGGGTTGTTCCCGCAAATAAACGCCGATGTTGGGAGTAGCTATTCCGATACGCCCACTGCCGGTACGGGATTTGGCACGGGCGGCGGGACCTCACGTTTTCAAGTGGAAAGTTACACCTCTGGTCTGGGTTTCTCCTATGAAGTTGATCTCTGGGGCAGGCTGCGCGACGAAGCGCGGGCGGGCCGAGCGGATGCGGTCGCCGCTGCAGCGGATATGCAGGCTGCGCGCCTTGCGGTGATGGCGGAAACGATCACCAGCTATTTTGATATTGTCGATGCGCGCGATCAAATTGCCCTCACGACCAAGATTATCGATGTGCTGGGCGACCGTGTGGCCCAAACGGAAAGCCGCTATCGCCGCGGTCTGGCGACGTCGTTTGAACTCTATCAGGTGCGACAGGATTTTCGCAACATTCAAGCAGGTCTGCCGCAGCGCGAAATCCAGCTAACCGCGACTGAAGGACAGCTTGCTGTGTTGGTAGGGCGCTATTCCGATAATATGGATGAGTTTCTTGGAAAGAAGCTCGCGCCGAAACTCATCTTCACTTCCATTCCCTCTGGTCTACCGATCAACTTATTGGCGCAGCGGCCAGATATTTACGCAGAAGGCCAACGATTGGAAGCGGCCAGGTTCAATCTTGGTGCCCGTAAGGCAGAGCGGTTTCCATCAATCAGTCTTTCGGCAGGGACGGGAACGCAGGCTGGCAGCGCTTCAGGCTTGCTGGATATTTTTGATAAATGGATACTCAATCTTGGTGCTGGCCTGACTGCGCCCTTGTTCCAAGGCGGCCGGATCAGAGCCAATATTGATGTGGCAGATGCCCAATATTCTCAACAGGCTGCGGTTTACGCCCGAACGGTCCTGACTGCTTATCAGGAAGTTGGTTCTGCAATCGAGCGCTATGAAGAAGAGCGGCAGCGCTATCGTTTCCTCTTTTCCCAGCTCGATGAAGCGACTGCCGCTGCCGAACTACAATCCCGGCGCTTTGCCACCGGTGTCGGCAGTTATGTCGATTATCTCGACGCCTTGCGCGCACAATATCAGGTGCAGTCTGCGCTATCGTCGGCTGCGCGCGATGTGGCGCTGGGCCGGCTTGCGGTGCACCGGGCGCTCGGCGGCAGCTGGGAGAAAAAAGCATCCGTGATGCGCGTTACCGAGGGCAATGATCCAGAAGATCAGGTCTCAGAAATCCAAGGAGAAGAATAGTGCATCGGCAACGCGTTATAGGGGGCCTGATCCTGCTCGCTGCAATAGTTATTGCGGCACTGCTAATATTGCTGCGCTCTGGCCCCGAGGAGAAACCGCCTGAAGAAAATGTTCCGCTGGTGCAAGCGGAGCGACTGGAAATTCGCTCCGGCAACTTGATGGTTCAGGGTGCTGGTACGGTTCGCGCCCGGGAAGAGCTGACATTGTCGGCGGAAGTGGCTGGAAAACTAGTTTATGTGAATCCGGAGTTGCGCGAAGGCCAAAGGGTTGTGCGGGGCGCTACTCTGTTTCGGATCGATACATCCGATTACCGCAATGCCGTGCAGACGGCGCAGGCTGATGTGGCCTCGCAAAATGTTGCGGTCATGCAGGCGCGAGAGGAAGTAACGCTCGCCAAGGCCGAGCTTGCTCGCTTTGAGCAGCGCGGCGTTAACAGCAGCGCCTATGCCAGCGTAGATAGCAGCGACTATGCCGCGCGGATTTTGCCGCCCGATGCGCTAGTGAAGAACCAAGCCAGCAATAACCAACAATCAGCGACCGCTGGGCAGACCAATGGTTTGGCAACCCGTGAGCCACAGTTGCAATCCGCTCGTGCCGGTTTGCGCCGCGCCCAAGCCCAATTGTCCGATGCGCAAACGGCATTGAAGAGAACCACTGTTCGTGCGCCGTTTTCCGGCGTCGTGCGGTCTGAGGATATCGCACTGGGCAGTTATGTCGCGCCTGGTCAGTCTCTCGGCACGATGGTCGGCACTGCTGATTTTGAAGCGGTTATCCCTCTGTCGGAAAGCGAAGCGGCTTTGATTCCGGAATTGTGGCGACCCGGTAGCAACCGGATCGAAGCATCGGTCTATTCGGATTATGGCGGTACCCGTTATCGCTGGCAGGCCTTTGTCGATCGAGCGAACAGTGTGCTCAACCCTCAAACCCGGACGATTGATGTGTTTCTGCGGATTCCCAATCCGCTGCGCGGCGGCGCGCCCGCGATAGTCCAAAAAGAAGGCCAAAAATCGGCCGGTGCGTCGGGTGCTCCGCCGTTATTTGTCGGTAGTTTTGTCGATGCAGACATTACCGGCCGGGCGCTGGATCAATATGCGGTCTTGCCGTTGGCGGCGCTGCGGCCTGGCAACCAGATATGGTTGGTTCGCGACGGACGGTTACGCATCGTGAAGGTAGAAATCTTCCAACGCACCGATACGCAGGCGCTCATCAATACTGCCGGCCTGGGCAATAAGCCGGTCGTGATTTTTGGAGCGCTCAAAACAGCTACAGACGGTCAGCGGGTGCGGATTTCAGAGGATAGGAAAAAGGCCGTATCAAAAGCCAAGGCTGCCCCCGAAAAACCGAAAAACACCAAAACGAAAGCCAGTAAAAAAACGGCAGATAAAGCGCCATGACCGAAGGCGCAGATCAGTCGAGCTCACCGCCGTCAGGACCGGAAACGCCCAGTAAAGCGGTGATGGAGCAGTCGGGCTTCGTGGCATTCATGGCGCGCAATGGTGTCGCGGCCAACCTGTTGATGGTGTTCTTTCTGATTGCCGGTATCGCGTCCTTCGGGACGATCGTGCAGGAAGTTTTCCCCGAAAACAGCCTTGATACCGTGCAGGTCAGCGTCACTTATCCCGGCGCTACGCCTGATGAAGTCGAAGAATCGATCGTCCAGAAAATCGAAGAAGCTGTGGAAGCCGTGGACGGGGTGAAGAAAGTTAAATCCAACGCCTATGAGGGGTCAGGCGCGGTTTCGGTTGAACTGGAATTGGGCACGGATATCGATCGCGCGCTCGACGATGTGAAGGCAGAAATTGACCAGATACAAACCTTCCCTGACGAAGCGGAAGAGCCCGATGTTCGCGAATTGACCACCAGACAAAGCGTTGTGCGGATTGCGATATTTGGTGATGTGTCGGAAACGGCCCTGAAAGAAGTGGCCTATCAGCTGGAAGACTCGCTCGCCGCGCTTGATGAAGTTTCTTTTGTCGATACCAGTTCCATTCGTGATTATGAGCTATCGATTGAAGTGCCGCAAAACACGCTGCAAGCTTTTGGTCTGTCCCTGAATGATATTTCACGGACGGTGGCTGCGAGCAGCCTCGATAGCCCAGCCGGTTCGATTGATACCGATACCGAGGAAGTGCGAGTACGCACCATTGGTCAAAATTATAATCAGCAGAATTTCGAAGATATCGTGCTGGTCAGCAACGAAAATGGTGCGTTGATCAGGCTGGGTCAGGTCGCGACGATCAAGGACGGATTTGAAGATGCCGATTTGTTGCCGCTCTATAATGGCAAGCCGGTCGCGTTCGTAGAAGTCTTCCGCACCAGTGATGAGCGAGTGTTGGATGTCGCAGCAGCGGTTCGGGGGTATCTTGAGAATGATTTTCAGGCCATTTTGCCAGAGGGCGTGTCCTATGCGATCTGGAGTGACGATTCAGAGCTGCTGAATGATCGGCTGAGCCTGCTGCTCAAGAACGCAGCAATCGGGCTATTTTTGGTGTTGCTCGCACTGACGCTGTTTCTCGATATCCGGCTGGCGATGTGGACAGCTGTGGGGATTGGAGTCACCTTTGTAGGCGCGATATATCTGCTTGATTTGGCAGGTTCGAGCATAAACATGTTCTCGCTATTCGGCTTCATTCTGGCGCTCGGACTGGTGGTAGATGATGCGATTGTTGTGGGTGAGAATATCTATGCGCAGCGGGAAAATGGGCGCACCGGGCTAGGGGCATCAATTACTGGTGCGCGGCGGGTAACGGTGCCGGTTATTTTTGCTGTGTTGACAACCGTTGCTGCTTTTTCTCCGCTCTTTGCGATTGGCGGTGTTATTGGCAAATTGGTGGCGGATATTCCGCTGGTTGTGATCGCTGTTCTGGCGCTGTCGCTGATCGAATGTCTGTTGATCCTCCCTTATCATCTTAGTCATTTGCCAGCGCCGGGGACACCCAATTTGAATATCGTGACACGGTTTTTTGAACGGCTGCAGGCTAGGGTGGATAAGCACTATCAGGCGTTTGTCGATGGTCCGCTGGACCGCGCGCTTAATTTCTCCATTCGCATGCCCTATGTCATTGTTGCAGGCTCCGTGGCGATATTGATTCTGTTCGCGTCCTTCATTCCTGCCGGGATCATCAAAACCGGGTTTTTCCCATCGGTAGAGGCGGATATCGTGACCGCCAGCCTGGAAATGCCAGCCGGTACAACGATCGAAAAAACCGAGGAAATTGCTCGACTGATTGAAGCCGGAGGACGGGAGGCTTTCGCGGAGTTTGAGGCTGGGCAGGAGGAAGATGAGCCTTCTCCCTTACGGGGAATATTCACCAGCGTCGGGCAAGCAGCGGCAAGTGGTGGGCCAGAACCCAATAACGGTGCATTGTCATCTAATATCGCCAGCGTGCAATTTAGCTTCGTGCCCGGCGACCAGCGCGCATTAAACGCGAAAGAATTTGAAAGTGCATGGCGAGATACGGTGGGGCCGCTGGTCGAAGTTCGCTCTCTGGTCTTTGCCTCGGAACTAATTTCGGTTGGTGCCCCCATCAATGTCCAGCTGTCGGACCCCGATCCTGCGATTGTCGATGCCGCATCCAAGCAGCTCATGGCAGATTTGGCGCGTTTTTCTGGCGTATTTGATATCGAAACCGATCAGGACGAAGGGTTGCAGGAGATACAGCTGCGTCTCAAACCTGCTGCCCGTACATTGGGTGTCACTTTGCAGGATGTGGCTTTGCAAGTGCGTGCAGCCTTTTTCGGCAGCGAAGCGCTGCGCGTTCAGCGCGGCCGCGAAGATGTCCGGGTTTATATTCGTTTGCCGGAAGAAGAACGCAATTCGATTACCGACGTCGAACGCTTTCGCGTGCGCGTTGCTGGCGGCGAAGTAGCCTTGGCGACGCTGGCGGATGTTTCCTTTGGTGAAGCGCCATCGATTATTCGCCGGACGGATGGTCGCCGGATAACAACCATAACAGCTGATCTCGATGAAGACGTGGTGACGGGTCAGGAAATAGCCGAGGCCCTAAACAACGAGATCATGCCACGTTTACAGGCTGATTATCCCCAGCTCTTGTACACGTTGGGAGGAGAGCAAGAAGAACAGGCAGAATCTTTTGCAGATCTGGGCGCAGCTTTCCTATTCGCCTTACTGGCCATTTATGCGCTGCTGGCGATACCGTTCCGTTCCTATGTGCAGCCGTTGATCATTATGGCGGTCATCCCCTTTGGCATAATCGGTGCGTTGATCGGGCATATTTTGCTGGGTCTGCAACTGGTGGTGCTCAGCATATTCGGGATTATCGCGTTGTCAGGGGTGATCGTGAATGGTTCGCTCGTAATGATTGACTTTATCAATGAAAATCTGCGCGACGGCATGCCGATTGAAGAGGCGATAATTACAGGTGCCAAGTCCCGTTTCCGACCGATTATGCTAACCTCGCTCACGACCTTTTTGGGGGTCGCACCGATCACGTTTGAAACCAGCATTCAGGCGCAGTTCCTGATTCCGATGTCGGCGAGTCTGGGTTTTGGTGTCCTGTTCGGCGCTTTTATCCTGCAGTTGTTAATCCCTGCGCTGGCATTGCTGGAACATCGCGGCAAGCGAGGAGTTCAGGCTATGCTCGCTAATCGGCGTGGCCGGTTGGTTGAAAGCTGACTAAAGCCTGTTCAGGCGTAATAGGCGACGCTTTGCATGCCGGTCGCGACCAATTGACGGTCGCTGTTCCAGATGCTCATAAACTGGCTGCTGGCTCCATGGTCGGCATGGTGGGTTTGCGAGTCAATCAGCCACCATCCATCGGTTGTTGTCGGATGATCGGCGATGATATTGACTTGCCAGTTCATCGAGCTGACCATCGCATTTTTATCGAGCAGGCCCATGATCGATGGTGGCAGGCTGTCTCCCATGCATAGGATTTCTGCAATCGGATCAAGACCCCCGCGATCTTTGAGTCGCATCCAGCGTGTCAGCCGGTTGGTTTTGATACTGGTATCAATTCGCTTGCCAACAAACTCCATCTTTGACGTGAAAAACTGCTCCGGTCCGCTGTGCAGCTCTTCTGTGCTGGGTAGAGGCGGAAAATCTGGTTGCGCCATATCGTGGGTTTGGACCTCGGTATCACGCTGGCTGGCAAAGATGAAATTGCAATGCAGACCGAGACCCTTGTCGCCAAAAAGTTCGGACTGGACAAAAGCAGTACTGCGACCCCGCCGCAGCATTTTTGTTTGCGCTGTCAACGCGCCAAATAAGGGCCCGGTAAAAGAAATTTGTGCCGAACGAAGCCCCGGCAAACTGTCTTCAATATGACTAGCGGCGTGATAAGCGAGCGCTGTGGAAAGGCCGCCAAAAGCGGTCCGGCCTTGGGTCCATCCTTGGGGCAGGGTAACGGGATTAGCGTCACCGCCCGATCCACATTGGTCCAAAAGTTCGGCTAAACTCAACATTTTGTCGGTTTTTTCGGTCATCTGATCTGTCATCACAGCGGCTTATCGCGGGAATTAAACGAAATCCACTAATAGATTGAACCCGAGATTTACATATTTCCTAACTTGCTCTATATGAACAGCTGCATTTTCAATCTCTTACTAGGAGATATTTCATATGAGTTACAGCAGCACTCTTACCCGGGCTGATCTTTCCGATACTATGAATCGCCAGGTTGGCCTTTCGCGTGCCGATAGCGCCGTGATGGTGGAATCAATTTTGGATCATATGATTAACGCGTTGATCGATGGTGAAAATGTGAAAATTTCAGGCTTTGGTACCTTTGTCCTGCGCGACAAGGGAGAGCGCACGGGCCGCAATCCTAAAACCGGTGTCGAAGTACCTATCGCCCCGCGCAGAGTCCTGACTTTCCGCGCCAGCCAGACGATGCGCGACCGCATTATCGCGGCTGGGTAATCTGAAAGGTCGAGTATAGTATGACCAAAGATAGCGGCGCGTTTCGGACCATTGGAGAGCTTTCCAAAGAGCTGAATATTAAACCCCATATCTTGCGCTATTGGGAAGACCAATTTGGCATGCTCCAGCCTCTGAAACGGGCTGGCTCTCGCCGACATTATCGGCCGGAAGATGTCGAGATGGTGAAGACGATCAACCGCCTCCTCAATGAAGAAGGCTATACGATCAAAGGCGCGCGTAAATCTTTGTCATCGCGCGACAAGTCGTTGATTGGAGCACCAAAAGACGCTGCAGCCGTTCCTATGGCCGCAAGTGTCAATGACGATGGTGGCGTGATGATGAGTGAGCTCAAAAACATCCGGGACCGCTTGTCGAGTGCGTTGAGCCAAGCCTGACCGATAGCGCGGCCGCTATAGTAATTCTAGCGCTCTGAGCTCTTGCTCCAGCGACATCGCATCCTGGAAATGATGCCCTTTGATACCCAGCACTTCGCTTGCTTCGATATTTTCCAGCCGATCATCGATGAACAGGCATTGCCCCGCCGCGACATTAAACCGGCTTAGCGCCAATTGGTATATTGCGGCATCGGGCTTCACCATTTTTTCGTCGCCGGATACGATTATGTCTGAGAAGAGATCGAAAATCGGCGCTGTGGGGCGAAAGCCCTGCCAGAATTCCGAACCGAAATTGGTAATTCCGAAAATCGGCACATTTTTCGCAGCAAGCCTTTCTACCAGTTCCAGTGAGCCGTCGACCGGCCCCGGGATAGTTTCATTGAACCGGGCGGCATAGGCGTTGATATGGGCTTCATATTGGGGAAATTGCGCGATGCGTTCCGGCACCATGTCTTTGAGCGCGCGGCCTGCATCATGCTCGAAATGCCATTCCGGTGTGACGACATTTTCCAGAAACCAGTCTAGTTCCTGTTTGTCGCCAATCAGCTTTTCAAACAGGCGGCGCAGATTCCATCGATAGAGGACATTGCCTACATCGAAAATCACAGTATCAATTCTAGAAATGACAGTCACATCTGCCACGAAACGAATTTAGCCTTGGCGCGCTTTGAACCGGCGATTCGTTTTGTTGATCACATAGGTACGGCCACGACGACGGATCACGCGGCAGTCCCGATGGCGGTTTTTGAGCGACTTCAAAGAGTTGCGGACTTTCATTTTGGTACCACGCCTTAATCTAAATATGAATTTCTTGAACAGCCTTAGCCGTATGCAGACGGTGCAGTTACGGTCGTCATCCGCCAAAGTCAAGCATTGCGGGGCTCATTTCCCGCGAATTTCGCCCAATTTACGCTCCCAAGCCAGTGCATGGTTCACAATTTTGTCCAAATCCGCATATTGCGGCTGCCACGGGAAGCTTTTCATGATCGCGCGATTGTCTGAAATCAGCGAATCGGGATCACCGGCTCGGCGACCCTCCAACTTTCGGGAAATCTTGTTATTCGTAGCCCGGTCGACGGCATCCAGTACCTCAAGCACTGAAAATCCCCGGCCATAGCCACAGTTGAGTAAATGGTTCTGGTCAGGATCAGCAATTAAAGCGTCCAGTGCGAGTACATGGGCAGCTGCAAGATCCGAAACATGGATGTAGTCGCGTACTCCCGTTCCATCGGGTGTGTCATAATCTGTTCCAAATACGGCAACACTATCGCGTTTGCCCAAGGCGGCTTCGCCTGCAACTTTTATCAGATGCGTGGCCCCCGCCGTAGATTGACCGGTCCGGCCTTCAGGATCAGCGCCTGCCACGTTGAAATAGCGTAAGGCGCAGAAGTTAAAATCGTGGGCCGCGGACACGTCTCGCAACATGTGCTCAGTCATTAATTTCGACATGCCATAAGGGTTAATCGGGACTTGCGGCGTATCTTCTTTCACCGGACTTTCTTCGGGAATTCCATAGGTTGCCGCTGTGGATGAGAAGATGAAGTGCTTTACACCATTTTCTACTGCTGCTGCGATCAAGCTGCGGCTTTTGGCGCTGTTATTATCATAATATTTGAGCGGGTTTTCAACCGATTCAGGAACGACCACTGATCCTGCAAAATGCATGATCGCGCCAATATTCTGCTCTTCGACAATTTTCGCGATAAGCGCGCTGTCCGCGACATTGCCTTCATAAAAAGGGACGTCGTCTGGTACAGCCCAGCGAAAGCCGGTCACAAGGTTGTCAATCACCGCTACGGGCCAACCGGCATCTTTGAGCGCCAAAACGGCGTGACTGCCAATATAACCGGCCCCGCCAGTAACCAATATTGTAAAGCGATCCGGCATAATGTCTCCTCAAAAACGCGATAGGTCCAGCGGTATAGCGGGGAAATATCGTCATTCGGTTAACCATAGAGCCATACGGATGCAATTATTTACGTCGGTATATCAGAATTTGGGCTAAGATGGCGCACAGTTGGTCGGGAGTGGAAAAACATGTCACTGAAAAAGCTTTTTGGAATCGCAACATTATCTTTATCGATAACCGCTTGCGTCGCGACCGTACCGCCGGTGGACGTCACCCGCTTTCACAATGTGCAAGATACGCAAATACCCACTGGCACGGTGGCTATTGTCTCGTCATCGGATGTCAGTGAAGGCCGAACGCTGGAACAGGGCGCCTATGAAGCGGCGGTCCGGCGAGAATTACAGCGGGTTGGGTTTTCTGACCCCGGCACGGACGCTGCCAATGGCGAATATGTCGCTCGCGTCTCTGTCGAGCAAAGCCGGCTATCGGCTGGTGGTGGCCGTTCTCCGGTGTCGGTTGGCGTTGGCGGTAGCACCGGCAGCTATGGATCCGGACTCGGTGTGGGAATCGGCATCAATCTGAGCGGAAAGCCCAAGGACAAAATCGCAACCGAATTATCCGTCCGCATCACGCGCCGCGCCGATGGTGAGGCTATTTGGGAAGGGCGTTCTTCGGTAGAGGCCAAAGACGGTTCACCGGCATCACAACCCGGTCTGGCAGCCGCTAAATTGGCTGAAGCGTTATTCAGGGACTTCCCCGGAGAGTCAGGAACCACTATCAGAGTGCCATGAGCACCAAAAATATCCAGATCACCGCCGCTTTTGATAGCGGAAACATCAACGTCCACGAGATTGCCGGCACCAAAGCGGAGCTATCCATCCGAAAGGACAAAGATAGCGAATTTCGCCAGTGGTTCCACTTTCGCGTCACATGCGAAATCGGCGATACGCTGGAATTGAATATCAACGGCCTGAAAGATTCCGCTTATCCGCAAGGATGGCCTGGATACAACGCTTGTGTCAGCGAAGACCGCGAATATTGGGGCCGCGCCGACAGCCGCTATGATGAGGACACAGGCACGCTGTCGATCAGTTATACCGCCACCAGCAACATCGTCTGGTTCGCCTATTTCGCGCCTTATACTATGGACCGCCATCATGACTTGATCGCGGAAATGGCTTCAGTAGAAGGCGTTACGTGCCGCACTTTGGGGCATAGCCTAGAAGGCCAGCCGATAGATTGCATTGAAATGGGTGAAGGCGAAAAACAAGTCTGGCTCTATGCTCGCCAGCATCCGGGCGAGAGCATGGCGGAATGGTGGGCGGAAGGCGCTCTGGAAATGCTTGCCGATCCCGCGGAACCGCATGCGCGGGCTTTATTGCAAAAATGCCGATTCCATATCATACCGAATATGAATCCAGATGGTTCATTCCGCGGCCATTTGCGGACCAATTATGCCGGAACAAACCTTAACCGCGAATGGCATGAACCCAGTGCAGAGAAAAGCCCGGAAGTATTGTGCGTCCGCAATGCCATGGATGAGAGTGGCGTTGACTTCGCGATAGATGCCCATGGCGATGAAGCCATACCGGCGGTATTTATCGCTGGATTTGAAGGCATCCCCGGCTGGACCGAGAAGCTCGGCCGCAATTATAACGCATACCGCGACCGACTGGCTGTCCGAACGCCAGACTTTCAAACGAAACTCGGCTATCCTACGGCCGCTAAAGGCAAGGCCAATCTGTCCATGTCCACGAACCAAGTTGCAGAACGTTTCGGCGCGGTGGCGATGACATTGGAAATGCCGTTCAAAGACAATCGGGACTTGCCGGATATGGAACAAGGCTGGTCGCCCGAGCGCTGCAAGTTACTTGCTCGCGAATGTTTGGCAACATTGGTGGAGTTGGTGGATGAGGTTTAGCGCGCTTTGGCGGCTAGGCAGCTAAACAGCGGTTCTGCACAGACCGGTTCTGGAAAGGACAGAAACCTGTCAGCTGGCAATGCTAAGGTTAGTGACTGCTTGCCGATTGTCCGGCTGATCTGGCCAAATTCCGCGGGTATCATAAACGACTTTACCAGCACGTTCGTCTAGCGGAATGGACTTGAACATGTCATGGTCCGTTAACGTGATCATGACCGGACAATTTTCCAAGGCGTGGTCAATGTCGATCAGCTCTGCGCCGGTTCCGTCAAATGCGGCTGGCAGTTCGCTGGCATAAGGCTCCACAATCTTGATGCGCCCGCCATAGCGCCGCGCCAGTTTGGCAGCGATCTTTAGGGCAGGGCTTTCGCGAAAATCATCGATATTGGCTTTGAACGCCAGACCAAAGCAAGCGATGGACACACCGGGCAGTTCGTCAATCATCAGCGACGCCTGTTCCAACACATGGCCGGTTTTCCCGTCATTCACTTCACGGGCGATGCGAATCAGCGGTGTATGATTAGGAGCGCCATGGATAATGAACCACGGATCAACCGCGATGCAATGTCCGCCAACGCCGGGACCCGGTTGCAATATATTGACTCGGGGATGACGATTGGCAAGGCGGATAACCTCCCACACATCAAGATCCATTTCGTCTGCAACAATCGAAAGCTCATTGGCAAAGGCAATATTGACGTCCCGATAGCTATTCTCGACAAGTTTCGTCATTTCCGCCGCTCGCGCGGTTGTGGTCACACATTCGCCTCTAACGAAGCGGCGATAGAAGCCCAATGCTTTGCGGGCACAACGCGGCGTAATGCCGCCAATGCAGCGATCATTGTTGGTGAGTTCCTCGAGTATTTTTCCCGGCAATACCCGCTCAGGGCAATAGGCAATGGCCACATCCGGGATATCATGGGTCAATCCTGGTATTTTAAGATCGGGACGCAATTGAGAAATCAAGTCGCGCATTTTTTCTGTTGTTCCGACGGGAGAGGTCGATTCCAATATTATAGTATCGCCCGCTTTCAAAGCGGCAGCGACATTCGTGGCTGCTTCCATAACATAACTGGTATCGGGCACGTGATTGTCACCAAAAGGGGTCGGTACCGCAATTACGAAAACGTCTGCGGGTTCGACCTGTAACGAAGCCCGCAAGGTACCGCGTGATACGACACCCTGAACCAAGCCATCCAGATCAACTTCCTCGATGTGAATTTTGCCGCTGTTGATCGTATCGACGACATGGGCGGTTACATCGACGCCAAGAACCGAGCATCCGGACCGTGCAATGACAGCCGCTGTCGGCAAACCAATATAGCCAAGACCCAGAACGCAAACGGATGGTTTTTCGTCGGAAAGCATGGTGATACAATCTCCTGAGCGCGCCAACGGAGGCGCAAAATTTCAGGAATTACGATAATGGAACATCGTAAAGATTTCGGTAATGGGAATTGGTGCAGGCGGGTTTTCGAGCCCGTGATCAGGGAGTGAGACTCTGTTCGATAATCTCTGCAATACGCTCACTCGCGTGGCCATCACCAAAAGGATTATGGGCTTTTGCCATAGAATCATAATATTCTTGGTCATCCAACAGCCGGTTGGTTTCTTTAACGATCAGATATTTATCGGTTCCAACCAATTTAGCGGTGCCTGCCTCGACGCCTTCGGGGCGTTCAGTGGTATCACGCATTACCAGAACCGGTTTACCCAGTGCAGGGGCTTCCTCTTGGACCCCGCCACTATCCGTGAGCATCAAGGTAGCACTGTTCAGCAAAGCTACGAAATTCGGATAATTGAGTGGCTCGATCATCGCAACATTGCTTAACCCGCCAAGGGCATCGTTCATAATCGCGCGTACATTGGGGTTGAGGTGAACCGGAAAAATCAGTGCAACGTCATCCCGCCGGGCAATTTCGCGCAGGGCAGACGCGATATGGGTCAAACCATCGCCGAAATTCTCTCGCCGGTGACTGGTGACACCGATTATTCTTTTGTCAGCGAAATTGTCGAAAAGACTCTTTAGATCGCTGTTTATAAACTGATCATTCTGATTTTTGTCCGTGGTGGTCAGCAAAGCATCGATAACGGTGTTGCCGGTTACAGTGATTTGCTCGTCGGGCACGTTTTCCTTGAGCAATGCCGCCGCCGAAGTTTCTGTGGGCGCAAAATGCTGATCAGCAATAGTTCCAATGATCTTGCGATTCACTTCCTCCGGCCAAGGGTGATAAATATTATAGCTTCGCAGCCCCGCCTCAACATGGCTAACCGGAATTTTCCGGTAATAAGCGGCCAGCGCGCCACACATGGCAGTGGCAGTATCACCTTGGACAACCACCCGCTGCGGCTTAATCTCATCAAGAGTTTGACCAATGCCCATCAAGAGGCGGCCCGTTAGCTCATCAAGGCTTTGGTCTGCGCGCATAAGATCCAGATCATAATCTGGTTCAATTTCGGCGATGTCCAACACCTGATCCAGCATTTCGCGGTGTTGCGCGGTCACACAGCTGATCGTTTGCAGGCAGGTTCGCTTGGATAGCGCCCGGATCACCGGAAAAAGCTTTATAGCTTCAGGCCTTGTGCCGAAAATCGTTACAACCTTGGGCTTGGGTGACGGATTGTTTTTCATCGCCGATTCAGTACCGAATCTTGCCTAATATTTCCATAACTGCTGAAATTGCATTTGATGTCCGCACCGGCTGCAACACCATCGCCATGGTACTGATCAACTTTTTTGTCATTGAGGCGAGGGCAGTAAGATCAACCGCTACTTTAGAATCTTTCATGTGCCTGTGAATTTCTGATGGAGCATGTTTTGGTGCTCACTGGGGACAGACAATATCGTCAGGATGCTTTCTCAACCCCGATATTATCCCGCTCATGTTCAAATTCCGGGACCAGTATTTTGAGAAGCGCGATGGCTTCATCCGAATTGCGGCATTTCCTGATTTGATTCAACAGCTGATCTAGCTCAGCCTGTCCCAAATGGCCTTCGCGGGCCATCATGATCCGACTGTGAGCTGTCGATTGCGGATCATTGCCGATAATTAACTCTTCATATAGCTTTTCGCCAGGACGCAAGCCGACTTCCTCAATCTCGATATCACCATCTGGATCGCTGTCGTCACGAATGGTTAAACCGGACAGCTGAACCATAGTCTTCGCCAAATCAATAATCCGGACCGATTTGCCCATATCGAGCACGAAAACCTCACCGCCTTTGGCCATGCCGCCCGCCTGAATGACTAACTGCGCTGCTTCAGGAATCGTCATAAAATAACGTGTTACGTTCCTATCGGTCAGCGTGATGGGACCACCCATCTCAATCTGTTGTCGGAACAAGGGTACCACCGAGCCACTGGATCCCAGAACATTGCCAAAGCGAACCATGGAGAATCTGGTTTCGCTTACGTCTGCAAATGCCTGCACAATCTGTTCGGCGCCGCGTTTCGTCGCACCCATGACATTGGTCGGGCGAACTGCCTTGTCGGTACTAATCAGGATGAAATCGCTGACTTTAGCCCTATGAGCCGCACTGACAATCTCATAAGTACCCAAGATATTGTTTCTTATGCCTTCAACAGGATTGGCCTCAACCAGAGGCACATGTTTGTAGGCCGCTGCATGAAAAACGGTATCCGGCTGCCAAAAAGCGAAAACTTCCTTTAAACGATTTGCATCCGCAACCGACCCAAGCACGGGGACAAACTCCACATGCTCAAGGCCGTTATCTTTCGAATATTTTCGAAGCTCTTTTTCTATCGCATAAAGAGAGAATTCCGAAAGTTCGAACAAGATCAATTGGCGCGCGCCGGATTTTGTGATTTGCCGACAAAGTTCACTACCAATAGAGCCACCAGCCCCCGTTACCATGACACTCTTGCCGACGATCGTCCGGCCTAACAGCAATTCATTCGGTGCGACGGGCTCACGACCTAGCAGATCCTCGATATCCAGCTCGCGAATATCGTTAAACGATATCTGGCCGTCCATAATATCTTTCATATTTGGCAGAGTCTGGACATGAACTTTAAACTGCTGAATCTGATCAACAATCGCGCGCCGCTTTTTGCGTGAGATTTTCGGAAGCGCTAGCAAGATGTCAGTGACTGCATATTTATTGATGGTCTCCGGCAAATCGCCGCTCCAGAAAACCTTGTCACCATCGAGCTTTTGTCCATCCAGACGCCGATCATCATCGACATACCCGCGTAATCTCATGGCCGGCTCAGACCGCATGGATGATGCCAATTGCTGACCAGCACTGCCGGCGCCATAGATCAGAACCGTCTTAACTTGCCCACCAAAGCGGTTGCGCCCCAGAATATCTACCATCAAATAGCGCGCGGTAACGCGTGAGAAACCGACCATTATGAAGAAAATAATGGGTTGGATAACTCCGATCGTTCTAGGAACGCCAGCCAGTCCGATTAGCGAAAAAATGACGACCATTGAGAACCCGTAGATGATGAACGCCCTCGCCAGGGTTTTCATCATACCGGAGCCTGCATAGCGAAAAATCGCATTGTAAACACCGAGAAAGTAGAACACCGGTATCATGGTCAACAGCGCGACAAGTACGACTTTCTGTATCGCTAAATCCCAATAGACCCAAACGCCGATACGTAAGGAATAAGCTATCCATATGGACTGAATACAAAGGATCATATCCAAAACCAGCACGATCGCCTGCTTCTGCCAGCGCAACATATTTGCTGTTTTTTCTAAAATAGAGGTGATCAAGGCGGTCATGGCTTCGATTTTTCAAGATCCTAGATTAATTGAACCGCGGCATTACAAGGGATTATTTTCTTTTAGCCCATCTGACAACGTTTTCCAAATGTTTCGGCTTCATCTTTCGCTTCGCGCTGTTTCCGGCTTTGTCAGCGATATCAGGGCTAGTACACCCCGTATGCCGGTGCTTCAATATCATTGACTAGCCGATCGCCAATTTCGGGGGAAACATACTTTTCGAGCGTCGCCATCTATTGCTTTAGGGACAATATGAGAATTTCTGGGATATTAAAAATGGAGGACATGGAGGGAGCAAGGAGTTTTCGGTAAGGAATTGAATTATTAAGGCCTTTTTTAGAATCATGGCCAGATAACTAACTTGTTTCCCCACATCCAATTTCGGACTCTCACACCATCTATAATGCCTTTTTGCATCCAAATGTAAGGCCTAACCTATGCTGTAGTTTGCGTTACAAACTGACGAACAAACACTTTATTGGATGTACCATCTCCCAGTAGCTATGATCAGCTAACATCGATATGCCTATCTGCAAAAAGACGTTTCGGCATCCCATTGATTAGCTTGTGTTCTGTGCCCAACCATAGAAGTCTTTCAAAACATCTTCTGACGGAGGTTCTTCGGTAATTTCGAACCGAAACGATTTGAGCTTTGCTGTCCTGCGAAACTTTAAGCTAAGTTTTCAGAGTCTACCTGCTTTATACTGGAGGGGATACCAATGTCGTTGAAGCGCGCCATCACTGGACAGTCATTTGTTTTCGTATCGGTTTCCAAACAGGAAAGCGCCGCCCCTTTGCCAACCATCTTGGCGAGCCGTTCCATGTCTGCGACATGGTCAATGCTGCCTCCGTTCAATAACCGGACAATTGGTATCGAAAAAGTTCATCAAATGAGGAAAACCATCATCTTTGTTTATGCTGAGTAGTACAAAAACGGTTCCGTGCGACCCAATATCAACAAAAATGGCCTCGCCCTTCATTTCGGCCTGATGAACCAAACCGGCTGAACCCATCTGCTCTTTATTCGCGTATCGCATGCCCAAGACACTCGAGCCGGAATAAATCTCTCCATCAGCTTCAACCTCGACATTGATTTTGAAGTGCACCCAAGGCGATTTGTTCACACTACAGTTGGCCAGAAAGACTATTGCAAGTACTAATAGCAACCCACTGGCGAGTTCGGCAGCATTCCGTTGGAAAATTGGCAAGAAATGGTTTGATTGAATGGTCAAGTTTCCCCGCTATCAATCAGATTAAGCCTGCCTACGAAGTTCCGCAAAGAACCACCTATCACCGACCCTTTAACTGGAAATCCCTCAAACTTTTTATTTTCTAGGGTCAGGACTCATTATTCAAGCCAGAAGATGATGGTAGCGGCGATAGCGATGGCTGATAGGAAGGTGTGGGCACACCGGTCGTAGCGCGTGTGCACACGCCGCCAGTCTTTGAGCCACCCTAACATACTCTTGATTTTGTGTTGCGGGCGGTAGCGGCTTTTGTCGAAGTTCGCGGACAATAACCGTCCCTTACGTGGCGTGATGCACGGTTCGATGCCTTTGGCCTGCAACGCGGCGCGATACTCGTCGCTGTCATAGCCTTTATCCTCGATCATGTAGGCGTCATGGTCTGAAAGTGCCGGATATGTGAGCTTTGCACCGATATGATCGCTCGTCTGGCCTTCTGTAAGGCACAGTATCAACGGCCTGCCTGTCCCGTCACACACAGCAGGGGTTTTGCTGTTCAAGCGGCTTTTCGTTCTTCCGATATATCGAGAAGCAGACCCTTTTATAGAAGGCTGGTAGCGGTTCGATACGCTTTCAGATGGGTGGTATCGATCATCAGCGCATCATCGGTAACGCTGCCGGCGGAAAGGGCCGCAAATATCTTGTTGAACACGCCCCGGCGGCTCCAGCGAATAAATCGGTTATAGATCGTTTTATGCGGCCCGGAAGCAGCCGGCGCATCACGCCAGCGAAGTCCATTACGGATTACAGAGATAATCCCGCTGATTACCCGACGGTCATCAACCCTCGGAACTCCGTGCGATAGCGGGAAATACGACTCAATCCCGCGTATCTGCGCTTTGCTTAGCAAAAATGGAACATCCATGACAGCACCTCCTTCAGTGACGCCATTGAATCAACCTTCAACCGATCATGCAAGCAATTTAATAGGTCCTGACCCTAGTTTCTTCGCTACTCCAGTCTCATATATTATCGTAAAAATCCATAATGGAAAGAAATTTTATAATAGTAGGGAAGAATATAGATCTCCGTTTTGGATTTATTGCCGATAGCCCAAAATAACAATATTTCCAATACTTAACCTATCGTTCACGTCCCGCTTCATCCATTGTCTTGGCAATGGGTGACAGTAAATATTGGATGATACGCCGCTCGCCGGTCTTAATCTCTGCCTGTACTTGCAAGCCCGGTCCGATAGCTTGGCGCCTGCCGCCCACCATCAAATGCCGTTTATTCAGCTTGATCCGCGCGGCATAGACCAGCCCGAGATTTTCATCCTGAATCGCGTCGCGGCTGATATTGTCGACCACACCCTCGATCAGGCCATAGTCGGTAAAGTTAAACGCCTCCAGCTTCACCCGCACCGGCTGGCCTTCGTAGATAAACCCGATATCCTTGTTGAGGATTTGCGCGCTGACCTGCACTTCGGCATCATCGGGCACGATCACC
>Ga0189291_100119_pt1 | contig 77373 bp, 96 predicted proteins | sample UW1redminimetaG_FD_130331 | JGI IMG/M metagenome (GOLD analysis project Ga0189291, IMG submission 130331) | Marine microbial communities from the Costa Rica Dome - UW179B-red mini metaG | ecosystem: Environmental > Aquatic > Marine > Oceanic > Photic zone | place: Costa Rica: the Eastern Pacific...
CTAGATACCACAACCATTGATCGGCCAAGAGATAAATAGACGCTGATGCCGGCACACCAATGATGAGTGAAAAAATGGTGCGAAGCATCATCCCGGACATACCCTCTTCGAGGCGTGACTGATGAACGCCAAGAGCAACCATAACCAAAAGATTTGCAAGACCGAAGGCTAACGCTGAAGGTAGTAGGAACTGAATACTTTCAAAGAAAAAAGAAGAATCGCCGAAATGGCGGAAAAAAGCGGCGATACAGAAACTAACTGCCAGGACAATTAAGTCAATAAGGCCCAGAATGACGAAGGGAACATGAATGTAGTGCTTGAACAATCTGACGTGGGCCACGCCAACTCCTTTTGCTGTTCACTTTAAACGCGCCTGCGCATCCCATGCTGCAGATCTAACAATGAACAGAGTTTACTGCATTTTAATGATACTGCAATCAGGGACAGTAGAAGGACGGCACCCGACGCGACGCCAGAAACGCAAAACACCCCGCCCCGGAGATCAAGGCAGGGTGTTCGATGGCTTACTTAGCTCAGGCTGACTTGCGACGGCGAGTCATACCGAGGCCCAGCAGGCCAAGACCAAACAAAGCGAGCGTTCCTGGCTCGGGCACCGCTTGCACGTCTGAAATACCAACGATGAGATCGTTGTAATCGAAGTCACCATCAATCAGGTCTTCGAAGGCCACAATCAGTGAGCTGCCAAAGAAGCTGCTGTTCTGGCTGCCAGTCACGTCAAAGATCCGTGTCATGTCAACGCCGCCGTTCAGGCTGGCATCTGAATAGAACGTGGTGTTGCCGCGCTGCAGATAGAAGCCGAACGTAGAGCCAATGTTGGCTGTTCCGAAGTGAGTGGAAGCCGTTCCGGCGTCCAGGTCAAATTCTACCTGGCGACCGCCAGAGCCTTCTGACCCTGAAAACACCTGAAGTGTTTCGTTGGTGTCGTTCAGGTTATAGATACCGAAGTTGTTGATGTTCGCAAAACCTGCAAATTCAAACAGCAGGAAGGCACCGGCTGAATCCTGGTTACCATCAACATCGTTCAGTTTTGCAAAAGAGGCTCCGTTGTCGTAGAACGCGCCTTCACCGAGGGTATCGGTAAACACGTCCGCGCCACCGTCTGTTTTCAGGTCGAAAACGTCCATTGGAGCGGCCTGAGCTACCGAGAACGTTCCCACCAGCATCGCCGCTGCAATCAGCTTTGAAGTCATTTTCATTTTACTGCTCCTTGTCTACATCTTATGATTCTCATCAACCACCCAAACCAATGCAGTTGTCGTGCCAATTATTTATTCGCTATTAAACAATCACTTACGTTGGCATTATTTGGGTTGCGTAAAATATACTGACACACCGCCATTGATCCTCAGCGGTTGCGCTTTGACTTCCGCGAAAGCGAAAGTCCAATCCCTAGCAGTCCCAGCGCGAACAAAGCCAGCGTACCCGGCTCTGTGACATTGGCGACTGTTATGTTGTCGATGCCGTACCCATCATCGGGGTTGTTGGAAAAAATACTGACATCCCCCAAACCCGCTGCGTCATAGAGGCTGACATAGAAAACTCTGCCGTTGCCCAGAGCGGACCCAAATATGTCGTTGAAGCTGAAATCGAACCCGCCAATCGAGAGGCGTCCGCCAGCATCGTTGGGGTCTGTCATATAGAAACCCATGGCGTTAAAACCAGTCGCTGGAGAAATAACCATCTGGCGTGCATCCATACTGTCCAACCAGTTATCCCCGGATACGGAATAGCGCCCGCTAAAGGGACTGGCGCCGGCGTTCAATACGGCAAGACCGCCATTGCAGTTATAGGGACCGCTATCGCACAACCCGCCTGAACCTGGCACCGCACTGGTAAAGGACCCAACACCCACTGAGGACGTGATGGTGCCAGCCTGGCTTCCAACGGTGTAAAAAGAATTATCATCGAACGTTTCGGTGAGATAACCGGAATGCGCAGCGTCCAGGAAGTCCTGTTCCGCGGAGGCGGCCGCTGTAGCGCCCTGGCTACTAATACTGAGAATGGGCGCAGCGCTGGCCCAGTTGCAGGCGCCAAGGAGAACCCCAATGGCGCCGACTGTTTGTAGTGTGTTCATATCAGTACTCCATATAAGCTGACAGAATCGTCTTCGATAGGGAGTAACTGCTGCATAAGACGTGCCACGGCTTCAACTGGTTCATTTTCAGTCAGTTAGAAGCCCGCACATTTTCTCAATGTAAAGTTTTTCGACAACCCCTCGCTATGCCCGGAGAGCAGGCGCTCCAATCAGTTCAGATAACAAACAGATCAACAAATTCGTGTGCGGGGGTCGACTCCAATAGCGCTTGATCTTTACACAGGTTAAAGACCTTCTCGCAGCGCTGACCAGGAAACCGGGTCGCCAGGTTATGGCGGAACTTATCCTCAAGCAGGGGAATCCCCTCCTTTCGGCGACGGCGATGGCCAATGGGATACTCAACTGCCACCTTATCCGTGCTGGTGCCGTCGGCGAAGAACACCTGAATCGCATTGGCAATTGAGCGCTTATCTGCTTCCAGATACTCACGCGTGTATCGCTCATCCTCAACCACGTCCATCTTGTCTCGGAGTTCGTCGATCATCGGATTGGCCTCATGGAAGCTGTCTTCATAATGCTCCGCTGTCAGCCCCCCAAAAATCAACGGTACAGCAGCCATGTATTGAAGGCAGTGATCCCGGTCGGCCGCGTTTGCCAATGTGCCCTGTTTCGAGATGATACGGATGGCAGATTCGTGGGTGGTGATAACGATTCGTTCGATGTCATCCAGGCGGTCTTTTACCTCGGGATGAAGTATGACCGCTGCTTCCGCCGCTGTTTGAGCATGGAACTCGGCCGGGAAGGATATCTTGAACAGAATGTTTTCCATCACGTAGGCGCCAAAAGCCTGGGGTAAAGTAAACTGACGCTTGTCCTCAGGTTTCAGTTTCTGATCTTTATTGGTTTTGCTGAACAGAATGTCGTAGAAGCCCCATTGGGGTGCCGTGAGCACCCCCGGGATGCCCATCTCTCCCCGCATTGCGATATCGGCCAGCCGCACGGCACGGGACGTTGCATCTCCCGCCGCCCAGGATTTTCGGGAGCCAGCGTTCGGCGCATGACGGTAGGTTCGCAGCGCCTGGCCGTCCACCCAGGCATGGGACAAGGCCGACAGCATTTGATCACGACTGGCACCCATCAGTTTTGCGACAACAGCGGTTGAGGCCACCTTGACGAGCACAACGTGATCCAGCCCCACCCGGTTAAACGAGTTTTCGAGTGCAAGCACCCCCTGGATTTCATGGGCCATGATCATAGCCTCCAGGACATCCCGCATGGTCAGGGGCGCCTTGCCCTCCGCCACCCGCTTCTGGGACAGATGATCCGCCACGGCCAGTATGCCCCCCAGGTTATCCGAGGGGTGGCCCCACTCCGCCGCCAGCCAGGTATCGTTGTAGTCCAGCCAGCGCACGATACAGCCAATATCCCAGGCCGCCTTTACCGGATCGAGTCTGTAAGGCGTGCCCGGAACACGGGCGCCATGGGGTACAACGGTGCCGTCAACCAGCGGCCCAAGGTGCTTGGTGCATTCAGGGAAACGCAGGGCCAGAAGGCCACAACCGAGGGTATCTATCAGGCAGTTTCTCGCGGTATTCCAAGCCTCTTTGCTTTTTATCCGATAGCCGAGAGCGTAGTCGGCGATTGCCTGCAGGACGTCGTCATAGTCGGGGCGATTGTTCTGATCAGCGTTGGAGCTCATTGCGAATCCCTTATTGGTTTTGGATCTCAGTGAGAGACTAAGAATGAAAAACAGTCATGCCAAACAGGTTAGTACATCGGCCCGGCCGGGATACAGCCATCCAGATCTTAAGCGTTGACTTTTTATACACTTTTCAATGCCTCTCCGGTGACCAGAGCATTCAGAAAATGGCAACCGGCTGTTTTAACCGAAAAATATCCAAGCTGGCTTTTTTCTTGCTAAAAACGGAGTCCGGAGACCACTCCGCAGGAAACGCGGGGTGAATATGGATATCTGTAAAAACGCAAGGAGAATGAAGTATGAAAGGATTTGACCACAAAATAGTGATTGGCCTGGGATTGGCCGCTGCAATGGCTGGGAACGCTTACGCAGCCCCCATCGTAAACGTCGTCAACTCTGACGGCGACCTCTACAACACCGAAATGCTGACCGGGTATTCAACCGACGGCTCGCTGATGGACGGCATGGAAGTCACTACTTGCTTTGCCAGCGCGGCCTGTGAAACCGTGGCATTTGACGGTACGGTCGGCAGCTCTTCCTACGGCGAAGCCATCGGTAGTGGCTGGAGCTTGTCTATCAATGGAGACACCTACAGCTCCCCGTTTACCTTCAATTCCGTTCAAGACGTCACCAGCATCGTATTGAACGGGCGTCCGGGAAACACGATCTTTGACATTGTTGGTAGCGACTCCCGCTCACCAGATTCAGCCCTAGGCAAGCCTTTTCGACTGTCCAATTCCGGCGATCTGACGGATAGCACAACCGTGAACGTTGAATACTCCGACAAGCTTTCCCTCGATGGTGTATTTTACGACGACCTGTTTACAACCATGGCTATCGATTTCGATGGCAGCCTGTTCTCAGGCATGTTCAGCTTCCTGAGCGATACTGACAACAACGATTTCGACGCCGGTAGCCCGATTACTCCGACCAACCCGGTTCCGGAGCCCAGCACCCTGGCCCTGCTGGGGCTTGGCGCCCTGGGCTTTGGACTGCGTCGCCGTAGTCGCAAGGCGTAAGTAGAGCGCTTCGGCTCCGCAAGCTCGACAGGTGTTTTGCGGAGCCGGAACGTGGGCCTCCAGGCTCGTGCTGGTGAGGCTTTCAGCTTTCCAACCATTACCCTTCAGTTTATTGCCCGCAGATCCGAGGTGACGAAACTCAATGTCCCTCTCTCTAGCTCCAGCTCTTCTATCGCGAAACCATCCTCACAGAAAGACACGACGCTGAGGTGACTGTTAATCGCATAAAGAGAGTCCAGAGAGTAACAATTGTAAGGCAGCGTCATTACCTTGCTTGTTATGTTCCCGGTGGTTTCATTGACGGCCCATATGTCGGGGTTGAGCAATCCCGCGGGGCTGAGCACATCCCTCTCGATGGAAGAGCTCATCGCCAGCACTTTTGCTCGGTCTCCGCCACGAGTCAGGTTCATCGACGTTGCATAGTAGGTTTCCGCGTTAGGCACAACCGGGCCACCGGGCCGGCCTACAATCAGGGTTCTGTTACGACCTGAGAAATCCAGGAAATTGACGAAAAGCAGTGATTCCGTTCGAGAAGCAACAAACGTAGATTCCACCGCCAGAAGCAAATCGACCTCACCCGAACTCAGATCGACGGTATAGACTTCACCGAGAGGGTCTGAGCGATCAGCACCCTGAAAAGTCGTCCATAAAGCGATGGCTTTGTCGCCCATAACGACAACATCGTCGAGCGCCCAACCATCCGCAAACTTATCTGAGAAATCAGCAAACAAAGAGGCAGATCGATTGATTTCATCGACCTTGTGCAACACGCCACGGTCCGCGATGATTGTGTATTTGTCGTCCTCGATCAAAGAGAGTGACGCCAACCTGGCAGACTCAGAAAGTCCCGACAGCACAGGTTGTGCGCCTGCAAGACCGGAGTCCAACAGCATCGCAACTGAGGTCATCAAAAACTCGCCGTCACTGAGCACACCCACAAACGTCTCATCCCGTGTGGGGCCGGGTTCTGCCATGGGGTAGACTCTCGGCACCCAGGTGCTTCCCGCCACCCGCTTCAGCTCAGCGCCTGACTCTCCATACAGGATGATCGTCCTTTCGGCATAGTTATTGGCGACCACAAAATCGATATCGCCGTCGCCGTTGAAGAATACATCCGTGTAGGATGACACCCCATCCGCTTCCCAGACCTCGAGCGTATTGGCTCCCAATGTCCACCAGTAATGCGTGTCGTCGGAATCAACCGAGAGATCGCATGTCAGATTACCGCCGGACATCGCCAGATTGACAAGTCCTGTCGACAGGTCGCTGTTCACGAAACCCTTAACGGAACAAGGTTCCTGCCCGCCACCAATATTCGACAGTTTGACACTTGTTCCATCAACGCGGCTGTGAATCGACACGCTGGTTGAGCTTGCGGTTACGGCGGCTGGAGCGAACAGATTGTCGGTAAAGACACCCCCGGCAAATACCTGCCCACCCACCTTATCTCCTGCCTGCACATAAGCCAGCGAGTGAGATTCAAGATTACGACGATAAACCCGTGGGTTCTCGTTCGTGCCTCGTAAGGAATAGTCGTGCTCAATATAGCCATCCAGTTCAGGCAGGGATTTCGCCGTCACTCCGGGACCAGCGTTGTCTTGCCCAGCTTGCGAAGAATTCGATGATGAGGAGGATCCACCGTCACCACATCCAACCAATGCCAAGGCGATTGAACAAACAATAAGAGGAAGGCCAGACGGACCGAATGGTTGCGACATTTTTCACATTCCGTTGAAATTTCAGCGTTTATCTCTTTTATTCAAAGAGCTTACAAGCGCTGAATTCTGGAATCGTGAAACCTGTCGCAACCAGCGTCACAATTAGATCAAGGGCACCCTCACCCAACCTTCCATAAGCACTCGCGCGCTGCGGCTCATGATGGCTTTGGTGGCTGTCCACTGGCCGTTGACCAGGCTGGCTTCCGCACCAACCTGCAAGGTGCCTGATGGGTGGCCGAAGGTCACGGAGGTTCTGTCACCGCCGCCAGCGGCCAGGTTAACCAGAGTTCCCGGTACGGCAGCTGCGGTAGCAATAGCAACGGCGGCTGTTCCCATCATCGCGTGGTGGAGCTTACCCATGGAAAGGGCCCGCACCAGCACATCCACATCCCCTGCCCCAATGGCTTTGCCACTGGAAGACACATAGTCAGAAGGCTTTGCCACAAACGCCACCTTGGGCGTGTGCTGGCGGCTGGCGGCCTCTTCTACGGACTGAATCAGTCCCATTTTGACAGCACCGTGGGCGCGGATGGTTTCAAACATCGCCAGGGCCTCGGGATTGCTGTTGATATCGTCCTGCAGTTCCGTGCCCTTGTAGCCAATGTCTTCTGCATTCAGGAAGATGGTGGGAATGCCGGCATTGATCATGGTGGCCTTGAGGGTGCCAACACCGGGTACGTCCAGGTCGTCCACCAGGTTGCCGGTGGGGAACATGGCGCCTTCGCCATCGGCGGGGTCCATGAATTCCACCTGGACTTCGGCAGCCGGGAAGGTCACGCCGTCCAGTTCGAAATCACCGGTTTCCTGCACTTCACCATTGGTGATGGGAATGCGGGCAACGATGGTTTTCTGGATGTTGGCCTGCCAGATGCGAACCGTGGCAATACCGTTTTCCGGAATGCGCTCTTGAGCGACGAAACCACCATTGATGGCAAATGCGCCAACGGCGGCGGTCAGGTTGCCGCAGTTCCCGCTCCAGTCGACGAACGGCTTGTCGATGGACACCTGACCGAAGAGGTAGTCCACGTCGTGGTCCGGTTGTGTCGGCTCGGCCAGGATCACGGTCTTGCTGGTGCTGGAGGTAGCACCGCCCATGCCGTCGATCTGTTTCTGGTAAGGGTCCGGGCTGCCGATCACACGCAGCAGGAGGTTATCCCGGGCTTTGCCCGGGACTTGTGCCGCTTCCGGCAGATCCTTCAACCGAAAAAACACGCCCTTGCTGGTGCCGCCACGCATGTAGGTGGCGGGGACTTTGATCTGGGGCGCGTGGGTCATGCGGCGCCCTCCGATTGCAGGAAGTCCTCGGCAAAGCGCTGAAGCACACCACCGGCACTATAAATAGACACCTCTTCCGCTGTATCCAGACGACAGATCACGGGCACACGCTCGGTGCTGCCATTGTTGCGATGGATAACCAGAGTGAGTTGCGCACGCGGTGCAGCTGTGCCCTCTACGTCATAGGTTTCAGTACCATCAATACCCAGGGTTTGCCGCGTGGTGCCTTCCTCGAACTGCAGGGGCATAACGCCCATGCCGACGAGATTGGTACGGTGAATACGTTCAAAGCCTTCAGCCACGATGGCTTCCACACCCGCCAGGGCCACGCCCTTGGCCGCCCAGTCACGGGAGGAACCCTGACCATAGTCGGCGCCAGCGATGATGATCAGTGGCTGCTTCCGCTCCATGTAGGTTTCGATGGCTTCCCACATGCGGGTGACCTTACCTTCCGGCTCAACCCTCGCCAGGGAGCCCTGCTTCACCTTGCCATTCTCGTCCCGGACCATTTCATTGAACAGTTTCGGGTTGGCAAAGGTGGCGCGCTGAGCCGTCAGGTGATCGCCCCGATGGGTGGCGTAGGAGTTGAAGTCTTCCTCAGGCACGCCCATTTTATGCAGGTATTCGCCGGCTGCGCTGTCCATCAGGATGGCATTGGACGGCGACAGGTGGTCGGTGGTGATGTTGTCCGGCAACACTGCCAGCGGGCGCATACCCTTGAGGGTTTTCTCGCCTACCATGCCACCTTCCCAGTACGGCGGGCGACGAATGTAGGTGCTCTGGGGGCGCCAGTCGTAGTTCGGGTTGGTGTTGGCGTGCGCATCCCGGGTGATGTCGAACATCGGAATATAAGTGCTGCGGAACTGCTCCGGCTTCACACTGGACTTCACGATGGCGTCAATTTCCGCATCATCCGGCCAGATGTCCTTCAAGGTAATGGGGTTGCCATCCTTGTCGTGCCCCAGGGCGTCTTTTTCGATGTCGAAGCGGATGGTGCCCGCAATCGCATAGGCCACCACAAGCGGCGGCGATGCCAGGAACGCCTGCTTGGCGTAGGGGTGAATGCGGCCGTCAAAGTTCCGGTTGCCCGAAAGCACGGCGGTGGAATACAGGTCCCGATCAACAATTTCCTTTTGGATCTTCGGGTCCAGTGCGCCACTCATGCCATTACAGGTGGTGCAGGCGAAAGCCACTACGCCGAAGCCGAGTTCTTCCAGCTCGGACATCAGGCTGGCTTCTTCCAGATACATTTTTACCGTCTTTGAGCCCGGCGCCAGGGAAGTCTTTACCCAAGGCTTGCGAGTCAGGCCCAGCTTGTTGGCATTACGGGCGATCAGGCCTGCGGCCACCATATTGCGGGGGTTACTGGTATTCGTGCAACTGGTAATCGCGGCGATGATGCACGCGCCGTCCGGCATCTTGCCCTCTTCTTTTTCCCATTTGCCGGCAACACCGCGCTCGGCCAGTTCGGAGGTGGGAAGATGCGCGTGGGGGTTAGACGGGCCCGCCAGCGTACGATGTACCTTGGACAGGTCAAATGTCAGCACTCGCTCGTATTCGGCGTTTTTCATGCTGTCGGCCCACAGGCCTGTCTCTTTGGCGTATCTCTCAACCAGGGCGACCTGTTCGTCTTCACGACCGGTCAGCTTGAGGTAATCGATGGTCTGGCCGTCGATATAGAACATCGCCGCCGTGGCACCGTATTCCGGAGTCATGTTGGAGATGGTGGCCCGGTCACCTACGGTCAGGCTGTCGGCGCCTTCGCCGTAGAATTCCAGGTAGGCACCTACCACCCTTTCCTTACGCAGGAATTCAGTGATAGCCAGCACCATGTCGGTACCGGTGATTCCTGGTTGCAGCTTGCCCTTGAGCTCCACACCCACGATGTCTGGCAGGCGCATCATGGAGGCGCGGCCCAGCATCACACTTTCGGCTTCAAGGCCGCCCACACCCACGGAGATAACCCCAAGGGCGTCTACCATGGGGGTGTGGCTGTCGGTTCCAACGCAGGTGTCCGGATACGCAATACCGTCGCGGTTCTGAACCACCGGCGACATCTTCTCCAGGTTGATCTGGTGCATGATGCCGTTGCCCGGAGGAATCACATCCACGTTCTTGAACGCCGTCTTGGTCCAGTTGATGAAGTGGAAACGGTCGTCGTTGCGGCGGTCTTCCACGGCACGGTTTTTCTCGAACGCGTCTTTCTCGAAACCAGCGTGCTCAACGGCCAGCGAGTGATCCACGATCAACTGGGTGGGCACCACCGGATTGACTTTCGCCGGATCACCACCCTTTTCCTTGATGGCATCGCGCAGGCCAGCCAGATCTACCAGGGCCGTCTGGCCAAGGATGTCATGGCAGACCACGCGGGCCGGGTACCAGGGAAAATCCAGGTCCCGTTTGCGTTCGATCAGCTGCTTGAGGGAATCCGTCAGTGCCGATGGATCACAACGACGAACTAACTGCTCCGCCAGAATCTTGGAGGTGTACGGCAGTTTGTCGTAGGCGCCAGGCTGGATGTCTTCCACAGCCTGACGGGTGTCAAAATACTCCAGGTCGGTGCCCGGGAGAGGTTTGCGGTAATCAATGTTCATGGGCGGTACTCAAATTCTGGTTTATCGGATTACGGCCGCTCGTCGATCGGCACCCACTTCGAATCCGCCGGGCCATCGTAATCGGCACTTGGGCGGATGATGCGGTTGTTCTCACGCTGCTCTTTCACGTGGGCGGTCCAACCAGACACCCGTGACATCACGAAGATGGGGGTAAACAATTCGGTCGGGATACCCATGAAGTGATAGGCGGAGGCATGGAAGAAGTCGGCGTTGCAGAACAGCTTCTTCTCGCGCCACATAACTTCCTCACAACGAACCGATACCGGGTACAGAACGGTATCACCCACTTCCTTGGCGAGCTCCTCGGACCATTTCTTGATGATGGCGTTGCGGGGATCAGACTCCCGATAGATCGCATGGCCGAAGCCCATAATCTTCTCTTTGCGCTCCAGCATGCCCAGCAGGCCTTTCTCGGCTTCGTCCGGGGTCTGGAATTTCTGGATCAGCGCCATGGCCGCCTCATTGGCGCCACCGTGAAGCGGGCCGCGCAGCGTACCAATCGCACCGGTCACGCAGCTGTGGATATCCGACAGGGTGGAAGCGCACACTCGAGCCGTGAAGGTAGAGGCGTTGAACTCATGCTCTGCATAAAGAATCAGCGACACGTTCATAACGCGCTCATGCAGTTCGCTGGGTTTCTTGCCGTGGAGCAGTTCCAGGAAATGGCCGCCAATGGAATCCACGTCGCTGGCGGTATCGATGCGCACGCCTTCATGGGCGAAGCGGTACCAGTAGGTGATGATGGCCGGGAACAGTGCCAGCATGCGATCGATTTTGTCGTCCTGCTGGCTGAAGTCGGTCTCCGTTTCCAGGTTACCCAGCATGGAGCAGCCGGTGCGCATGACGTCCATGGGGTGGGCGTCTTTGGGAATATGCTCCAGTACGGATTTCACGGCGTATGGCAGTTCACGCATACTCACAAGCTTTTTCTTGTAGTCCTCAAGCTCCTGCCGGTTAGGCAGCTTGCCGCGCAACAACAGGTAAGCCACTTCTTCAAACTGGGCGTGGTCCGCCAGATCGCTGATGTCATAGCCACGATAGGTCAGGCCGGCACCGGACTGGCCAACAGTACACAGCGACGTTACGCCAGCCACCTGGCCGCGAAGACCTGCGCCTCCGAGTTTTTTTGCTTCAGCCATGGTTTTCCCTCTCATCAATGTTTGGATTTTGATTAACCCTTTTTCTGCTGGAACAGCTCGTCCAGCTTCTGTTCGAAATCGTGGTAGTTCAGGAAATCGTACAACTCCATCCGCGTTTGCATAAGATCAACCACGTCTTTCTGGTCACCTTTCTCGAGGATGTTTTCGTAAACCGTCAGTGCAGCCTTGTTCATGGCGCGAAAGGCACTCAATGGATACAGCACCATACCGGCGCCGGCTTCTGCAAGCTCCTTGCGATTGTACAACGGCGTGGCACCGAACTCGGTAATATTGGCCAGCACCGGCACGTCCAGGGCTTCAGAGAAGGCCTTGTAGTGCTCCAACTCGGTCACCGCTTCGGCGAAAATGCCGTCGGCGCCCGCCTCTATGCAGGCCTTCGCACGCTCAATCGCGGCGTCCAGGCCTTCCTTCTGGAACGCGTCGGTACGAGCCATGATGAAGAAGTCATCGTCCTGACGGGCATCCACGGCGGCCGTGATGCGATCCACCATTTCTTCCTGGGAGACGATTTCCTTGTTCGGTCGGTGACCACAGCGTTTCTGGGCCACCTGATCTTCGATATGGACTGCCGCTGCGCCAGCGCGTTCCATTTCGCGAATTGTGCGAGCAATGTTGAAGGCGCCGCCCCACCCGGTATCGATGTCTACCAGCAGCGGGACGTCGGTGGCCGCAGTGATACGGCGGACATCCTCGACCACATCGTTCAGCGTGGTCATGCCCAGATCTGGCAAACCATAGGACGCATTAGCAACACCGCCGCCGGACAGGTAGATGGCCTGATGACCGACCTTTTCCGCCATCATGGCAGTATAGGCGTTGATGGTGCCGACGATCTGTAGGGGGTGGTTTTCTTTCAGGGCTTTGCGGAAGCGTGCGCCTGGGGATAGTGTTTTGGACATGAGTAACCTCGTTATTTGGGGTGACGGTTCTAGATCGTTAAATCGCCTTGCTGAATCTTTTTCTCGATGTTTTTGCGGGCCGCATGGATGTGTCGTTTCATCAGGAATTCCGCCAGCTCGCCGTCACGCTGGGCGATGGCTTCAACAATCCTGCGATGCTCCCCCAGCGCCATGTGAGGGCGCCCGGATGAGGTGCTCAAACGGTAACGATACATCCGGACCATATAGTAAAGATCACCCAGCAGCATTTGCGCGAGTTTGGTGTTGCGACTGCCTGTGGCAATTCGGTGATGGAAGTCGTAGTCGCCTTCCGCCTGATAGTAGGCCTGGCCCTGGGCCTGTTCGATCATTCGCTCATGGCTATCGAGGGTGGCGGACAGGTCAGCGATTTCCTGATCGGTCATCCGCTCGGCGGCCTGACGGGCGGCGAGCCCCTCCATGGTTTCGCGAATGCGGTAGAGCTCCATGAGTTCATCAGCGCTGACTGAGACCACCTTTACCCCGGCGTGGGGCCGGCGCACCAGCAACCCTCGGGATTCAAGGCGGCCAAGCGCCTCGCGAAGCGGGCCACGGGTAAGATTGAAACGGGAGCAAAGTTCGACTTCGCCGATCTTTTCGCCAGGGGCAAGGTCGCCCTTAACGATGGCCGTTTGCAGACAATCGAAGGCTTCATCGGCACGGGTATAGGTTTGGGCGATAGCTTCCGGCATATTTTGTCAACAATAGTGACTAGAATTACCGGAAATCTACGCCCTAACTCGATTATTGTCAACAATCCAGGATTACCTGGCAGCGTAATTGTTGACAGAGCGGCAGCCTTCACCGCCCAGAAGCAAGGCTAATAGAGCGTGCGCTCGTCCTTCGGAGGCGGCGTGTACTGGTACAACCAGGTTTCGGTAAGCACCTGGTTACCGAGTTTGAGCTGAAGACGCAGGTCAATCGGTTCCAGGGAGTCGTCGGGCACAAGGTCAAACATCGCCCGATAACCACCAATGGAGTCCAATGGCCGCGCAGAGGTGATTTCCACCTCCCCACGGCTGGCCGTTATCACCGGCTCTACCTCTGCATCGTCCCCCACCAGCGGCAGCGTGCCGCCGGCAAAGTCCACGGCAAACCGCCAGGAGAAATATTTTCGCTCCTGCCCGACAACGCCCCCCAATCCCGTACGTGTTGCCTGGACCGTGGCCAACTCCTCTGGCTCCATCGGCGGCTCGGCCCCCCATGACAACGTGTAGGAATAAAGATACTCCTGCCCCGGCTCCATGGGCTTCTCGGGGTGCCAGAAGGCGACGATATTGTCGAACGTCTCGTCCTTGGTGGGAATCTCCACCAGCATCACGCTGCCTTTGCCCCAGTCATCGTGAGGCGTGACCCAGGTGCTCGGACGTTTCTCGTAGAACACGCCGTCGTCCTGGTAGTTGGCAAACCGGCGGTCGCGCTGCAGCAGGCCAAAGCCACGAGGATTATTGTCAACAAACGTATTTACCCGCAGGGAGCGAGGATTGACCAGTGGCCGCCACAGCCATTCGCCCTGCCCGTTCAGGATCGACAGCCCGTCCGAATCGTGAATTTCCGGGCGCCAGTCATAGGCCATACGGCGATCATTCTCACCGGTCTGGTACATACTGGTCAGTGGCGCGACCCCCACCCGCTGAATGGGTTTTCTCGGGTATATCGCCGCATCCACGCTCATCACCATGTTCCGTCCCGGGGTCAACGTAAAGGCATAGGCACCGGTCGTGCTGGGTGAATCCAGAAGTGCATAGACCACCATGTTCTGGCTGCCCGGTTTCGGTTTCTCCAGCCAGAAGGCCGAAAACTGCGGGAACTCTTCCCCGCTTTCCAGTGCGGTGTCGATCGCCAGGCCCCTGGCGGAGAGCCCGTATTGCATCTCTGACCCAACCGCCCGGAAGTAGCTGGCGCCGAGGAAAGCGGCCAGGTCGCGCTCGTAGTCCGTGTGGAAGTGAACACGGAACCCGGCATAGCCAAGATCCTCCGGCAGGGTTCCCAGGGGTTGTTCACCCTCATATCGGAAGTATTCCGGCTTGTACGCAAGCTCCCGGGCCTCGCCATCTTCCACTTCGTGGATGCGCACCGGGGTTTTGAAGTAGAGGCCAAGATGGAAAAGCTGCACCTGGAACGCATTGTCGTCGTTACGCCAAAGCGCTTCTTCGGGGCGAAAGCCGATCGCCTGGTAATCGTCCCAGGACAGATTCTTCAACGAGCCGGGCAACTCCCCTTCATGTGACACCCAGGGTTCACCGGCCAAGGCCCGCGCATGGCCTTTCAGCCACGCGTAACTGAATGGCTTGGGCTCACCAACCTCGCCCGCCACGCTGGAACCACTGTACATCAATGCCGAGAGGGGCAGTGCCTGGGCTCCCGCCAGACTGACGAAGGTTTTGATCAGTGTGCGTCTGTCCATGTCATGCTCCCGTCTAATATTGAAGCCTTTACTCTTCAGGTTTTGTCTTGCCCAGACTGGATATTCGCCGTCCCCAGAAACTGTCCGGCGATGAACGCCAGGCAAGCTGGTGCAGTTCCGCCAGTGCCGTGCGGTCACGGAACACTTGGCTGAGTTCGTTCCGGGACAATGACTCCGGCCCTTTGTCGGCGAGTCGTCGTACCAATGGCGCCAGCAACTCCGCCCTTCTGGGTTGGCGATCGGCGCGCGCCAAAGTGAGATGAAGCTGGTTCAGTCGCGGCCGTATCACGGCGGCCTCCACAGCGGTAATCACCGGAACCTCATCACTCTCGGCCCTTGCGCGTCTGGCGTCGTTCAATACCGCGACTGGTGTAAGCTCTTCCGGTATCACCAGTAATCCTTTTTTCCGAAAGGCCCGCCCCAGCCCTACACGGCTGAGCACCACCGATGTCGGGGCCGCCAACACGAGCGGCACCGCTACGGGCAGGGACCAGAGGAAAAACATGGGGTCCAGGCTCCAGGCGAAGGCGGACCAGCCAGCGCCCACGAGCATGCCGGGAAACTGGGTCAGAAAAGCGTCCCGCCATGTCGTTTCTTCGGTACGGTTCTGCCCTGCCCAGGACAAAGAGACGTTGAGAAGAGCGCCAAGAACATATCGGCTGTGGGCCATCATCCTGACCGGAGCCAGCAGCACGGACACAACGATTTCCAGCATCACACTCAGAAATAGCCGCCAGACACCTCCGAAGCCCCGCACAAGGCCGTGGATTACAGCATCAAAGATGGCCAGAAACTTTGGCAGGAACAGCAGCGATAGAGTGCTCAACGCAAGCCCGATAGCCCATTCCGGCCGCCATTCCGGCCATAGGGGGAATAGCCCCTGATGCCCTTCCGGAAAATAATTGATGCTGGCGACCGTCATTTGCACGGCTTCAACGGTCGTTAGAATCAGGAATGCCAACCACAGTGGCGACGCAAGGTACGCCATGATGCCGTTCAGCAGTGCCATCCGGTGGGCCAGGCGCAACTTCCGCCCGAACAGAAGAATCCAGAGGTGCTGGAGGTTGCCCCTGGACCAACGATTGTCCCGCGAGAGTTCATCCGAAATGGTGGGCGGTGATTCTTCAAAGCTGTTGCCAAGCTCAGGCTCAAGCCACACCTCATAACCCGCGCGCCCCATGTAGGCCGCTTCGACGAAATCGTGACTCATGATGGGCCCGCGAAAAAGCCCGAAGCCCCGCAGCTTGCGAAGACCGCAGTGCGTCATAAAGGGCTCAACGCGCAGAATGGCGTTGTGGCCCCAGAAGGCAGCGTCTCCCATCTGTATGGCTGCCAGGCCAGTAGCGAATAACGACGAGTAAAGGCGGTTCGCGAATTGCTGCACTCTGGCAAAGAGAGACTCACCGTTGATGATGGTGGGTGCGGTCTGCAGGATACCCACGTTGGGTTCCCGCTCCATCAGTTGCACCATTTTCACGATGGTTCCCGCGCTTAGCAGGCTGTCGGCATCCAGCACAACCATATAACGGTAACGGCGGCCCCAACGCCGCAGAAAGTCCGCAACGTTGCCGCTTTTGAAATTAAGATTGACGCGCCGACGACGATAGAACAGCCGCCCTTCAGCCCCGAGCTCTTCACACAGCCGGTGCCACTCGGTCTGTTCCTGGAGCCAGACGTTCGGGTCCCTGCTGTCGGAGATAATATGAAATTCAAAGCGGTCCAGCTGCCCGGTCCGTTCAATGTCCTGATAGACCGCCTTCAACCCGCTGAGCGTCCATTTCACGGGCTCGTGGTAGATCGGCATAACGATGGCGGTTTTGGCCAACGCCGTGTTTTCCAGTTCCGACTCCGGATGGCGCTTGAGAAGGCTGTGACGATCGCCACCTATCAGCCTGAGCACGAAACCAAACACTGCCGTCCAGAATCCCACTGCAATCCACATATAAAGAAGCATAAAAAGCGCAAGCAGGCCGAGTTCTACCAATGTTCCGCCGTGATACGGCAGAATCCAGAGCAGGAAGTAACTGGCAACAACGGTTTGCCCAACCACAAACAGTGTGAGGAAAAAGCGACGGACAGTGGCGGTGCGGCGCCAGGTCCCTGAACGTTCGCCGGGAGCGGCATTAACAACCTCAGTCATGGGGGTAGTACCCCAGGTGGCCGCGCATAAGGGGTGGAATGGGCGCCGGGATCTCCATTCCCGGCCGGTTGAAGTAGTCCGGCACGAGCTCAATACACCGAGCGGGCAAATCCAGCCCACCACCGTCCTTCATGGCGTTATCGACCAAACGCAGCACCTGTCGACAGGTTTCCGCGTCCAACTCCACGCCATCGTCGCGCAGATAGGTCATGACCCTCTCGATCGCCTGCTGGCATAAGGTTTCCGGCATGAACAAATCTCCGCTCTATTGCTTCTGTGCAAGCCCGGAATCCGGGTTTATAGAATAGGTCCAGGTCTCGGTCAGTGGCTCATTATCAAGCAGGAGTTGCCCGCGGAGGACCGGGGCCTTGTCACCGACGGGGCGAACCAGCATCGACAGTCGCCAGGTGCCATCAGCCTCAACGTACTCAACGAAATGCTCTATGATCTCAACGGCATCGCTGTTTCCGCTGCCCTCACTGACCTTACTGACGATGGCTGCATTAGGCTTGAGATCGTCCAGTGGCCCTCCTGCAAAATCAACAATGATTCGGTAGGCCCCCTCTTCCGTGCCGCCTCCGGGACGATTGCCATCTCCAACAAACGTTTGCAGTGCACGCCCGGTGTCCTGCCCGGATACGTCCTTGTCGCCAAAACGAAGGCTGTAGGCAAACGCCCGATGGTCACCCTGCTTTACTGGCTCCTTCGGTTTCCAGAAGGCAACAATGTTGTCGTTGGTTTCCGCGTTGGTGGGGATTTCAACCAGCACGACCTCGCCGTTCGACCATCCCTGCCTTGGCGCAACCCACGCACTGGGCCGTTTGTCATATCGAGCCTCGGCGTCCTCAAACTGGTCAAACTGGGTATCCCGCTGCATCAAACCGAAGCCAGCCAGGCGATCAACCTGAAGGTAGCTGAGCCGGAGGCGCGATGGGTTCGTCAGAGGGCGCCACAACCATTCGCCCGCGCCCTGGTCATGAATCAGCAGTCCGCTTGAGTCGTGCACCTGGGGCCGCCATTCACCCCGGGGCCTGGCAGTATTTTCGCCGTAGTAGAACATCGACGTCAGTGGCGCCAGGCCCGGTTGATCCACCGGGTTGCGGTAGAACAACTCAGCAGTGACATCGATACGTGTGGTTTTGCCAGGCTGGATATCGAAACGGTAGGCGCCGGCGACGCTAGGGCCGTCCAACAGGCCGTAAACCCGCATACGTTCACTGCCACCTCCCGGCCGCTCAAGCCAGAATTCAACAAACGATGGCACCTCCTCTCCGGAGGGCAGTCCGGTGTCTATCGCTATACCCCGCGCCGACAGACCAAAGTGATTGTCGGCACCCACGCCCCGGAAGTAGCTTGCGCCGGCGAAGACCAGAAACTGATTCTGTTCGTCGCCACGGCCCATCGGGTACGTGAGTTTGAAGCCCGCATAGCCCAGGTCCGCGGGAACCCTTTTGGCGAGTTCCGGGTCCGGGAAGCTGAACCCGGATTTATCAAACGGGATGGGTTTTACACCGTCGGCATCCACTTCATTCAACTTGACGGTATGGGTGTAATAGCTCCCCGGTGGCACCATCATCACCTGGAAACGGGAGCGCCCTTCCCGCCAAAGGCTGGCTTGCGGATTGAAACGGATGGATTGGTAGGCTCGGTAGCTCAGGTTCCTGAGAAAGCCGGGCACCGAAGGTGGTGGCTGATACTCACCTTCAGCCCTTGCTTTGGCCTTGTCCACTATTTCCCTGAACTCAAGCGCCCCCGCCGAATGGGCGTAGAGCAGCCCCGGCAATATCAGGCCGATCAGCCATCGTTTCCCTGAATGCATGTAGCTCCTACCTCAAAAATGTCCATCGACTTTTTAATGTAGCACTTGCGACCGGCGCCGTCTCAAGTGACATCTTCGTAAGGCAGGTTGGCCGCAGGGGGCCCGAGAGGCTTCAGGAGGGAGCTAGAACGTCGTTAGCAAGCAATCAGATACCCATGGTGAGGGAAAACCGAACGTCCGGGCGTTCGGGCATCGTCATGGCCATCGTGGAAGCACGAATCATACGGCCGACGCTGACATTCGCTGTGAAAGCCCGGCCCTCGAACTTCAACGACACCTGGCCAGCAGAGGCCCGGCCGTGGCGGTCGGACTGGGTTTCAGAGTATGGAACCCAGCCGTGCAACACCGCAAAATTCACGCTGGAAAGCACACCGTCCATAAACGGCATCTGCCAGGAGGGGCTGGCGGTATCCAGGCGCAACCAGCCACCCCGAACAACCGATACGGATTGCCCGTTAAAACCGGCGATCATGGAGGGGCCTGCGACGGTCAGATACTCCGACACCGGAAGATCTTCATCAGCGAACTGGTAGCGTCCGTGAATCCGCCAGCGCCACCGATAGAGCTCCTGTTCCAGCGAAGCGGACATCGCCACTTTATAGAAGGCGTCTTCGCGACCAACATCGTCCTGCAACCGATAATCGGTCGAACTGTACTCGCGACCGCTCACCGCCAGAAGACCGGTGCTGGCCTGCAAACCATCCCAAAGCTCATGACCGCCCTGCGCCTTGAGACCGACTGAGGACAACTCGTAGCGGCTCTCCGATACCAGGCTCCCCTTCTCCATAGCGCGACTGTCTCGACCGGTATGGTGGGCAACACCATCAAACGCCAGACCAAACCGTGAAAACAGCGGCCGACTGGCCCCGACACCCACAACACTGGATTCGCCACTGGCATTGTAGCGCCTGTCACCACTGGTAACGGCGTGGCTGTAGTAAGAACTTCCGGTTTCCACGGTTACTTGGTTGGCGCCGGCCGGAAAGCGGTAGCGAAACGAGGTGGCGTTGACGTCCGAGCGGTTCTTGTGGGACCGGGCATCGCGATAATGAAACCCGATTGCATCGCTGCTACCGACCAGGCTGTCAGCAGACACACCGATGTCTCCGTCCATTCCGTCGCTGTTCAGGGAGGTTTTGCCGGAAAACTTCAATCGGGATCTTAGCCAGTGTTCACGCTCATCGCGGAACGCATTCACGGTGCCCTCAAAATTATCGGCGTAGGGTTTCCAGCCATTCCGCAACCAGGAACCCGATGATTCCGCGTACAAAGGTTGGCTGAGAACGCACCAAATCAGTGCGAACAACAGGGAATGTCTCAATGTTTCTGATCCTGCCAGTGAGTGCCGGCCGCCTGTCGCTGCGAATACCGGTTATTCTTAAAAAATCGTCACTGCGGAATGTATTGCATTAACGCCCTTAAATCCATCACTGGTTGCCAAAATTTACAAAGTTAATCTTCATAGAAAACATATGATTACAAAGACCTCTGAAAGTTTTTTCTATAGATTTCAATAGGCCGGAGATATTGAGAACTGGTGCCACTTATTACCAAATTCTACATTTCGCTACCGAGGCCTCCATTTGGGTCACTAACTTGGTTACACTTGGCACAATTCGTGAGTCAGCCTACACGGACGACTGACTTCAAACAGGCCGTGACCGAAACGAAATAAGGACGAACGTTATGATCAAGAAGTGTCTCTTCCCTGTTGCCGGCTACGGCACCCGCTTCCTGCCAGCCACCAAAGCCATGCCCAAGGAAATCCTGCCCATTGTGAACAAGCCCCTTGTTCAATACGGTGTAGAGGAAGCTGCAGAAGCGGGGGTTCACGAGTTCGGTTTCGTTACCGGTCGTGGCAAAAGGGCCATCGAGGATCACTTCGACATCAGCTATGAGCTTGAGCACCAGATTGCCGGCTCGGGCAAGGAAGACCTGCTTACCTCCATCCGGGAGCTGATCGACAATAACTCGTTCGCCTTTACCCGCCAGAACGAAATGAAAGGTCTCGGTCACGCCATTCTCACCGGTCGCAACCTTGTTGGCGACAACCCATTCGCGGTTGTACTGGCGGACGACTTCTGCGTGGCTGACGGCGCCGAAGAAGGCGTACTCGCCCAGATGGTTAAACTTTACAACCAGTTCCGCTGCTCCATCGTTGCCATTGAGGAAGTACCGGAAGACGAGACCCACAAATATGGCGTCATAGCGGGCGAGTCGATGAAAGACGGCCTCTATCGCATCACCGACATGGTTGAAAAACCATCGCCGGAGAACGCCCCCAGCAACCTTGCGATTATCGGTCGCTATATCCTCACGCCCGATATTTTTGACATCATCGAGCGCACGGCGCCCGGCAAGAACGGTGAAGTTCAGATAACGGATGCGCTGCTGGAACAGGCGAAGAACGGCTGTGTGCTGGCGTATAAATTCAAGGGCCGCCGGTTTGATTGCGGCAGTATTGACGGGTTTGTGGAAGCGACCAACTACGTTTACGAAAACATCTACAAGAAAGGTAAATAGGCGCCTATTTGCCGAGGATTTGCAGGATCATGCGCCGGTTTTCGCCGGAGGTTTTCCGGAACCGGCGCAGCAGTTCCATTTCCTCCTCTGAAAGTTGAATCCGGCTGATTTCACGCTCCAGTTCTTTCAGGGCCGTTGACAGGTCATCGCCCTGGCTGAACGCCAGGCCTGGCAACTCCAACTGGCCGGTGTCCCCGGCGTCGTCCAGATCCAGCAGGTCTTCCAGTGGGGTTTCCGTCTTCAGGCAAAAATCCAGTAACTCGGTGACACCCGGCCATGCCCGCTGCCTCGCATCAGTCGATTCCCAACTCACCACCCGCGCCTCGTCCACTCCGCACATTTCTGCCACGTCCCCGCACGACAACTGCCCGGCTTCCCGAATCTGCCGCAGGCGGCGGTTAAAGGTTTGCAGGTACCGCATAGGAGTGTTCTCTGCCGTGGTTAGTCTTGTGGCCTGATGGCACTTTCGGTGAATCAAACCGGAAATGTAACGTACATATAGCTTTACACACAATCTACCTATAATGAATCCATAAGCAACGGAAATAACTTGGTATGGCGGCAAAAGCACTGGATAAGAACACCGCATGGGAGCTGGTACTGGACGCAGTGAACCGCAGCAATGTGACACTCTCATTGCCGGGCAGTGACAAGCCAGCACTGGATATAGGCCAGAACGGCGAATGGGAACTTCGACTGCCAGCAGAGCTCGACGCACGCAACCTGCTGTCGATTTTCCTGCCTCTGTGCTGCCCGGTTGCTCAAGGCTCGCGCTCGCGGGTTGTCGGCCAGATGGGGCAGAGCCTGGACGGACGTATCGCCACGGTGACCGGCGCTTCCAAGTTCATCAATGGCGAGGATGGCATTACCCACCTGCACCGCTTGCGGGCTGTGTCGGAAGCGGTCATTGTCGGCGCCGGAACCGCATCCACCGACAATCCCAGGCTGACAGTCCGCAAGACGTCCGGCATTAATCCGGTCCGGGTGGTGATTGATCGCAACCATCGGGTTCCGGACAGCCATCACCTGTTCAGCGACGAAGCATCCCCTACGCTCCGCCTCGTCGCAGGGGACTACCACGCCGGCGACAAGCTGACACCCCGCCACGGCGTAACAGATGTGCCCTGCCTCGGGCAGGATGACACCACGGACCCTGCCCATATACTCGCGGTTCTCGCGGACTTTGGCCTTCGCAAGATTTTTGTGGAGGGCGGTGGGCTTACCGTGTCTGAATTCCTGAATGCGGACTTGCTCGACCGACTGCATGTCATGGTCGCCCCCATGATCATCGGCAGTGGGCGCCCGGCATTTTCACTGCCGGAGATCAAGAAACTCGACAGCGCCCTGCGCCCGAAGGCCCAGATGGTGGACCTGGGCAGTGACATGCTGTTTGACCTGGATTTCACTCGTTCGACTGTCGACGAGTGAACACGAACAGCACGCCCGGAAGGCTGGACAACAGAACCGCCAACCCATAGCCGACACTGAGTGCAACGCCCTGCTCTGCCGGCATCCCAGCCATGGGCCAGAGCAATGCCGCAGCACCCTCGCGCACTCCCCAGCCTGCGACAGTGACCGGAATGGCCATGACCAGCAGCAGAAGGCTGCAAAGAGAAATCAGCACCAAAGCCATGTGCGGGTCACTCCGATAACCCGCGCCCAGAGCCAGCAATGAGAACACGGCCAGGTAACTGGCCACCACACCGGCGGAAGACACCAACTGGACACCCACGGCCGGCCACTCCAACAAGGCTTTGCGCAAGTCCCGCCGCAGCGCATGGACATAGTCTTTCGCGCGCTGCCAAATACTTGTAACCAATACCACTGTGGCTGTCAGGCCTGCCAGCAATAGCAGCGCCCGTTCGCCATATTCCGAGAAGGCTTCAAGCATTCCGTATCGGTACCAGACAAGCCAAACACCCAGGCTCAGCGCCACAGCCATCATCACCAGTTGCCCGGACATTCTCTCAATCATGACGGCATGAGCGGACGCAAGGCGCTCACCGGAGTCGAGACTGTGACGCCAGGCCCGATTAACATCGCCCATCACCCCGCCAGGAAGCACCTGATTGAGAAAAGTGGCAAGGTAGTACTCCCGCACCGCAACAGCCATGGGCAAGACCAACCCAAGTCGCCGGGCGGTGTAACGCCAGCGCCAGGCTGAAAGCACCACCTGCGCAACGGACACCACCATGGCTGCCAATAACGACAGTAATGAGAACTGCGCCAGTTCCCGCCAGAGCACGCCCAGATCCAGGAAGTAGCCAGTCGCCAATAGCAACAGCAGGGTGAAACCCCAGCGCAGGTAACGGGTTCGGAGCAGGCGTCGCACGTCAGGCAACGCCGTCTCTGGCTGGCCGGGCAAACAAGTCTTCATGTTCCACGCGGATTGACAGGCTCTGCTCATCAGCCTGCTTCAGACGCAGGCCAAACCAGCGCTCGGCCCGCTGACGTTCGCTCGGCGACTGTTGCATCACCGCGTCACGCCAGCCCTCAAGCAAGGCGCGCTGAAGTGCACTTTGAGCAGGCGTCAGGCGCCACGGGCTTGGAGCAACAGACACCTGATAGTCCCGCAATTCGAGCTGTTGCTTGAGGTAATTCGTCGCCGATGGCCCCAGCGCGGCACCAGTCCCCTTATCGTTGTGCTGGTGCTCGTTGACGGTCTCGCGTATCCAGTCGTCGTCCTGGTCTGCCGGCGACAGCTCGACATTCCCCGCGTAACTCAGAACGATAAACACGCCGGCATTGTGTCTGGTGGCGGCTACCGCCAATGCCTCTAGCCAGTCTTCCGACATCAGGTCTATCAGGGCCGAAGCTGTGATCAACCGGGTGCCATCCGGAATCTGCCCGGCAAGCCGCTTGGCGTTCAAGTGACAGGCATGGGTTTCCAGCGGGACATCAAGGTGTTGCAGTCTCTCTCCGGCAAGGGCAAGCAGGTGTTCGTCCTGGTCCAGTAGCACCCAGCGCTGGGGTACCGTCATGGCCGGCACAAGGTAACGGGCGTTGGAGCCAGTGCCGGTACCCAGATCCACCACCAGCAGTGGTGGTGCGTGATGACCGCTCAGAACGCCCGGGTGACAATAGTCCTGTTCCGCCCAAACCAGCACCTCCGAGAGCAGCCTCTTGTTACGAGCAAGGTGGTCTGCCGGCTCACGCAGTGCCAGCCAGTCGCTGTCGAAGGTGGTAGGGTCCGGTGGCGGCAGCAGGTCTTCCAGTGCCCGCTGGAAGTCAATGGCGGTACTCTGCCAGCTTCTCAGGGAGCGCGCCGCCTGCTGTGCCTGGGTAGCCGCCTCGCCAAGCGCGCCGGGGTTTGTCAGCCAAGCTTCCAGGCACGCCCGCAACCCTGCGACATCGCCGGCTTGATACTGCCGGACGCCAGGCCGCAGGCCTGTGGTGGAAAGGGCACCCCCATCCGTGGTGATCACCGGCAACCCCGCGGCAATCGCCTCATCAATCACCATTCCATACCCTTCGTAAACGGACGGCAGCACAAAAACATCCGCGTTACGATAGGCGCCGGCAAGCTCAACGTCGTCCAGCTCCCCCAAAAGACTGATCCGATGTTCAAGCCCCAGGTTCGCAATGATGCCGCGAAGCTCATGGGCATAGCGCTCGTCGCGATCCAACGAACCTGCCAGGGTGCAGTGCCATGAACAGTCCCGGAGATCGCTTAACGCTTCAACCAGGTGATGCTGCGCCTTGCGCGGCGACAGGTGGGCCACACAGAGCAGATGAATCGTGCTGCCCTGGGCTCTTGATGGCTGGGTTTCAGCGCCAATACCGGCAATGGTGTCGGCGCCCGGCTCAACCACGCGGATGGCCGTGGCCGGTACGCTGTAGTCTTTCAGTCGGTGCGCGGTGTGGGCACTGGTCGTGATTACCCCGGCCACCTTTGACAGCGCCCGACGCTCTACCTGGAAAAGCCAATCCTGCAACTCTTGCGTCAGCCCCGTTTCATCCGCCAGGGCGTGGTGGACCAGCGACACAACCCGCAAACGGGATGCATGGTTGGCGATCACGTCCGGAAGCCCGCCCATGGCCAGGCCATCAAGTACCACCACCGAATCATCCGCAAGGGCGGCAAGCAACCTGTTCATGGATGCTTCCGCCATCCGGTCTGGCACCGGGAAGCTGCCACAGAGCCCGGAAACAAAGGCATCCACGCCGTTATCCCTGAGCCCTGCGACAACACGCTGAACGTACCGGTAGCCTCCGGTTTTCTGTTCAGGATCCCCCGGGACAACGAACAACACCGACGTTAATGGCTCAGAGTTCGCCATGGTAGCTGGCCCAGGCAATATGGGATTCGCCAAGGGTGACCTTCATCGAACACAGGCCTTTGCCAGTTTCACCCAGCCGGCCCTGGCGGATCGCCGCGGCCAGTCGGTCGAACACCGTCATCGCCATGAATTCGGTGGTGGTATTGCGATTGGCAAATTCCTCGATATCGTCCAGGTTCTTCATGTTGAACTCGGCAATCACCGACGACAACACCTCGGACGCCAGCCCGATATCGACGATCAGATCGTCGTTGTCGAGGGCTTCCCGCTCGAAGGAGACATCAACTACGTAGGTGGCGCCATGCAGGCCCTGGGCGGGGCCGAAAATGTCACCCTTAAAGCTGTGGGCGATCATCATGTGGTCTCTGACGGTAAGGCTGAACATGGGTTTTGGGTCCTCGATACGGATGATGGGAGTCAATTGTCGGGGTATACGATACGGTGGCAGAGAGTGTCGGAGGCCGTTCCGCCAGCTCTGTTTCCAGCAAGTGCCGGCATAACCTCCGGCAGCGATTCGAAGGTGGTTTCGCCGCTGATCAGGCAGTCCAGGACATCATCCCGCAGCAGCTCCAGGGCCAGCACCATTCGATCCCGATGGCGCCAGCGTGGCCGCTGCTCAGGATGCAGGTTACCAACCTGGCTAGACCGTATCGTCAGCCGACGGGAATGGAATGCCCGGCCCAGGGATACCGGCACTGGCTGCTCGCCGTACCAGCTCATCTCAATAATTCGCGCTTCCTGTCCCGCCAGCGCAAGAGCGGTTTCAAGACCCGTTGGGTGGCCGCTGGCGTGGATGACCAAGTCATGATCGTCCTGCCGGCACCGGGTCTGGAAATCCAGCCCCAGCGTGTGCGCAACCGCTTTACGCTGTGGATTGGTGTCCACGGCGGTAACCCGGGTACCCGGTATTCGGCTGGCAAGCCAGGCAACCAGCAGACCAACGACGCCGAGGCCAACCACTGCGACCCGCTCGCCCACTCGTGGTGAAGCATCCCACAGGCCGTTCACCGCGGTTTCCATGTTGGCGGCCAGCACTGCCCTGGATTCCGGAAGACCGGATGGAAGAGGTACCACGGCGGATGCAGGAACCTGGTAGTGCTCCTGATGAGGAAACAGGCAGAAAACCGACTGGCCAGTCAGGGCCTCGGGGCCCGAAACAACACGACCTACGCTGGCATAACCATATTTGACCGGGAAGGGAAAATCGCCTTCCTGGAACGGGGCACGCATCGAATCGTATTCCGACGGTGGCACACGGTTGTTGAAAACCAATGACTCGGTTCCACGACTGACGCCCGAGTATAGCGCTCGCACAGACACCGCTGGACTGTCAGCGTCGGTCGCCGAACAATGATCGTAGGTTGCTGGGAGAATGGCCCCTTCCCCGGGCCCGGTCACCCAAAATGCGTTTGTCATATCGTCTGTTTCCTTACAGCGCACGTAACTCACTATAGTATACGCAGGCTATAGTACACGCGGCCTTGCCAGCTATAGTGCATACAGGCGCATCCATATTTTCAGTAAGGCCCTGTTACGACCGGATGCACGCTCAATCATACGCTGGGGTTTGATGATGGATTCCCACACTCACACGTTCCGCCTGCCCCTGGCTGCCGATCTTGCCTGGTCCGGCGGACTGACGGCGCTCATGGTGACCGCCGCTGGCATCGGATTCCACCCCCCTGCCAGCTTTTACGCGCTCGCCGTGTTGCTCTGCTTGGCAATTGCGGTGCCTGTTATTCGCTTCTGGCCTGCGGAACAGGACTTCGGTTGGGCCAATCGGGCAACCCTGGTACGCGCCTCCCTCGTCATACTCCTCATCAGCCTGGCGCCGTTCACTTCCGGGTTAGGGAACTGGCTGTGGTTGTACGGGTCATTGTGTTTACTGGCGTTGATTCTTGACGGCGTGGATGGCGCAGTCGCAAGGGCCACCCGTTCAACAACGGCGTTCGGTGCCCGATTCGACATGGAACTGGATGCGCTGTTCATCCTCGGGCTGTGTGTTGCGGTCCTGGCCCAGGGCAAAGCCGGCCCATGGGTTCTCGCGTTGGGGCTGATGCGTTACGCCTTTGTGATCGCTGGCCACTGGTTTCGCTTCATGGACAGACCACTACCCGACAGCTTTCGACGCAAAACTGTCTGCGTATGGCAAATAGTCACCCTGATGGTTGCCATATTACCGATTACGCCGACCGGCTTCGCGACTGCCACACTCGCTATCGCGCTGTTACTGCTCTGTTATTCGTTTTTTACAGACCTGCGCTGGCTTTACCAAACAGGGAGAAAGACATGAAAGCGTTCCTATCCACTGCTGCACTGACCGCCTCACTGGCATTGTCCGCCCCCGTTGCCATGGCCGAGCCGGAAACCTACGTTATCGACGATGAGCATTTCTCGATGTCGTTTGAGGTGAACCACATCGGCTATGCCCCGGTAATGGGCATGTTCCGGGATGTGGAAGGAAAGTTCGGCTACGACGAGGAGACTCAACAGCTCACCTCCGGCACACTGACGTTCAAAAGCAAAAGCGTCTTCACCAATCACGATAAACGGGATGGCCACCTGCGCAACGAGGATTTTCTCAACAGTGGAAAGTTCCCGGACATCACCTTTGAGATCACCAATTTCGAAACCACCGGCGAAAACACCGGCATTGTGACCGGTGACCTGACCCTTCTGGGCAAAACCCGCCCGGTGGATGTTGATGTAACCCTTAACAAATCTGCCGACTACCCCATCGGGCACGAGGACTACACCCTCGGCATCACCGCCGAGGCCACCATTAAGCGCAGCAATTGGGGCATGACCTACGGCATTGATCAGGATCTGGTGGGTGATGACGTTCGCCTCAGGTTCGGCCTCGAAGCTGTGAAAGAGTCCGGCTGGTTATGAGGTAGTGTGAACAACATCACACCCTGGACACATTCTGTTACACATTCGGGCCATTTTTTTGCGCGAAGTCAGTTTGGCCCGTTATGTTAATACAACAACAAAAATAATGGCGTTCGCGCCATAGAATGCCTCCAACAAGGATCCAAAGATGCCACTGCGGTTGCTCTTGGCCCTAACGTTCGTTGTGTCCGGTGCCGTCGGCCTGGGATATCTACTGTCGGCCGACAATACAGTCCGGTTCTCCTGGATAACCGGTGAGAGCGAAGGTAGGAGCCCGCCCCCTTCCGGAACAGACACCACCCGCTCCAAGCCCGGGCCGGCCGAATCGCCGACCACGGAAAAGCAGGAACCCTCTGAGAATGCGATCGGCTTCATGTTGGCCAGTGCTGCAGCCCAATACAGCCAGAACATCCGCTACCCGACGTACTCCATTCCAATCTCTGACGACCAGGCCAAGGCCTACGCCGGCAACCGTTTCGACCCTGTGGAGCTGCCGCTGGACGGGGGCGGACAATTTACCGTCACGCTTGAGAAATACCGCTTCGTACAGGAAGAAGACGTTCTTGTGGCAGCGAGCATTACTGGCTCCCAGGTGGTAGGGCCAAGCCTGGACGCGACCCTGGAGTCCCCCGAGTCTCGCCAGGCGATTGCCAGTACTACACTCCAGAACGAGGCCGGTGCCCCCTACTATGAAGGCATCATTGAGGCCGACGCAGAGCCTGGCGAATATCGGTTGATCGTTGAGGCAACCATTGATGGCAAACCCGTACGCCACGTTTCAACCCTGACCATTGAGCCCGACCTGGGAGAGTTTGACGGCCTGGGCGACCCAAAGGTGACCAACAACGACCTGATCATACCGGTTCATTTCGACGCCAAAGACCCCGGCTTCTATGCCCTCTCTGCCCAGCTCTACCACAACGGCCGCGCACTCGCGCAGCTGCAGGCGGAGAAGCGACTCGACGGAACCACCGACACCCTGGAGCTCAAAGCCCATGGCTCGGTGCTCGCCCATCGTGAGATTAGCGGTAACCTGGAACTGCGCAACCTGCAGATCCGGCGCCTGCCGGCCTCGCCCGGAGACCGCACCGACTATGGCTATGGCCCTGATGATGGCTACTCGTTTTCGCCACCGGACCTGGACGGATTGACCGACAGCCCGGCAGGTGACCCCGAATCAGAGCAACGTGCTGCGCTGCTGCAAAGGCTGGCAGACAAGTTCTGATACAATAAAACAAAGACGGAGCCTTTATGAAAACAAGAAAGAGAAGTGCCTGTAAGACCGCCCTTGCGGTGGCCATCGCCGGCGGCTTGTTCGCCGGCACCGCCCACGCCCAGCTTGCGGGCCACAACGTGATCCTGGTTCACGGCTTCCAGCAGGAAGACCTGGCCAATCCACCTGCCAACCTTAATGAGGTAAAAAGTGCTGGCGAGGACTACTGGCGTACCTTCTGGCTGTCCCGTTCCGACGCCCGTGTAGATTGGGGCAGCGATGGCCGTGTGGAGGGCAACATCGCCCAGCAGGCCTATCAGCAGCTACGTGACATCAGCCAGCAGGGGCTATGCAACGATTTCTGCATTGTGGTTTCCCATTCCACCGGTGACCTGGTTACCCGATATCTTCTGGAAAACCAGGCACGCTGGCTTCAGGCCGACGGACTGCAGCCGCTGAAAATACTCGCTGCGATCGACTACTCCGGTGCCGGCGGCGGTACAGAACTGGCCGATCTGGCCCTCAATGTTGCCTACAACGACAGCTGGTACAACTGGCCGCTCAAACAGGCGGTACGTGCCTTCACCGGCATCACCCCTGAGCCAGGCAGCCTTGGCGTGGTCAATGACCTGCAAACCAACACGGCACGCAACCTCGCCGTCAGTCCCAATAATATTCCGCGCCTGCGGTTTGTGGCCGGCGGCTCCTCCTACGGCGGCATCACCAAGCCGTTCATTGCCGGCACCGATGATGGCGTGGTACCAACCCACTCGGCCTGTGGCGCCACCACCAGCAACGGTATCGACTCCTGTAGCTCGAACCTGAGCCTGGCGGGCAAGGTGTCCAGCCAGAACGGGCCGTCGGACCTGTACTACAATCACTTTCCGATCCTGATGAACGAGGGTGCTTCCCACAGCGGCGTTCTGGGCTCGGAAACCGGCAACATTTCCGTCCCCGTAGTGAATGACACAACCCTCAATGGACTGCGTGTCGATTTCGCCAGCCGCACCTACAACAAGCGCGCCTGGTGGCAGTGGTGGGGTTCCGGTGACCGATATGTTGAAGTACCCGGTTCGGACCAGACCGATATGTCGACACTGGTCTACAACACACTCAACAACTAAAAATACCAAGATGGACCCAACCGTCTGAAGGAGCACCAACCGGCTCATGGAAGAGCCATTCTTACCTGCCCGTGATAAACTCCGCCGCTGTCGCTCTAAAGCCTATCCACTCTATGGCGGTCTTGAATGCCCCTCTCGAACACTCATAAATCCGACCTGTTACTGGTGGTTGTCACCCTGATGGCAGCCATTAGCTGGATATTTTCCAAGGAAGCCGTATTACTGATGCCGCCGCTGATGTTCATGGCCCTTCGGTTCCTGTTGGCCGGTTCGGTACTGGCGGTCATAGCCTGGCCTTCGCTGAAACGACTAAGCCTGGACCAATTCAAGCGCAGTGCTGGCGTGGGGCTGGTGTTCGGAGTGGCCATGAGCTTCTGGGTGATGGGGCTGTTTCACGTCACCCACATAGGTGAAGGTGCCTTCCTGACCAGCCTTGGCGTGGTCATCGTGCCAGTGATTGCCCGGGTGATCTTCCAGGAGGCACAGCCTTTGAGCACCTGGTTTGCAATTCCGGTCGCGGTGGGCGGGCTCGCGCTGCTGTCGCTCAAAAATGGATTCCGGCCCGAAATCGGTCAGGTTTTCTTCGTGGTGGCTGCGTTTATCTTTGCGCTGTATTTCACCCTTAACACCCGCGCGGCCAACCAGCGCACGGTGATCAACCGCCGGGGAGAGTCCGTGGAAAAACACCGCGTCCCCGCCCTGCCCCTCACGACCATTGCGCTGCTCACCGTAGGCACCGTCACCTTGACCGAGTCAGTGCTGCTGGAACCCTGGACACCGACTCTCGAGAACTTCTCCGGCATTCTCGCCGGCTGGGTGATTGCCAGTGCCGTGGTAGGCACGGCAGGCCGCTTCCTGCTGCAGACCTATGCCCAAAGCCTGGCCACCCACAGCCACGGAGTTGTAATCCTTGTGTTGGAGCCGGTATGGGTCGCACTGTTCGCTGCAGGCTGGTTCAGCGAATCCATGTCCACCACACAACTCGCCGGTTGCGGCCTGATATTCCTCGCACTGCTGATCAATCGGTGGGGAGTGCTCAGCAAGGCCATAAAAGGCTGGGCCAGAAAGCAGAAAACCGCCTGAAAGAGGTTGACCACGCCCATCGGAATCAGTATATTTCCACCCCGTTGCAGGACATAGGACCATAGCTCAGTTGGTTAGAGCGCTGCCTTGACATGGCAGAGGTCGGCAGTTCAAATCTGCCTGGTCCTACCATTTAATCAACTACTTGCAGCCCTTCCTGATATCCCCTTGGCAAAATTTTGGCAATAGATTGGCAAAATAAATCCGTATACAGTACCTGTCCAGATCTATAAATCAGCCAAGAATAATCACCATGAGAATCACCACTGACATGCTCCGCGAACTGGAGGAAGCCATTGCCCCAGACGCTGAAGCGGAAATTCGAATCTATGCTGGCGGCTGCGATATTCGCGTGTGCTGGAACGGAGGCCTGAAGCAGGTCAACCAAAACCTGGGTGTTGTGCAGCTATCGGAGATCGTGGAGTACCGAGACGAGAAGATGCGACGGGCCTGGGATAAGGTGATCAAGAAGTTCAGAAGGCTGGCAGCCCAGTAGCCCCTGTTTAGATAAGGCCAACAGAACAGAGAAGATATCCACTAGCTTCAGTGCGTTCCAGTATCTCCTCAACAGGGTCATCGTAGCCGCTAACCTCATTGAATGTGACAAGGCTCCGCTGATCAAACGCGACCGGATAGTTCATGGCGATACCGGATATTGAATGTGGGCCGGTAGTGTATGACGCTGCGGTCATCAAAAACTTACTGCCAACCTCCAGGGGCATCTGGGGGAGAACATCAATAGTGGTATTCGTGTTGGACCCAGTAATGCCCACCTGAGACGCGATGTCTACTCCGTAACTTTTATGCGTAATACCTGACGGCAGCGTAAGGGCCTCGATCTCTTTTATGCGCTCCCCATTTCGCCAGATCTCTACTTTCTCTCTCATGGGCTCAGAATCAATGCTTCCAGAAGCGGTCAGGTATCCGCCGTTCGCATCCTGAGCAGTGTATGTGTCATCAATGCTCTCATTCAGGCTGTAGGTAAACCCGCCCACCACGACAGCGCAAAATCCAAAGCGGACATCGATGGCCAGTAGATTCTCGCCCCAGTCGATTCCCCCCCGCTTCTCCGACTCCGAGTTGGTGACGGATACACTATCCCCGGCACCGCCCCTGAGAGTTCTCATGTGCAGGTCGGTATTGATGAAGGCGGGCTCGCTTTCGCTGAACAATGTAACCGCATCGCTGGTGATGATCTCGAAAGCCGAGTCTCTTTGTACGCTTGTAACCCTGGTTCCTGTTGTGTCAAACCCAGGCCCCTCGATATCAATCCAATCGGAATCAATAGAGGTCACACTGCCAGACCGGCGCTCATAAGCAATGACTTCTCGATCCCCGACGTAGTCACAGTATATTGGCACGTCATGCGAGACGACTTGCTGGGAAACATCCACTGTTCCCGTCTTTATCACGGACGCAGGAGATGGCGGATCGCTATCGACGACATAGGTGTCAACGGTTGTTCGTGACCCAACAGGCTCCGCCCTGGTCCATAGTTGCTCTAGCGAAAATCCGGAGTTGATGTCATACCGGACCAAGTCGATGTGCAGGTTTTCGTCATCTTCCAGATCGCCAACAATCGTGCAAACAGCCTTGGTTCCATCTTCAGAAAAATAGAAATGGCTCTGCGGAGCCATCCCTGTCAAAAGCGTGGTTTCGTGCATGAACTGTAGGAGCCCGAACGGTTGAAGTAAGGCATCTACCGTTATCCGAAAAACCTTAAAGGTCTGGCCAGTTGCGTAGGATTCGTCGGACGCCACCACCACGAGCCACCGCTGGCCACCTACGTCTTCGTATATGGAGGCGCCATGGACGTTGACAAATGCCCCCGCTTCAATCTGTTCCGACAGGTCAAGAATTACCTCGAGGTCATGGTAAACATTGGGGCCAGCTTTCCATGCCGCCAAGAATCCATTGAAGCTAACATCTATTTGGTCAAGGCGGTGCGCTCTACCAGGCGGGCCGTCCCAAGATAGAACAAGCTTTTCAGTATTGAACCAGTTTTTGTTTCCGTAGCTCCTGGCATTGCCGCGCTGAACAACCAGATCGCCCGAGTCTGGCGTGGCGGTCCATGCGCTGTTGGAGCCATCTTCGGTTCCAAGCGGCGAATTGATTTGACCATTCATATCCTCGAATGGCTCGCCATACGTCTTCTTTGGTGCTTGATAGGTGGGAGCGGGCCCAGCCTCCCATTTTGCCGGCTCGAACACGAACCCAAACAAAGAGCACGGAACCGGATCTGACTCAAACCCAATGACCAACGGGCCATTGTCGGTAAACCGCACAACAACGCGGTCACCTTCGGTAAAAGCCGAGCCATTGCAGTCCATGTACACGATTGGGACGCCGGAAAGAATCTCAGTTTGATTGATTGGCAAATCCTGCGCACTGGACTTCGCGCTATCCAGCGTTACATCGCAAAGATCAACCTGAAGGCGGGTTATCTGACCGACACGGTAGCGGGGCATCCACTTCTGGACACCTGGCAAAACGGCTGCGTTGAAATAGATCTGAGCGCCGGACTGGCCCAGATTCGGGAATAGAGCTCCATCCCGAAAGGCATCATAAGCGCCTTCGCCCCCGTATCCGGGCTGGATGACAACGCCCTGGCCGCCCTCGTCGTTAATGTCCACCAGCCCCACATTGCCGGCCAGATCAAGCGTGTAATCCGTGCACCAGGCTTCGATCTCTCTGCCTTCGGGTACGGCCTCAAGCTGGCCCCGGCGCTTCAAAGCTGAAAGATTCTCTGCAATCAGCTCCGAAACCTTCAGTTCGGATATCCGAACGTCTGCTTGCAGCTGTATCAATTCTGTTTGGAGCTTGGTTATTTGCTCCCGGGCGCCTTCCTCTCCGGCCTGCAGGTCATCAATGAGCAAATCGATTTCACGCGCCTTATCCTGCACAGCGGTTTGCGCCTGTAACAACGCGAGCTTTTCGGTTGGGATCTTAACCGCCAGCTCAGCAATGCGCTCATTGAGTTTGGCAATACTCTCGTTGATTCGATCAACGGCCAATTTCTGCCTGACTCGATATAGGCCCTCGCCGAGGTGGCTGACAATCTCACCCTTAGACATTAACGCTCACTCACTTCGCAGAACTTGTCCGTATCATTCACGTAGTAGTTGATGTAATCAGCGGTGAATGTTTCGTCCAGCGCAGTGACTGTCATCCCCGGCTGCAGGAACAGGTCGATATTGCAGCGAACCCGCCGCTGGCCATTGCTGGTGCTGATACTGCGGATTCCGGTTAGCGCCCGCGTCCCCGTAGACGTGGGCTTGTTCTTCATGTACCCCGACACAGTAATGGTAAGCGCCCTCTGCCCCCTGTCCGGCCTAAGGGAATCAAAGCCAGATCTCATGATCTCGTCGTATTGGACCTGACCATCGGCAAACCGGTAGCCCTTCTGGATGACAAGTTCGCCCTTCTGGCGTGCCGAAATATCGTCCAGATACTGATCTGCGGCGGGTATAACGGCTTGAACATAGGATGATCGCCCGCCCGCTTGGTTTGTTGCCTGCCAACTGGAGATGCCGCCGATGTAGAGGTCGTCCAGGCCGGCAGGAGCACCGGTTATAACGAGCCGGTAAACCTCCTGGAGCTGGATAGGCGGGATCTTTGAAACCCAATCCTGAAATGCTGCAGCCTGTAAGCGGATTGGGAAGACAGCATCTAGCGCGGCGACGACGGGATTTACGTAAACGCTGAACTCCGCCTGGATGGGCAGAGTGGCATTTATAGCCGCATCGTAAGTGATTGGGGAGGTATCGGTTACAAGAGGCTCGGAGATTCCAGCAGTGTTTAAATCGGTAATCTCTTGCTCGGTCAGTTTGCGATCCCAGATCGAAGCATCCTGGAAGATCCCGTCCACAGTCGTGCCAAGCAAATAGTATTCACCATCTGGGCTGGCCCCGAAGAACGATCTAGCTGTGTAGCTGGCCGTGTTATAAATCAGGAAACTGCTGGCCCCGGGAAGTGAGTAAATCAGACTCCCGTTGACGTAGAGCCCGGTGCCGTTCACGTCCCCCGCAACCACTACGTCGTGCCATTCGCCAACCTCAAAAGGATCCGGAATGACATCGGAACCACTATTAAGGTCGCCTGCTGCAAAGAATACCTGGCCACTCTCGACGCTGATCAGAATCCCGTAATTGTTGACCTGGCCAAGCTGGAAAAGGCTCATCGAGTGAGACGAATTAACGTCCTCGACCAACGAGGTGTGAAAGTAGCGGATTCTGACAGTAATGGCTGAAAATGCTGGTAATAGCTCTGACTGAGGCAGTCGCAATGTGGCGATCTTCTCAAGATCGCCAGATGTCCCGTTCCAGTTCACAGCCATGTCTCGGCCGAGACCTCCGGGGGTGGCCACCACCGTGGCATCATATTCTGCAGGGCTGAGCTCCGGGCCCGAGAAGCTATCTCCAAAGCACTCGGCATTCCATCCGTCAACCACGTCGGCAACCCCAGTGCCGCTGGCCTCGTCCATCGGCCAATGGTGAACTATTCCATCTGTGGTGGCTGAGGCGAGATCCGCGTACTTAGCCATCAGACGGGCATCCGGATCACGCCAGAGGTAAGGTTGACTGGCTCACCAGAAACAACCGTCAGTGGACTCACGATAACGGACGCTCCGCTGCCCGATCCGCCGGCCGACAGGTACATGATTTCTGTGCCGCTTTTGTTAAGCAGTCTCGCCCAGCCCACGGCGCCACCAGCGGGAGCGGAATCCTCATCGGTCCACCCGCTGAAAGTGATCACACCGTTTGACTCAGTGCCCACTGTGGAGCTCAGCGTAAAGGTTGCCAGCAGCGTATCTGTGATGGTATTGCCCAGGCTCGCAGGCATAGCCCCGGTGTATAGCTCTATTTTTGGGTCGGATCCAGATCCGGTCACCATGTCCGCCAGCACGGCCTGCGCCAGTGTTTGTCCGAGCGATACGCGAATCTTCATTGATCAAGCCTCTTTTCAACCAGGAACTGGAATTGCGCTTCGCCGTTGCTTAGATTGAACGGGCCGGGTGCGCCGAGATAACAGCCTTCTTCGGTGGAAACGATTAGGCGCGGGTAACTCTTGGCCAGGCGCCTGACCGTCTCGACGGCCGCTTTACTGCGAGCCCTCCAGCGGATATCAAACGTCCTATCGGATTCCGAATAACCGAAGTCGGGAATTGCCGCGCCACCATCCAAAGTGGCGATACGATTGTTTCGGCGCTCAAATCCGGCCAAACCATCGGGGGAAACTTTTGTGAGAGACACGGTTCCATCCAGATCGAAAATCGGTGCGCTTATGAACACATTCATCAGTTAAGCCCCAGCAGCATTTCTTCACCGTCCGCATTCACGCGAACCTGGAGTTCTCTCAAAATCTCAAACATGAAGGCTTCGAGGTGCGGCTGAAGTCCAGCCCCATCAACCTTGATCAACGCATCCCCACGGGCCAGCTGGCGGGTTTTTTCCCTGATGAACTCAATCTCGGCCTTGGTAAGGGCGCTCTGATCGTCAAGTGCCTGCTGCCTGAACTCTTGCTCTTTGCGGATCTGACTGGCTATCTCGATCTGGGTTGAACGGCTGGCGTCATCGAATCCGCCGAAAAGGTCGGAAATAACGGATCCGGTATTGGAGAACGTGTCACTGATCGTTTGTGCAATCGCCTCCACTCTGTCCGCACCAGCCTCAACCTCGGCGATGTCCAGGGAAACCTTGGCCTCGATCTGCTTAATAAACTCGTTACTGTTGAGCTCCAGAAGCTTGATCTGGTAAGCCTCGGTTTGCTTTACGACTTCCTCGGTTTTCTTCGCAGCATCTTCCAGCGCCTTGTTGCTGTTGACGATGGTTCCGGAAAAGCTGTTGATCTTGCCGCTTGTCTCGTCGTATCCAAGCTGCAGCGACTTGTTATTCTTCGCCAGCTCTTCGGTTGTCTTCGAAACATTGCCCAGGGCGCCACCGCTGGCCTCAATACTGCGGCTCAGCTCTTCCACTGCGTCGGTTATGCCCCGCTGAGAACCGCTAAACTCTTCCGTTTTCTTGGAGTTCTCGACGAGCTGGGCTGCATACCGGTTAAACTCCGCCCGCTGCTCTTCCGTGATTTCAGTGGTGTAGCCCATGGTTTGCCCCAGGGCTTGGTTCATCTCGTCATAGCGCCCGCTTATCTGACGGAGCTCTTCGGTTTCCTCGCCGAGCTTCTTCGCCTGGCCGGCCAGTGGTGCGAATGCCTGTGCAATCTCTCTCAGCTCGTCCGCGTTGAAGTACTCAAAAAGCCTTTGGCCGAGACCGTCCAGCTCTTCCTCGAAAATCTCATTGATGAATGAGCCCAGGCCAACACCACCGGTCAAGGCGAGGCCAATCAGCCCGCCCTTCCCAGCTGTCGATGTGGCAATAGCCTTGATGCTTCCCAAGTTGCCGATCAGAGCCTTGAAGCCCTGAGCACCCGCCAGCGCAGTGAGGCCTGTACCAATGGACTCAAGCCCGCCAGCCAGGCCTCCGATCGCCGGGAGCACTGTATTGATCGTTTTAGCCAGGCCAAGGATTTCGCCGGCGGACTTCTTAGTTTCCTCGTCCAGGGACTGGAATTTCTCGATGCCGGTGCCAATGGCTATAAATAGCGGCTCAAGCCCGTTGGCGATGCCTGCTGACACATTGGTAAGTGCCGTGAAGGCATCAACGACCTGCTGCATTGCGTCCCGCAACCCTTCAACGGTGCTCAGGTCGACATCGCCAAATACAGCGCCAAACAGGTCTCCCAGCTCACTACCGAGATCATCGAATGCTGCCAGCAAGTCTGTGAACTCAAGACCCTCGAAGGCTTCCGGCAAGTTCTTAGCAATGGTGTCGACCTGCTGCGCAAAGCTGTCCAAGCCATTGCGCAGAGCCTCAAAGAGAACGTCTGCGTTGTCGCCCTGGATGGCCTCGCGGAAGGAGTCAACGAGGCTACTGGTGGCCTGCGTCACCGCCTTGGTTTGGTCGATATATTCGAGCCCGGCTGTTGCGGCGGCTGTTGTGAAGGCTGACCGCAGTTGCTTCAGCGCAAACTCTGCGGACTGTGTCTTAACCTCGAATTCCTCAAGCGCCGAGCCACTGGAGTTCAACGCAATCTGTAGTATTTCCTCGGAACGCTCCGCCCCATTCAGCACCGCAATAAAGCGGCTCATCTGCTCCGCTCCAGCGATAACCGTGGCAACGCGTTGCTTCTCGTTGTTGTCCAGGTCCTGCGTAGCAGCAATCAGGTCATACAGAACATCCTTGGTATCACGGCGCTGGCCATCGATCTCAAGCTGAATGCCCAGCTCGTCTTCAAGTAGCTCTTTGCGTTCCTTGGTGGGTTTGATCAGGTTGCTGATCGCCGTCTTGAGGGCGTTGGCCGACTCTGTTCCCGATCGTGTGACTTCCACGACCGGCGTCAGCAGGGCCGCCGTCTCTTCAAAAGAAAGCCCGAGGGTGTTGGCCACCGGGGCCAGAATGCGGAAGCCGTCGCCCAGCTGCTGAACTGAGGCGCCTGCTTTGTTCGAAACACCGTTCAGCACGTCCAGAAGACTGGCCGCCCTCGAGGCGGGAGCCTGGAAGCCCGCCAACGTACCGATGAGAAGTTCGCTGGACTGCTGTGTGGTCAGGTCCGCCGCATTCACGGCCAGCAATGATTGCTCAACCAGCGTCAGGGAATCGCTGATATTGAAGCCTGCCTGCCGGAAATCAGCCGTGCTTTGAATGATGGCGTCGGCGCTCACGCCAAATCGTGATGAGAGATCGCTGAATTGGTCTGAGTAGTCGCTGGCGCTGCCCTCGCTCTCGTCGAGTACCTTCTGCAGATCGATCAGCGCGGCCTCGAAAGTCACCGCTTCCTTGGTGGCGAAGGCCAGAGCGGCGACACCTACAGCAACCAGAGCGGCATCCAGCTTGATAATGCTGTCGGTAACGCTCGCCATAGGCCCGGTGATATCTCCAGCCTTGTTGACCAGAGAGTCCAGATTGCGGCCAACGGAGGTAATCGTTGAGCCCGTCTTATCTACACCACCGAAAATGATCTCAACGGTTTTTGTGGTATCGGCCACGTTTCCTCCGGGCATAAAAAAACCCTGCCGGAGCAGGGTTCTGTGGGATTCGTTTGTTTATCTGTCTACCGGCACAAATTGTCCCGGTGCATTTCCTCGCGCTTTATGTCTCTTTCAAGACTCGTCCTTTCACTGATCGTGTAGCCTTGGCGCTTCAACTCTTCCATATCCTCGTAGAGCAGCTTTATTCGATTGTTTATGCCTGTGCAGACATAGTTCGGGCGCTGCTCTTCGTCATCCTGGAGATCAGCCAGCGTATCCACGTATTTCTGTCGGGCCTTCTCCATTCTTTTTTCGGACTCCCGCAGCTTCCTCTCCTCGAGCTCCCGTGCCTGCCTGATAATATCGGACTCGGGGGCCGGTTCATTTGAACTTGCAGAACTAGCCCGAATCTTGACCTCTTCCTGTTGGCCAGGCGGGGGCTGGGTGCCGAAGTGAACATTTCCCTGGGCGTCCGTCCATTTATAGACCTCGGCGAAAGCAGGGAATGAAAATGCGGTGAGCAGGATGAGAATTAGGCGCATGGCTACCTCCGTGTGATCTACCTAGTTTAGGGTAGCATAGGCCTTTTACGCAGACCTCCCCGGAAAAAGGGGTTATTTTTGCCTGTACCACATGCCCCACAAGCTCATTTCTGTCTCAGTGAGATAGCCCTCCGGAAATACATCAGGCCGCGTCTCGTAGAGGTAGCGGCCTTTTCTGTCTGCAAGGGCTAGGCTTGCTTGGATGTGGCTTTCTTTCCAGAGGGCTTTTGCTTTACCTGGGCGACCTGCCCTTTTCCGGTGAGCGAATAGATTGCCCGGGCGACCTGGCCGAACTCGATTGGAAACGCCTCGGCAAGCTTTGTCACATCATCAAGCCCCATTTCCGGCTCAACCATGCCGTATCGTACGTGGCACATCTTTCTTGCCAGCGCCTGAGGCACCTGGTTGCTACCGACGCCGAGGCCGTCCAGCAACCCTTCCAGTTTCTCCCTGGAAGTGCCTGCCAGCTTTTCGGCAACACCCATGAGCACCTTGCTGCGATCGCTTTCCTCCTCTGCCTCCGCCAGCTCGGCCGCAGTCAGGCTGCGTATTTTCACAACACCGTCGCCGAAGCCCGCCTCCTTCAGAGCCTCCAGCGTGAGCTCCATCTCACGCGGGGCGAACTGAGCCTTCTGGAAGGCCTTCAGGTCGAAGCCAGCCATTACGCGGCCACGTCCGAACCATCAGACTCGGGAGAGATGGTGCAGGATGCCTGAATCTCGTCACCAGCAGGGAAAGTTCGAGCGATGCCAAGCTTGCCCTGATCCAGCCGGTAGTTGCTCTGGAACTTGTTGGGGAAGAACTTGAACCACAGGAACTCGTTTTTCAGGCGCACAAGGCTGTCACTGATACCGTCATTCAGGAATGCGGTGAAGCTGCCCTGGTTCAACGTGGAGCTGGTTGAACCGATAGTGCTGCCGTAGATCTGCGTGGAGCTGGTGCTGTGAGAAGTCTCCGCCGGCACGTAGTCGGTGCCTCGAGGAACATCTGCAAAGATCGGCTCGGCGTAGGAGGCGAAAACTTTCTTCGGTACGGTGGCGGTGTGAATCAGCGGCAGAGCTGAGTTGAACACAACGTTGCCGTTACGGTAATCCACTTCCCAGATCGGGAAGTCATACCGCTCCTGGTGAACACCAACCACCTGCTTGATATCAGCGGCAGTGACAGGGGCTGCCGTGGTACCAGCAAGACGCACCTGGCCGATCTCGATCTTGGTCACTGCGATCAAGGCGGGGCCGCCAGCTGCGGCACGAGTCTCGCTAAATGAGGTTGAACCGGTACCGGCCGCTGCAGCGATTGTTCCAGAGCTGTCTACAGTGATCGAGTGGACGATGTGGGTGTTGCTGGAAACGGCGCGAGAACAGGTTACGTCCGTTGCGGCCGAGAAGGCCACGAGCTGTCCGCCCACGTATGCGGTACCGGCTGACACGTCGACCACGTTGTCGTCACCTGACGCAGCGGGTGTAACCACACCGCCCGTAATCAGGCCATCAGGGCGAATCACCGGCTCAAAACCGGTACGACGAGACCAAAGGGCCGCGCCTGATTCAAAGGTAGTTGCATCGCCAGAGTCAGTCAGCGCACTCAAAGGTGACTGGTTCTGACCGCCCTCGTATTGGATCTTTGCATTTTCAGCGTTTGCCATGGTTTTCTCTCCGGGGTGCTGATGCCCATATCGGGCGGTTTACGAATGGTTCGGGCACAAAAAAGCCCGCTCAGTGGCGGGCTTGTTCTGTGTTTGGTTGGTGGTTATTGGGTGTATGGGCTTGCGCCATCGATCTCGTAGACGATCTGAAAAGCCGCCAGCACGGCAATTTCACTCTGACCAGACTCCGGGTAATCAATTACCGAATCTGAATAGTTTATCTGCTCGCACAGACCTCCAAGGGTTGGGTCACTGCTGAGCGCGTCATTAATCAGCTCGGCCAGCATGGTGTTTCCCTGGGCGCTCTGGTTGATCCCTCTGTCTACCTTGTCCATGAAACCTACATTCAGGTCCATCGTGAGGCGAAGCCTTCCATATTGAAGGCGCTCAGCGGACTCCGACGCATCCCACACCGCTCGGGCCGGAAGGTCACTACTGCCATCTAGTTGCACGGCTCGGTCAGCGCTGATACGTGTTGCGAATGCCTGAACAATCTGCTCTCGGATACTGTCTGGCATCAGAAGCCCCTCAGAACTGCATCAATCTGTTTGCTTACTTGCTCTTCCTGGTATTGAGCCAGCGGCTCGCCCAAATCCTCTTTGATGTTGTTGAACACCTGAGAAAGCGAAGGACCACTAAAGACTTTTATCTTTCCGCCATTTGGGCCAGGTGATGACAGTCTCGCAGCGATTGCCAAATTTCGGTTCTTAAGAACGATGTAAAATGGTTTGCCGGAAACTTCGTCGCCGCCGGTAACAATCTTCGAACCGTCGTTTGGGGAGACTCTGACTTTTATGCCTCTAGGCGGATTGTCTGGCGGCCTAATCCACCCGATGTCCGGGTTTCTGGCCTGGGCATTTGTAGAGAACCGGCTAAGCAATATGCCACGGCTTGGGGTTCGAACCTTGGCCTGCAAAGTTCGGTAATTCGCCTTATCAACTTTCAATCGACTATTTACGTATGAGGCCGACAGTTTCACCTCTTTCCGGATCGCCTTACTGGCCTCCGTTCGGCCCTTGGTGGCCGTCTTGTTCAATGCCCGCGTGAGGATTTTGGGCGCCTCTTTGCTGACGCCATTCAACAGTAACCGGACATTGCTCAGGCTTGTTTTATCAATCTGCACTGACGTCATTGCAGCAGCACCCTGAGAACGTGGCCATCATCGCTGGCGAGCTGGTCAACCGTGTACGTGTCTGCGCCTGATTGGATGGTATGGCCGCGTTTTGGATCTGGAACCTCGGATTTGATCAGGCTCGCCACGTTACGTCGAACCGGAACCGTGGTTTCGTAGGCGCTGAACTGCTCCACATTTTTCTCGATGATGACGCGGGTTGGATAAGTGTTGGCGGCGCCATCTGTGTAAACGCAGGCATCGCCCATCACCTCGAAAAATCCGGGGTCGGCATCGATAAGCAATTCGTCAAAATGACTCATAGGCGAAAAGGGGCCCGCAGGCCCCCGTCCTTATCAGTTGACGGTGTTGGCGCCAACGTTGATTTTCACCTTAACGGTGGTGTCGCCGTTGCCAGCAGCCTCGACTGCCACACAGCCATCTGTCAGATCGCCAGTGGCCGGAGTGGCCTGGTTGTCGTCGAATGCGCCGGCGGAAACATCCCAGTTCACGGTTTCACCAGCGCCAATTACGGCAGCGGATACCTTTGGCAATTCCCATACGCCTTCGACAGAAGCGGGACCTACGGCGCCGTTAGCAACATCCGTGATCGCAACGCCAACAAGGCTGCCGACCACGACAACAGCACCAGAGGAAATATCAGCACCAGCGGTGAAGTCGATAACCTCGCCCGCCTGAATGTAATTTTTAGCCATGATTCAGTTCTCCTGAAAATCAGAAAGCGGGCCGAAGCCCGCGGGGTTGGTTTAGCCGTTCTTCGCCATGGTGCGGTAGTCAAGAGCGCTAACGCCCGCATCCATCCGAACCTTGAACTCAACGCCGTCAACCTTCCAGCCGTCCTGCTCTTCCAGGACCGGCATGGAGTTGCCGTCGAGATACGCCACTTCGATGGTGTCGTGAATGCCACCGTCTGCAGTGCCGAACCACTTGTCAGCACCGAACGTGTCAAGGCGGGAATCCGCGACAACATCAAAGGTGCCGCGCACGCTGTTGGGGACGGTATTGTTCTTCGCGGAGGCGCCAACCTCAAACTGAGAGTCGCGGACCACGTTGGCCTGCCCTTCCAGAGCCATCGGCACAAGCAGGTGTGCCAGACGGATGTTCAGGTTGGCCTTGCCATCCTTCTGAGTGCCCATGGCCACGCGCATGGCGTCCACCGCAGAGGTGGTAATACCGGAAGCCGCCAGCAGGTTGTTGTGGCTTGCGTGGAAAAGGGCAACACCGTCGCTCATGTTCGGGTTACTGGTCAGGATTGCGTATACCAGGTCCCCAACTGTGCGCAGTGCAGCGCGACCCATGCGATTCGGGATGCGGGTGAATGCGTCCAGATCATCGTTGATGATCGCCTGGCGGGTGATGCTGAACAGCTTGCCGTAGGTTGCCAGCTGGATCTGCTCGGCACGCTCGCCCATGGTCGCGTACTTGTACTCAGCGCCTTCCTGGACCTTATCCAAGGTGGGAAATGCGTTGAGGTCAACGCGAGAGGCAACCTTGAAATCCCCCAGCTGACCGGTGCGGGTCCACTGCTGGAACGTCTCGTTGCTTTCCTCGGCGCCGCGCAGCATGGCTTTTTCAGCCGTGTTGGCGAGCAGCTTGCTGAAATCGCCAGAGCTGTGAGTGAACGCGGCCGCTACAATATCCATCTTGCTCATGCCGCCAGTGGATACGGCGCGGGCTTCCAGGCAGGACTCAGCCATACCGAGCAGTGTCTTGCCACGATAAGCGTTTTCGCCAACCTCTTCAGATTTCTTGAAGCCGGCACGCATGGCAACCACATCAGCCATAGCGTTGACTTTGGCTTGGTTTCCTTCGTCGGCAACGAACACGGAGCCGGAAGGCTTGTGGTCTTTACCGAGTTCGGCCAATAGTTTGGCGCGGGCATCCTCAACCCCGCACTCAACATCGGCGATGCACTGGTTACGCAGTTCGATATGCTTCTCGAAGCCCTCGAATGTTGCGTTGATGTCGGTCACACGCTGCTTTTGCTTGGCTACAAATTCTGCCGAAACGCGGGCCTCGATGTCTTTCTGGTCAACCGGCTGATCGGTTGCTTGATTTTCTTTAGGCATGGTGATTTCCTCTTCATGCTTTGCGACGGGATTGTCAGCAACCGCTGACGGTTCGGTTTTCAGTTGGGTGGGTGTATTCTGGAATTGGGCCAACTGCTCAAACTTCGCGCAGGCGGCCATCGCTACCTCTTCTTCCATCTCGTCCGCGAAACCCATCTCTACGGCATCTGCACCAGTGAGCCAGGTTTCGGCGTCCATCATTGAGCTGAGCTCTTCGTCGGTCATTGCCGAACGCCCGTAGGCGGTCAACAGCGTTCGCTTGATGGTGTCGAGAAGATCCGCGTCCTTTCGCAGTTCCTCGGCGTTTCCGATTGATACCGTCCAGGGGTTGTGGATCATCATCAGCGCGTTTTCCGGCATGACTATATGGTCGGCAGCCATGGCGATAACTGAGGCCATGGATGCCGCCAGCCCATCGATGTGCGCGGTTACCTTTGCCTTGTGCTGTTTCAGCTGATTAAAAATGGCATTGCCATCAAAGACGGAGCCACCTGGGGAGTTGATGCGCAGCGTGATCTCGCTAACTGCACCCAGTTCTTTTAGATCGCTGGCGAACTCCTTGGCGGAAATCCCCCAGGCACCGATTTCTTCATAGATCAGGACTTCGGCAGCGCCTCCGCCCATCGCTTTCATTGCATACCAGCTTCTCGGCTTAGGCATCGTTACCTTCCTCCTGAAACGAAGAAGCCCGCTCAGTGGCGGGCTCCGGTTCGATTTGAATGTTTCGATCTCGCAACTTCGTTTGCCATTGCTCAATCTGATCCAGCACCTCGTCAGGGTTGTCTCCCCGGCTGCGGATGATCTTTTGTGGGCTAGTGATTCTCAGGCGCAAGTTGGCCTCATGGCCTTCCGCCTCTTTCTTCGGATCAATCCACGGCATGGCTGGCGTGAGATAGTCCACGTCGAACAGAGTTTCCCGGTCGACCTTCGGCGAAACACGGACTTTCCCGCTCATGACCGCTATGCGAACAAAGCGGCGAACGACCGGCGCCACGAAGTCATCAATGAAGTCGATCGATAGAGATCCATAATTTACCCACTGCTCAACCAGTTCCTGACGCTGCGCCGAGTAGGTGCCGTCGTAGTTCTTGCTGATGGTTGAGTATCCAGAACTTGAGCCGCTGGCAATGGCCTTCAGCATTGAGTCGCGAAAGGGCTGCAGCAGTGCGCTTGGCCTATTGCTTTGCAGCGTGCCCACATCTTCACCAGGCGCCAGGTTGTCAAATACGACACCCGGGGCGAACTCGAAGGTACGCTCTTCGTCATCACCCTCTTGGTCAACGCCGTACATATCCGGCGTTCCTTTCTTTACGTAGGCCGCCATCGCCGCACTGATCCGGGCCGCGACTCGCTCGGCTTCCTCATAATCTTTCAAGTCGTTCAGCCGATTCATGACCGCTGCAAAGATCGATACGCCCCGGTTCTGCCGGATGCGGTCTGTCATCTTCAGGTGATCGATATCCTCGGCAGCGATCCGGCGATACTTCATCCTGAAACCCAAGGCTTCGCCCGGGTGCTGATCATAGATGTAAGTGAATCGCGGCTGGCCCCACTGGTTGCGCTCAACTCCCTGGATGATGCCTTTGCTCAGGTCGTTAATGTCCGCAATGTGATCAGCCTCAAGCAGCTCCAGCGAATAGGGCACGATGGTTTTATGTCTGAGCATCGGAACGCTGCCCATCAGAGACTTTGACAGCACTTCTCCGTCGCGGAACCATGCACGAGCCATCATCCTCTGAGTCTTGGCCCAGCTGTATTCTCCGGTGGTTTCCGGGTGGCGACCCCACTCTGTGAAATACCAGTTCAGGGCGTCGGCCAAGTCCTTGTTTACGGTGCCATCAAGGTTCTTCGGCTGAAACTCAACTCCGATGCCCTTGGCTCCAACGACATTATTCACGAGGCAAGTCAGGATGCCGCGTGCAAGATCGTGATTCTGCTCAAGGTGTCGAGCCTGACCTCTCAGCGTCTCCGCCGCGCCGTCTGTCAAGCTGTTGCCTGAACGGTTGTCTTTCGGGTTCCGCCGGGTCCGACTAGGCCGAGCGGCCTCATAATGCGCCAGGATCTGGCGAGCCTGGGCCCGCTTCAGCGCCATAGCCGGAGAGAAGGGGCGAATGATCGCGTCAATCAAATTCATTTGAACGTCGCCAGTGAGTGAGTGCGTCGACCTTTGGCCGCTTGCTCTTCTGCGAATACGCGCCGCTCCAGGCGCTCGCGCTCTTTGCGAATATCGGCCAAGTCAGCACCTGTCCAGGTGCGGCCGCCGAACTCATAGGATTGGCCCTTGAGGATTCGCTTTTCTGCCTCGACATAAAGCGGCAGCAGCTCGCTCGCTGTACTCATAACCATCCCCCTGCGGGCTTGTGAACTTTGCCGGTCTTCCGCTTTTTGGTCGCCGGCGCTTCTGTTGGGTCTCCATCTTTCCGGTACCGACTCAGATTAATCCCGAAGTGCTGTTGAAGAAGCCGGATTGCGGCGAGGTTGTAGACGGCGGTATCAAAAGGCTCGTTACGCCTGCCGCCAGCATCCCACTCAATCTGTTTGCGGCCCTTTCGATAAACTATCTTTCGGCGCTCGTTGGTCAGTTGCTGGAAATAGGTTTCGTCAAACTCATCGGATACAGGCCAGTGCATGTAGCCTTCGCCAGGATTCATGATGCGGAAACGGCTAGTGATTATTTCCTTGGCGGTATCCGTTCCGATCATGGTTAGGTAGACGCCCTTTTCATTGCGCTTCCTGGGAAATGCCACAACCGGTTTTCCAGATTGGCTGTGCCCCTTGATTGGGATGAACTTCCGGATCCCGTATTTTTTGCTGAACTTGTAAACCTCGTCAGTGAAGTGGCCGCCCGAATCAATCAGGGTGAGCTTCACGTCATGAATCGCGCCACTTACGCTTGTGAATTGACGGGTTAAGCGCTTATGGAGCAGATCCCATATCTCAGACCGGGAAAGATCGCCGTATAGGCGCTCATAACTGATGTCGAAACTTTCCTCTCCGTTCACCCAGGCTTTCACCTCGATCTCGAGGCGGTCATCCTGGGTGTCAACGGCGGCTGTGAGGATGCACGAATCAACAGGCACCTCGGCCTGGTAATGCTCGCGTCTCGCGAACAGGCTTTCTGGGTCTACCTTCTCACCTTCGGTGTCGTCCCAAGCTTCGCCCAACGTGGTGTTGATAAACGTCTTGAGCTTGCTGGGGTCGTTCTTGGCCTTCAGGAAGTCGGTAACGATCCGGCGCCAGGTGGTGAATGGGCTGTAAGCTGTCCACACATGGAAGCCGACAGACTCCGGAGCCTCCCGTCGAGTTCCGTCGGCATCGAAATAGCTAATGCCATCCTTTGTCCATATGCCGGTGGTCTCGCAACGCCAGACAATGTTTTCGTGCTGAGCCTGGTAGTCTCCCTGGCTGCCAAGGGTCGCGCAGTGCTCACAGAGATACTGAACCGACTTTGGGTTGTCGTCGTCCCACTTGAATCCGAAATGGGCCTCTTTTCCTCCCCACTTCAAGACCTGCTCTTCGTGGCAGTGCGGGCACGGAATGTGCGCTTTCAGCATGCACTCAGCTTCGGAAGCCGCCTTTGTGATCTGGCAGGTGTCCAGAACCTTTGGAGTTGATCCTCGGACTGACTTTGGAAATACAGAGCCCTCAATCTGCTTGTCACCCCAAAACGTCGGAGAGCCTTCCTTCTCAACGTCCTGATCAAATGCCGCCAGCTCGTCGTAGGCAACCACGTCAACGGACTTTTCGCGATAGTTCTTGGCCGCTGTGCCACCAAGGCACCAGAGTTGTTTGCCGTTACTGAATCGCTTCGTGTCCAGGGTGTTGTCGCGGTGCTTCTTCCCAATCCAGGGCGCCAGAGCTTTGACCACCGGAACATCCCGGATCATGGTTTCAACGCTCGACTTCATGAAGCTTGAGGCCGCGCCATCGGTTGGCTGGAACAGCAGTAAGTTTCTGGTCTTGTGCTCAGTGAAATAACCGAGCGCAGCTCGGATCATCTGCGAATAGCCAACCCGGGCCGACTTGACGATGTTCACATAAACGATGTCGTCATGGCCGATGGCATTCATCATCGCTATCTGGAATGGCAGCGTCTGCCAACGGCCTTCGATGTAGCTGGATTCTGACGAGAGATAAAAGTTCTCATCCGCCCACTCCACGAGAGTCATGGGCTCCGGGCGGGCAAAAGCTTTCAACCCAACTCGAACAGCTCGCTTCAGATTCTCAAGCTGCGTCGAGTTCAGTGAGGTAGTCATCGAGGGCGTTATCCAAGGATTCGCTAGTTCTGGCTATCGCGTTTTGTGCTTTTACGCAATGGCGCTTGATAGATTCGATCACCTGGTTTTCGAGTTCCGGATGCCGGCGCTTAATGTTGAGTGGAAGGCTATCAAGTTCTCCAGATGCCTCGCCGGCAATCTTGGAAAGCACCAGTGTGATGATTTCAATCGGAGCCGTTTTGCCCTCTGCAATCCTGTTCTTGATTTCCTGGCCGTCGGCCTGGGCCCTAGTCAAACGCAGGCGCTCAAAGTCCATTGTGCCGGGTTCGTAATCAAGGTCTTCAGGTTGCTGTATTGCGATCTGGTGATTCAGGCGATTATCCAGAACGGATCGCACGTCGAAATACTTCTCTCGGCCGATGCTGGCTACCGGCTGTACCCCCCATTTATCAAAGGCAGTCGTGGAAATGCCGAGGCTCTTTGCCATCTGCGATTTGTTGAGCCAGTGAGGCTCTTTCTTGGCCCTCTTTGACTCTGCCATCTAAACAACAACCCGGCTCAGAAAATTCTCGTATGTAGTGAAAACCCGCGCCTCCACGCACCCATGAGGCTGCCCCCGGTCAGGAGTACCTTTTTCATGAGGTGTGCAGCGCGAAGTAGACGTTGACGCCTGCCATAGTGCCGGCGCTGCCTGATGTCACAGCCCTGACCTTCTGATTCGATCCAAGGCGCAGCACTTGATTGGCATTGGCCGTAAACGTCGCGTCCGTGATACCAGCCCACTGCTCTGTCTTCTCGTTGAAGGTCTGGAGGGTGACTGACTGCCCGCCCCAGGTAGAGGCAGAGACATTGACCGAGCATATAGGCGTAACCGCTACCTCTGTGCCCGTAGTGCCTGCAACGGCATTGATTAGACTGTGGCGCTGATTGCTCATCCGATTGCATCCTCTAAGGAATTTGAGATAGCTGGTTCGATTGCTGGACCTATCAGAGCGAAGACTCCTACTGGAAGTTCCGCCACCACGCTCAACGTTCCCTGAGCCTCAACCGCCGCATTCCCCGCCGCATCCTGCCCGTTCAGGGTCATGGGGTAGGTATCGAGCGCCAGTTCTGGAAGCTGCTGGCTCCATGTACCACCGGAGGGGGTTGGGTTGTAGGTAACGCTATTGACTACCAGGGTGAGGCTTGTTGCATCCCCTGCGCTGCCAGTAACCACCGGAGTGGTGTCTGTGGTCGTTAGGGCGTTGATGGAGATAACAGGTGCTACGCCGTCCACAAGGACGCCAGAGGTATCGCCAACGCTGTTCAGCGTCAGTGTGGCGTTGTTGCTTGAGGCATCCTGTAGCGTTCCGCCTTCCAGTGTGAGGCTGGATACGGCAATGCCGCTGTCGTCTTCGTCGCCTGCCTGAACCGTGTAGGTGAACACCAGGGCGGCTGAGCCGCTACCGGATACGTAATCGGCCTGGCGAGACGTTCCGCCGATATCAAGATTCAGCGCCGGAATGCCGGTGACCGTAACAGCTTCGTCCCAGTTGACGGTAAAGCTCAGGTCATTGCCAATGGCGTAAGTGCCAGCAGTTGGCACGCCCACGCTTTGGGTAACCGGCCCCGTCACATCGGGCGGCTGCTGGGTGCTGTTGTTCGTTACCGCCTGCCCGCTGAGCGTTGCCAGATCGTTTGGTGTGGCCGCCAGATCCTGGAAGCCGTCTCCGGGCTGCGTGTAGCCAATGGTCAGCGTATCTTCGTCGGTCAGTGTGCGTGATGGCGTCAGGTTGATAATCGTGTCGTCTGTGCCGTCTACCGACGCAGAGCTGACAGAGACGCCTGCAAGGCTGACTGTCCAGCCGCCAGATCCGCCTGCGCCAACCTGCATGGATTCGGACATCTGTACGGCGATGTTATTGCCTGCCGTGGGTACAGATGCGCTGGAGATTGTGGGGGCGGTTTCGTCCGTGCCATCAACGGTCGCCGTCGCCTGAAACGTTCCGGTGGCGCCCGACTCTGGCACAAAATATTTCAGGGTTGCCGTGGACTCTCCGGCAGCAACTTCGGTGCTGTGGAGTGCAATGTCGTTGAGTTCGTCTTCCGCCGCGTCCATGGTGGCCCAATCGACGACAACCACGCCGGAATCAAAGTCAGTTACAACGCCCCACTCTACCGGGCCATTCGTGGCGAATGCAGTATCGAAAAATGCTGAGTTCGCGTCAGGCTCACCGTGCGTGACCAGCTCATAGGGGTAGCTGTTGGCGTAGCTAATGACTGTGCTGGCTGTCGTGCTGTCCACAGATACAACCAGGTCCGCAGTGCCGTCATCAGCAATCAGCGGAGCGGTGTAGCTGTAGGTTGATCCGCTGACCAGCGTTAGAGTGCCGACGCTTGTGCCGTTCAGTGTGGCGCTTACCGGGGCCGCGCTGTTGCCTGACAGGGTGAACTCGGCTGTATCGCCCTCGCTGGTGATGTCATCTGCAGAGGATACTGAAGGCCCAGAACTTAGAGGGTCGTCAGCATCGTATGTCGGTGATCCGTTAACCGTCAGGGCTGAGGCGGCCCCTGTTTCATTTGAGTTGCTTATCAGATCCGCGCCGTCGGGTAAGACCGCATTGATTTCTGAAACATTTGTGGCGGAATTATATGCCGCAGCATCCACAGCCGATATTGCCGACCCCGACCGCCTGTAGTATGCAGCCTTGCCGCTCAAAAAGTTGTCAATTACACCGTCATTGCCGCTGTTTACGCGGGCGCCAATCAGCATTCCATCGTTTGTGTTCGTGTTTATGCTGTAGGAAACAGTTTCGGCAGGCTGATCATCTAAATACAGCGTTATGCTCGACCCATCATTAACAAGAACTACGGAGTGCCATGTGTCGGCGCTGATCGCAACTTTGCCGGTCTGGTTGTAGGTAGACCCATGAATGACCCCACGAACACCAGCCGGTGATTCGGTTGTGTATTGCGGGTAAAAGCCGTTCTGGATTCCACTGTCGTCGTTGAAAAAGCCGACAGGGGTCTGGTCAACCGCCAGCGTGTCTGTTTTAAACTTTATTGCTACGGTTAGTGCCGCGTTCGAGTTCTTGGAAAAAGACTCCCTTAGCCACTGGTCCACCCCGTTTAAATTAATCGCCATTACAGAGGCTCCCCATTTTGGTTATAAGGCGTGCCGTCTGATTTAATGACATAGAGGTAGTTGCCAGACAAAGACCCGAGACCCGCAGAGTCAAGAACGACATTGCTGATAGATGTGCTGGACCAATCTGTTTCGGAGACAGGCAAAATCTCTGTGTGTGTGCACGCATCCCATGTCGAGGCGTTGCCAATCTCAACCCTGGCCTCAGTTGTTGCTACATAGGAGTCGGTGTAGTCCCTTATCGCTCCGTTGTAGTTTATGTCCATGTAGCCGAGTCGGTAATTTTTCCAGCCGGTACAGTTAACGTTCATGTTGCCTGGTTGCCACATGAAAGACTCGTCCTCTATCCCGACCGTTCTGTCCCGCCAAACCCTGCAAACCCCGTCCGAAACACCCGGAGTGTTAAGCACTACTAAGGTATCCCACCGCTGCCACTTGTCCTCGGTGTCACTGCCAAGAGACCATCCGGCGTTACTGAAAACATTGGAATCGGAGCCCGAAAGATTAGCTCCCATTGCGTAGGCAGATTGCCCGGCGGGCACATGCAAGATAGGTTGGGGAACTTCGGTCAAGCTAGCCCCCGATGTACCATTCCCGAACACATAGTAATCTTTCCAATTGACGTCGCTGATCGAGTAAGACCCAGATTTCGAATATCTCCAATAGCTAATAAAAAGCTTCTGATCCGATCTGCCACCCCCGTACCCGAAACCGCCGTTACGGTTGCTGCCGCCGTTGTTTGATCGACGGCGAAGGGACATTGACCTTCCTGGCCTCGTGTTAGCGTTCGAGAAAAGCAGATGCTCTCCAGAGGAGTCAGCGCCGAGACCTATTACAAACGTTCCTAGTGTGCCCTGGGCTCCTAATGTAGCGGCCTCCCCCTCAATTGGGTCGTTGTTTGCGCCTTCATCGCCGCGAGCGTACTGGACAACAACCCCGTCAAAGTCTCCGAAGTTACCGTCTGTCGGCGAGACTGAAACAGTAGACCCTTCAGAAATAGGCCCCGTTATGCTTAGGTTTCCAGAGCCCCCGCCGCCGCCATTATCCAGGTCAAGCAAAAGAGACCTAGACGCAGCAACAGACAGCGGTGAGTCGTTTGTGGCCATCACTTGGCTCCCATTAAGGTGCTCTGATCGTCCGAGTTGATTTCGCGAAAACGTCGGAATTATTTACAGTCGAACGGCCCAAAAGGTAATAGGCTCTTGATTTTAAATGCCTGGCACGGACTATGCTGTCATGGCGGTACAGCTAAAACAGGAGAAATTGCGTGAAATGGATTCTTTTAATAGTCTTTCTTGTGCCCTTCAATGTCTCCGCCACCGTGATCGATTACCGGTTCACTGGTGCCGCGCTTGATTTAATTGATCACAAGACCACTTATGATGTGCTTATTGATTTCTCGGTAGACACTGAAACAGCGCTTCTTACAAGCTTTGAAATGAACTTTCAGGGCGAATCATGGGCGCAGAACCCTGGATTTCCTGGCCAAGTTTCGGTTGTGTCAACAGTGCCAGATGTCCCTCGCGTTGAGGTTTTCTGGCTGAAATGGGACCCCCAGCCAACTAACGGGCAAGACACGTTGTTTTTTTATGGTTTCCCTGAATGGAAACTCTATCACTATGGCGAAGTCGCAAATCCACTATTGCACTTGGAAAAATCTTGGATAAGTGCGTCTGTTTTTGAAACAGGTGGTGGTGACTCATTTATCTTGGATGGACAGTTTGCAAAAGTCCCCGAACCGGCCTCCCTATCCCTACTTGCGCTCGGCCTGGCCGCTATCGGCATCAGGCGACGATTCCGCTGACCAGTTGCGCAGTTCGGTTTTGTCGGCCCGGCGCTCGGCGGCGTTTAACTCAGCCTGTAAGCGGTGCTCAAGCAACTGCTGTTCTCTCCGGTCACGCTTGCGCTGGAAGTACAGACTCGTGAAGTAGGTCAGCACGGCGAATACGGTGCCAATCAGCATCATGATCTGATTGAATGTCATAGCGCCCCAGGCGAAGACGAAGCCGTTTGTTGCGTATGAGATGCCTTGAGGGGCGGAATCTATTTTGATGTGGGCGTTGCTGGCTAGTTGTCCCGCGATGTCCTTTAAGCTCACCGTTATCCCTTATTGACGCTCTGGGTGAATTTTCCGGTGACAGCTTTGGCGATATCGCCCATATGGGGCGCCGCAAAGTAGAAGGCCAGAATGAGCATGACAGCCGGGTTCATATCCATGGCTGCACTCTTGGCGATACTGCCTACCGCGTTGACTTTTTCGGCGGTGACAGCGCCGCCATCGTTCACGAATACCGCTACCATTCCGCACAGAACGGACAGCAGGTACATGCCTAGCCATGTGCCAGTGATGGCAAGGGCTATCAGGCGGCGGGCAAGGTTCTGCCCTTGTGTCGAGGCCATCCACTGCACAACCATCTGACGGGCTTCTGACCGATCCTTGGCAGCGTCGCCGGCCTTTTCCTCGTCGGTGTACACCAAGGCATCGAGGCCGTTGGTAACGCCGTCCACGATCCCGCCCAGCGCCTTTTCGGTGCCAAACAGTTTTCCGAAAAAGCCGCCAATACCCATGGGAAACCCCCGTTAAATGCTGATTCGGTGGTGGAGCCAGCCAAACATAAAGGACTCGTTTCGCTCCCGGGCTTCCGCGATCTCAATGTATCGGGCACCCTGCAGGCAATTCAGAGCCTTGAGCATGACGAGTTCGCCATGATGCTGGCGACGATCCAGGTAATCCTTGAGGGCGCCAATCGTACTGTTCCCGATCAGGCCGTCTACGGTGAGGTCTGCGTAATGGCTGCCCTGCACGTTCAGTGCGTTGAGGGACTGCTGCAGCATCCTGCTGGCCACCGCGATACCCATATTGACGCCGGTATCCAACAGTTCCTCGGCAATCTTCATGCTAAGCATGGACACGCGGTCATAGTTCGGGGCGGACCAGTATTGATCCTTGTAGATTTGGACGGCCAAAGACTTCGGGAGGTGCTGCATAGGGCCGTCAAAGTTGTGCAGCCTGGCCACCTTCTCGGTGATGCCGTACATGGTGGGGCCGCCTTTGTCGTCTGCGTGATCGACAAACGCGCCTTCGCGGTCAATCAGTTCATCGATAATGCGACTGAGCCGGGACATGGCGACCTCCAGAAATAAAAAAGCCCGCAACGAGGCGGGCAATGGGTCATGCGTGGTTATGGCTATTGAGTCACAAAGAGGGCGCCAACCTCACCGAGCGGCTATGTGTATGCACCGGCCAGGCCGCACGTTGTATCTGGTTCGGGCACAAAAAAACCGCCAGCTCGGAGCGAGGGCGGTTTTTTGGGGGCAATTCGGTAATCTAGGGAAATTGTGCTATTAACCGCGCACGATGTCAACATGTTGTGTTTTCTGCCTATGAAGCCTTCCTGGCAATGCGCTCGAGCGACCGAATTTCAATGTCATCCAGGTAGCGCATGATGTCGGTGAACGGATCGTTCAGGCCGTATTTACGGTACGTGGTTTCGGGTATTCCGCTCATCCTTGCCCTGCTCGCCGCTGATTTATCGGCGTTGCCGGACCCACCACACCCTTTACAGTCCGCTATCTTCGAGTCGACTGTCTTGCTGCCCGTGCCCTTACAGGAACGGCACCTGGTTGCGCTCACGAATTCCTGAACCATGGCAAGACCGATCTTGTACCGAATGCCTGCATCGCAGTCAGCCCAGAACCGACTCTTATCGCACATCAGCTCCTGAATCTCATTCAGTGCAGCCAGGGCGCTGTGTATATCATCGCAATACTTGGCCATTATGAGGTGCATGTGCAGCGGCTCCAGGCCGGAGCATGCCGCCGCGATGTCAGTTCTGGTCAATTCCGGAATGCCGCCAAAGATCATCCCGGCCTGCAGCCCTTTCGTTGTCAGTCTAGCCATTAGATACGCCGCCTTGTTTGAGCTCACTTTTACCCCCGCAACACATTGAAGATTTCCCGAATCTCTTTCTCGTCATCTTGCTCTTTCAGCCAGGCCTCTAATTCCTCCCGGCTTATCTGTTTTTCCCGGTACTCGCCCCACTTGCTGCGGGCCTTGGTTTCGGTTGGTATCGGTGCGAACCCCTCAAACCTCGCACCGAAGCGATCTCTGCAACTTCTGGCCGCTTCTGCAATGCTCCCTTCGGTAAGCATCGTTGCCCGCTTGCCGTCTACGATGGCGGTCAGTTGGAGCATGGCTTGCTCTCGCTTGGTGGGTTACTGCCTGATCCTGGTAGCTGCTCCAGTAGCCTGATCACCTCGTTCGGGTCCATGGGCTTGCCATCTCTGTAGATGTCATAGCCACCAGGGTGATTCTTTACCGTGTAGGTCATCGCGTTATTCCCCATACCAAAACAGTCAACAGAGCGGCCGCCAGCCCAGCAGCACAACCAAAGGCCAGGGCCACTGCGTAATGGCTTAGCCGGCGCCTGGGTGGCACAAGCACGGCAATGAATACCGCCAGCATTGCGATCGCAGGCCAGGCCAGCCAGGTCATGCGGCCTTTTCCAGTAGTTCGTGACACAGCAACAGGATCTCTTCCTGCTTTCCGTATAGCTGCTCAAAACGACGCTTCCAGGGGTGCACAGCCACCAAACCCGGCATCCCGGTACCGTCCTGGTGGTGCCCTGCACACAGAGGCAGAACGTTCAGGTGAGCGCCTGGCTTAGTCCGGCCGTCTATGTGGTGAATGCTCACCTCTTCGGTGTAATGGCCGTCCAGGTAACAGGCGATGCATCCAAGGGCCGCCAGCTGGTCGTGAAACTGTTTCTCCGCCTTGTTCGGGGATCTACCTTTCATCACTCGCACCTTTGCGCAGCATTCCGGCGTCGTAGAGATCATTTATGGCATCGAACACACCGTGCTGACCCCTTTCAGGGCGCTGACTTCCTTTAAACTCAGAAGGGTCATATCCGCACCGAGCGAGCGCATTATCGATTGCTTGCTCCCTTTCACGCTTGGCGATGGGGTCTTTGAAATCAGCCGCTGACATCAGATACACCTCTGCCTGATCGGTGCCGTTCTCCTCACAGGCCGGCGCGTACACAACCGCTTCGCCTTTTCTGGTGGCCAGCACTTCCCATGATTTAACTTGCGGGGTAACGCAAGTTATTACGAGGCCTGAGTTTTCGCTGTTTGCCCCGACTCGAGGAAGCCCAGTGTTGATATAGGGCTTCGCTGTCTCAGCTTTCGGCATACCGGAAGGGCATTCGTTATAGTGGCCGCATGGCGACTCACCGCAGGTGCCGCAAGCAGTTGGTTTGGTAGGACGTACCGCTACGATTTCCACTTCATGTAACGAAAAAGTGTGCTCCAGGCCGAACTCAAGCTTTCTCTGGCTTTGTAAGAAGTATTGATAGAACTGAACGTTGTAGAAAGTGCGAGAACGAACCGAACCAACGATCCCGAAAGATGTGGCCCACTCCGGGGCATACTCACTCCACCAAGCCGGATCAGTCAGTTGCTGCTCTGTTGGTGCTTTCATAGGACTCTTCCCGGTAATCTGCTCAACAATCAAACGTGACTCGCCTTCTGAGAAGGATGCTTTGATCGACAAGGTTGCGAACGCTTGTGCAAATCTGCGACGACGGGCAGCCTCAGCGTCACTCATGCCGCCACCCCGCCATCAGGCCCCGGCGTAAACCCACCATCCACAAGCTCATACCGTCGACCGTCGCGGTGCTCCTTCACCTCGCCGTAGTGCATCAGGTCACTGACAGCCTGGCGCACGTTCTTCGGGTGGCGGTTCATCTCCAGGCACAAGTCGTAAATGCTGGCGGATCCTTTGGCCAAGTGAATCTTGATGCGCTCCATCAAAACTTCGTCAGGTACGTGATCAGACATGGGTCACCTCGGTTTCATGGATAGGTCTCATTACCCCTTCCAGCTTCATATCAATCCCCATGGTAGGTTTGACCCATAGGGCCATGGCCGCGGGGCCTTCCCTTCGTTCTGCTCAGATGGTCCCGTAGCTGGCGGTTTTCCTCGTTCTTCTCGTTCAGGCGGATCCGCAGCTGCAGCACCAGGTCCGCCAGCGGCAACCCTTCCCCTGTTTCCTTGTTAACGATCCCGGAGGCGTGGCAGCTGACACAGGGCATTTCATAGAACATCGGCTTTACCACCCCCCTACCCTTGCATTCGTCACACCGGGCCAGCGCTACCTTCTGCTGGCGGAACGCCGGTCCCGCTTTCTTCATGCAACCTTTTCCCCGTTCACAAACGCTTTAAGAGCTCCCAGCTTCTGAAGTGCCCGCTCGGGGCTCGTCTTGCGATGAGTGGTCCCCGATACGCCTTCGGGGCGATAGCAAGAGTGGTCGCAGTTCTTGCAGTTACACCCCTTCATGGGCTTAGTTTTCATGGGTCACCTCCGGTTTTTCCTCGAGGGAGCAGGCCGATCCCGCCAATACTGCCTTCGCTGTCTGAACCGCCAGCCTGCCCCGGGCCATGCGCCTTTGCTTTACCGACTCTGGTTCAGGAAGTCCTCTCGGCAGTACCTGGTGCGATGCGTGGCGGCAGTTTGTTCTCGCCAGCCTCAGAACCTTCGGGATGTCCGGCCAGGTATAGTCCGGGTTCCCGTCCGCCAGCTTCTGCCTGAGTCGATCGAAGATGATGTCCAGATCCTCAAAGCTGAACTTCCCGACCGTCTTGGCCCATTCCTTACGCATCACCTTCAGCTGGTCCTCTGAATCTCCCCACAGGGACTTAACCTTGCCCCGTCCGTAGATCGTCGTCAGACGACTGAAGAACACAGCAACTTTTTGCTTCTCGTCCTCAGTGAACGCACTCCTAATCCCAGTTGTCGATGGCGTAGCCGGGATCTGTGAGTTGTTTGTCGAGCTCGTGATTTGGGCGAGAACCCGATTGATGTTTTCCATGTCCAGCTACCTCGTCACGTTGGGCCTTGCGCTTCATTGCCAGCTTTGTCCAGTTGCGCCGTAGCGCGGCCGGGGATTCGATGTTGCCGCTCCAGAACGAATCTGCCATCGCGAATGCGAACAGAGCCTTGATCATCTCTGGCGTTCGCTTGTCCTGCTCCCGGATGATGCGGATATCGTTCGCCCAGGTGGTCATGTTTCGGTTTGGAGGTGCATCCCTGCCGAGCCGGTTATCGACAACCTGGGCGATGAGCTCAGCCAGCTCCACGTCGATCTCGTAACCGAACTTTGTTCCGGAGGGATTTTGGACGGCGGCGCCTTCCACGATTTTTGAGGAGGATTTTTTCTTACCGGAATTCTTCGAGGAATAATCCGTAGGATTATTACTTTGTCTTTTGTCTTTTAATTGATCGGAATTACTGTTCTCTAAAGGAACAGAATTACTGTTCACTGAACAGAAAGTTGAGTTTCTGTTCACTCGCAGGTTTTCACGGCCGTCGGTTGCCTTTTCCCGGAAGCTCCATTGCTCCGTTTTCGTATTGATTTTGAGCTCTCCCCGGCTGCCCCCCTGACGGATCAGAACACCAGCCTCGAGCAGTTCAGCAACCACCGTCGAACACCGCTGGCGGCTCATTCCGGTAATCTTCGCCAGCAGCCCGCCAGGCACCTTCCCTTTCGCTTTCTGCCAGCCGTAGGTGGCACGGATCACGCCCCATACAACACGCTGCTGGGTGGCTGTCAGCGGGTGTGACGCAAGGCCCTCGGCCAGGGCATTCACCACACGGCAGTAGCCGTCACCAAGCGTCGGCTCGTCATCCATCTGCTGCTCCGGATTTAACTGTATGACCTTGCCCATCACGCCACCTTGTCCATTGCCTTATCGTGAGTGAGCTGGCCGTCCCAAGATTGCTTCATGGGCAGCAGGCCGGCGAGATAGTACTTGTGGATCTGGCTGGCGCCCTTGTGGAGGAGGACTGGTGTAGATCGCAGCATCACCTGGCCACTACTGCGAGGGATATTGCTCTGGCGCTCAGTCAGGTAGTTATCCCGGGCGTAGGACGTTGCTCGCCAGTTGCCGACTGCATCCTTGTAGAGCCACTTGCGCCGCTCCAGCTCCTGGCAGATCCGCTGGCAGTTGACGCCATTCAGGCGCTTGGCGAATTCCGCCGGCGTCATCCCGTCCGCGAAAAGGTTCTCCAGGTGCTCGACACGGTGCGTCAGCTGCTCCACCTGGCCGTTAAGGTCCTCGATGGCCACACGGGCCTGGGGGCTCAGGTTCTGCAGCCAGGCCGGCTGTACGGCCCGCGCTTCAAGGTCCTGCCAGCGATCCACCAGCCGGGCCGTGAACTCCGGTGACAGCTGGGCCACGATCACGTAGCTGTCCCGCTTGCCGATCCGGTATTCGCTGACCGGTTTCGTGGCCGTGGAGATTTCCACCGTTGGTGGCAATTCAATAACGCCGCGCTCGGCAAGTCTCTCTATCGCTCGCTTCACGCTGTCATGGCGAGACTCCACCAGGTTGGCAATATCCCTGCTCCCCATGGTGAGCTCGCCTGAATTGATGCTTTCGACGATTTGATTCATAATTACCTCTCTTGCTTTGTTCCCGCCGAGGTGTTGTCGCACCGTTTGAGGCGGGTTTTCTCGTTTAGGCCTCTGGCCCTTCTTCCCGAATCGTTACCATGACCATTCCTCCTGGATAGATCTGGCCACTCATCAGCCTCGGGTGGATCCGGAAATGCCGATCGTCAATCTTCAGCGCATCCGCCAGCCCATCCCTGCCACTCTTGAAACTGGCCACCAGGTTGTCGTCATCCCGCCGGCGGGCATCTGGCGGGTAGAACTCGATAAACACATGGAGGCATCCGCCAGCTGCAACCACTTCACGGAGCCGCTTCAGGTCCCATTTGTACAGCTGGATTGCGCTGCGCGTCCGGACCTTGGCCGCCCAACGGTATGCACGGACTACCTCGGAGCGCTTGCGCCAGTGAGTGCGTGAATTCGGGCTCAGTATTTTGTCCGGCCACTTCAGAGAGACCCGCATGTCAGCCATGTTTTCTCCACCTTGCCTGGTTCCGTAATTCGAAAACTGATTTAACGTGACATGTCACGCTTTCCCGGTAGCGTCCCGGGCACTCCGCCAGCCTGGCGTTCCGCTCTTCCCGGTCAGCCCCGGGGCATTCTCTTTTAGGCGGTTGCCACGGACGGAGGTTGCTCGATATAAACCTCTCGGACCCCTTCGCCGTTCGGCCTGCTGATCAAACCGTGGTCTTCCATTTCCTCAATCATGTTCGCCGCTCGGTTGAACCCGATCCTGAAATGCCGCTGGATGCTGGGGATGGTCGCCTTTTGAGTCGCTGCCACCAGGCTTACTGCCTGTGGGTACAGCGCATCATCATCGCCCTGCCTACTCGGCGGTGGCGCCTCTGAAACTGCCTCCTCGGTGATAGCCGACCGATCCTCCCCGCCCAGCACATCAAGCAGCGCCGGAATCATCCGGGAGAGCTCCATGGTCATCAGGCTGAACGCGGCGTCGAATCGGGCTGCGGCATCGTCCGCATCGATGTCGTCCAGCTTTTCGTGAAAGGTGTCACCGAACCGCAGGCGGGTGATGCCGAATTCCTCATCCAGGCAGAACGACACGTTGTCGTCCCAGGTCATGGTGAGCTTGGTGGCCTGCATGCCGGCATCCAGATGCCCGCGTACTTCGTCACTGTTCAGGTCGAGTCCGCGGGCAATGACTTTTCCGCCATCTTGCGACGGATCCGCCATCCAGGCGTCAGCACCCAGCGTGATCTGATCCGGTAACTCGATGGATTCGCTCAGCCAGCCGGTGAAGGTGAAGGCTGGGGCCTGTTCCACGACAGGCGGGCGTACAGGGAGTGAGCCAAGGGATTTACGCAGGGTGCTGGCGAAGTCTTCGGCGATCTTTGCGTTGCTCGCATCGACCACCAGCAGGCCGTCGTTCAGGGCCAGGTAGCCATAGACTCGCTTGTTGCGCGGGAAGGCATGAGGAAGCATCTCCTGAATGACGTCCTCCTTGATCTCATCTTTCTCTTTACGGCGCACCCTGCGCATTTGCTCGGCCTCGATGGCTTCGCAGCGTTCCTCGACGAACTCCTTGACCACCGGGGCCGGCAGAATCTTTTCCTGCTTCTGCAGACAGATCAGCATGTAACCGCCAGCCGCGTGAACCAGGGTTTCGCCGTGCTTGCCGAGTGGTGATACCCAACCCTGCCGGGACACCTCCTGTGGGCCGCACGGCTTAAATGAATCATCGGCCAACTTAGCTTCTAGCTGCTCGGGATCCATCTGGACCGGGCGCGTGAATCTGAATATTCGGGCATTTTTGAAGAGCATTTGTTAAACTCCGATCTGTGTTATGTGAAGCCCGGTATTTGGTTAGTAGCCTGCCGGGCTTTTTTGTGCCTGTTTGGTTCTCGTTGAACCCGAGAAAGGGGCCTCAATGCGAAGCCCCTTCCGGCTTCAAGCTCTTTCGAGCGATCTATTTAGGCTGGAGTAGCTCCGCGTATACCGAAGGCGGCCAGGCCGGCAGTACCCCCGAACTGCACTGCTTTTGCGTTGTCGGTGACTTTGGTTTCGCTGGTTACCTTCGCGATCACCCCGCCGGGTGACTCTGGCAATCGCTGGAAACCTTTGATTTCCGAATGCACGGCGCCGGTATCGGTTGCGGTATCCGCAATTAGTTCGGTGGAATCATCCACAGTGGTGAAGGCCGGAACTTCTGAGCCTTCAGCCGCTGGCACGCTGGCCAGCAAGAACAGCGCGACTGCCACAAAGACGATTGCCAGAAAATTTTTCAGGCTCAGCCCCATCATGTGCGTTCCTCGCGTTCAGTTGCCGGGCTTTAAGGCGGGCCCGGAGTCGCCTTTCGAAAATTCAGTGTGCGTTCACTTGTCGTTCATGGCTGCTCTCCCCTATCCGGTTGGAATCAGACTCATGTCAAATCGGCTATGCCGTCACCGCCTTAAGCCCTCGCGGGGCGATGCCCCCAGGGCTCTGAATGCTCAAGGTAGAGGCGGCCTGAACACTCAGCGACTACCGGACGCCTCTCGGCGTTCTACAAGCTCGCAACCATCGTTGCTTGATGCGGGCCGGGCGCTGACCGGCATTGCCGCGGGCAATGTGCAGCCTTGTGAGTGAGGCAATCCCCTGCACTGGGTCGCTTGATTCCGCATCCGTGGAGGGCTCTACCTGACGCGACAGATTGGGGACCTGCCAGGTCATCCTTGGTTGTGGGAGTAGAGCCCTCCCGGATGCGCCCTGCTTCCAGGGCAAATGCTAATGCTTTAAATTCCCCTTTTTTAGTGATCTAAAATCACGAGAATTGAACTAATCTGATATCAATGCTTACGCCGCGCTCTGATGGCTACGCTTGGAAGCTTTAAGGGCGCCGTCTGTCATAAGTTGGATCTGCCACTGACGGCCCTCTGGGATGCCGTCTTTCCACTGGCTGATCGCGCCAGGCGTTACACCCAACTTCTCAGCCAACTCGGAGGGCTTTACTTTGAAATGTTCAAGTACGTCAGTCAGTGTCACGGTCTGTCCTCCAGATTACTGAGGACAGTTTAGTATGCTAAATCATATGGCGCAAGAGGGGCACTGCATACTTAACTCGTTCCTGTGTAACTTCGCTGCCATGGAATTGAACGAGCGTATACACAGAGCGATCACCGCATCCAGGCTCCCGCAAAAAGAGATTGCCTCTTATTGTGGAGTGTCTCCCGGCGCCGTTTCTCAGTGGAAGAAAGGCGACGTAAAGAACCTGAAGTTTGAAAACCTTTACCGCCTTGCAGATATAACCGGGTTCTCCGCCCGCTGGCTCGCCATAGGTGAGGGCCCAGAAAGGAGCGCAGAGCTGCCGGGGGTGCAGCTCACGTCGCACGAAGCCGCCCTGCTCTCCATCTACCGCGACTTATCTCAGGATCAGCAAGAAATGCTATTTGGGATTATCCGGGGAATGAAGAGCGTAGAGCCCGCCTCAAGCCGCCCAAAGAGCAAGGACAGGAAGGATACGAGGCAAGCCGGATAGCAAGTATTTGCGACTCTAGGCCCTGCCTGTCCTGCTTTATCACAGATTGCCCATCTCGAAGTTACCAGCACGACCGCACTTATTAAGCATATAGTTTAGTATGCTTAATTTTTTCTTGACCTGTTGAGTTTAGTTTACTAAAGTTGGTTCATCGGTAAGCTAAACAGCAAAGGGCAGAATAATGATTACCACACAGGTCCACGGCAGGCAGTACGTAATCGACGGCAAGGGTGAGTTTTCCCCTGCCGAAGAGCAGACCCTTGAAGATTGGCTTCACGCCATGAAGGCTCAGGACGCTGCACAGAAGCGCTCCCGCAGCCCTGAAACTGTGAACACCCACCGAAAGAACATCCGCGAGAAGACCGACCAGCACAACGGTGAGGGCGTTCTCGTGTACTGCTTCAGCAAAGACTACATCCGGGCGCTGATGCTGGCGTTGAGTATTTCCGGCTCTGGCGAACTGCTGAGAAGCAAGCCGGCTTCAAACCTTCAGAGCAAGCAGGTCGCTGTTCGCTTCCAGATTGGCCGAAAAGAGATTCCTGGGGTGCTGGCGTGAACTCTCTCGACTACCAATTCCACCGTGCCCAGGCACGGAAAAAGAGTAATCCCCTGCTGGCGTTGACGACGCTGTTTAAGGGCTGGTCTCCACAGTCAGCCCTTCTTTTTTACGCCGGCGATGAGATGCGGCCTTGAGTCGCGACTGACCTCGAAAAGGTTCGTCATTACCAGACACCACAAGGAGAACAAGTATGGCAACGCTCACGATAGAACTTCCGGAGAAGACGACACAGGGCCAGATGATGCAGGCACTGGATTGCCTTGGGTGCGAACTTCGGCTGGCCCGGGACGGGCGTAACTACATGGCGGTCCCGCGGGTGCGATCAGTCCGATTGGATCGCACGACCCTGCAGAGCCAGGCCGATATCTTCCGGAAGCAATACAACAAGACCTACAGCGGCGGGTACGTGCTCTTTTGGAAGGGCAAGCCTGTGGCTTGGAAACAGGAACTGGATCATCCCATCGGCTGGGAGCCTGGCTGTATCGCTCTGGACCAGTATGGGAAGCAGTGGGTCTCAGCTGGCGGTAATGGCTATGAAGGCTCCATGCGCTGGGAAGCCGTCGAGGCGCAACCCTCAAATGTAACCCGCATGCCGCCGCGAATCCGTGAGGTCCGCCAGCCGGGCCCGGGCGTGGCGTAACCACAAGGAGCAGGTAATGGCACTCATCTTAACGCGCCGGCCCGGAGAGACGATCGTCGTGAAAACGCCGAGCGGTGAAATCGTGGAGTTCACGGTGGTCGGCACTAGCGGCCCGCAGGTTCGCCTGGCTATCGATGCACCAAAGCACACGAGCATAGACAGGCGGGAGATCTACGAGCGCAAACAACGGGAGAAGGCCCATGTCTGACCCTGTCGTGGTTCAGAAGTATTCCGCCGAACTGCACCAGGTTCTCAAGGATCTGACCGGCTTGGCAAAGCTGGCCAGCGCCCCGCTGAACACCTATCAGGCTGCGGTGCGGAATTCGGACGAGCTCCTGAAGCAGATAGAGCGCGAGTCTACGGAGCGAAAGCTCCTCGAGCAAATTGAAAGCGAATCCACGGAGGACCGTTCCCATGAAAAACAGACTGGCTGATCTAAATGACCATCTGTTCGCTCAGCTTGAACGCCTGGGCGATGAAAGCCTTAAGGGTGAAGCTCTTCAGGAAGAGATCGACCGGAGCAAAGCCGTGACCGGAGTCAGCAAGGAGGTGGTTTCCAACGCCAGACTTGTTCTGGATGCGGACAAGCACAAGCGTGAATACGGGCTAAAAGACGGCCCGAAGCTTCTGGAGTGAGTCATGGTTACCTGGACCGCACAAAAGGATGACTGGCTGCGATCGCTTTATCCGGACACACCAAACCGGACCATCGCGAAGATGCTTTGCTGCAGCTATCTGGCTGTGAAGAACCGGGCCACGACTCTCGGGCTGAAAAAGGATCCCGGTTACATGGCCAGTAAGCCTGGCTGTTTCAGACCTGGACAAACCAGCTGGAACAAGGGGCTGAGCTATCAACCCGGTGGCCGGATCGCTGAGAACCAGTTCAAGCCTGGGCACAAACCCCAGACTTGGGTGCCGGTGGGCACTAAGGCGGTCGACAAAGATGGCTACCTAAAGCTCAAGGTCAGTGACGATCGGACAGTGCCGAGCCGGTACAACTGGAAATTTGTCCACGTCATGAAGTGGGAGGAGTACCACGGCCAGCCGGTGCCGCCGAAGCATGTCGTTCGCCTTAAGGATGGCAATAAGCGGAACTTTGCCCGGGAGAACCTAGCGCTGGTGAGCATGGCTGAGAACGCGATTCTGAATAAGTTCTTTGCCATGAAGAATCCGCCGGAGGGTGGCTTCGACGTCCTTCTGAATCTGGCCAGGATCAAGCTAGCCACCACCAAACGCAAACGGGAGATAGCGTGATGACCGGCTTTACCCCCCACCAAATCAAGGTGTTGCAGCATATGCGTGACACCGGGCAGTGCATCAACGTGGACGCCGTCGGCAAAGCTTTCATGGTCGACGGCACGCAAGTGAACCAGCTGACACTCCGGGCCCTGGTAAAGAAACAGGCGCTGATCCCATGCGGGAAGGATCTGTTCGGGCAAGGGGTGACGGCATACAGGATTTCAGTGGAGGCGATCGCGGCATGAACGGAATAGACGCGAGAACAGTTATCAGCCTTTCCGATAAGCGGAATCAGGCAGAAGCCGACAAACAGCAAGCGCTACTGGAGCTGGCCGAGATGAAACATGAGCTGACGATGCTACGGCACATGAAGCGGGAGATCCTGGTCTGCCTTCTGGATCGCCGGCTGCCAATGAGTAAACGGCCTGGCGCATCCGCCAGCTGCCAACACACGATCGGCCGTATAGCGAGGATTGTTCGGAATGCTCACCCAGGGAAATAAGCCGAGCTACGAGCTCAACGCGGAGGCCGTTATCGAAATGGTCCAGCAGAACGGTCTGGCCTACATCCATGGCAGCGGGTGCGCGATTTTGAAGGATGGCACCTGGCTCCAGCCTGAGCAGTGGGCTCTGTGGCTGGCGCACCTGGAAGAACAGGAGAAGGAAGCATGCTGACTGACGAACAGAAGAAACGGGCCGTTGCCGTTATCGGCACATCCGCCAGCGACTGCGAGATCTCCATGGTTCTGCAGGCTGGCCACAACCCATTGCGCACCCTGGACGAGGTTGCCGGGGCGCTCCACTACATGAACACACACGGCATCGAGAGAATCAGCCACCGAAAGGCTCTGATGAAGGCCGGCCGGAAGGCACTGAATGTCTTGGGGGAACTGTGATGCACCAGGCAGACCTCTACGGACTCTCGGAAAATCACCCGTTACGGACAGATCCAGCTCGGCCATGGCCATACAAGGTTCTGGTCGGGTACCGGGCACCTGGTAACAGGAAGATCCTCGCCACCCGCTCTATTTACGTTCGGTCCTCGGGTGAAGACAAGGCGCGAATGGTGGCCCTGCAAGAGGCTCGGAAAATGATGCCAATGGTTCTCGATGGCCAGAGACTCAAATGCTCCCGGATCGTCAGCAGTCGCCCTCTGGACAAGCAAGACGCGATAAATCTCGGAGGTAAGTAGATGGCCATGACAGCAAAGGAGCGCAAACGGCAGCAGCGCGAACGGGAAAGGGAAAGGGAAAAGGCCCTGGACATCAAGCCCTACACCATGGAACTCGCCGCCACTGAGCGGGCCGCGATCGCAGAGGCTGCAAAGCTCCGGGGATTCGAGGACCAGACCGAATACGTTATGGCGCTGGTTTACAAAGATCGTGACATGTCACGAAAAGAAAACGTGTGCACCTATCCCGACTGCCGATGCCCTTTCGATATGGGGCCAGATGGTAAATGCGTAGCGGGAAAGCCGAGTAAAAGTGAGGTGGAAAATGGCACCAATTAACAGCCAGGGAAAAGAAGGCCGCAGGAAACCGTTCACCTTCACCCACGAAACACTCGCCTTCTTTGCGAATTGCAAAGGCAAGGGGATGACCAAGCGGGAGGCGTGCACCGAACTGGGAGCGCCGAACAGTACGGTCAACCGCCGAGCGAAAAAAGTAGGGCTCTACGAAGAGCTTCAGAAAATCTATCCGCCCAGCTTCTCGCTGCCGTTCCCGGACAAGAGTACCTGGAAGCCGAAGAAGAACATTCTTCATTTCAGGGCAGCCACCATGCAATGGAGGAAAGCTTCATGAATCAGGCCGAGCTTTTCCTGGAGGATCCGCCAGCCCCAGATATTGAACACGGCGGTTACCTTCCGCCAGCAGTTCAGATTTACCGAGGCCATGAACTCCCAACTACTTACATGGTTCTGCACGGCATGAGGAAGTGGAGGGTGCCCACTCTATTCTGGCTCATGGATCTGATCATCGAGGCGCTGGAGGCCGGTCCTGTCCATTGGCACAACCTGTGCCGGTCCTTCAATGTCCCGGTCGACACAGACACTCTCTCAAGACATCTCACCCTAATGGAGACCAAAGGACTCATACACGCGGAGCCGGTTTATTACGGCAGTTCCTCGCCGCACCTGGGAAATTATCAGGGCTTCCAGCATCGCTATTCACTACCTGGAAAAAGGTAAGGACGGAATCATGAGCAAGGAAAAACCAATCCTGTTTAAGGATGAAATGGTTCGCGCCATCTTGTCGGGACAAAAAACCCAGACTCGGCGAACCATCGACTGGAAGCGCCTGCATAAACAGGCAGGCCTGTCCTTTCCAACCAAATGTCGCCTGGCATGGTTTAAGGCTATGAAGGCTTGGGGATTGGACGCTGGCGATGATGTTATTCGCGAGGTGACATGCCCATACGGAGAGGTCGGGGATCGGCTGTGGGTGCGGGAAACTTGGCGCCAGTTTGCCGCAGGCGACGAATGCGGGTGCAGCGAGGCTCCTTGCGGCTGCCCTGATAGCGGGACAGTACTGTTTCGGGCCGATGGTGATGACAGTGAATCCCGGTGGCGCCCTTCCATCCACATGCCCCGCTGGGCCAGCCGGATCACGCTGGAGATCACCGATGTTCGAGTGGAGCGGTTGCAGGATATTAGCGAGGACGATGCCAGAGCTGAGGGTGTCCAGCCGTTTCGGGGCGGTTACTGGCGCAATTACCAACCGGGCTGGACCCAGCACACTCTTGCCGCCAAAGGTTCGTTCCTTTCTCTATGGAATTCCATCAATGGCCCGGATTCATGGGACGCCAACCCATTCGTTTGGGTAATCGAATTCAAGCAGGTGACAGCATGAGCGAGCGCGACGAAATCATTGCAGAAATGCGGGAATACTTTGAGCAGCGGGCCGATGCGGAATATTTGCCGGGTAGTCCAGATGGCAGTCCGAACGAAGAAATGACGATGCTGTGGAAGTTGGATCGGTTGCAAGCAGCCCGCGAGCAGGAGGGCGGGGAGGCTGTGGTTGTAAAGGACGCCTATGACGGTGCGCGTGAAGACTTGCAGATATGGAAAAAGCGAGCACTGGAATCAGAGAAGTTGCTTCAGGAAGAAATCGAATCCAATGCTCGTCTTGTGGAAGTCTGCAACGATCTTACGGGACCGACTCACATGGGCGAGCCTGTACTTCCGCCAAGGCAGGGAGCGCAAGAAGCGAAACCCATCGCCTACACGAATGGTTCACAGCTATTTTACCTCTGGGACGAAGAGGGCGAAGGAAAGATGTTTGCAGAGCGGGAGGGTGACTACGATATAGCTCTCTACACCCACCCGCCCCGGTCTCAGGGAGTGCCGGATGAATGGCTTGAAATGCTGGCCCGGAGGGCTGAAGACTCCGACATAACATACGAAGCGACTTATGATCCCGGTTACGACAAACCAATACATCACGGCTGTGATATTGAGGAGCGGGTAGCTGATTGGATACGCGCACAGAAGGGCGCCACACCCCAGCCAGAGGGTGGCACCACGCAGATCGAATACGCAAAGCTCGCAGAATGGCGAGATGCCCTTGGCCGATTATTCAATGACTACGGCGACTGCTCCGGCAGGCACCATGTGGACGGATTCTCGTTGTGGAATGAAATACAAAACCAGCTAGTAGAGGCAGGCAAGAACGAATGGCACGACGGTGTGTTGCCGGGTGATTATGAATCCAGAACGCCCGCCTCCCAGCAAGGGAGTGTGCCGGAGGGGCAGATTGTGGACTGTCCATATGCCTGCGGGTGGAAGAATCTACAGTCGATAATTACTAAAAACGCCGCCTACTTTGCGCGTGAAACGATTGATGATGACTTCCCTGAAGAGATCAGGCAAAGCGGCATAGCGTCAGGCCAGTATGCGTTGGAACTGTGCAGGTTCGCTAGACGCCTCTCCGCCCCCGCCGCGCCCCAGGCTGACGAGTGGGTTAAGTGTGCGGATCGGTTGCCGACTGTACAAGACACAGATGAAGGTGGCCGCGTCTGGATTTGCTCGCCTATCGAAGCGGTATGGCTTTGCAGCTTTGTAGAAGCGCGGACACATGGAGCGGGATGGCACTGGAAACCCACCGGCCTAACCCGCCCGCAGCCGCCTGAACAGGGGGATGGTGTATGACTGATTTTACAAAGCTGCCTCGAAATATCGCCGATTGCATGAAGCGGGCAGGCACCCCGCTGTCAGACGATCAGCTAATGCTGCTGGTCGGATACTTGGCGCCAGTTCAGCAGGAACTGCAGCAAGCCGAGGCGCGGTGTGCGGAGCTGGAATCTGAAAACGAATCCCTTTGGGAAACGTTCGTTAAGGTTTCGGACTATCTAGGCGTCGACAACGAAGCGGCTCGCAAGATTCCCGGAAAGCCTTCGCAGGTATTTATCAGCGCCATTATTCGAAAGCAGGCAGAGGCGGTTGAGCAGGCAGCTCTGTGCTTTGGTGGTAGAGACTTTGCAGATGTACGCCTTGGCCTTTCCGAGCAGGCCCAACAATTACGACAGCAAGCCGACGAACTGGAGAAAGGGGGCGAAGGGTGCCAATAAAGACAAACAAGCTTCCCCCTCTAGAATGGCTCCGGGAACACTTTGAGTACGACGCCAAGACGGGGAAGCTCACATGGAAGAAGCCTCAGTTTCGAAGTAAGGCAAAGGTGGGCGCCGAAGTTGGCGTCACCAGGGTTACCCAGTGGGGCAAGAGGTACCGGTGCTTTTTTATTCGAGGAAAGATCTACCAGGTGCATCGGGTTATTTGGAAGATGCAGCGTCACGAGATACCAGATGGTTATGAGATAGATCACATTGACGGCAACAGCCTCAACAATCGAATTGATAACTTAAGGTGCGTTACTAGTTCGGAAAACCGCAAGAACAGGAGAATGGCAAGAAACAATACCACTGGAATAGTTGGTGTTCGCCAGTTGAGGTACGGGAATAAGTGGGGCGCCCACATAAAGGTTGAGGGCAAATATATCCACCTCGGCACATTTGACACCAAAGAATCTGCTGCGAGAGCCAGAAAAGAGGCGGAGCGTGCGCACGGATTCCATGAAAATCACGGCAAAGAGGTGGCGGCATGAGTCAGCACATACCGCGCGGCTCCATGTGCGCAGCCTGCAAACACCGAAACGGCCCATGCAGTCACCTGCCGTTCAGCACTATGCCGGTGTGTGAGCGGTTGCCGGATGGGACGAAGGTGGTTATTTGCAGTCGGTTCGAAAGGAGGAAGGCATGATCGATTCAGTGTTGAAACCGAAGACTCCCAACAACAGCCTTTGGATCACCCAGGAGGTGAAACAGTTTTCAGAGTATTCAGCCGTTGGCTATTACCACCCTCGGCTGAAAATCTTTGTAATCAGCGCTGTCGAAGTAGCGGAAAAGGAAATAGGGCCAGAGTTTCACATATCCATCAGCAAGTCGGTCGGAAACCGCCCGCGTCGCTGCTCTATGGCTGAAGCTGAAATGGTGCTCAAGCAATTTGGTGCTGAAGGTGCCAAGGAGGACAACCACAGCAGTCTGATTCGCAGTTTCTGGATGCCGATCAACGAATCCCTGGTTGGCATCGAATGCGACTGCAAAGACGATGAGGCAGTTATTCGGGAGGGCGATTTCGAGTGGCGGCCACTGACGCAGGCGAATGCGGACAGGGCGAAACACCTCCAGGAAGGTGACTTATGAAATACCGCCCAAGCAACGGCACCGAAGGCGGGATCTTTGAGTCTCGCTGGTGCCACAACTGCGCACACGATAATTACGACATCGAGGCCGGGACCGGTGAAAACTGCGACATTCTCATGCGGGTCATGTTGCACGGCGTCGATGATCCCGAGTATCCGGAGGAATGGCAGGAAGAACCTGGCGAAGCGCCGAAGTGCACAGCCTTCCTAAGCCGGGACGATGGGCCGGTTAAGCCGAGGTGCCCGAATACGATTGATCTGTTTGAGGATGGGAGCGGGACGGTATGAGTGCAAAAATAAGCGAATGCGGGCAATACAGATACCTGCTAACTCGCCCGCCGGAATCAATGCTGGCAGAGCGCGGCACAGCTCTGTTCATTATGTTGAACCCTTCCACGGCAGATGCAGAGATCGACGATCAGACGATATGTAAGTGCCGAGCATTTGCCCGCAACTGGGGGTGCAGCGGATTGACGGTTGCAAACCTATACGCATTCAGGGCGACTAACCCAAATAGGCTATGGGAACAAGATGACCCGGTAGGGCCAGATAACGACGATCAACTTCGCGCACTGGCCCTGGAATATGGAGAGGCAGTCTGTGCGTGGGGAAACAACGCAAAACCTGAACGAGTCGCAGAGGTCGTGAAGATATTTCGGGAAGCTGGCGCAAAGTTGTGGTGCCTTGGAAAGACCAAGCTAGGAGCTCCGCGCCACCCGCTTTACATAAAATCTGATCAGCCTTTGGTTGAGTTCGTGGAGGGCAAGACGGCATGAGTAAAATAGCACTGAGCGAGTGGAAGAAAGAGAACTACCCAGGCAAGCGCCCCACCCTGCGCACCGTGCAGAACTGGGCAAATGATGGGTTGATTCCGGGCGCCATCAAAGTCGGTGGGCTATGGTTTGTTGATCAGGACATCGAGAAGCAGGCCAACGGCAACAATAGGGTCGCAAGGATACTGGCAGCGTAATGGCACCACGAAAACGACTTCGACGAAATGCAGACCTGCCCGACAACCTTTATCCGAACAAGGTTGGTGGTGTGATCTATTACCGGTACAAACGGCCCGACACCGGCACCTTTCACAGCTTGGGCACCGTGAAGGGCCAGGCTATTGCCGATGCCCGCCAGCTGAACGCCGTACTCACGAAACAGGCGGATCGCGTTGGTGAAGTGCTGGGAACTGCCGAACAGACGATGAGCCACCTGATCGGCCGGTACCGGAAGGAATATCTGCCGGAACAGAAGTTGGCGGACAGCACTTTGCAGAATACCGGGTATCGGCTGGACCGGTTCAGCGAGGATCTGGGCGACTCCTTGGTCGAAAGTTTCGATGTGAAAACCGTGGCCGAATACCTGGATGAGAACTTTGTCCGGGACAGCTACATCAAGCACCGAAACCAGATGGTCGAGCTATTCCGGTTTGCGCAGATGAAAGGCCTCTACCCGTCCGATCTGGATAACCCGGCTGCCGTGACCTATCCGAAGTCGAACTATGAGAAGCAGCGGCAGCGGATGACCCTGGATCAGTTCAAGGCCATCCATGCCCTTGCCCCGGAATGGCTCAAGATCGCCATGGAGCTTTGCCTGGTGACCCTTCAGGGGCGCGCCGAGGTAATCCGGATGCAGTTTTCCGACTATGATGACGACGCCAAGGCAATCGACGTGGTTCGCCAGAAGGTGAAGAAGCACGAGCACGCCTTCCTGCGCATCGAGAGCCCGCACCTTGCGGCCATCGTGTCGCGGGCCAGGCGGTCAGGTATTGCCAGCCCCTACATCGTGCATCGTGCGCCAGAGCGGAAGAACAAGGCGAAGGACCGCAGCCACTGGAGCCAGCTGACAGCCAACCACTTCACCGAACAGTTCCGCAAGTACCGGGACGAAACCGGTCTGTTTGACGATATGCCCCGGGTGAGCCGCCCAACGTTTCATGAGATCCGGTCCCTGGGATCATGGCTCTACAAAAAGCAGGGCTTCGACAATGAGAGCTATGTTCAGCCGTTGATGGCACACGCCAGCGAGCAGATGACGGAGCATTATCAGAAGGGTCACGAACAGGAATGGGTGCACGTTCGCGCGGACCTGGACATCAGCCAGGTGCTACCGAAGTGACTGGATTTATACAGTATCTATTTCGTTGATTTCGTAGGGTTCGCTATGTTCGTTATATTCGTGGGGCGTTTAATGGTTTTTGTTATTTGTTACAGATACTTGCGGCCATTCCGTCGCTGCCTTGACATGGCAGAGGTCGGCAGTTCAAATCTGCCTGGTCCTACCATTCCTGCTTAACGATCCGTTTCTTGCAGTTCCCTTCTCTATACCGTCTTTCTTTCCCGATACTGTTTCAAAGCTCTTCCAATAAGATTCCTACTACCACTCCCGTTTCATCACGACAACTGAGACGCAGCGATTCCTGCCTAACCTGATATGCCTGTAAAAATCGGGACATAAACCACCAGAAGCAACACTGCGATTAAGCCAAGCAGGTAGGGAATGATAGCGCGGGTGATGCGCTCGAGCGGCAAACCGGTGACAGAGGACGCCACATATAGGTTGATTGCGACTGGAGGCGTAATCATACCAATGGCCAGTCCCACCACAATTATGAGACCGAAGTGGATTGGGTCGATTCCTAGCTGGATGACCAACGGCAACAGAACCGGGGTCAAGATTATCAGGGCACTCGCTGTTTCGATGAACACTCCCGTTATCAGGATAATACCGACGACGAGTAGCATAATGATGTAAGGGTTAGTGGACAGTGACAGGACCGATTCAGCAATCGCGCCGGGTACCTGCCAACTTGATAGTGTCCAGCTCAGAACGGCCGATGTGGCAATGACGAACATGATAACGGCGGTTGTAATCGCAGAGCGGATCAATATCCGATAGATATCCGGAAGCTTGAGGTCGCGATAGATAAACAATGAAACTAACAGTGCGTAATTGACCGCCACTACTGCCGCTTCGCTGGGTGTAAAGATGCCAGAGAATATTCCACCCAGAATAATGACGGGTGTCATCAACCCCCAGCTTGCGCTCTTGAGCGTGCCCCAAATAGTAGCGATGGATAATGCTGTCCCACGCGGATAATTCCGACGGTAACCCTGGGTAATGGCAATAGCGATGAGCCCCAAACCCATGATAAGGCCGGGAATAAAACCATTTAAAAACAGCTTGGAAACCGATTGCTGAGCAATGACAGCATAGATAATCATCGGCACTGATGGCGGGATCACCACACCAATAGTGCCGCTGGCAGCAATCAAACTGGCTGCCGCCGCCGGGTCATACCCTTTTTTACGAAGCTCCGGCACCAGGCTGGAGCCAACAGCTGCCGTTGTGGCTGCCCCTGAGCCGGATATAGCCGCAAAGAACATGCCTGCCAGTACGGCTACGATAGAAAGCCCACCTTTCAGAAACCCAAACAGCGAGTCCGCAAAACTGACCAGCTTCTCACTGACCTTGCCTTGGGCCATGAGGTCGCCGGCCAGTATGAACATAGGTACCGCAACCAGGGCGAAGGAGTTAATCCCCTGAAACATCTGCTGGGTAACCACCATCAGTGGCACACCCTGAAAAAATAGCGCTGCCATCGTACTGGCACCGATTGACACGGCAATAGGTACGCCAATGAGCATGAACAGAAAAAAAAGTAGGAACAGCAGACCAGTCACAGTGGCGGGTCACTTATATCAGAAGCAGTCTCGGCGGCGTCAGGTCCTTCGGACACCAGTTCAACCAGATCAACAAATGCATACCAACTCATCAGCGCTCCACAGACCGGGATAATCGCGTAAACGTAGGTCATTGACCAGCCAAGAGAGGCCGAGGTCTGGAAGCTTTGCATCTGCATATAGCGATAGCCAACAAGCACTAACGCAATCATGAATCCCAAAACAATGGCCACAGCCAGAATACGCGTCACTTGCCGCAGCCTGCCTGGCAGCGCATTGACGACGAAGGTAACAGCGATATGGCGACCACGCTGAAACGCGAGGGTGGCCCCCATAAAAGTGATCCAGATAAGCAGGAACCTGGCTAGCTCCTCAGTCCAGCCCGCCGCTGTAAAGAAAACCCTGGATATAATCTGCAGCGTGATCACGGCGATCAATGCCACCATCGCCGCAAACACCATAGGCTGCATGATGGCATCGATTGCACGTTCAACTCTCTTCAGAATTCCCAACATAACGTCGTCGGGTCCTTTAACTATTGCTGCTGGAATTCACGAATCCGCTCCAGGTAATCACCAAACTGATTACCGTACTTTTCATAGACGGGGGCGACGGCAGCCTGGAAGGCATCAATCTCAGGATCCTCTACGATTTCCATCCCCGATGCTCGAAGCTCCGCCAACTGTTTGGACTCCATTTCAGCATTAACGCTGCGCTCATGTTCCGCAGCTTCCTGGGCCGCCTGTTTGATTACGCCTTGAGCTGCCTCCGGCAAGCGGTTCCATACTGGCATCCCCATGACAAATATCGCCGGCGCGTAGGTGTGGCGAGACATCGTCATATAGTTCTGAGTCTCATTGAGCTTAAAGGAGTGTACGACGTTGACAGGATTTTCCTGGCCATCGATAGTGCCTTGTTGCATTGCTGTCAGCGCTTCGGTCCAGGC
>Ga0189291_100121_pt1 | contig 76878 bp, 82 predicted proteins | sample UW1redminimetaG_FD_130331 | JGI IMG/M metagenome (GOLD analysis project Ga0189291, IMG submission 130331) | Marine microbial communities from the Costa Rica Dome - UW179B-red mini metaG | ecosystem: Environmental > Aquatic > Marine > Oceanic > Photic zone | place: Costa Rica: the Eastern Pacific...
AATCCGCAAGGACATCGCCGTCCACGTTTCTCTTTCTTCTTCTTCACACTGTCAAAGAACAGACCCAAATGCCAAAAGCATAAACGTCAAAATCATAACCCTAAATCAACAACACGAAACATCTCACCGGACAAGCCCGGCAACAATCTCGCTGCCCAATTCAGGAAACACCAACAAACAACAATCGCTGCTCAATCAGTGTTCGGGGGTTATAAGATCAGCAAACCAACCTGTCAACTCCCAATTTCGACAAAAAACAATTTGTTTTCTATCTCTTAGGTCTTGGGAGAAAGCCGATCAAAACCGTCATTTTTCTCAAGACCAACATTGATAACCCAATCGAATTGGATTTACAACGCTTATTTGAAGAAAAATCTTATTCTTCAAATAGTTACCCTATTAACCAATTTGAACTCACGTACAAACCGCCTAAGAAGGCCGCAATGAATGTTTCGCACCCTTGGATGTCTATTCATTGCGCAGCTGGAAGTTAAATTTTCATTTATCTTTCAACCAGTTACCTGAGAGAAGCTTCTGCCTTTCGACTTCGTTTTCCTCAGTGCTGGGGGGTTATAGGGCTGCACCATTTCAGAGTCAACAGCCCAATGGTTGAAAATGACGGTTTTTTGACATTCATTTTGGTGGTATATCGCCCCTGGGATCAGAACCCTAAGGGAACTGGGAGTTGGCGTGTGAAATTTGGCAAAATTCAATGTCGGCGAACGACGAATTTTTGCCGTAATTACCGCTCAAGACAATCATTACACATGTTCATGCACGACGGGTCGCAACGGCGCTACAATATGGTGCATTGAACACGGGCATATTCTCGTGCCATAAATCGCGGGGCTATTATCGAATAGTTGACCCATTTGGCACGCTAAAAGGCAAGTTGAGTTTTGAACGCAGTTAGACGCAAGCAGGAACGAGCACTTCTTAAGTCCGCCGGATTCCGCGACGCGGCTGCGCTGAGTGTCAATGCATTGCGCGCCAACGCGCCAGAAAGCGGCGAGGTTTCACTAAAGTGGCTAAGCGGCACGGTGTTAACGGGTTTAACCGGCGCGTTGTTGATGGCGGCAGTATTATATGTCTCCTTTGATGGCAAAGGCACGTTCTCCACGCCTTATGATGCATTGGGTATTGAAGCGACACCGACAATTGCGCGTGCTCAAGTCACCAAAAAGACCGACCGTGTGCGCCCTGTGGCAGCAACTCGTTCAGATAAAGAGATTGTTGAGGCCTCTATTCGTGAAACCGTAGATGGTGTTGCCAAGATTAAACGCCAACCGTTTGAACGCATCAGAGCAACATTGGCCACATCTGCAACCTCCTTGTCCCAAGATATTCCGGCCTATGACCCCGTGGCCCTTCTCAGCCGCAATCAACCGATCAGCTTGCCCAGCGACACCCGAACCATCAACACCGATATTTATGGCGCAGAGGTTGAAGGTGAAGTGACCGTGATGCAGGCTTCACTTTCTCTAACGACACCACCCAAGGCGTCTATCACAGACGCGATTGCTTCAGACTATGTTCGGGCCACCGTTGAGGGGGCATATACAGGCTTTGATGGTGGTGCTCTCGCCTATGCGCCAACCGATGTTGAAAACATCAACCCACTTTCCGTGGTGCGCGACGGGTTTTCCTCGATCGCCCAAAACGTGTCGATTGTGCCGCGCACAAATATTGAGGGCGCCAATTCAATCTCAAGAACCGAACGTGTGCTAACGGTGCGTGAAACAGCGCCACTTGCCGATGTGTTGCTAAAGAACGGCTTTACCGAAGGCATGGTGGACAGCATTGAGGGTGCGATTAAGAACGTGTTCCCCTCAACCACCCTCAATCAAGGTCTTAAACTACGTATTCTATTTGGTAGCGACACAGGCACGGCAACACAATTGCCTTATCGAATGAGCGTTTACACCAGCAAAGAACAGCACATTGTAACAGTGGCGCGCACTGATAAAGGACAATATGTGTTGGGCCTTGCGCCACCATCTATCGATTTTCCTGATGAGGATACTGAAGAAATTGATGTGGCAAACCTGCCCTCTTTGTATCGTTCAATATTTGAAACGGGCCGCAAACACGATCTGCAAGACCCAACTATTGAGCGCATCATTTCGATGTTCGCTTATGATTTGGACCTAACAAAGCGCATCAATGCTGGTGATTCCATTGAACTGCTGTTCGCCGAACCTGATGCATCGGGGAACAAAGAGCTCCTTTATGTTGGCCTGAACCTGGCCAACGCCAAGCGGCATATGTATCGCCATCAAACTGAGGATGGCATTGTCGACTATTACGACGAGGACGGTCAAACCGGGAAAAAATTCTTGATGCGCCGTCCGTTGCAGGGCGGGGGAAAACTGCGCTCGAACTATGGCTACAGAAGACACCCAATCTTTAAAACCTATAAGCTGCACACCGGCGTTGATCTTTCTGCGAGAACGGGCACCCCGATTTATGCCTCCGGCGATGGGGTTGTAAAACGTGCCCAGTGGGTTTCTGGCTATGGCCGATATGTGTCGCTAGGACACGCCAATGGCTATGAAACCGCCTACGCCCACATGACCCGCATTGCAGATGGAATGAAACCTGGCACGCGTGTGCGCCAAGGCCAAGTCATCGGTTATGTGGGCAGCACCGGATATTCAACAGGGCCGCACCTTCATTTTGAAATCAAGATCAACGGCCGCACAGTTGACCCACTAAAAGTACGGCTACCCCGCGACAAGGCGTTGCCCAACAAGTATAGACGTAAGTTCGACCAAACGATTGCCCAAATCCAAGAACTTATGGGCCGCGATGCCAAACCTATAAATGTTGCAGAGCGGTAGAACGACCACCGCCCGCATAGTTCAAATCGAACATCGAACCAAAACTATGACGCGATATATTCGCGCATTGCTTCTGCCTCGCGTTCGGCCTGCTCAATTTTTCGCTTCACCAAGTCACCGATGGAAATCATACCCACCAGCTTGCCACCATCAACCACTGGCATGTGGCGAATGCGTTTTTGGCTCATAACACCCATCAATTCGTCAACCGTGGCCTCAAGATCGCAGGTAAAAGGATCCGGGGTCATACATTTACCAATTGATCCTTCCAGGGCCGAAGCACCCGATTCGCGCATCCGACGCACGATGTCTCGTTCCGAAAGAATACCGCAGACCTCGCCAACATCGCCGGTGACAACAACCACCCCAATATTGTGTTCGCCCAGAATATCTACCGCTTTTGAAACCGTGTCGGTGCGCGTCACTGTGTAAACATTGGCGCCCTTCTCATGAAGAATATCGCTAATTTTCATTTGCAGTTCTCCTTTCGACAAGTTGAGTGTGCGCTAAAAGCTAAAGTTCGGCAAGTCGTGAAAAACACGTCTTTTGTTGAATAGGTGGCAGCAAAAAATCTTGGTCATCGTCAAAATGGTGTCAGTTATTCTTGTGCCTGAGGTGATGAGACGTCCAAGTTTCACAAGGTTGCCTGCCCTTTGCCGTTCGCACCCATCATTCACCCCAAACCGCCATTTCATTGCCACTAGGTTCTTTAAAGTGAAACCGACGTCCACCGGGAAAGGCAAAAATGGGACGCACGATTTCACCACCCCCGGCTTCAATTTGCGCCAGCGCAGCTTCCAAATCATCCGCCTTAAGCACAACAAGCGGCTTTACCACAGCATCTTTGGTGCCATCCATGCCACCATCAAGCCCTGCATTATCAAATGAAAAATACTCGGGGCCATAATCTGTGAATTTCCACCCCAACGCCTTGGCGAAAAAATGTTTGCTGGCTGCCATGTCTGAACCGGGCAATTCAATATAGTCGATTTTCAATGTCGTTGGCATTTCAGCTCCCTTTGCGCTTAGAACGCATTCCTTTGATATTTTCGATGTGATCGCTGGCAACAAATTGCGCATATTGATCCCCTTCCACCGGGTAGATCGCAACACGCCCTTTTTCATCATGATGCACGCCAAAGCCATAGGTTTTGACCAATGGTGAAGCGCGCATACAGGGTTGCCCTTTTGCGAAAAACTCTACTTCAGTCGCCTTTCGGTCGTCGCCTGTTAGCCCACGTCGATCAGCATTAATGCCAAACAGCAATTCATCACTTGTCAACGTATAAGGCGCCGCCAACAATCTTTCATATTGCATGGCCGCAACCGTACCCGCACGCGTTGGCGCAGTTCCAACCATTGCCGCGCTATCCGGTGAAACCTGGATAAATGTGTTATGATAATTCGTTGTATGCTTGCTCATCAGCTCACCCTCTGTTCTTATTTTGTTCTAAAATCAACAATCCAACCTGTCAACGATTCAAACAGCTTTAGCGCAACATGGCGCATGCCATTTGCGGGATAAGAGATTGGGAGCACGAGGCGCATATTGGCTCGTTTGAGTAGAGTAAAAATGAGACAACAAACGCCTCGTGCAACTAAGTTTTTGACGCATATGTTGAAATACCCCGGGGTGCTAAACCCTTCTATCCCCTTTTCGAGCACACCATCAAAACTGCTTTGATCTCTTTGGATCATTTGATGATCACCTTTTGAAAGGTGAAGGTGAGAAACAATACCCACCATGCGACTTACAGCTGCCCTCGGTGTCAGGCTGGATAAATCAACTTATGCGATATGAAGGGCGACCCCTGTCATATCTTAGCCTCTTCCTTTTGTGATTGGGTTCAGCGCCATATTGGACTTGTTCGCCTCCCCATTTTCACCGCCCGAATGCTCGTCAGCACCCCAAAGGCTTCAAAGAAGATGAGTGTAGTTTAGGCATGGGGTGAACGGGCGGGGATAAGATTTGTTTTTTTTGGGGGGGCAAAGAGTGATGTCTGCTATGCGGACAAAGTGACATAGTCATTGCTGGCTACTAGTATGTAGTTAGGGAAGGGTTGATCGCGTTTGTTGCAGCTCAGATTTGCAAAGGATAAGGACGAAATGGCAAACTTTAGTGGCCTCTCATTTGATAGCGGGCTTTCCGATGTGTTGAAGTTGTTCCCGCGTAATTCTGAGATGCTTCTCCGTCTCCTCAATGACATCATGTGCGCAGATGGAGTGCTATCAAGAGGGGAGCGCGAAGCGATAGCTGCGTTCATATCGAAGCAAAACACCACTCTCTACTGTGTCTTCTATCACACTGTATTTTCAGAGGTATTTTCTGGACCTGTTGAAGATACCAACAAACGTATCCAACCACTTTTGACATATGCCCTCGGTTTGCACAGCAAAAACTCCGACAAGATCAAAGATGCGTTCGATGGGGCACTGAGTGCTGGATGGAGCGAAGATGCGGTTTACGAGGTAGTGGAAGTCTGCGGCATTTTTGATTTCATCAACAACATCGTACTTGCGTCAGGGATCAACACACCCGAAGAGCCACTGAACCCGATGCCAACCGTGGACGGACTTAAAGATTCTTACGCAGCTATGGCAGATGCGATTTGTAACTGACAGTCACTATGGGCTCCAACCTGACCTTTAACGTAGAAAGCGCGGTGTAATCCCTTAGCGCAAACATCATTCTGCGGTGCAAAAAAGACCCTGGATCAAGTCCGGGGCGGTACGAGGGGAAAAGCACCCAAACATCCGCACCGTCCCGCACTTGATGCGGGACCAAACGGATCAAGGACAGTATCCCCCATTTGGCATTCCCGGCCTTGAGCCGGGATCAAAAACGCATATTCCAACATAGACTTCTTGCCCCCCCCAGCTGAGCGTAAAGCCTAAACCCATCCCATTCCCCAGGACGGAATTGATTCTATACCAAGCGACCGCATAGGTTTGGCGCAACTAAGGAGTATCAACATGACCCAAACCCGCCTCTAAGCCCTTCTCGCCATTGTTGGGCTGATATTGCCATGGTCGCAATATGTGCCATTCATCCAAAATGAGGGTTTAAACCTGCCGCTGTTCGTCAGCCATGTTGTCGCCAACGGCCCAACCATCGGCTTCACGCTGGATATCGTTTGGGCAACATTTGTGTTTTGGATTTGGAGTTTTTCCGATTCACGAAAGCACAATGTGCCGCACTGGTGGGCGGCGTTCTTGGCAGGTCTGTGTTTGGGGTTATCCGTGGCGCTGCCACTTTATTTTATGTTCAAATTTGGGGCCAAGAAGCAGTCAGCCTAAAACCAACATATGCCCGGTGCCTTTCGACACCGAGCATATGCTGATCGTTGATAATAGGCACCCCATTATTGGGGCACCCGTTTAGTGGAAGATTATTGAGCGGCTTCTTGAACAGAAGCCACGGGGCTAATCACCAAACCCGTTTCAGTGGCGCCAACATGCACTGTTTGCCCGTCAACAATATCGCCAGCCAAAATCTTTTCAGCCAACTCATCTTGTAGCACCCGTTGGATCACCCGTTTTAGAGGGCGTGCGCCATAGGCGGGGTCATACCCCTCATTGGCAATCCAATCGCGGGCCGCATCATCAAGTTCTAGCGTGATGTCGCGCTCAACCAAGAGTTTGCGCAAATAACCCAGTTGAATATCCACAATGGCGCCCATATCTGAGCGGGCCAAACGGTGGAAAAGCAAGATCTCATCAACCCGGTTCAAGAATTCGGGACGGAAATTTGCCCGCACCATGTCAAGCACTTTGCCGCGCACCAATTCAACCGATTCGCCTTCTTTTTGCTCAACAAGATATTCAGCACCAAGGTTAGAGGTCATAATGATCAGTGTATTGCGGAAATCAACCGTACGCCCTTGCCCGTCGGTCAAACGGCCATCATCCAAAACTTGCAACAAGACGTTGAACACGTCCTGATGGGCTTTTTCGATCTCGTCAAACAAGATCACCTGATAAGGCCGACGCCGAACCGCTTCGGTTAGCGCACCCCCTTCATCATAGCCAACATAGCCTGGAGGCGCGCCAATCAGGCGGGCCACAGAGTGCTTTTCCATATATTCGGACATGTCCAAACGCACCATGGCGGTGTCATCATCAAACAAAAATTGCGCCAGGGTTTTGGTCAATTCGGTTTTACCCACACCCGTTGGGCCCAAGAAAATGAACGATCCCATGGGGCGGTTGGGGTCTTGCAACCCAGCCCGCGAACGACGCACTGCTTTTGAAACAGCGGCCACCGCTTCGGCTTGGCCAACAACACGCTTGGCCAACTCTTCTTCCATGCGCAACAGTTTCTCGCGTTCGCCTTCAAGCATTTTATCAACCGGCACGCCAGTCCAGCGCGACACCACCTGGGCGATATGCTGAGGGGTCACCACTTCTTCCACCATGCTGGCGGTTTCTGGGGTGCCTGTCGCCTCTTCTGAGGCAGCAATTTTGCGCTCAAGTTCGGGAATAAGGCCATAAGCCAACTCGCCAGCTTTCGCCAAATCACCCTTGCGCTGAGCATTCTCAAGGTCTGTGCGCGCGTGGTCCAATTGCTCTTTAAGCTTTTGCCCTGCACCAAGACGGTCTTTTTCTGCAACCCAACGCTGGTTCAGCGCATCGGCTTTTTCTTCCAAATCGCTGAGTTCAGTTTCAAGCTTACCCAAACGAGACTTTGACGCATCGTCCGTTTCTTTGTTCAGCGCTTCACGTTCAATTTTTAGCTGCATGATTCGGCGGTCGAGTTCATCAAGCTCTTCAGGCTTGCTGTCCACTTGCATGCGCAAACGCGCAGACGCCTCATCCATCAAATCGATGGCTTTATCGGGCAAAAACCGATCTGTGATGTAGCGATTCGACAAAGTCGCGGCTGAAACCAACGACCCATCAGAGATGCGCACCCCATGATGCAGCTCATATTTTTCTTTCAGCCCACGCAAAATAGAAATCGTGTCTTCAACTGTGGGTTCAGAAATAAACACAGGCTGGAAACGACGGGCCAATGCGGCGTCTTTTTCCACGTGCTTCTTATATTCATCCAACGTGGTTGCGCCCACGCAGTGCAATTCACCCCGTGCCAAGGCCGGTTTTAACAGGTTCGATGCATCCATCGCCCCATCAGATTTGCCTGCCCCAACCAAGGTGTGCATTTCGTCGATGAACAGAATGATTTTGCCTTCGGCGGCGGTCACTTCGTTCAGAACAGCTTTTAGCCGCTCTTCAAATTCGCCCCGATATTTCGCGCCAGCAATCAGTGCGCCCATATCAAGGGAAAGTAGGGATTTGCCCTTAATCGATTCGGGGACATCGCCATTGACGATTCGCAAAGCCAAGCCTTCGGCGATCGCGGTTTTACCCACGCCCGGTTCACCAATCAGCACTGGATTATTTTTTGTCCGGCGGGACAGAACTTGAATGGCACGCCGAATTTCTTCGTCCCGGCCAATTACAGGGTCCAACTTGCCTTCACGCGCCACAGCGGTCAGGTCACGGGCATATTTTTTCAACGCGTCATAGCTTTCTTCCGCGCTTTGAGAATCGGCAGTGCGCCCCTTGCGCAAATCATTGATCGCTTCGTTCAGCCCATTGGCGGTCACGCCTGCTGAGGCAAGCAATTTGCCCGCATCGCTGTCTTTTTCAATCACCAAGGCGAGCAACAAGCGCTCAACCGTAACAAAAGAATCACCAGCCTTATCCGCAGCTTTTTCAGCTGTTTCAAAAACCCGCGCCATTTCACGGCTCATATATAAATTGGCACTGCCACTGCCAGAAACAGAGGCTATTTTTTTCAAACCCGCTTCCACGCTAGCACGCAAAGCTTTTGGATTGCCGCCGGCGCGCTCAACAAGACCAGAGGCCATGCCTTGGTCGTCGTCCATCAAGACTTTTAGCAAGTGGATAGGGGAAAATTGTTGGTGCCCAGCAGAAAGAGCGCCACTCTGCGCAGACTGAACAAAGCCGCGTGAGCGTTCTGTGTATTTTTCAATATTCATGTTTCAACTCTCCATTTTCGGCCCGCTTAACTTGCCCACCATGTGGCACAAACCATGCGTCTCGAAGTGTTGTATCGTCTTTTTGCGCTGTCCACATTGCTTAGGATCAGCCTAAAAGGCGTATTTTAAAATCGAATGCCCGCTTTCGGCACATCCTTGTAATGGAGATATGGGGACCATTTTGAAGAGATAAAGAGGTGAGCGACGAAATATTTATGAAAAATAGAGCACGCCTCCAAGAACAATCAGCAAAAGCCCCATTTTGAGCACCCAGCCACCGATTGCTTGCAGCAAAAATCCATCTTCGCCGGGCTGTAATGTTTCCCAATTGCCCAATACAGGCACCTTCGATGCGCCGTCGCGAAAGCCACCGCCAACCATGTGCATGGCACCACCGGCCAAGGCCAAAACCCAACCAAGCATGAAACCAGCAAAGGCAAAGTTTTCCAAAAACCCGACAATCATATCCATAGGAGAAAACCTCGCCCTCTAAAAAGACCAATCTGACATCAATCCAATGAGCAAAGCAACGTCCCTCTTGGCACAAACAACATGATGCGGTAATTTCACGCCAAACAAGCAGGCGCCGTTCAGAGGTTCGCACAGATGACAAAGTTAACATCAAAAGCAGCGCAGCGTTCTAAACGGGTCGCGATTTTAGCCTATGACCAGCTTTGCACGTTTGAGTTTGGCTTAAGCGTTGAAATTTTTGCGACCCAACGCCCTGAGATAAAAAACTGGTACACCTGCAAAACCATCGCGGTTGAACCCGGCCCGCTGCGGGCGGCGGGGGGATTACTGGTGCAATGCGATTCGCAGATAAAGGATTTGGCAAAAACTGACCTAATCATCATCCCCGGTTGGCCGACGCACAAAAAACCAAGCGATGAGTTGGCCACACAAATGCTGAATGCCCACAAAAGGGGCGCAACATTTATGGCGATTTGTTCGGGAGCATTTTTGCTGGCGGACCTTGGTCTAACCGCGCAAAAAACCATCACCACCCACTGGCGTTACATCGATCAACTTAAAACTCGTGCGCCAACCGCCCATGTTGAAGAAAACATGCTCTATTGCACCGACTACAACATCCTCACCTCTGCCGGATCAGCCGCAGGCATAGATTTGGCTTTGCATGTGATACGACAGGATTTCGACACCAACACAGCCAACATTATTGCCCAACGTTTGGTTTTGCCGGCCCATCGCGATGGTGGGCAAAAACAATTTGTGCCCCGCCCCGTTTCTGAACCGACCAAGGGGCCATTGGCGCAATTGTTGGACCATGTGCGCACGAAATTGGATCAAAATTGGTCCGTCAGCCAAATGGCCAGCCAGGCTGTAATGTCTGAACGCACTTTGATTCGGCGCTTTCATGAAACCATCGGCACCAGCCCAACCCAGTGGCTAACAACCGAACGGATTTATCTTGCTCGCGAATTGTTGGAAAATGCGGGCCTGACAATGGATGAAATAGCACAGCGCACAGGGTTCAAAACCCCTGAAACCTTACGTCATCATTTTCGCAAAAAGCTGAAAATCTCACCCACCGACTATCGACGACAGTTCAAAGCCAAAACTGCGGCATAAAAAAAGGCCAACTTTTCAGCTGGCCCTTTAAAAACTATTCAGCCGCTTCTTTGGCTGCACCGTCATCATCTTTGGTTCGCCGCGATGGCGCTTTGGCTTTGGGCTCTTCACTCTTCACCGGCACTATTGTTGCAGGTTGTGGATCGGCCAAATTCATTGAAGGCTGCGGCGCTTCTGCAAGCTCTGAATTTTCAACTGGCTTACGTCGCGGACGACGCGCACGCGGTGCACGACGTGGACGCTGTGTTTCTTCTTCACCACCAGATGTAGCTGCTTCTGCAACAGGTTCAGCTGTGTTTGGCGCAACCGCATCATCCTCATCATCAGAATCGGATTTTGCTTCGTCATTGTTTACATTACGGTTCTCTGACCGGTTTTGCTCTGGTGCATTTTCGCCTCGTTCAGCCTGCGCGCGATCACGCTCTTCCTGACGGGCTTGAGTCTGCGCCTGAGCAGCAGAAATAATGCGGAAATAGTGCTCAGCATGTTGGAAATAGTTTTCCGCCATAACAGAGTCACCAGATGCCTGCGCATCACGCGCCAACTGCACATATTTTTCTGCAATCGTTGCGGGGTTGCCGCGCACCTTAACGTCTGGGCCGTTACTTTCGTAACTGCGCGACAAAGGATTGACATTCTTACGACCGCCACCACCGCCGCCACCGCCGCCGTTTCCACGTCCACGTGAGCGATTATTTTTTTGTCCAGGTCTCATAAATGTCTCATGCGATAGCTACAAAATGTATTCGGTTTCAACACGCAGCACATATGGCGCACATTTGAAAAATGTATTTGCAGTCCAAATCGGTCCCAAGCGCTCCACTAGACGAAGTCCGCTCGTTGTCAAAGCTGAGATGGATGCTGCTATATGCCTGCTGTCCGGCGTGAGCGATCTAACAATTAAATATTCGCATTAATCGTAAAATTCGCGATTGGATGACCTGCACCCAATAACTTAACACGCAAAATGAACCTATATGGTTCGTCTATATTTTCCAAGAAAAAAATTATTCTTCGATTAATACTTGATTTTCATGTCAAATTTAGCGCTGCGCAAGGATCGCACGGTCATGTCCAGACAGGTCAGACAGCTTGGCAATCTCTGCGAATCCATTGTCGATCAGTAGCCGGGACACTTGTTCGGCCTGCAGGTAACCGATTTCAAAAATCAACCAACCATCATCTGCCAAATAGTCATTGGCACGCGAAACAATTGCTTGATAGGCCGCCAAACCACCATCTTCAGCAAAAAGCGCCAACTGTGGGTCGAACCCCAAAGCTTCCGCATTCATTTCATTGCGCTCTTCAATGCCAATATAGGGTGGGTTGGAAATGATCATGTCAAACTTTTGCGCTTCAACCGGCTCAAACCAACTGCCGTGCAAAAGCGTTAGACGATTTTCAACCCCGTGCCGCACCGCATTTTCCTGCGCGCATTCCAGCGCCCCTTTGGAAATATCAACCGCGGTGCCAACCGCTTCTGGAAACTCCAGCAAAATAGAAATAGCAATCGCGCCACTGCCCGTTCCCAAATCCAGCAAACGCCCATCACTTGGAAACCGCTCCAGCGCCACATCAACAATCAGCTCAGTTTCAGGGCGTGGCACAAGCGTGTCCTTATTGAGCAAGAAATTGTGCCCAAAGAACTCTTTTTCGCCCAAAATCCGCGCAATCGGCTCGCCTTTTAAGCGACGTTCACCCATCACATCAAAAGCTTCCAAAACATGCGCGGGCATCGGTTCATGGTCTGCCGTGATCAGTTGTGCTGCGTCCATTTTGGCCGCAAACAACAACAGATAGCGGGCATCCAGACCAGCAGTCGTTAAGCCTGCAGCCTCAAATTTTTTGCGCCAAAAAAGCAAACGCTGTGCGTAACTTATTGCCAATGCTATACGTCTTCGTCCAAAGCCGACAACTGAGCGGCCTGGTTTTCCGTAATCAGCGCGTCAAAAACTTCATCCAAACCTTCACCTGCGATCAGCTTATCAAGCTTATAAAGCGTGAGGTTGATCCGGTGGTCCGTCATGCGACCCTGAGGAAAGTTGTATGTACGAATACGTTCAGAACGATCCCCTGACCCAACTTGGTCGCGGCGGGCATCGGCCCGTTCTGTGTCACGCTTTTCGCGCTGTTCTTCATAAAGCCGAGCCCGCAACACTTTCATCGCATTGGCCCGGTTTTGGTGTTGAGACTTTTCCGAAGACAGTACCACAATACCACTTGGAATATGGGTAATACGCACCGCACTATCGGTGGTATTCACGTGCTGACCACCCGCGCCCGATGCCCGCATTGTGTCAATGCGAATGTCTTCGTTGCGAATTTCGATATCGATATCTTCAACCTCGGGCAACACAGCAACGGTTGCCGCAGAGGTGTGAATGCGCCCACTTGATTCGGTATCCGGCACCCGCTGCACGCGGTGCACACCAGATTCAAATTTCATCCGCGCATAAACGCCATTGCCTTTAATCGAGGCGATGATTTCTTTGTACCCGCCCATATCGCCGTCAGCTTGGTCCATGATGGTCATTTTCCAGCCAGAAAGCTCGGCATGACGCTGATACATGCGGAACAGATCGCCTGCAAAAAGCGCAGCTTCATCACCACCGGTGCCCGCGCGCACTTCCAAAATCGCGCTTTTGTCGTCCGCATCATCTTTGGGCAACAACAACAAACGGATTTCTTGGGTATACTGCTCGACTTTTTCTTTAAGCTCTTCGCGCTCCATTTCAGCCAATTCAGCGAGTTCTTTATCGCCGGACGCAATAATTTCCTCAGCTTCTTCAAGACCCAATTTGGCAGCGTTGAGCTCGCGGATTTTTTCCACGACAGTCTGGAGTTCAGAATGCTCTTTGCTCAGTTTGACAATGGTTTCCGCATCAGGGCCTTGCGACATCTGATCCTCAATCGCTTGGTAGCGGTTGACCATTGCATCCAACTTTTCGGTCGGTAATTTCGCCATAAAACGGCACCTTCTAATGTAAAATTGCGCTAAAGCGGCAGGCCTTGCCTGTCCGCCAACGCATAAAGAAACTCGCGAATGTCCAGATCGCCTTGATCATTGTCTAGGGCGGCAGTCAATTGTGATCGGATTTGCATCAAATCAAGACTTAGGACCAATTCTTTTATTTGTCCAACAGAGGACGCGGCCATGCTCAACCGCTCAATCCCGACGCCCATCAAAGCAAGGGCTTCAATAGGTCGACCCGCCAACTCACCACACATGGTCAGCGGTTTATTGTGCCGTTTTGCTGCATCTGCAATATGTTTGAACGCACGCAATCGTGGTGGCGAAATAGAATCATAACGGCGCGCAACCCGGGCATTGGCCCGATCAGCAGCGGTTAAAAACTGCACCAAATCGTTGGACCCAATGGACACAAAATCTGTTAGCGGCAGTAATTGATCCAATTCAAACAGCAATGAAGGCACTTCAATCATCGCCCCAATGCGCAGCACCGAAGGTGCAGCAAAGCGCGAATTGTGCAAACGCTGCAGTTCCACATTGACCATTTGCTTGGCCTGAACAAATTCATGACAATCGGTGACCATGGGCACCAATATATCTAGCGGACGACCGTTTGCAGCCTGCAAAAGTGCCCGAATCTGTGTGCGCAACAAAGCGGGCCGATCCAAGCCCAAGCGCAGTGAACGCCAGCCCATTGCTGGATTCTCCTCAGCGGCAGAGCGTAAATAGGGCACAACTTTATCCCCGCCAATATCCAGCAGGCGAAACACGATCGGACGATCCCCAGCCAAATCCATGGCCTGACCATAAAGCTCTACCTGTTCAGACAAACGCGGCAGTTTCGACGCAATCATAAATTGCAGCTCTGTGCGAAAAAGCCCAATCCCAGTTGCGCCGGTTTCATCAATCGCGGGTAGGTCTGCAAGCAGGCCCGAATTGTGCAACAGGTCAATTGTTACCCCATCAAGGGTAATTGAAGGCTTGTCTTTAAGCGCTGCAAATCGTTCTTGGCGTTTGGCGCTTAGGCGCACCTTATCCGCATAGGTTGCGGCCACATCGTCCGTCGGGCGCAAATGAATGGTGCCAGTTTGCGCATCCAAAATTATGCTATCGCCCGTTTCACAGATCGAGGTGATATTGTCCGCTTGCCCCATCACCGCAATGCCAAGCGAGCGGGCAACAATCGCCACATGGGCGGTCATACCACCCTCTTCAAGCGCTACACCTCTAAGTTTGGTGCGGTCGTACTCTAGCAATTCCGCTGGGCCCATATTGCGGGCCACAAGAATGGCGTTTTCAGGCAATTCGTGACGACCAAATACTTTTGTATCGCCCGTTAGAACCCGCAAAAGTCGGTTCGCCAAATCATCCAAGTCGTGCAGACGATCGCGAATGTAGGGATCGGTTTGACGCAACATGCGCGCACGAGTGTCATTTTGCACCCGTTCAACCGCAGCTTCTGCCGTCAGCCCGCTGGCCACAGCTTCACGAAGCCGCCGCAACCACCCACGATCATGGGCGAACATGCGGTAGCTTTCCAAAATCTCACGATGTTCTGAACGCGCCTGCATGTCACGCTGATTGAACATATCATCAATCGACATACGCATGGTGCGCACTGCGCGTTCCAACCGCTCGGTTTCGGCGTCCACATCTTCGGCAACAAAGTTGGTCACCACCACCCGTGGGTCATGAATGAACACTTGGCCCAATGCGATCCCTTCAGAAAAGCTTGCCGCTTCAAATGTGCGCGGGCGCCGCAAATCAATGTTTGAACCCGAGCCAACCAGCACGCCAAACTCGGTGGTCGACACCATTTCCGCCAACAAAGTGGCGGTGGTGAGCAACGCTTCGGTTTCTGCTTCCGAATAAAGCCGACCCTCGCGGCCCTGCACGTCCAACACGCCAAGGATTTGCCCAGAGCGCAACACGGGCACACCAAGAAACGAGTGGAAGGGATCTTCCCCCGTTTCCGGCCGGTAAGCAAAAGCAGGATGCGATGGCGCGTCGGCCAAGTTAAGCGACTGCGCTTCGGCCGCGATAAGGCCCACAAGGCCCTCACCCACACGAAGCGTGGTTTTGTGTACCGCTTCACGCTTTAGCCCTTGGGTGGCAAAAAGCTCCAATTGGCCATCATCGCGCAAGACATAGAAAGAGCACACGTCGGCGTGCATGCTATCCGAAATCAGCTCAACAATTTGATTTAGCCGGTCCTGAATATCCAAAGGCTCAGCCATGGTCGCCCGCAGGCGGCGCAATAGCTCTCTTGGACCAGCGGTCACAATGCTCATTTTTCCCTCAACCACAAAAGTGGTCGCCTTTTCGCCAATTCCGGTTACCCGATTAGGCTTCTTCTACATCAAGTCCGTAGTAAGTATGCAATGCCCGGACACCAAGTTCGGCATATTGTTCATCAATTAGCACCGAAGTTTTGATCTCAGAAGTCGTAATCAGTTGAATATTAATGCCTTTATCAGACAGCGCTTTAAACATTGAAGCCGCGACACCCGCGTGCGAACGCATGCCTACGCCTACCACAGAAATCTTTGCTGACCCTTTAGAACCAGAAATCGAATCATATTCAAGGGTCGATTTACCCGCTTCTTTGAGCACATGCAGGCTCTTTTCATATTCGGTGTCCGGCACGGTGAAGGTAATGTCCGTCTCGCGCCCATCGTCAGAAACGTTCTGCACGATCATATCCACCACGATTTGCGCATCGGCCAAGGGGCCAAAAACAGCAGCAGCAACGCCCGGATTGTCTTTTACACCACGCAGAGTGATTTTTGCTTCTGCGCGTGCGCAGGTCACACCAGATACGATTTGCTTTTCCATAATTTCATCCTCATCACACACCAACGTTCCAGGACCATTCCAAGACCCATCTGCATTTGCAGCTGGCACTGTGTCTGGATCATCAAAACTTGAGCGGACAACCAGCCGCACTTTTTTCGCCATGGCCAATTCAACCGAACGCGTTTGCAAAACCTTCGCGCCCAATGATGCCATTTCAAGCATTTCTTCAAAACTTACCCGCTCAAGCCGCTTGGCCTTGGGCACAATACGTGGGTCCGTCGTATAAACCCCATCCACATCCGTATAAATATCACACCGATCCGCTTCAACCGCCGCGGCAACTGCTACCGCACTGGTGTCCGATCCACCTCGGCCCAGTGTTGTGATCCGATTTTGTGGCGAAATACCTTGGAACCCCGTCACCACACATACCACGCCGTCATCCATGCGCTCATGCAGCAGCTTGGGTTCAATATTGGTAATGCGCGCCGCGCCATGGGCATCATTGGTTTCAATCGGCACTTGCCAACCCGCGAACGAGCGGGCGGGCACACCAGCGTCTTGCAGCACTATCGCCATCAACCCAGCGGTTACCTGTTCGCCCGATGCCACCACCGCGTCATATTCGCGGGCATCGTGCAAAACTGCAGCTTCACGCGCATAGCCAACCAACTCGTTGGTTTTGCCAGACATGGCAGACACAACAACACAAACCTTGTTGCCAAGATCAACTTCACGTTTGACATGCCGAGCGGCGTGCCTGATCCGTTCAATATTGGCGACGGAGGTGCCGCCAAACTTCATCACGATGGTTGCCATTTAAACGTTCCTGATTTTTTGCCCCGTCTGACGTTGATTGTCACAGGTTAAATAGGGTGCACTTTAAAGTTGTCGCGCGCGGACCATTGCCATAAACCAGCAATTCAATCAACAAAAACACAACAATTACCTTGACTGAGACAATATCTCACCTGATCTGTTAGGGTGCAATTGGCGTATGATGCAAGTCGAGTTTGAACCGACCAGTCTTGGATTAGTCTATTCTGGCCGTTACGTATTTAAGGATCGAAAAAATGTCAGCTACCACAATTGAAGCCGCAGAAGTTGAACGCTTCACCGCAATGGCAGACGAATGGTGGGACCCAAAAGGCAAGTTTAAGCCGCTGCATAAATTCAATCCTGTGCGTTTAGCCTATATCCGCAATGCGGTGATCAGCCATTTCAAATTGGACGAAACGGCCCGTGAGCCGTTCAAAGACTTGCGCTTATTAGACATTGGCTGCGGTGGCGGACTGTTGTGCGAACCCATGAAGCGCCTTGGCGCCGATGTGGTGGGCGCTGATGCGGGCGAAAAGAACATCAAGATCGCCCAAAACCACGCTGAGCGGGTGGACCTGGACATCGACTACCGCGCCACAACGTCTGAGGCTTTGGCCGAACAGGGCGAACAATTTGATGTGGTGCTCAACATGGAAGTGATTGAGCACGTCAACGACATCCAGCTCTATTTGGAAAGCTGCGCAGCGCTCGTCAAACCCGGCGGCATCATGTTTGTCGCCACCATCAACCGCACCTTCAAAGCCTATGCGCTAGCCATTGTTGGCGCAGAACATGTGCTGCGCTGGCTGCCCAAAGGCACCCACACTTACGACAAGTTTGTAACGCCCGAAGAAATCACCTCAATCCTGAAACGCAACAATATGCAGATCAAAGAACGTTCCGGCGTGTCTTATGCACCGCTTGAAGACAAGTGGAAAAAAAGCAAAGATTTGAGCGTGAACTATATGTTGTTGGCAGAAAAGCCAACAAAGTGAAGCTTGCTTTAGGCCAAACACCATGAACATCGCCAACATGCATTGGGCCCAAGTTGAGGCCTACTTACAAACTGACGACCGCGCCATCGTGCCGTTGGGTAGCACTGAGCAACATGCCTATTTATCGCTGGCGACCGATAATATTTTAGCTGAGAAAATTTCGCTGGATGCCGCAGAGCCGTTGGGCATTCCGGTATTTCCGGTGCAAGCCTATGGCATTACCCCAAGTTTTATGGCCTACCCAGGCACCGTGACCCTAAAAGTTGAGACTTTTGTGGCGCTGATCAAAGACATTTTGACCAGTCTGCGCGACACAGGTTTTCGCCGCATTTTGCTGCTGAACGGGCATGGTGGCAACTTGCCAGCCGGAAATGCCGCCTCAGAATGGATGTGCGAAAATCCTGATTGCAGCGTGGCGTTTCACAATTGGTGGATTGGCGAAAAAACTTTCGCCAAGGTGCAAGAAATTGACCCCATTGCCTCCCATGCTTCTTGGATGGAAAACTTTGCTTGGACCCGACTTGATGGCGTTACCCAGCCAAGTGAACAAAAGCCCATGACTGACTTGGCGCACTTGCGCAAACTGCCCCCGAAACAGGCTCGCGCCTTTTTGGGCGATGGTAACTTTGGCGGATTATACCAGCGCTCTGATGCTGAAATGCACGCGATCTGGGACGTTGCGATCAAGGAAGTGCGCGATATCCTTGACGGCGAATGGGGCACCTAAGCGGAAACTGCTCTTAAACTGCCAAAGTATCCACGCACTGCGCCGGCGACAAGCGGATGAGTTGCATTCACTTTAGCAAAGCCACCATGGCCAGCGGTGATCTCAACACTCATAAATTGGTCGATCCGATAGGAGCTACACCAAACAACCACTAAGAGCACAAAAGCGGGTAGACAAACCCAACATTTTTGGGTGCATTGGGGGAACCATTAAACAATTGAATATTTGAGGTCGAACTTTTCCGGTTCGCATTTTGGCGGGTCAGCATCCACATCGGGTCAATCAGATCGGCAGCATCATTCCACCAGTAACGAATGCCATCTGCGTTATGCCACGTGGTCTTGTTCCATGTTCCATTTGGCAGCCGGTACACTTCTAGATGGACCTCGGGGGCAAAACGGGGGTTTTTTCCCGGATGTCCTACGCGCCCCAAGACTTGGCCCGCCTTAATTTTATCACCTGGTTTTAGCCCTGGCATGTTCCGTTTTTGCAAATGATCAAACTCGGAAACGTAGAATGATCCAGATTTCTGCATGTTCAAATCATCTTGCGTATGATGGATCAATAAGTTCCAGTCGGTGCCCCAGGTGTGGTGCACGGCCCAAATTGCCAAAACCGTGCCGTTTGCCGGCGCAATGACTCGATCTCCAAGATTGCCTAAATCAATGCCCTCATGAGCGACGTCGCGGCGCGTGCCATCCAGATCAAGAGTATCACCAAAGTAAGATGAAATTTTTCCGCACTTCATCCCTGCAGGATAAACGGGGACCGTCTTTGCCCATCCCGTAAGAACTGGCCATGCCAGAACAGCAAATAGAACTGGTAAAATCAGCCGCATATGTATCATCCTGAGTGGACGCGAATTGAAAAAGGTTAGCAGGCGTTTTTGAAGAGTGCAATAATTCCAACCATTTCCAAGATAGGTAAAAAAAAAGATGGCCGAGAACACAAATGCCCCATTCTGTGGAAAGTCTGTAAGTTCCTACAGCGAAGGCGCACAACGCCAAGTGCCCGGCTATACCGATCTTCACCGCATGGTGTCTTTGTTGCTCGCAGAGAATGCTCCTGAAGACGCACGTGTTCTGGTTTTAGGTGCAGGGGGCGGTCAAGAGATCAAAGCCCTCGCTGATGCCCATTCTCATTGGACATTTTGTGGCATCGATCCATCAGCTGACATGTTGGACTTGGCCAAAAACACAACAGCAGAACATGCAAAACGTATTGAGTTGCACCAAGGATTTATTGGCGACGCGCCAGATGGCCCATTTGATGCAGCAACATCAATTTTGACGTTCCATTTCATTCCGCTTGCGGACCGCCAAGAAACCCTAACGCAAATCCGACAACGCATGAAAATTGGTGCGCCATTTATCTTGGTTCACCTGAGTTTTCCCCAAACCGAGCCAGAACGCTCCAAATGGATTGCCCGCCACGTTGCCTATGGCCAACCAGATGGCGCGGACCCGGCGCTGGTTCAAAACGCTCAAAACGCAATCCGCGAGCGGTTGACGATTTTATCACCAGAAGATGAAGTGAAAATGCTTGGCGAGGCGGGGTTTTCTGACGCTAGTCTTTTTTATGCGGGGTTGAGCATAAAAGGCTGGATTGCTTACGCAGCATAAAACGCTTTGGCGGAAAGCCGCCAGCGCTCCAAAAGGCGCTGGTCCAGCTGATTTCAACCTAGCTTGCAAACGAAGCCAAATAGCCGCCTTCCAAAATCATGGTCCAGCCATGGCCATAGCCGCCGCGCACCATTTCAGCCATATCGCCCAGCGCTTCCCAATTGGATTGGGTCATTTCAAGCCGAGTTGTGTTGTCGCCAAGTGAAGTAAACCGAACTTCAACCAACGTGCGCTCACCGACATCTTCATGGCCGGGCGCAGGAATATGGAAATCCATCGAAATATAATCATTTGGACTATATTCTTTGATCGTGCCCCAAAGGGTTTCAACCCCACCAGCGCCAAGTTCAACAATCTGCCCGTCAGGCCGCGCATCAACGCGAATGCCTATGGCTGGCTCGCCCTTCATGGCGGACAGCGTAAACTTGCCCAACGGCCACCATGTATCCATCTTGTGGATGAACACATCAAACGCTGTGGCTTGATCACACGGCACGTCGATGGTTTTCACGAGTGGTTCTAGCATTATTCTTTTCCCTTTTTTTCTTCAACAACACGGGCAATCTCAGCCCGATACGCGGTAAATGCATCTGACCAAAAACAGTCGAGATAATCGCGTAATTCTTTTAGGCTCTCACGTTTGATCGAATACACGCGGCGGTTTCCCTGCGGCTGAACGCTCACCAAATGCGCGTCCTGCAATACTCGCAAGTGTTGCGACACAGCTGGCCGCGAAACGGTTTGCCCCTTGGCCAACTCCCCAACCGTTTTGGGACGGTCTCGCAGGTTTTCAAAAATCTGCCGCCGTGTGGGGTCTGCTAAAGCTGTGAAGATTTCTTGGTAAGCCATAACTTACCGTAAGCCAAGACTTACACAGATGTCAAGCAAGCAAAAACCGCCCAACGCACGCGATAGACGGTTCAAAAATCTCAAGTTGAAAGATTAAACGCTCTAGTTGTGATCTTCTGGCGCTGCCGGCAGGGGAATAAAATCAACCCCCTCTTCCACAAGTGAGGTCACTTCTTCAGCGGTCGCTTCGCCGTAAATGCCGCGACTTTCGACTTCTTCAAGGTGGATTTTGCGCGCTTCTTCCGCAAAGCGATCTCCCACATATTCAGCTTCACTGACCACTTTGGAGCGCAGCTTGTTCATGGCTTCACGCAACGCTTTTTGTTCAGGATGACCGGTAGAAAGCGCAACTTTTTGATTGGATTTTTTGCCAACCGCAGGGGCCATCAATGCTTTGTTGACGTCACCTGAGCCACAAACAGGACATTCCAGCACGCCTTGGCTGGCTTGCACATCATAGGCGTCGGCATTTTTAAACCACGCTTCAAACTTGTGTTCATTTGCGCAGCTAAGCGAGTACTGGATCACGAAAACACACCTTCATGTTCAATCATTATCATTGTGCGCCATTATGGTTAACGCTTAGAGAAAAATCGCGCGCATTGGCAAGTGTTGGGATGCGAGACCGCGCGTCATTGACCCGTTCCACATCGAACGGCGCGACAATTAACCCATCACTTGCTTGTGTGCAAGTGGCAACCACTTTGCCCCAAGGGTCCACAATCATCGAGTGACCATATGTTTTGCGCCCATTGGCGTGGTGTCCGCCTTGCGCCGCAGCCACAAGATAGCACCCCGTTTCAATTGCCCGCGCTCGCAACAAGCTTTCCCAATGAGCTTGACCCGTAGGCACGGTAAAGGCAGCAGGCACGCTCAATATTTGCGCACCAGCATGGCGCAATGTTGCAAACAATTGGGGAAACCGAAGGTCATAACAAATGCTCAGGCCAAGCTTGACCCCGTCAATATCAGCAACAACGGCTCGATCACCAGCATCAAAATTGCGGCTTTCGCGATAGGGTGCGTCTCCATCCACATCGGCATCAAACAGGTGGATTTTGTCGTAATGGGCAATCTGTTGCCCATCCGGGCCAAACAAAAATGCCCGATTAAGACACTTGCCATTTTGTCCCGCCACCGGAACAGAACCAATATGTAAATAGAGCTGATGCTGCTTGGCGATCTCGCCCAGTTTTGTCAGCGCAGCGTCTACGCCATGTTCAATAAACTGCTTAAGACCAGCATGGTCTTCGGCGAACATCACCGCCATTTCTGGCACTTGAAGATAGCGAACACCGGCCGATTTTGCCTTGGCGCAAGCGCCTTCAATGGTGCGCAGATTTTCTGCAGCATCCATTGAAGAGCACATTTGCAGAGCGCCAAGTAACATCTTAGCTCGCGACGCGGTTCAACAATGGGTCAAGCTTACCCCTGCGATCCAACGCGTTCATGTCATCAAAGCCACCAATATGTCGCCCATCGATAAAGATCTGCGGCACAGTGTGGCTACCATTTGCTCGCTCCAGCATTTCCTGCCTTTTGGCAGGATCGCCGATTACGGTCATTTCTTTGTAAGCAACGCCCTTTTTATCCAGCAAAGCTTTTGCTGCCAAACAATAAGGACATGTGGGTGTTGTATAAATTTCGATCGTGGGCACGTATTGCTCCTAGTTGATCAAGGGACCAGCTTCTATATTGCACCTATAGGGCCTGTGACAACCCGTGCAAAGCTGATCACGTTCACCTTATTGCGATATTTTGTGCTAAAACTGCGTGCAATTGCCTCAACTGTCGCCCCAGTTGTCACCACATCATCAACAATTACAATATGTTGGCCCTGGTACTCTTCCAAAAAACGCTCAGTAACCACAAATGCACCGCGCACGTTCTGCTCGCGATCTTTTGAATTCAAACCAACTTGGCGTCGGGTAAACCGTTTGCGCTGCACCCAATCCGAATGCACCTCAAACCCGGTCAACTGCGCCAATTGATCTGCCAAGAGCTGACTTTGGTTGTAACGCCGTGACAATCGCCGCCGCCAATGCAGCGGAACCGGCACAAACACACAAGGCTCCTGCCAAAAGTCTTCACCCGCACCAAACATCAGCCTGGCGCAAAATTTTGCCAGCTCTAACCGATCCCCATATTTAAACTGAGAAACAAGTTGGCGCGCCAAATCATCATAAATCACCCCGGCGCGCGCCCGCGCATAAGCTGGCGGGTGTGCAATCGCTTCTGCGCTTAGAACACCTGCACCCAAGTCAGCCGCAAACGGAATGCCCAACACCGGACAATAGGGCTTTGAAATAAAGCGCAAGCGCCCCCAGCACTGCGCGCATAACCCATCCGCTTCAACAATTGGGGTGTCGCATGCTAGACAGCAGGGCGGAAAAAGCATATCCAAAACTCGGTCACGCCATTTGGCTGCCTCTAATCGGGCGCTCAAAATCAATGACTTTGCTTGTGCAACCAGCTCGGCGTTGCCCTTCGCACTCATAATAAAATTGCTCAAAGTATATTTGGAGCCACACCATGCAGCCACCAATGCTTTTTAATCGTAACCGAATTCAAAAACGATTGAAACGTCGCGGTGATGCGCAAGATCAGTTTATCGCAAATCTGGTGCATGCCGAACTTCAAAGCCGACTGGCCACCATCAAGCGAAAGTTCGAAAATGCACTGATCATCGCCCCATCAAAAGAATACTTAATCCCAAGCGGACAAACAGCGACTGATCCGATCAGTTTTGAAATGGCGACCACCATCTTCTCTACCCCCAACAATGCACATTTGGATGTGGAACAATTTGCACCAGAACGCGACCAATATGACTTGATCGTTTCGCTTTTGGACCTGCAAAGCACCAATGATGTGCCCGGTTTCTTGGCCCAAATCCGCAAGCATCTCAAACCAGATGGCTTGTTTATGGCCGCAGCTTTGGGGGGTGAAACTCTAAAGGAATTGCGGGCCGCATGGCTCAAAGCTGATGATGCGATTTCAGGCGGCGCATACCTTCGTGTCGCGCCGTTTATTGACATACGGGATGCAGGCGCATTGTTGCAGCGTGCGGGGTTTGCCTTGCCCGTCGCGGATTTGGAACATCATACCGTTCGGTATGAGCATCCGCTTGCTCTAATGAGTGAACTGCGCGCCTTTGGCGCAACCAACCCGATGATCGAGGTGCCGCAAAAAGCCACGACGCGACGCCTGTTGGGCAAAGTGATCGCAAACTATATTGAAGATTACCAAAACCAAGATGGACGCATTCCCGCCACCTTGGAATTTATCTGGCTGTCCGCTTGGGCACCCCATGAAAGCCAGCAAAAACCGATGGCCCCGGGCACTGCAAAAATTTCTCTGAAAGATGTTCTAGAGAAAAAGGAATAAACCGATTGGGGCTATGAGTTAACGGCAGCGTCCATCGCACCGATGATGCTGCTTTCATTGCCATTGAACAAATCGCCCAGCGCACCACCAAGCCCACCAAATGCTGCAATAAGTGCCACAGAGATTAACGCGGCAATCAAACCATATTCAATTGCGGTTGCACCATTTTCATTTGCGAGAAATCTTTTGCACTGTGTCAACATAGCGGTTTGTCCTTGGATTGATCGGCCAAAAAAACTACAGCAAATCGCACAAATGGGCGATAAGCGGCTCGTCTGCCGGTGGCATTGGATAGTCCCGCAGCAATTGCGGCTTCACCCATTTTAACGCTGAATGCTCCAACGATCGAGGTGTTCCCTGCCATTTTCGACACACGTAAAGTGGCATGAGAAGGTGAAATTTTTCATAAGAAAAGGATGCAAATGTCAACGGGGCAAGACAAGCTTGCTTGGTGTCAATATCCAACTCTTCTTTCAGCTCACGAATAATCGCGGCCTCAGGTGTTTCCCCAGTTTCCACCTTACCGCCAGGAAACTCCCACAATCCGCCCATGTTTTTATCCAAAGGACGTTGCGCGATGAGGACACGGCGATCCGCGTCCACCAAAGCGCAAGCGACCACCAACAAAACCGGTTTTTGATCGGTCATTAGCTGCGGTAATCCCCATTAATCGTCACATAGCCATTGGTCAAGTCACACCCATAAATGGTAGCTTCGCCACTGCCCAAACCAAGTTCCACGCCAATCTCGATCTCTTGGTTCTTCATATACTGGCTTGCATCTTCTTCTGAGTAATCAGGTGAGCGAAAACCATCTTTTGCCACAACCAAATCACCAAACCGAATTTGCAGTTTATCCCTGTTAGCTGGCTCGCCCGCTTTTCCCACGGCCGCAACAACGCGGCCCCAATTGGCGTCTTGCCCTGCAAGGGCTGTCTTCACCAATGGAGAATTGGCAATCGAGCGGCCAATAACGTCCGCACTTTGATCTGATGATGCACCAGAGACTTTAACCACCATCAATTTTGTTGCACCTTCACCATCTCTGATGATCTGTAACGCAAGATCCTTCAACACTGCATGCAGCGCCTGAGCAAATTCCTTACAGCGCGGATCATCCAAATCGGTGATCGGTTCCAGCCCGCGCGACGTCGCCGCCCCAGTAGCAAACACCAAACAGGTGTCTGAAGTGGAGGTGTCATTATCAACCGTAATGGCGTTAAAGCTCTTGGCATTGCCTTCGCTCAAAATGGATTGCAATACATCAGCGCCAATTGGCACATCGGTGAAAATGTATGACAACATGGTCGCCATATTCGGCGCAATCATGCCTGAGCCTTTTGCAATGCCTGAAATGCAAACATCCACCCCATCAATGTCAAAAGCGGCCCCTGCCCCTTTTGCAAAAGTGTCCGTCGTGCGTATGGCATTGGCTGCCGCTTCAAAATCAGCATGTTCATTGATGGACTGCTGTAGAGCTGAAACCAACGGCTTAGCGTCAAGCGGCTCGCCGATAACCCCAGTGGACGAGATAAAAATCTCGCTTGGATCACATGCAAACAATTGCGCTGCCGCATCGGCGGTGTCTTTAACGGTTTGATCGCCAACTCTGCCAACAAATGCGTTGGCATTGCCCGCATTAACCACCAACCCACGGCCCGAACCGTTGCCCAAATTTTGCTTACACCAATCAATGGGCGCAGAAGGGCATTTGCTCTTGGTCAAGACGCCAGCCACCGTGGTGCCTTCTACCATGCGCGCCACAAGCAAGTTTTTGCGGCCGTGATACCCTGCACCGATAAAGGCGGTGAACAATTCAACACCATCAACCGCATCTAAGTTCGGAAAATTTTCCGGTGCCAAAGGCGACACAGCCGACACTTTTGCCATATTAGTTTCCACCACCCACAATATTGATCTCAGTTCCAGCTTTTAGGTCTGCAACCAGTTTCTCAAATTTTGCAACCATGACCCGTTGACGAATTTGGGGCAGAACTTGCTCAAATGCTGGCGGCGTTGATGGACGGCGATCTTCAAGTTTGATCACGTGCCAGCCAAATTGCGATTGAACGGGGCCAGAATGGGCGCCAACTTCCAATGCACGTGCCGCATCATAAAATTCTGGCACCATGTCCCCTTCGCTGAAATAGCCAAGGTCGCCACCTTGTGGACCAGAAGGGCCTGTTGATTTTTCTTTGGCCATTTCCGCGAAATCGCGCCCGCTGTCCAATTCGCTCACAACAGATTTCGCGTCTTCTTCGCTTGCCAACAACACATGGCGCGCGCGCAACATTTCCTTAGGCTGGAAATCTTTGAATGCGTCATCATAGGCTGCTTTCAATTCATCCTGGCTCACTTCCGTTGCCATAACGTCTTGCAAATAAGCCCGCCGCAATGCTCTATCTTCCAGATAAGATTTGCGGCTTTCAAAAGTTGCTGTGTCGGCCATGCCTGCCTTGCGCGCGGCTTGTGCCATCACTTTCATATCCACCAGCATCTGCACCAAAAAGCTCCGGCGTTCGGCAACAGGAATTTGGGTAATCTCTTCACCCATATCTTCAAGCGCATAGCTAAGTTCAGCTTGGGTGATGTTTTCTCCGCCCACAACCGCAATAACGGCTTCGGGTGCCAATATCTCTTGTGCAAAGCTCGCTGGGGCATTCAGCATGCCAAAAACAACCGCCCCGCCAAGCAAGAGTTTCCTAAAACTATTTGGGCCAACCAGTTTGTTTTTAACCATTATAGATCTTTCTTTTTCATTTAAGACTCAGTGCCACAAAATCGACGGATAGGTGGCGAACATATTTATTTGAGGTTTGCGTGATTTGGGAGACGTTGACAAGACACTTCACCGCACTTACATCTCCCAACGCTTGATTAGATGAAAAATAGGCGCTTACGCCCATCGATCATCATGTCCTTGCATAGAATTTTCCGCTGATGCGCCTAAATTAAGGCGAATTGGCAACAAAATGGGACCGCTCATATGGCACTCGCCGCGCTAGCACGAAAAATTTTTGGCTCTTCAAATGACCGCCAAGTAAAAAAATATCGCCCGATCGTAGAAAAAATCAACGCGCTAGAGCCTGAGCTCGCGGCACTGAGTGACGAACAGTTGCAAGCACGAACGAGCGAATTCAAAGCCCAATACCAAAACGGCACCAAACTGGAAGACCTTTTGGTCCCAGCTTTTGCCACTGTGCGCGAAGCCGCAAAACGTTCGATGGGCATGCGCCACTTTGATGTGCAGCTTATCGGGGGCATGGTGCTCAACGACAATGCCATTGCTGAAATGCGCACTGGTGAAGGTAAAACCCTTGTGGCCACTTTGGCCGTATACCTGAACGCTTTGACCGGCAATGGCGTGCATGTGGTCACCGTAAACGACTATTTGGCCAGCCGCGATGCGCAATGGATGAGCCAAGTTTATAGCTTCCTTGGCCTAACCACCGGCATTATCGTGCATGGCCTTTCTGACGATCAACGCCGCGCAGCTTATGCAGCCGATGTGACGTACGGCACCAACAACGAATTTGGCTTTGATTATTTGCGCGACAACATGAAGTTCTCCAAAGAACAAATGGTACAGCGCGGCCACCACTTCGCCATCGTGGATGAGGTGGATTCGATCCTGATCGATGAGGCGCGTACGCCATTGATCATTTCTGGCCCATCAGAAGATCGATCTGATCTATATGTGCAAATTGATGCGCTGATGAAAGACTTGGCAGACGAAGATTTTGAACTTGATGAAAAACAACGCTCCGCTTCCTTTACTGACGATGGTATTGAGAAGTTTGAGAACATCCTCAAAGAAGCTGATCTGATTAAAGGCGAAAGCCTGTTTGACGTGGAAAACGTATCGATCGTTCATCACATGAACTCGGCCCTGCGCGCACACAAACTTTTCACCCGCGACAAAGACTATATCGTGCGCGACAATGAAGTTGTGATCATCGATGAGTTTACCGGACGCATGATGCCGGGCCGCCGTTTTTCTGAAGGTTTGCACCAAGCGCTTGAAGCCAAAGAAGGCGCAAAAATTCAGCCTGAAAACCAAACATTGGCCTCTATTACTTTCCAAAACTACTTCCGTCTTTACAACAAACTTGCAGGCATGACCGGCACCGCGGCCACCGAAGCAGAAGAGTTTGGCGACATTTATAAGTTGGACGTTATTTCAATCCCAACCAACAAAGACCTGTCGCGGATTGACGAAGAAGATGAAGTTTACCGCACGGTTGAAGAAAAATTCACTGCGATTGCGGACGAAGTGCTTGAATGCCAAAAGCGCAAGCAACCGGTTTTGGTCGGCACCACATCAATTGAGAAATCTGAATTCTTAGCTGACCTTTTGAAGAAAAAAGGCGCTAAAGACATTAAGGTGTTGAACGCCCGCCACCACGAGCAAGAAGCGCAAATCATTGCCGATGCAGGTATGCCAGGCGCTGTGACCATCGCCACCAACATGGCTGGTCGCGGTACGGACATTCAACTTGGCGGCAACTTGGAAATGCGGGTCGAGAACGAGTGTAGCGGCCTTGAAGGCGAAGTGCGCGACGCCAAGATCAAACAAATCGAAGCTGAAATTGCCGAACGCAAAAAAGAAGCGTTGGCAGCAGGCGGTCTATACGTGGTCGGCACCGAACGCCACGAATCTCGCCGGATCGACAATCAGCTGCGTGGTCGTTCTGGCCGTCAGGGTGATCCGGGCCGTTCAAAATTCTACTTATCCTTGCAAGACGATCTGATGCGGATTTTTGCGCCAGAGCGTATGGAAGGCATGTTGGTCAAGCTGGGGCTTGAAGACGGTGAAGCCATTGCCCACCCATGGGTGACCAAAGCGCTTGAACGCAGCCAGCAAAAAGTGGAAGCACGCAACTTCGACATTCGTAAAAACATCCTCAAATATGATGATGTGATGAATGACCAGCGCAAGGTGATCTTTGAGCAACGCCTTGAGTTGATGGACAGCAAAAATGTGGCGAACGCGATCAAAGAAATGCGCGAAGATGTTGTGCATGACATTATCGAAAAAGCCATTCCAGAACGTTCATACCCTGAACAATGGGCCCATGAACAACTGGCAGAAGCGGCCAAAACCTATCTCAATGTAGATGCCCCGATCAAAGAATGGTCAGACGAAGAAGGCATTGACGCTGAGCAAGTGACTGAGCGCTTGATCAAGATGGCTGACGAGACCGCCGCCAAAAAAGCCGCTGACTATTCGCCAGAGATTATGCGCCAGATCGAAAAGCAGATCTTGCTGCAATCGATTGATGGCCTATGGCGCGAGCACTTGGTGACCCTTGATCACCTGTCAAAAGTAGTGGGCTGGCGCGGTCTTGCCCAACGTGATCCGCTGAACGAATACAAGCAAGAAGGCTATGAGCTGTTCCAAACATTGCTCGACAGTTTGCGCGAATTGGTGATTGCCCAACTTAGCCATGTGCAAGTGCAAGTGGCCCCACCAGAGCCGCAAATGCCTCCAATGCAAGAACAGCATATTGATCCCCTAACGGGCGAAAATGACGCTATTCCAGCAAGCGATGCGGTCAACAAGGATGACCCTTCAACGTGGGGCAAAGTGCGCCGTAACGAAGCGTGCCCATGTGGGTCTGGCAAAAAATTTAAACATTGCCATGGTGCAATTGTTTAAGGCCAAATCGAGCTAACGATAATCATATAAATGGTCGCCTAGAACTTGTTCTAAAGCGGCCATTTTTATGTCCGGCTTCGGCCCAAAAACCGCCATGCGGCCAACCATTTCCTGCAACTGCGCGAACTGTTCGATTATGTGATATTTGGGCCGGTCTATATAGTCGTCGACCACTATGGTCCAGTCGCTTTGGTCCCTTAGGGCTTTGATACATTTGAGCGCGCAAGCCACCCGAAATCGTCCATCAATCAATACAAGGTCGGGCAACTGCGCCATGGGCGGCACGTCCGAATAGGTGGCAAACTTGCTTTTTTGGTCTTGCGATAGGTCCTTGACAAAAACTGGATAGCCCCAATTCCCTGTCAGGCCAATGTCCGCGTGAATATGCAATTGTTGCGCACTCAACAAATCCGCCTCGCGCAATGTTTGTTGAACACTGAGCGAGAACAGTAAATCGCTTTCTTTGCTGGCAAATGGGATGCCCAACTTACCAGCCAAAAACGTGGTGCCGCCGCTGCCAAACTCGAGATAACTACACGCTTGCGCCAAGCGATTTGTAAACCAACGTGTTAGCGCCTCATCTTCAAAATGCGGCTGAGTGGCCGTTGTAAAAAGCAGTTGTTTTTGCAATAGCGGGCCAAGAACTGGCCAATTCTTAACGCTATAGGCAAGAGCGCTATTCCAGCGGGGTAGTTTTTGTTTCGAGCTGAGTGGTTTTTCGTTCAATTGTATGTTCAACTTATTACTGCCCAAACACATTCTGCATCTACAATAACGCGCAAAGAATGCATTGGTTTGGTTTTCTGCGAGAACCTAGGTGCTATTGATATCATATCAGCCTTATGACCTGTTGGCGCAAATGGGGCAACACATCTGCCACAAACCAAGGGTTTCGCCTCAACCATATGTTGTTTCGCGGACTTGGATGGGGCAAGGGCAAGTAATTTGGCATGAACTCGCGCCAACGCTGCACGGTTTGCGTCAATGTTTTGAATTGGCGGTCGCCCAGATGATAGTCCAGCGCAAATGCGCCAATGATGATTTTTAGTTCAAGTTGCGGCATTTGGGCAAACAATTGATCATGCCATTTCGCACGACATTCGGGCCGTGGCGGCAAATCACCCGACTTGCCAGTTCCGGGAAAACAAAAACCCATCGGCACAATGGCAAAAAGATTTGGATCATAAAACTGCGCATCATTGACCCCAAGCCAGTCGCGCAACCGCTCGCCACTTTGATCATCGAATGGTTTGCCCGTTTTGTGCACGATGCGTCCCGGCGCTTGCCCTGCAATGAGAATTTTGGCGCGTTGACTAGCCTGCACCACTGGGCGCGGTCCGAGCGGCAGATGTTCTGCACAAATCGAGCATGTGCCAATGTCGGCGAGGAAATGATCAAAGCTCATTCCCTCTGGGCCTTTGCTAGCTCAATCAGGTTTTCTAAAGCACGAACACCCATCGCATTGAGGTGCTTGCCACCCAGTTCAACATTTATTCTAAGTGCAAGTTCTTGCGCATCAGCATCATACAGCTGATCAAACTCTGTCACGTCAATCAATGCCAATAGGCGAACCATTCTAGGGCCTATCGAGTGAGCTTGTTCAAAAGGATGAGATTGCTTGACCATGATTTGTATACTTTGGCGCTTTCCAACGCACAAAACAAATACTAATTACCCCCTAGTCGGCGCTCATTTGATTTGCGACTATCGCCTTCTACAATTGTTGAACATTGAACTAGGCCCACCACCTATATGACATTTGATCAGATCGTTTTATTCTCACTCTTCTTTTTGGTGTTCGCGGGGTTCTTATGGGGCCGTTGGCGCTATGACATCGTCGCTTTCACCGCACTGATCGTTGCGTTACTGTTTCATGTGGTGCCAACCGACTTGGCATTTTCTGGCTTTGGCCACCCAGCCACTATTATCGTGGCGTTGGTTTTGGTGGTCTCACGCGGTCTAACAAATTCTGGCGCTGTAGATTTGATCACCCGTTCAGTGATTGACCAATCCCGCTCCATTGGCATGCACATCACTATTATGGGCGGACTTGGCGGCATATTGTCCGCTTTCATGAATAATGTGGCCGCCCTTGCCATGTTGATGCCAGTGGATATTCAAGCGGCGCAAAAATCAGGGCGCTCCCCAAGTCAAACGCTGATGCCCTTATCATTTGCAACAATTTTGGGCGGGTTGGTCACCCTCATCGGCACGCCACCAAATATCATCATCGCATCAATCCGCGAAACCACCTTGGGGGAACCGTTCAAAATGTTCGACTTCGCCCCTGTTGGCTTAATCGCTGCCATCGTTGGTATGGTCTATGTGGCAACCATTGGCTGGCGTTTAATCCCCATGCCATCGCGCAACAAAAACTCACCGTCTGAATTGGCAGAACTTGAAGGCTATGTGGCCGATTTGGTGGTCAGTGAAGGCAGCAAAGCTATCGGGCAAAAGGTCAAAGAACTAGACGCCATTGCCGAAGAAAATGATTGCTATGTGCTCGGTCTGGCCCGTCGAGGCACCCGCTTGGGTGGCCGCGCCCGCAACGAAGTCATAAAGGCAGGCGATCACTTAATCATTGAAGCCTCGCCCGAGGCGATTAACGCACTTGTTGGCGCGCTTGGTTTAAAATTCCAAGGCCAAACCGCCGCAAACAAAGCCCTTTCCGGCGACGTTATTTTAGCCGAAGCCGTGGTGACTGGAGAAAGCCGTTTGGCGGGCCGCACTGCCATGCAGTCAAAACTATTGGCCCGATACGGCGTTTCCCTTTTGGGCATTTCGCGACAAGGCAAAGCCATCCGCACCCAAGTGCGAAAAACCGAACTTCAACCCGGCGATATTTTGTTGCTGCTGGGCGCACCCGACAATGTGGAAGACGTGATCGGCCGCATGGGTTGTTTGCCTTTGGCCGATCGTCGCTTGCCTGTAACTCAATATGACCGCGCATGGTTGGCCATTGGCGTTTTTGCCGCTGCACTGATCACCGCCAGCCTTGGCTGGGTCTATTTGCCAGTGGCCCTTGCGGCAGTGGTCATCGTTTTTGTGTTCACAGATATTGTGCCGTTGCGCGAGCTTTATGACACCATTGAATGGCCTGTTGTCGTGCTTTTGGGCTCAATGATCCCCTTGGGCGCCGCCCTTGAGAGTTCAGGCGGCACAGAACTTATCGTCAATGCCCTTGGCGCGGCAACCAGCGGCTCGCCTGCTTGGGTCGCGCTTACACTGCTGATGATCGTCACCATGACCCTATCAGATGTCCTTAACAACACTGCAACCGCCATTGTGGCCGCACCCGTGGCAATCGGGCTAGCAAACCAGCTAGGGGTGAACCCAGATCCGTTCTTGATGGCGGTAGCCATTGCCGCAAGTTGTGCGTTTCTGACCCCGATTGGGCACAAGAACAACATGTTGATTTTGGGTCCGGGCGGCTATTCCTTCTCCGATTATTGGCGCATGGGCTTGCCGCTCGAAATCATCATTGTTGCCGTATCCGTACCTTCCATTATGATTTTCTGGCCACTTTAGGGACCTGCAATGACGCTTACACCTGAACAATTTGATCGCGTGTTGAACCTGAACAATCTCCACGCAAAAGAAACCTCATTCCTTGAAGCGGCAGATTTAACAAGGCTGATCGAGCGGTCCTATCTAACAAAATCCATCGGGGAATTGGATGCGTTCTTGATCAGCATCAGCCATAAATCACCCCATGATGGCATCAACTACTCATGGTTCAAACGACGTTTTGAGCGCTTTGCCTACATCGACAGGGTGGTAACGGCTGAACATGCGCGCGGCAAAGGCCACGCCAAAGCATTATATCTCGCGCTCATGGAAAAAGCGAAAGCCGATAATATCCCCATGGTGTGTTGCGAAATCAACCACCAGCCACCCAACCCCGGATCTGTGGCTTTTCATGAGAAGCTAGGATTTGAGATGATCGACACCGCCGCGTTAGATGAAACCAAAACCGTCGGTTATTGGGTCAGAAAGTTCTAGTGTTTTAAAGCGGCAAAAACACCCGCCGCATAATCTCTGGCCGACCTGCACGCTCCGCGGATTTTCGAGATGCATGATTGAGATGATCAATTGTGCCAACCAGCAAACGGTCTGGCATTGTCTGGCCTCGCGCATGTGCCAAAGCCATTTGCATTTGCGCGCCATATCCGTTTCCAGAATACTGGGCAACAACCACTTCTTCCAAAACCTCATCGCCCTGAACCCAAGCAATGCCGCTATCGCGTACAGCGATCACACCAATAGGACTTTGCTGCTCATGAACATACGCCACATATAGGCCGCCATCTTTATGGCAATCCGACAGATCCTCTATACTCGCCGCGCCGATATTGCGGCCAAGTTCAAGCTGGTCATGTTTGATGCGTTGATAACGCGCCTGCACCAGCGGTTCAATTTGAGCAGTGTCTGCCGGACTGGATAGGTTTAACTCTCCATTAGGTGGCATCATTTTCCCATAGGGTGCCCCGTGAATCGAAACATCCAAAATTGCATCAGGCGTGGGCAAGGTCTGCGCAGGCGCTGTGAGGCGAACAAATTGCGGGGCAAAAACCCGCCACTCATTCGCGACCACTTTGCGCAAACGATCAAAGTCAGAAAAGCTATGCGCAACCACCTCAACAAAAGGTCTGGTTATATCAAGTCCATAAAACCGAATGCCGCCAAGCAGCGCCCCGGCCGTTGTTTGAATAAGCCGATGATTGTAAGCAACGGGCTGCACCGCAAAACAATCAATATTGTCTGAAAACAGACGTGCAAAATCCTGATCGTTAAGGAATGTGAGTTGTTGATCTAACCAGTTTTTGACCCTGTTTGAAGACGAACCAAATAGTTCAACTTCCAACGCCAACTCATGCGCCAATGATGGCCAACTTAAAATGTTTTCAATATTCATATCAAAAACATTACCCGACGCCTCAAACCTGTCAATTGCAACAAATTTTAGGGACGTGGCGGCGGCGTTGGTGCATTTGGGTCTTCAGTACCTTGGATCTGATCTTCACCACTGCCGCCGAACAAATTGCCAAACCAGCCCGTGACCTTCTTGGTGGTTTGATTGATGGCAACTTTGCGTTCTTCAGCCGCTTGCGCAGCCTCAATTTTGCGCTGCGCTTCAGCTTCAGCATCAAGCTTTAACTGGGCTTTATCAGCCAAAGCCACTTTGTACGCTGCAGCATCCGCAGTTTGCATTTGGCTATAAGCCGCCTTCATATCCGCGCTCAAAGTCGAAGCACCACACCCGCCAGCACGGTTGATGCCATACCGGCCATTGCACACATCCCAACTGGGGCGTTGTTTGGTCAATTCAAAATGGTCGTAACCTACTTTAATATCCCGCCAGAACTCCATGTGCTTGCTCTCACTAAACTCGGCCAAATTTCTTGGCGTCATTTTGAACGGATAGACCTGAACTTGGAAACTCTTGTTTCCGCCTTTAAAGCTTTCGCGCGCGAGCGCATATATTTCGCCGATCTTCTCATCCGTCATGGCGTAACAGCCACGCGAAGAACAGTCGCCATGCACCATGATGTTTGAGCCAGTGCGGCCATGAGAGCGGTCAAATTTGTTGGGGAAGCCCAGATTAAAGGCCAAGAAGTAGTTAGAGCGCGGGTTCATCAACCCAGGCGTTACATCATAAAAACCCTCGGGTGCTTGGCGGTCGCCTTCATAAAATTTAGGACCCAAATCGCCAGACCACGCACATATTTTATATGTGCGGAACAGTTCAAACTTACCTGTCTTTTCAACCTTTTTCCAAACTTCCAATTCACTTTCACGCTTGAAAATGCGCACCAACATGGCCGCACCCTCGCTGGAGCCCATCTGGCTCAGTCGCGCTTTAGTTAAGGATGATAGGGGGATATTGTGCTTATTGCTTTCAAAACCAGTTGTGCAGGCCCCAAGCAAGCCAACACTGAGAATGACCAGCAGCGATTTCACAAAATGACGCAACCCAAACGACAAGGAAATTCTCCAAATGTACGCACCTTAGCCAAACAGCTTAACGGTGCCCCGATAAATTACAGTTAATCAATTGGGGTGGCCAATGCTTTTACACAAGCGCCACTTCACATTTAGGTGAGGTTTGAACCCATCGCGAGATACTTTTCGCGACGATGCTCACGCACTTCCAAACGCCCTTTGCCTTCAAACTCAGCCAAAAAGTCTTCAATAACTTTATGGGTTGCTTGCATCACCTCTTGCGCATGACGATGCGCACCGCCAACCGGTTCGGGAAGGATCTGATCAATGATACCGAACTGCAAAAGATCTTGTGCGGTGATTTTCATATTATTCGCCGCTTCTTGCGCCTTAGCCGCATCCCGCCACAAAATGGAGGCGGCAGCTTCAGGTGAAGCAACCGTGTAAATTGAATGCTCAAGCATCACCACTTTGTTCGCTGTCGCAATCGCAATCGCGCCACCCGAACCACCTTCGCCAATAACCATAGCCAACGAAGGCACACCAATTTCAAGACACATCTCAGTTGAGCGGGCAATCGCTTCGGCTTGGCCGCGCTCTTCTGCGCCAACACCAGGGTAAGCACCAGCTGTATCCACAAAGAACAATACCGGAATGTCAAAACGATCAGCCATATCCATCACGCGAACCGCTTTGCGGTAGCCTTCAGGACGGGCGGAACCAAAATTGTGCTTTAGACGGGTTTCAGTGTTTGAACCCTTTTCTTGACCAATAATTGCAACGGGCTTGCCGTCAAATCGGCCAAAGCCAGTTTGCACCGCAGCATCTTCCGCAAATTTGCGGTCACCAGCGAGCGGCACAAAATCAGTGATTAGGTTTTTAATGTAATCGACAAAATGCGGCCGCAGCGGATGCCGCGCCACTTGGGTTTTTTGCCAAGGGGACAAGCGACCATAAATCTCGTGCATGGCCTCGTCTGCTTTGGTTTGCAAACGTTTCACTTCATCTTCAATTTCAACCGCTTCACCGCTTTGCGCAAGCGATTTAAGTTCTTGAACTTTGCCTTGAATATCAGCGACTGGCTTTTCAAATTCGAGATAGGACTGCATCTTTATCCGTCTTGTTTTTCGTTCCAAAGCCCAGCTATCGCTTAAGGCTTTTTGAACCCATATGATTGGGGCGGAAAGTGGCCATTCCCCCGGTTAATGTCAAGCTTTCATGCACAAATTGCCACGCAAAACCTAAACTTTCGTCACCTTTAATGGGCGGCAACGACCCCTTATTCGCGACCCAAAGGATGATGGTCCTGCACCAATGATGTCAGGCGCTCATCCAGAATATGCGTGTAGATTTGTGTCGTGGAAATATCAGAATGCCCCAGCAACAATTGTACCACACGAAGGTCTGCTCCCCTTTCCAACAAATGTGAGGCAAAAGCATGGCGCAAAATATGCGGTGAAATCTTTGTGGTGTCCAAGCCAGCACGCCCAGCGAGCGCTTTTAACTCACGCGCAAAAACCTGACGCGCCATATAGCCTGTGTCTGTTTTGGCCGGAAACACAAACCGACCTGGCGCCAATTGGGTCAAATAGGCTAACAACGCATCTTTTGCGCGATCGTTAAGCGGCACCACACGCTCCTTGTTGCCCTTACCGATAATGTTCAGCATTGCCCCTTCACGCGTAACGCTGGAGCGCAACAAACCAACAAGTTCTGAAACCCGCATGCCCGTGCCATATAAAAGTTCAAGCAAGACATAGAGTTTTTGCGCCTTAAGCTTCGCCTTAGGACTTTGCGCCTCATCTGCCGCTTCGCGTTCTGCGCATTCAAACAAGCGATCAACTTCTTCAATGCTCATGGTTTTTGGCAGCGTCACCCCCGCCTTGGGCGCAGGAATAACTCTTGTCGGATCGTCTTGGCGAACTCCGTCTGCAACCAAAAACTGATAAAACTGGCGCAGAGAACTCAAACGGCGTGCTGCACTTGTTGGCGCAAAACCACGATCATCCAATGAAATCAAATAATGTTGGATCAAATGACGGTCCGCTTTGCCAACCTGCCCTTTTTGCGTATCCACAAAGTCAGAATAATCGGCAAGATCACGCCGATAGGCTTCAAGCGTGTTGGCGGCAGCGCCGCGTTCGGCGCTCATCATTTCCAAGAAGTTTTCGATCAATAATTGATCTGTCATTAGTTGTTGAACAAGTCACGCGAAGGAATGCGTTGGCTTATTTCACGAGGCTCGGGATCAACAAATATAGTCAGCGCGAACATTGACCCATAAACGATCGCTGCTAAGATTCCGATAAAAACCACAAAACGAATAAGCGTAGGCATCTGAACTTGGTTCCTCCTAATTGCCCCTTTTTGGGCCATTTTGCGTCTACAATCAAGCATTTGATTGAGCGAGGTGGCTTGACAATTCACCCGCACACCGCTTCAACCTCACATTCAAGGTCTTGGTGGAGAAGTTAGTGGCCGTCGAATTGGACAGCACCGTAGTGCAACGCAATGCAGATCGGATTAGAGCATTCCGTGATGCCAAACCAATAGTGATTATCGGCATGATGGGTGCTGGTAAATCCACGGTGGGCAAACGCGTCGCCCACTTCCTTGGTTTGGAATTTGTCGATAGCGACGACGAGATCGAAATTGCCGCTGGCATGCCGATCCCTGATATTTTTGAAACCCATGGTGAAGAAGAGTTTCGCGCCGGGGAAACCCGCGTGATCGCACGGCTTTTGCGCACCAGACGCAATGCAATTATTTCCACCGGCGGCGGTGCCTATATGGACCCCGTTACCCGAAAAAACATTGCCAATCAGGGCATTTGTTTGTGGCTCAAAGCAGATGTTGAACTGCTTTTCGACCGCGTGTCACGCCGCAACACCAGACCGCTATTGCGCACGCCAGATCCATTTGGCACACTCAAATCCTTAGTTGATCAGCGATACCCAACTTATGCTGAGGCAGATGTTACCGTGATTTCGCACGAAGCCTCCCATGACCAAATAGCCGCTGAAATTGTTGCCGCCTTAGCCGATTATTTAGACCCGAACACAAAGTCGTAAAAAAACATGACCGACAATAATATCGTTCACATCGATTTGGGCGATCGCGCCTATGACATCAATGTGGCCCATGACGCTATTGACACTTTGGGCACCAAATTAAAATCCATGTTCCCTGGCGCGCGCTTTGGAATCGTGACGGACGAAAATGTGGCGCACGAACAATTGCCGCGCTTAAAGCGTGCGTTGGAAAGCGAAGGGTTGGACTATGCTGTAGTGACTATTGCAGCAGGGGAAAGTTCAAAATGCAACGCGACGCTGAACCAAGTGATTGAAGCGCTTTTGACAGAACGGTTAGAGCGCACCGATATTATTATCGCTTTTGGCGGCGGCGTTGTGGGCGACTTGGCTGGGTTTGCTGCATCCATTATCCGGCGTGGCATGGATTTTGTGCAAGTGCCAACTTCCCTTTTGGCACAAGTGGACAGCTCAGTGGGTGGCAAAACTGGCATCAATTCACCACACGGCAAAAACTTGATCGGTGCTTTTCATCAGCCCCGTTACGTGGCAGCTGACTTGCAAGCGCTTGGCACCTTGTCTGAGCGTCAGTTTCGCGCCGGATATGCTGAAATGGCCAAATATGGCCTGATTGACGACGAAGAGTTTTTCTTTTGGCTTGAAGAAAATTGGCGCGAAATCTTTGAAGGTGGTCCGGCCCGCGCAAAAGCCATTGCCCATTCGTGCCGTGCAAAGGCACGTTTTGTTGCCGCCGATGAAAAAGAACATGGCGCGCGCGCATTGCTTAATTTGGGGCACACATTTGGCCATGCATTCGAGGCAGTGACCGGCTATTCTGATCGGCTACTGCACGGCGAAGCCATTGCGATCGGCATGGTTTTGGCCCATCGCTATTCCACCAAAATCGGCATCGCCAATGGCCAAGATGCAGAACGCGTTACCAACCATTTCAAAGCTGTTGGTTTACCAACAAAACTAAGCGATATTCCCGGCGAGCTCGCTTCTTGCCAAGAATTGATGCATCATATCGCACAAGACAAAAAGGTTTCACGCGGCGCACTCACCTTTATTTTGACAAAGGGTGTGGGCAAGGCTTTCATTGAGAAGGGCGTGGACCCAAATTCGATATCAGAATTCCTTGAGGAACAAAGAAACCAATGACCGCTTTTTTTGCATCAGTGCCACCCACAATTTGGATATCGGTGGCCGCTATTGTGGTACTTCTTGCATGCTCCGGCTTTTTTTCCGGTTCTGAAACCGCCCTCACTGCCGCTTCGCGCGCGCGCATCCACCATTGGGTTAAAGCAGGCAATAAGCGCGCAGAATTGGTGGAAAAACTCATTGTCGACAAAGAACGCCTGATCGGGGCACTTCTGTTGGGCAACAATTTGGTCAATATTCTCGCCTCTTCATTGGCGACCAGTGTTCTGATCGCGCTGTTTGGCGACACCGGCGTGATTTACGCCACCATTGCTATGACCGCACTTGTGGTCATCTTTTCCGAAGTGTTGCCCAAAACCTGGGCGATTTCAAAACCGGACGAATTTGCCTTGGGCGTTGCCCCAATTGTGCGCCCCATCGTTGCACTTTTCGCCCCCATTACCTTTGCCATTCAAAAACTGGTCAACGCCCTATTGCGCATTTTGGGTGCGCGGCGCGAAGGCGACACCACGGGCATGACCGGACATGACGAGTTGCGCGGCACCGTAGACTTGTTGCACCGCGAAGGTGAAGTGATAAAAAACGACCGTGATATGCTGGGCGGCATTTTAGACCTCAGCGCACTTGAGGTTTCTGACGTTATGGTGCACCGCACCAAAATGTTAGCACTTGATGCGGAAATGCCCAAAGAGCAGTTAGTTCAAGAAATCCTTGAAAGCCCCTACACCCGCATACCGCTGTGGAAAGACGATCAAGAAAACATCGTGGGCGTGGTCCATGCAAAAGACCTATTGCGGGCTTTGTTTAAAGCCGGCGGCGACGTGGAACAGCTCGACATAAAAGCTATCGTTTCAAAACCTTGGTTTGTGCCTGACACAACACCCGTGCAGGCTCAACTCAACGCCTTCTTGCGCGAAAATGCTCACTTTGCGCTTGTGGTTGATGAATATGGCGAAGTGGAAGGGCTGATTACGCTTGAAGACATTTTGGAAGAAATCGTTGGGGAAATTGCAGACGAGCATGACGAAGTCATGGAAGGGGCGAGAAAGCAGCCAGATGGCTCCTACATTGTTGATGGTTCACTCCCTATTCGTGACATCAACCGAGCGTTAGATTGGAACCTGCCCGACGAAAACGCCACAACGATTGCGGGCCTTGTGCTTGATGAAGCCAAGATGATCCCAAACATCAACCAAACCTTTACATTCCACGGCAAGCGTTTTCGCGTTTTAAAGAAAGAACGCAACCGCATCACCGAGCTAAAGATCATCCCCTAAACTTGGGCACCGATTTGCGCAAATTAGCATTTTTCATCATTTGCGGCGGATGGAATCGCAGCTCGACTATGATGGCTACCGGCAGGGGTTTGCACGCTACAAATTGGTTATGCCTGCAGGGTAAAAACCCGCACGTGACTCGCTTCATGACGAGATTAACAGTTTGAAATAAAACAACTTTTCAGGAAAGATAAAATGCAACCTATTTTGCAGGATTAATCATAATTTCTAGGCACTATGCTTGCGAAATGACTTTAAGAACGAAATGCTGGCAAAAGCTTACAAACATCTTTGCGCATGATTTGGCAGCGAGCCCAATAAAATTGACGTTAGTGCAATCTGCCAGTGCAGCAATTCTGGGATCAATACTTGCCGTCATTGCCTTCGAAACGGTTGGCATTTATTACGCTGGGATTTGGTATCAACTTGGGGTTGCCCTTTTCGTCGCCTCTTTTGTGGCCCCAATATTTCTTTATCCTTCGTATCGCACTGCCCAACGTTTACAGCAGGCCAATGCCATTATTCAGGCACAAGCCACAACCGACCACCTAACCGGTTTGCCCAATATGTTGGCGCTGACCAACAAACTTCAAACTCTCATAACTGAACCTGGTCAAGGCAATCCGTTTGCTTTGCATTTTCTTGATATTGACCGTTTCAAACAGGTAAACGATTCTCTTGGTCATGATGTGGGCAATGAACTCATTATTGAAACTGCGCGCAGAATTCAAAATTGGGTCGGCGAAGCAGGGTTTGTTGCTCGGTTTGGTGGCGATGAGTTCGTCATTATCCAATATGGCACATCCAGCGAAATGTCTGCGACCCATTTCGGGCGCGATTTGGTCGACCATCTGGCCAAGCCCTATGATCTAAAACATCGCGAGTTAAACGTAACAACCTCAATCGGTAGCGCGCTGTTCCCTGTGCATGGCGCTGACCAAGATCAAATTCTCAAAGCAGCCGATTTGGCACTTTATAAGGCCAAAGAAGCCAGACATACCAATTGTGTATTTGAGCCTCGGTTTGCGTCGCAGGCGAACAACCGTCGCCACATCGAAGAGATACTTCGCGATACGGTGCAAAGTGGCACGTTAAAAGCTTATTTCCAATCCATCGTGCAATCAACAAATCCGTTTAATATCGTTGGATTTGAAGCATTAAGCCGCATAGAGCTTTCAGATGGCACAGTCTTGACGCCAGAGGTGTTTATACCCATTGCCGAGAATACAGGGCTAATTTTGGATATCGGCGAGTTCATTTTGCAACAAGCTTGCAAGGAGTGCGCGACTTGGAATCCTGAGCTTTTCGTATCTGTAAATGTGTCGCCTGTTCAACTGTGCCAATCTAACTTTTTGCAGACGGTAAAAAAGGCGTTGCGGCAAAGCGGACTTGCCCCTTTCCGACTAGAGTTGGAAATCACAGAAAGCGTTTTGATTAATGATGTTGAACAAATTCGCGCAGCCATAGAGCGCGTGCGGGCATTGGGCGTACAAATCGCACTGGATGATTTTGGCGCGGGTTATTGCGATTTACGCTACCTTCACCAAATTGAAATTGATAAAATCAAGCTGGACAAGTCAATCATCGACGATACGGCAACCACGGAAATATCAAGGAATATTTTGAGCGGTCTGAGCCTCATCGCCAAACAGATGGGCATAACCGTAGTTGCTGAAGGCGTCGACAACCTTGCCACAGCCGAATTTTTGAGCCTTGATCGGGGCATCCACCAGTTCCAAGGTTATTTGTTTTCAAAACCCGCAAACGCGCAAGAGGCTCGCCGCATGCAGCAATTTTTGCCAGACCATGCGACAAGCAACAATGTGATACAGCTTAGTGCACACGCAAAAGAAGGTGCCTAGTCGCGAGCACGTTTACCCATTCTAGCTTCCCTAAACCACACCAACAAACCTGCTGCGATTGTGATCAAGCCACCGATGATGGTGATCAAATCTGTCACATGCCCAAAGAACAAAAATGTCAGCCCAACCGCCACAGGCAAAGCCAAAAAATTGAGCGGCTGCAGGACGCTCGCGGGTGCATATCTAAAAGCAACAGTGAACAATAAATGCGTTGCAATGGCACAGATGATGACGATCAACATCAACAACCATGCTTGCCCCGACATGTTTTCCAACTGAAAAACACCAGAGACTGTGGAGAGCACCAAAGCCACCAGCGACAGATAAAGCATTGAAGTTTTGGTACTGTCTTTTGTCGCAACTTTGCGGGTTAGCACTGTGTAAAGCGAAAAACTCACCACTGCCCCAGCAACCAGCCAAATAGAACTATCTATGGTTTGAAAGCCGGGGCGGATAACCACCATGGCGCCCACAAAACCAACAACTACAGCCGCCCACCTATAAACACCCATTTTTTCGCCCAGTATCGGCACCGCCAGCAAACTCACCACAATCGTGTAAAGCATAAACATGGCCTGCAAATCTGAGGTTTGCATAAACCCCAACGCGGCGGAAAACAGCCAAATATCAATCAATAAAAGGACTGATCTGAAAATTTGCATTTTGGGATAATGCGAGCGAATGACCACCCGCAGGTCCGTGTTACGCCCAATCCAAATCAGCGTGAACAGCGCCACACCCCAGAACCGGATCATCACCACCTGCATCACCGAATAGTCGGCAACCAGCAGCTTTACAGCAATATCTTGTAGGCCAAATATCACCAGCGAAATCAGCGTCAGAACAATTGCTTTGGGCACATTATCCAAGGGCGCAGCGCTTGCACTTTTCATTTTAGTCATCCTTTTGAAAAAATGAGCACAAAACGCCAAACGTGCAAAAGCGCACGCCAAAAACCGCGCATGCAAAAGCAGACGCGGGGCGTTTTGAAATTACTCTTATGTGAAGAAATGTACTGCATCGCTTGGTCCCTAAGTGCGCAAATCAGACGTTGATTTGAGCTGCACTTGGACAAAGCTTGGGCAGTGACGCAACTTTGCATCGCGCCACCAATTTCGTCAACAATTTTGTTGGATGACTAGATTATTTTTAGGCGCTTGGGCTGACCTCAATTGCAAAAGCGTGGATAGTTTCTTTTAGCTCGTCGGCCAAGCAATCCATTACGGCGCGATGTTGCGCAATTCTGGGCTTTCCGTCCAGTGATGAGGCGGCAATTTGCACCCGAAAGTGCGAATTGCCTCCTTCACGATAACCTGCATGACCGCGATGCAATTCGCTCTCATCAATCACATTGAGGTGCGTTGGAGTGAATTCTTCACTCAATTTTTCAATGATTGTCTGTTTCATCGACATAAGGGGTTTTGCTCTCGCTAGTTTTTGATGTAAAAGAGGTGTCCTTTTCTCTAACTTTAAGAGCACGCACCTTGAATTCCAAGCTCTTCGATAAAATCAAAGTCAAACGCCGCGCGTCTTCTGCTGTTAAACCAGAAGACGATCTTCCTCGTTGCGCCTGGAAAGGTTGCGACCAGCCTGGCGCCCACAAAGCCCCTAAAGGGTCTGACCAGCCTGGCTATTACCAGTTCTGTATGGCCCATGTGCGCGAGTACAACAAGAGCTTCAATTTCTTCTCGGAAATGAAGGATGACGAAATTCAAAAAATCGTCACCGACCGCACCGGCGGTCGCCCCACTTGGGATATGGGCGTGAACAAAGTCTCTAGCGGCAATCCTGAAGGGATCAGCACCGCAGGGCGCAAGAAAAAGAATCACGACCCCTCAAACGTGTTCCGCCGTTATGAACGCATGCAAGGCAAATCAGCAGGGCCAAACCGTTCCACCGATCGCAAGATTTTGGACGCGGATAAGAAGGCACTCGAAATGCTTGATGTTAGCCACACTTCGGGTCCTGAAGAAATCAAAAAAGCCTATAAAGACTTGGTGAAAAGACATCACCCAGACATTAATGGCGGCGACAAAAGTTCTGAGGAACGGCTGCGCAATATTGTGACAGCTTATAGTCACCTCAAGGCCAAAGGTTTTGTTTGAGCTGTAGCAGTCCTAAATTGGTATGGGCCCGCCACTAGTCGAGCCCATACTTAGTTGCTATACAAACGACGATCTTATCGATCCCCGCCCTACCTTTTGCGCGCAATTTGTGCCAAAACCTCAATGACGAAATACGTTCTATCTAAAAGGTTACCCAAAATGAGTGTGACAGCACCCCTGCCCGATACCGAATATTCAGTTCGCGACCTTTTTGGCATTGATTCTGACCTGGTGGTCAAAGGATACAAAGAGCGCACAGAACATGTGCCGCCAATGGACCCCGACTACCTGTTCGACAAAGCCACCACTTTAGCCATTCTTGCCGGTTTTGAACATAACCGACGCGTCATGGTGCAAGGCTATCACGGCACAGGGAAGTCCACCCACATTGAACAAGTTGCCGCGCGCCTGAACTGGCCGCTTGTACGGGTGAATTTGGACAGCCATGTGAGCCGGATCGATTTGGTGGGTAAAGATGCCATCGTGATCAAAGACGGCAAACAAATTACTGAGTTCCGTGACGGCATTTTGCCTTGGGCGTTGAAAAACAACATCGCGATCGTATTCGACGAATATGATGCGGGTCGCCCCGACGTAATGTTCGTGATCCAGCGCGTGCTGGAGGTTTCTGGCCGTTTGACATTGCTTGACCAAAACAAAGTGATCGAGCCTCACCCCGCGTTCCGTCTGTTCTCCACCACCAACACAATTGGTTTGGGCGATACATCTGGCCTTTATCACGGCACCCAGCAAATCAACCAAGGTCAAATGGACCGTTGGTCAATTGTGACCACGTTGAACTATTTGCCGCACGATAAAGAAGTAGGCATTGTTTTGGCCAAAGCCAAAAGCTTTGACACCGAAGAGGGTCGCCAAACCATTTCAAACATGGTGCGCTTAGCAGACCTTACCCGCTCTGCTTTTATCAATGGCGACCTATCGACTGTGATGAGCCCGCGTACGGTGATCACTTGGGCTGAAAACGCCCAGATTTTTGGCGACATCGGCATGGCTTTCCGCCTGACGTTCTTGAACAAATGTGATGAGTTGGAACGCGCAGTTGTGGCCGAATTCTATCAGCGGGTTTTTGGCACTGATTTGCCAGAATCTTCTGCAAACATCGCCCTAAGCGCCTAACAAATAAAAAGGCATACTATGTCTGGCATCGCCAAACGCGCCAATAAACCTGACCCGTCAGCAGCATTAAAAAATGCTGTTGGCGTGACCATGCGCGCCATTGCCCAGGATAAAGAGTTGGAAGTGGCCTTCACGTCCGACAGACCGCTTTTGACCAAAGACAAAGCGCGGTTGGCCAATCTGCCGCGTATGCCAAAACCAGAAGACATTGCCATTGCCCGCGGCCAAGGCGACGCCATGGCAATGCGCATCGCTGCGCACGACCAAAAACTGCACAAAAAATACTCGCCCCAAGACGCAGAAGCCCGTGCGGTTTTTGACAGTCTTGAGCAAGTGCGCGTGGAAGCTTTGGGCACCAAGCGCCTGCCTGGCATGAAGGGCAACCTTGCCGCCATGCTGGAAGACAAATTGTTCCGCGCCAATTACGCGTCGGTGACCGACATTGCGGATGCGCCATTGGCTGAGGCCATGGGCTTGGTGCTGCGCGAAAAACTATTGGGCATTGAAATCCCATCATCCGGCGAACGCTTGGTTGAGTTTTGGCGCGACACCATTGAGCAAAAAGCAGGCGATCAGCTCGATGATTTAGCATCGCTTGTGGAAGATCAAACCGAGTTCTCTAAATTGTGCCGCACCGCGTTGCGCAATATGGAATTGACGGTAGACGCGGACCCAACCGATTTAGACGGTGACGAGGATGATGCGGGTGAAGACGCAGATCCGCAAAACGCACCCGATGAAAACGCCGACAAACAAGACGGTACATCTGATCAAGATGAAGAGCAGATCGACGCGGAACAAGCCCCAGGCGACACCGAGCAAGAAGGTGAAACCGAAGGCGAAAACGCCGACATGCAAGACATGGAAGAGCAGGACGCGCCACTTGAACATGGCGAAGATAGCCCCAATGCACAGCCGGAAAATGATATTCCAGATCACTTCCGCAACATGCCTGAATATAAGATCTTCACCACCAAGTTTGATGAAACCGTAAGCGCGGCAGACCTTTGCCCACCTGAAGAACTCGAGCAATTGCGCGCCCTGTTGGATAAACAATTGGATGGACTTTCAGGCGCGGTGGCGCGGCTGGCCAACAAATTGCAACGCCGTTTGATGGCCCAACAAAGCCGTTCTTGGGAATTTGACCTTGAAGAAGGCCTGCTTGATACGGCTCGGATTACCCGCGTGGTCACCGATCCGCTGCAGCCACTATCGTTCAAGATTGAAAAAGACACAGATTTCCGCGACACCGTTGTGACCTTGTTGATCGACAATTCTGGTTCTATGCGCGGCCGCCCAATTACTATCGCTGCGATTTGCGGGGACATCTTGGCCCGCACACTTGAGCGTTGTGGCGTGAAAGTTGAGATTTTGGGCTTCACCACCCGCGCTTGGAAAGGTGGCAAATCTCGTGAAGCGTGGATGCAAGCGGGACGCCCAGCCAATCCGGGCCGGATCAACGATGTACGCCACATCATCTATAAGTCTGCAGAACAACCTTGGCGTCATGCCAAGTCTAATTTGGGCTTGATGATGCGCGAGGGTCTGCTCAAAGAAAACATTGATGGCGAAGCACTATTGTGGGCACACAAGCGAATTTTGGGTCGGCCTGAAAATCGCCGCATATTGATGGTGATTTCTGATGGCGCGCCTGTTGATGACAGCACGCAGTCCGTCAACCCGGGCAATTACTTGGAAAAACATCTGCGCTACGTGATTGAAGACATTGAGACCCGCTCACCAGTTCAACTGGTTGCCATTGGCATTGGGCATGATGTGACCCGCTACTACCGACGCGCGGTCACCTTGCTGGACGCCGAAGAATTGGCTGGGGCTCTAACGGACAATCTTGCAGACCTGTTTGACGAGGAGTTGCCGCAAGAAACCCGTCGTCGAGGCCGAAAATAGTCCGCATTTTTTTATTTGTCGCAACTTTGCTTGGCGCATGTTTTGTGCCCAGCTTATCGCACGCTGAAAAGTTCACCATCAACGCTAACCAAATCAAATGGTTCCAGGGCCAAGCTATTGGCAAACCTGTTGGCACCGATCTGATTTGGCGCGGCGGATTGCATCTCACAAGCGAAAACCGCAATTTTGGCGGCCTGTCTGATCTCACCTTCACATCTACCAACGGCGAGTTGGCAATTGTCACCGACAAGGGCCACATGATCACCGGCCAGTTGCAATATGATGATGCGGGCACCCCAACTTCCATAATCAGCGCCGATATTGACGATCTGCGCAATTCCAAGGGAACCATTCTCCCTTCAATTTTTTCGCGCGATCCAGAATCTATCGACACCATTTTTCGAGATGGCGTGCCTGTTGCGGTTAGAGTTGGTTTTGAGCATCTGACACGCGTGGCGGATTTCACATTGGTCAACAACCGACCACAGGGTGCAGCGCGCGAATATACCATTCCCATGTGGCTAACCAAGCAACGCAACAACGGCTCCATCGAGTCCCTATGCATCGCCCCACCCGCATCACCAGTTGCAGGATCAACGCTGATGATCGCAGAAGATGTGCGCGATCAGGAAGGCAATAACCGCGCTTGGCTTTCCGGCAAACGCGATGGCGGAGATTTAGGCATCAAAGCACATGGCGGCTTCCGCCCCACAAGCTGCGCCTTTACCCAAACTGGCGACCTGTTAATCCTTTATCGTGACGTGGGCATATTCGGGTTTTCCATGCAGCTCAGATTTGTCCCCGCAAACGATGTGAAAGCAAACAGTGTGCTGTTTGGGCAAAAACTATTGGAGGCAAGCGGCGGCGATGTCGACAATATGGAAGGGATAACCACCCATATAGGCTCAAATGGCGAAACCATTGTCTCGATACTTTCCGACGACAACTTCCGTGGCTGGGAACGCACGCTTTTGTTGCAATTTGCGTTGGTAAAATAATTTTGATTTCTAAAGCAAATCGCGTTTAGTATGCGTCACATTACATCAAAGCTCGGCCATAACGGGCACTTCTATAAAAGGGATAATTCATGAATATCGATCTGCTAAAACGCCTGTGCGAAACCCCAGGCGTGCCCGGTCGCGAAGACCGTATACGCGCACTGATTGAAAAGGAGGTTGAGGGCCTTTTTGATGAAGTAACCACAGATCCAATGGGCTCACTTTTGTGCAAACGCAACCCAACAGGTACGCCAGCAAACCCACCACAAAAGATCATGCTTCTTTGCCATATGGACGAGATCGGTTTTCTGGTTTCTCACGTTACCGACAAAGGCCATGTCTATGTGGACAATGTAGGCGGATTTGATACGCGCAACCTGTTCAGCCGTCGCGTTTTAGTGGTCACCGAAAGTGGCGACTATAAAGCCGTGATGAACCCAGGCGGCAAGCCGATCCATATTCAGTCTGCCGAAGAAGGCAAAAAGATCCCAACCGTTTCTGAGTTCGTTATAGACCTCGGCATGGGCGAAAAAACCAAAAACGTTGTGCAAGTTGGCGACTATGTGGTGATGGATGAGCCTTTGCTCGACATGGAAGACAAGATCGTCTCCAAGGCGCTTGATAACCGCGTAGCATGTTGGTTGGGCATTGAATCAATCCGCAAGTTGGTCAACGACAAATCCACCCACGATTGCGAAATCCACGTGGCCTTCACCACTCAGGAAGAAGTTGGCCTGCGCGGCGCCAAGACAGCCGCCCACGCGATCCAGCCGGACATTGGGCTCGGCATTGACGTAACCCTTGCCTGTGACACTCCTGGTGTACCTGAGCACCAAGCTGTGACCATCCAAGGCAAAGGATTTGGCCTCCATGTGAAAGACAGCTCGTTCATCGCCGATATCGGTCTTGTGCGTGAAGTTGAAGCTTTGGCCAAAAAGAGCAAAATTCCTTACCAACGCACCATTTTGGCCCGTGGCGGCCAAGACGGCGCAGCTGCCCAACAAGCAGCCGCTGGCGCCAAAGCCGTCGGCATCGTTGTGGGGTGCCGCTATGTGCACACGGTTACAGAAATGATCGATAAAACTGACTTGAAAGCGGCGCGTGATATTTTGACGGCGTTCTTGGCTGATCATTAATCGACCCGCTGCTAACTCGATAATCGATAGAAAGCCCGTTGCTGTTGCAACGGGCTTTTTTGGGTTCTAAAACCAGACGTCCCTTTAGCTGCGCGCCTTCACTCTATTTGGTTGCCTTATCGACGATCTTGTCAAATCGAGTGTCCATACACACACTTAGGTCAGTTGTGATAAAGCGCCCATCGATAAAGAGACTGAAAATCGTCGCTGGCGTCGGTGCATTCTGCGCCGCTTCCAAACTGTCCAACTTGATGACTGTCGAGGTCAGATTGCGTTTCGAGCAAGTTTCCTTGAGTGAAGTTTCAATATGAAAGTCTGTAAACGGGCATCGATTTGAATAATAGACAGTGACGCCTTTGGTTGTTGGATCAAGCCCTTGCCTTGCACTTTCAGCAAAACGCGGGGGCTCTGCGTCTGGCACGTCACCCGTTTCAAGCGCCAAGAGAACAAAACCGTTTTCCAACTCGTCAACTTGACGAAACCCTTGCCCCAAAAGCCATTTTCCATCGCTTTGAAAATGCATCTTTTTCTTGCCCACAACAGAAACCAGACCAGCTAACCCTTGTTGTTTTGCATCGTCTAATGCTGACTTGAGAAGCGCTTTTCCATGACCTTGTTCTTTGAACCTACCAGACACCCAAAAGCATCCCATCACCATCCACTCGGGCGCAACAACAGGCATCCACGCCTGCGCACCAGGACCATATTCGATAAACACCTTGCCACGCTCGTCCAAGCGCGTGAACCGATAGCCGTGGGCATGCTGGTCGGCTAGCCATTGCTTCTTAGCATCATAGCCTTTTGTGCATTTCTTGTCCGAAATCGCGCAGCAAATATGCTCCGTCGGCAGCGTGTCTGGTGTCAGAGAGATGTAAGCCATGTCAGTTTTCTCCTTCTTTAGACAGGCTAGAAGAAATGGGGTTTGGCTTCATTGAGGCAGGTCAACCTTTTCAATTCGGTGTCGGGCACCATTGGCGGGATTAAAGCTAAACACCTCCACTATAAGCTTGATTGATGCACCAAACTGTTACAGCTTGGACACTAAGTAACGGATCAGGACCAGCCCAATTCAATGCCAACAATCGAGTATATCTATTCAGCTCATTCCGCTTATGCCTATCTTGGCTCCGCAGCATTGAGCAAAATATGTGCGGAACAAGGGGCAACGTTGGTCCATAAACCAATTCTGCTGTCCCCTGTAGTTGAAGCCCAACGCAGCCAGCCTTTTCGCGCCCGCACCCAAGCGCATGTGGACTATTTTTTCGGCAGAGAAATTGAACGTTGGGCAGAATTTCGCAACGTTCCGATCATCAATTTTAGACCAACCTATCACGATGCAGACTATAGCCTTGCCTCTGGCCTCATCCTTGCCCTTGGCGATACTGGCCCCGCCACCGATGCGATGGCCCATGCGATCCTAGAATCCCACTGGCGCGACGACACAGACTTGTCTGATGTCCCGACATTGAAAAAAGTAGCAGCCGAACTGGGACATGATGCAGATGCGCTAATGGAAAAAGCGGCATCACCAGAAATTCAACAAAAACTGCACACAAATTCCAATTGGGCCCGTGAGCAAAATGTTTTTGGATCGCCAACTTATATTGTCGATGGCGATCCATTTTATGGCCAAGACCATTTAGAGCTGGTCAACCACGCACTTTCAAAGCCGTTTGCCCCGACTAGCTGGTCTAATCCCGCCGTCAAAAGCTAAGCTTTGCGGCCAGTTCTATGGGCAAACTATTCGACTGATGTTTCAGTCCATGTCCAGGCCAGCCGAGCGATATAAAGCATCGCGAGTATCTCAACCACGGCAAAGAAAATATAGTGTGGTGCAAGTGAACCGCCGCCGACCACAAACAATATGGTTATGACCACCGCCACCAAATTGGCTATGCGCGCAAGTTTTAGCCTCAACACCTGCGTGAGGAAAATCATCGCGATTCCGACTTCAACAAATATGGCGGCGACGAGAATAAACATGGGCGTAATGGTCACCCCATCGATGGTGCCTGCTGCCGCCTGCGTTAAAAAATCTGGTGAAATGAACGACAATATGTCGGCAAATGCCATGTTGAACATCACCACAATCCAAAGGGTAGAGATTTTATGACGAAGAGACATGCGCAAACTCCTTAAACTGTGCACAGCAATAAATGTACGGTGTATATTTAAGCAGATTGCTATATATGTACACTGTATATAAAGTCAAGCCATCGATTGCCCAAAACTTGAGATGAACAAGATGTCCCAGCCAACAAACAGAAGAACGCTAAGCAAGCAAAAGATCGTTGAGACAGCACTCAAGCTTGCCGACGAGGTGGGCATTGAAGGGCTTTCCATGCGCAAACTGGCGAGCGAATTGGGCACCACAGCTATGGCGATTTACAACCATGTCAGCAACAAGGATGCGCTGATTGATTTGTTGTTGGCTAAGGTGGTGAGTGAATTTGAACAGCCAAAAATTGGCGCACCGTGGCAAGATGCCATGCGCCAACGCGCCCACTCCATGCGCAACATTATCTTGCGCCACAAATGGGCTGCTGTGTTGCTGATCTCGAAAATATCACTGTCAGATGAAATTTTGCGTGACGTCAACGCAACTGTTGGATGCCTTGTTGAAGCTGGGTTCAGCTATGCGCAAGCCGATTGGGCCCGCAACACTATAGACAGCCACATCTACGGATACACGTTGCAAGAGATAAACATCCCCGTTACACCCGCAAAATATAGGGAAGCCGCCAGCCAATATTTGCCCATGGTGAACAAAGAAAAATACCCCTTCATGTATCAAAGCGCGGTTGAAATTATTGATGGCACCTATGACGGGGTTACTGATTTTTCATTCGGTTTGGAATTGATTTTAAGCGGTTTGAAAAATTGGCTACATTCTGACCGCTAGCGTGCTTCATTTCAAACAAGGATACAAAATTATGCGGTGCGATCAGTTGGTGCACACATAGCGTGGCCCAAATACTAGCCATCTCACCTTTTTTGGAAACCACGATTGAACCATTGCCATAAATGCGGGGTTGCTTGCTAATGAAACGTCGTGATGGCCCAAACAATGCGTCAGATGCCAGTACAGGACGCTGCTCGACTTATGATCCATTGGCATAGTCCCACGCCGATGATTGAAGTCACATTAGGCGTATCATTGAAGCAATAATGCTGAACTCTTATCCCAATTCACAAAAAAAACGCCCCGATAAAATCGGGGCGCTATGCTACTTGCTAAATTGCGCTCACATTCAATTCAGCATGAAAGTGCAGGTGGTTAACCCGCTTTTAGGCGGCTACTTTTGGTGTAGCCTGCCGATCAGAAATAAATTGCCGAAGAACGTTATATGGTGCCAAAAGCGCGAACACCATTAGACCTTTGACAATAAAATCACCAAGTCCAAGCGAAACATAAAGCGGCACTTCGGGGCCCATGCTCAACAAAGGCACACCAAAGCCAAGAGAGGTATCTGCTTGAGCAAAGAATTGGTCAATGCCAACAAATACTGGCGCAAACGCCAATGAGAAGAAGATCGTTGTATCAATAACAGAAGCGACCCCAGACGAGATCAACGGCGCGCGCCACCATGCGCCGCCAGTACGCAAGCGATCAAAAATGGATATGTCCAGCAATTGAGCCGCTAAAAATGCAGCGCCTGATGCCACAGCGATCCGTGGGTTGGCCAATTGTAGGGAAAGATAAACAGCCAAGGAAAACCCAACCAACACCACAATGCGCGCAGATTTTGGACCAAAGTGACGGTTCGTCAAATCGGTGACCAAAAAGGCGAATGGATAAGTGAAGGCGCCCCAGGTGAGGATTTCTTTAAGGTCGAGCGCACCCAGTTGATAGTCAACAGGAATAGCGACCAAATAGTTTGAAGAGACGACAACAATCGCCATAGCCGCAACGGCCACAAAAAAACGAGCGAGCAAGATAATGCACCCCTATGTTACGCGGCAACTCCGGCAATAGACCGACGCCACTTATGAAAACAAGAATCCGCGAAACGAAAAACGCCCCGCGGATCCAAAATCAAAATTTCAATCAAAAAACCGAATTAAGACGCTTGCGCCAAACGGATTTCTTTTTTAACGCCCAAAGCGCGATCTGACAATTCAGTGTCTTTAGCTTTAAGCAAATATGCGTCTAGACCACCGCGGTGCTCAACAGTACGCAAAGCAGCAGCTGAAACTTTAAGTTTCACGTTGCGGCCCAAAACTTCAGACATCAAAGTCACATTGCACAAATTAGGCAAAAATCTGCGACGAGTCCGGTTGAGCGCGTGGCTCACATTATTACCAGACATCACACCTTTGCCAGAAAGTTCACAACGCCGTGCCATGTTATATTCCCATTCGATCCACAAAACCTAGTCTGTCTCGCGCAAACCGCGGAGCCCGACAGGTCTCTATTACATGAAAAAGTCGCGTTTAAGTAGATAATACTAGGTCATTAGTCAAGCACTTCTCGCCAAAAATCAATTCGAATTGCCTTGAAAGCGTCAAACCATATCGTCACTGTTAAAAATCAGTGATTCGTCAATTGCATCATTCTTGCGTCATAACTAAGGATCGACCGATATCGTGGCCGCATCGTTTTCTACAAGCTTCAACCGTATTATCTTCGTCTTAGTTGCTATATTTAGCGCTTCTTACAGCGCGTTAGCCGCAGATTTGAATGCCAATGCAAACTATGTTGTTACCCTTCGCGGGGTCAACATCTCAACGGTAGGTGTCGCCTTTAAGGACGACGGCCAAAAATATCGTGTAGACATTTCTGCCGATGTCGCTGGCTTGGCAGCTCTTGTGGCCGCTGGCACCGCAAGCCTCTCATCAACAGGTTCTTCCACCGCAAGCCAATTGCAAAGCGACCGATTCGAACTTGAAACCATTGCCAACGGCCAGTCATTTAACGTTCGGTTTCAGGCCGACAATGGCAACGTCACCAGCTCACAAGTGCTGCCACCACTCACTCAAAACGAAAACCGCGTCCCCATCACCGCCAAACACCGCCAGAACATCAACGATCCGGTCGCCTCATTCTTTTTAAAGGCCAACCGCCTTTCGCCAGATGTGTGCAACCAAAGTTTTGAAGTCTATACTGGGGTTGAGCGCTACGATATCGACCTGAAATTTGCCAAAGAGCAAACCGCAACATCCAAAGCCACTGGCTATCAAGGGCCGGTCATGTTGTGCACCATGCGCTACAAGCCAATCTCTGGTCATTTCACCAATTCAGATACCACCAGTTACATGCAATCAAATCAGCGGTTCTTGATCTGGTATGCCCCATTAGGCGATAGCGGATACATGATTCCATACCGGGTTTTGGTCGGCACCGCGTTTGGGGACCTTTCCATGGTCCTCACACGGCTAAACTACTAAAAATCCACCAACATTTGTTGCGCATCGATTAACCATAACACCCGATTGGGCCATGTCATTTCGGCACGTCAAAGTGTTTTTCGTAAAGATTGGGCTTTTTTTAGCCCCATTTAGGACGACAAAGGTTAATGCAGGCAAAAACTTTGTCGCCACCGTCTTCAAACAATTGAAATCTTGATTAGGATTTGATGCAAATTAAGCAAATCACAACAAAGATGAACACGAAATCGCAATTTCAAGGCCACATTGTTGGGTTTTCTATAAAAATAGTACCCCCAAGCCCCTGCACCCACCATATAGTGTAGGGAACGAAGCAAGAATTGTTATAGAACCGCGATTCGGACTATGTTCGTTCTCTTTTTGTACCAAAGATTAATCCAAAGCTGGTTTGACCCGCCGTCCTGTCTCAAAAAAAGACAGTTAAACCAGCCACAACGCTAAAGGACGCCGGAGTAGGTATGACGACCCATTTTTCCTCGGGCAACGTTAAAGCGATCCTAGGGCCAACCAATACGGGCAAAACCCACTATGCGGTTGAGCGCTTGTTGGCTCACCGAACGGGCATGATTGGTTTGCCCCTGCGTTTATTGGCGCGTGAGGTTTATCAAAGGCTGGTGGATCGAGTTGGCATTGGTGCAGTGGCGCTGATTACAGGCGAAGAACGAATTGCCCCAAAAAACGCCCGCTATTGGGTTGCAACAGTTGAGGCCATGCCCCCCAATCTGAGCGTTGAATGTGTGGCCGTTGATGAAATTCAAACCGCGACACATCTTGATCGTGGCCATGTGTTCACCGACCGCATTTTACACGCGCGGGGCACTCACGAAACGCTGCTATTGGGCGCTGCAACCATGGCCCCACTCATTGCCGCCTTATTGCCTGATGCTGAGATTATCTATCGGCCTCGCTTTTCTCAACTCACCTATGCGGGGTCAAAAAAAATCACCCGCCAGCCACGCCGCTCGGCCATCGTTGCCTTCTCTACCAACGAAGTCTATGCGATAGCCGAACTGATCCGTCGCCAACGGGGCGGTGCTGCGGTGGTTATGGGTTCTTTAAGTCCGCGCACCCGCAACGCGCAAGTGGAACTATTCGAGCATGGCGAGGTTGACTTTTTGGTGGCCACCGATGCAATCGGAATGGGCCTAAACCTAGACATTAATCACGTGGCCTTCGCCGCCGACATGAAATTTGACGGCAAGCAAATGCGCCCACTCATTCCCGCCGAATATGCGCAAATTGCAGGACGTGCCGGCCGACACACCCGCGATGGCACTTTTGGGGTTACAGGTGGCGTAGAAGGTTTTTCAGACGAATTAGTTCAACAGCTTGAAAGTCATGAGTTTGAACCAATCAAAGTTTTGCAATGGCGCAACTCGAATTTGGATTTTTCTTCGTTCGTTGCGCTGCAAAAATCATTAGACATGCGTTCGACCCACCAAAAGCTCACCAATGTGCCCGTGGCAAAAGATCAATTGGGTCTAGAATTTTTGATGCGTCACCCCGATATCGGGCCCAAGAGCGGCAAAAAAGCCACCCAATTGGCTTGGGATTGCGCGCTAATTCCGGACTATCGCAACATCTCCCCAGCCCAACATGGTGAGATAATTGCCACAATCTTCCAAAATCTTGAACAAAACGATACAATAAGCGAAGACTGGATTGCCGAACAGGTCAGGTTTTGCGACAATGACCAAGGCGAAATTGACACTTTGTCCAATCGGATCAAACAAATCCGTACTTGGACCTATGTCGCAAATCGAAAAACCTGGTTAAAAGACCCTACCTATTGGCGTGAAAAAACAAATGAGATTGAAAATACATTGTCAGACGCATTACATAAGCGTCTTACGCAGCGATTTATTGATCGCCGCACAAGTGTTTTAATGCGCCATTTAAGAGATAAACAAATGACTGCACCAGAAATATCACAGAGCGGCGAAGTATCCTTAGAGGGTCACACAATTGGATCCATCCAAGGATTTCGCTTTACCCTTTCACCACAAGATGGTGGGGAAACCAAAAATCTTCGCTCTGCGGCAAGCGTTGCTATTGCGCCTGAAATCAAGAAGCGGGCCGAAAAGGTCACCGATTCTCCAAACGATGAATTTGTGCTTACCGCTGACGGCCTAATCCGCTGGCGCGGCGAAGTGATTGCGGAATTGGCCCCTGGCGATGACATATTGGCCCCGCGCCTAATTGTCTTAGCAGACGAAAGCCTTACCGGACCTGACTTAGGTGCTGTGCAAGACCGTTTGGACCTATGGCTTCGCCACGCCATCAATACCCAGCTTGAGCAATTGATTTCTCTGCGCCAACCCGCAGAACTTGAGGGCGCAGCCCGCGGCGTTGCCTTCCGCTTATCTGAAAGCCTTGGTGTTATTCCAAGGACTGAGATTGCGGACGAGGTAAAATCGCTGGATCAAGATGTGCGCGCCATCATGCGAAAAATGGGCATTAAATTCGGTGCCTACCACATTTATTTGCCGCTTTCACTTAAACCAGCCCCACGTGAAATGGCGCTGATTCTTTGGGCCCTGAAAAATGGCGGCGTGCGCCAACCCGGCGTGCGTGAATTGCCACAGATCATTCTGTCTGGCCGCACCTCAATTGATATCAATCCAGAGATTGCCAAAGAGCTTTATGAAATTGCAGGCTTTAAAGTGACCGGCAAGCGCGCTGTACGGGTCGATATTTTGGAACGCCTTGCCGATTTGATTCGCCCATTGATCGCTTTTGATCCCAAACGCAATCAAGACAACCCACCAGAAGGCGCGGCCGATGGCAACGGCTTCCGCGTTACAGTGGAAATGACATCTTTGCTTGGATGTGCGGGAGAAGAATTTGCGACCGTGTTAGAATCTTTGGGCTACCAGCTGACCAAAACACCAATTGAGGTCGCAGCAGCCGAAGAAGGTGACGCGACGGCTGAAATTCAAGCCGAAGTTGTTGTTGCTGCAAACAATAACGAACCTCAGACTGAGGCGTCTGTGGAAGCGGATGCGGTTCAAACCGACGCAACAACACCTTCAGAACCACAGTTCGACGAAGTTTGGCACCCTGCACCACGTCGCAACAACGCCCAACATCAAGGCAAAAAGCGCGAACAAAATCGCAATCAATTTGCCAAGGGCAAAAGAGACCACAAACCAGGCAACAAAAAGCCAAACCAGCAGAAACGCCCAAGCAAACCCCAGCATAAGCCAAAGCCAATCGACCCTGATTCGCCCTTTGCAGCTTTGGCGGCGTTAAAAAAATAACGACACCCCATCATGAGTGAACCAGAGCAAAAGCGCAGGCTTGATAAATGGCTCTGGTTCGCCCGATGCGCCAAAACCCGCACCCTTGCGCAAAAGCTGGTCAATGGCGGGCATGTGCGTATTAATACCGAGCGCTGTGTAAATGCCGCCACCAAAATCAAAATTGGCGACGTGCTAACCATCACCCTACCCCGCGGCATAAAAATTCTCAAAGTTGTAGAGCTGGGTGAGGCTCGTGGATCTGCCACATTGGCCGCTCTGCTATATGAAGACCTTAGCCCGCCCCCAATTCTAAAGTCAGACGGACCGCGCCCATTGCCCCAAGCAGTGCGTGAAAAAGGCGCAGGACGGCCGACAAAACGCGAAAGACGCGTCACAGACCGCTTAAAAGAGCCTGATTGAAATCACATTTCACATGTAGGCTAAGGTTTGAAAACCCTTGCTCAAAACCACACTTGCACTTTGAGGAAAAATTCATTAGCCAATAGGCCGTCAGTTTCTCTATGGGACCGGGTAAGTCCAGTTGCACCTTCCCCCAACTGCATTTGAGCGAATGAACACCTAACGGAACCCACCTTATGACTTACATCGTCACCGACAATTGTATTAAATGCAAATATATGGACTGCGTAGAAGTCTGCCCCGTAGATTGTTTCTACGAAGGGGAAAACATGCTGGTCATCCATCCGGACGAATGTATCGATTGTGGCGTGTGCGAGCCAGAATGCCCAGCTGAAGCTATTTTGCCAGACACAGAACCAGGCCAAGAAGCATGGTTAGAGTTAAACACAAAGTTTGCTGACGTTTGGCCAAATATCACCGAAAAACGCGAAGCACCTGCAGACGCAGCCAAGTTCGACGGCGAAACCGGCAAGCTTGAGAAATATTTCTCAGAAGCGCCCGGCGAAGGCGATTGATCGCCAAACAGCACTTATCGACAAAATTAAGGACGATGAATCTAAAAACGCGAGGAAATTGATTCTCTCGCGTTTTTATGTTACATATGTGTAACAGTCGTAATTTTGTCGTTTACCCAACCGTGCCGGAGGGCACGTTTTTTTTGCTCCACAGCAATTAAATTAGGATTTTGGTAACCTTTCACTAAACCCTGCAAAGTTTTGTGAACGACGATTTTTGCGATGATGGTCAGGATAGGCCAGTAATGGCACATTCCAAGAATGTGCCGGGGCGTCAATTAGGAGTTTACCGAATGGCAACTAAAAAGTCAGTACAGCGTCAAGGGTTCAAGACAGGCGAATTTGTTGTATACCCAGCACATGGCGTCGGCCAAATCACCGGTATTGAAGATCAAGAAGTCGCAGGCATTTCGCTAGAACTTTTTGTCATCAATTTCGAACAGGACAAACTCACCCTTCGCGTACCACTTGCCAAAGTCAAAAGTGTTGGCATGCGCAAATTGGCTGAAGACTCAGTTGTTGAAAAAGGCTTGAAAACAGTTACTGGCCGCGCCCGTGTAAAACGCACAATGTGGAGCCGTCGCGCACAAGAATATGAAGCCAAGATCAATTCAGGCGACTTGATCTCAATTGCTGAAGTTGTTCGTGATCTTTTCCGTTCAGAAGAACAACCTGAGCAGTCATATTCAGAGCGTCAATTGTTTGAAGCAGCGATTGATCGCATGTCTCGCGAAATCAGCGTTGTAAACAAAATCACGTTGACTGAAGCGCTTAAACTCATTCAGAAAAACTTGGCAAAGAGCCCACGTCGCGGCGCCAAGTCTGACGATGCAGATAGCTCAGAAGAAGCAGCTGCTTAGTTCGTCAAACACTTCAAATAATTCTAAATAGGGCTGGTCATTTGACTGGCCCTATTGCTTTTGCACCACTTTATAGCTCTGGCCTGGGATCAATTGATCACCTGGCAGCAATCCGTTCAGTACATTAAACAGCGCTTCTGCATCTGAAACGCCACTCATCCGCGCAACCATTGTGCGCGTAGATTGCCCCGCGCGCGCTTCAACAACTTTAATCTCAAACTTTTGAATTTGCTTAAGGTCGGCGCCGCGCAACTTCCTAAAACTGTTCAGCGTATAGTTAAAGTCTTTGCTTAAGCGTGCATCCGCATGCTTTGCCGCAAAGATGAACCGATAGACTTGCCCTTCAAATCGCAGCACCGCGATTTCAAATGCCCAATCTTTGGTTTTTGCGGAAGCCGTTACCATAGCCACATTGTTGGGCTCGGCATTCTTTATGGATTTTTCGTCCAATCCTGCGACCCAACCTGAGGTCAAATAGTCTTTGAGTGAAACATCTTCGGGCACAAAAACACTGTCAAAACGCGCTGCTGTGCCGTCTTTTGCGACCGCAACAACTGACGAATTGGCATTGGACAATTCATAACTATTGGGCACCGCAAAAACAAAACCAAGATTTGGATGGATGTAGCGTTTACCTGCAATAGCGCCATTGTTTGGATTTGGCCCAAAAGCCAACCCGTCAATGGCATTAAGATAGCGCTCGCGCTCCGTCGCCCCAATCCCAGGCGCACCAAACCCGCGTGCCGCTTGCACTGCCAATTCAATTCTGTCTGGGGTTGAGGGATGACTAGATAAGAAGTCATCACCAGATTGCTCTTTGGATTTATAGGCCGCAAATTGCGCCATTAGCCCCAAGAAACGTGCCGCCGCATGCGGGTCGTATCCTGCTTGACCGGCAATTTTTACGCCCTCTTTGTCCGCCGACAATTCTTGCGCTTGTGAAAATGCTGCCAACGAAAGTTTTGAGCGCGCTGCGGATTGATCGGTTTCAGGGTTGGCCCCCAAAATGCCGCCAATTACACGATCAACGATTTTGCTTGTCCGCTCTCTGTTGGAGCGGTCTCGCGCGTGGCGAAGCGTTAGGTGGGCAATTTCATGGGCCAGCACGGCGGCCAATTCCGCTTCATCATTTGCCAGCGCCAAGATGCCGCGCGTCACATAAATATACCCGCCGGGCAATGCGAACGCATTCACCTCTTCGCTGTCCAAAATGGTCACCGTGAGCTGGCTATCGCCTTCTCCAGCGGCCACCAACAGTTTGCTGGCCAACCGCGCCAGCATAATTTCTGAAGACCGATCATCATATGTGCCCCCATAAGAGGCGATGATTTTTGGGTGTTCGCGCTGGCCAACAATTTCATCGCTAGGGTCCGTCCCGCCGGGAACTGCAGCCACGCCGCCGCCTAACCGGCTGACGCCCACATTTGGCCCGCCGTCAAATATAGTCGTGCAGCCCAAAATTGAACTGCTTAACAAGCCAGCAATGATGATCCGGTGAAACCGCATGTTACTTTAACGCCAAAATTTCTATTTGCTCAGGATGAGTCACATCAATACGCGGGCCATCATCCACATCAATCCAGCCGCGCACCCGCACCAACGCATCATCAAGCTTTAGCAAATCTATACCCGCTTCTGTAAAATATTTAACCACACGCCGATCAATTACAGCGGTAAAATCTGTTTCCCAATCGCGGCCAAAATTCAAATAGATCCGATATGCTGTGTCACCAACACCAAAGATGCGACCTTCAACCAGTTCGTAATGGCCTTGGCGCTTCTCCAGTTGTGCGGGCTTCTGCGCATCACGCAATTTGTAATAATCATGGGTCCATATGTTTTTGCGGTCCACGCGCGCTTGCCGCTCTGCTCGCAACAATTCATCCAAACAATGTCGATTGTCCGAAAACGAATATACACGTGCAAGCCCCGCTTTGATCAATGCGAGTTGCGCCCAGTTTTCGCGTTTGTCATCAACAAACATATGCCCCAGCACCCGCCCGTGGCGGTCTTTGCGTGCGCCGCCATAATAAATGCGCACATTTTCACCTAGAGAAAATTCCCGCATAAACGCATGTGCTTCGTCCGCATATGGCCATTTGTCAAAACCAACCCGCCCCAGAGGTAGTTTTGGGGCTTGCATGCCAATCAAACGGATCTTTTCGCCGCTATCAAGAATAACAGTATCCCCGTCGGTCACTTCAACCACCCGGCCCATTGGACCCGGTGTTAGGGTGTCACAAGCGAAGACCGGACCGCCGAAAAACGTGGTCACGCTCATAATTGCAGCCATGATGAATTTAGATTTCGAAGATCCCAAGAAATAACGCGCCCCAAATCGACTTACTTTGTAACTTAAAGGCGATGTTGCATGAAAATAAGGCGAAAATCATCACCTATTCCGACTTTTCTTGTGCCATTTCGCCAGCTATGTTGCACGCCGAGTGGTCCCGTAGCTCAGCAGGATAGAGCACCAGATTCCTAATCTGGGGGTCACGCGTTCGAATCGCGTCGGGATCACCATATGAAATCCAGCATGCGAACAGAAGGTGTCAGGATTTGACGCGAGAAAGCATGGGAGCGGCGCGCTATTCGGCTGCGCAAACTAAGTTGCGGCCATTTGCCTTGGCTTGATAAAGTGCCGCATCTGCGCGGCTAAGCAATTTGTCGATTGTCTTGTCAGTTTTGCGGTATTCCGCAACGCCAAAACTAGCGGTAACACTGACAAGGCGGCCATCATCACTTGGTATACGCAAGCGCATTATGGAGCGCCGAAAAGACTCTGCAACAGCCAACCCATCACTTCTTTTCAAGCCTGGCAACAAAAGTAGAAACTCTTCGCCGCCAATGCGGGCAAACATCGCAGAGTTACAATGTTGGATGGTGGGCACAAACTCGTGTGCGAGCTTGGTTAATTCTTTAAGCACAGCATCACCAAGCGCGTGGCCATATGTGTCGTTTACCGACTTGAAATGGTCAACATCGAGCATGGCGATTGATATGGGCGGCACGTTTTCATGCTGCAAATAACTTTCGGCCTCATAAAAGACATGGCGGCGGTTGTATGCCCCAGTCAATTCGTCAGTTATTGAGAGTTTGCGCAAAGACTGCTCAGCACGTTTTTGTGCAGTAATATCTTGGAACAAAATCTGAATCACCGGCGTCCCTTCCCAAGGCAGTCTGCTGGCGGTGATTTTGATCAGCTTGTCCGCACGATCCTTACTGGAAATAACGCTTTCAGCCTCTACAGCTTTTTCGCCACTATCGAATGCGGCCTGCAACAATGCGTTGGTTTCCAAAAATTCTGATTCGCGAGCATAGTCTAAGAAGTGCCGACCAACCAACTCCGATTTTTGTGCATGCAGCAATTGGCACGCCTGATGATTAGCATACAGAATACCCTGCTGGGTGTGGAACAAAAGCCCAATCGGCATAGCGTCAAGCATCGCGCCCAAGCGCTGCTCGGTGTCAAACAGTGACTCTTGCGTCTTAATGATCGTATTGACGTCGTCAACATCATCCGCAAAAAGATCAAACTCTTCCATTCTGTCTCACATATTCGAACGCTAGCGTAAATTCGAGCCTATTTGATCTAAGTTAAGAAACTCCAATCAAATAGCTAAAATGTTAATCAAGCGGCGATATGTGGATAAATCAATTTCCCCAGTTTCATTTAACGTTTCTTATCAGACCATTAGGCAGCAAAATACTGTCCATTGGCACATCATGGGGCTGTGGATAGATCGTTTTAAGTTGCTGCGCCGCACAACCCACGCCAATTCTTGTGGGTTGCTCCGCAAAGCTTGCTAGCGTGCGATCATAATAGCCACCACCATGGCCGAGGCGAAAGCCATCCAAGTCAAACCCGACCAAAGGCGCAATAACCACATTTGGAACAAAGGCTTTCGGCGCAACGGGCTGCAAGATGTTCCATATTCCGCGTTCCATTTTCGCCTCTGACGTCCAGCGCCGAAACACAAGCGGCGCGTTTTTTTGCACCACCACAGGCAGAACAATTGTCGCGCCTGCGCCCATTGCCGCTTCCATAAAGGGCCGCAAATCCAATTCGCCTTTGAAGGGCCAATAGGTTGAAATCACATGGTCTGCATTTGGCTTTATCCGCTCAAGCAATTGCGCACAGACTTTTGCAGCGTGAGAAAGCCGCTCTTGGTTGGGCATGGCTTGTCGCCACTCAAGCAGCCGCTCCCGCTGGCCCTTACGCCAAACCGCAACATCGCGTGCAGCGGCCGCATCATATTCCACCAACTCACCGTGCCAATTTTCTTTAAAGCCTTCTCTGTAGCAAGTGGGGGAGGAGGTCACGATATCACCCGCATCCCTGACAAAGGCCACGAATTTCAAGACTGGTTTTGGTCGGGGTAAACGATCGCTCATTCGCCCAAGCCGCCAAGCGAGTTTGCACCACTTCGTCTGAAAACTCTGAAACCGTGCCGCATTTCTCGCATATCGCAAATGCCACCAATCCGGTAGAGGCATGGCAGTTCGGCTGGGCACAAGCCACAAACGAATTCAAGCTTTCAAGCCGATGCACCAAATCTGCTTCTTGCAACTTTTCAAGCGCGCGATAAATCTGCAATGGCGCTTTTAGCCCTTGGTCGCGCAATTGATCCAACAAATCATAAGCGCTCATTGGCCCCTGAGCTTTTGTAAGTTTATCAAACACCATACTCTGGTTTTTGGTGAGTTTTAAGTCTTGTGCCATCTAACCCGCCTTTCTTTTCTTGCGCCAAACTAGGGCAATTGGACTAAGGCTGATTAAGAAAACAATCAAAGCCGCCACAACAATGGAGGGGCCTGAAGGGGTGTCATAAGCAAGGCTCATATTGAGGCCGCCGACCACCGAAAGCACCCCAATAATCGACGCAATGACCACCATTTGCTCAGGACTTGCAGACAAACGTCGCGCCGCCGCTGCTGGAATAATCAACAAAGCGGTAATCAGCAAAATACCAACAATCTTCATTGCCACCGCAATCAATATCGCCAAAAAAACCATGAGCAAAATCCGCGCACGCTGCGGATGCATGCCCTCAGCTTGCGCCAATTCAACATTCACGGTGGCAGCAATCAAAGGCCGCCACGCCCACGCAATGCCAACTAAAATCAGCGCGCCAAAACCGTAAATCAACGCGATATCTGCTTTGGACACAGCCAAAATGTCACCGAACAACAATTCCATCAAATCAATCCGCACCCAACTCATGAACCCTACCAACACCAACCCTAAAGCAAGGGTTGAATGCGATAGGATGCCAAGCAACGCATCGGATGAAAATACACCGCGTTTTTCCAAAACCAACAGTGCCCCACTAACCAACAAGGCGGCGGCCACCACACCCACCATCATATTGATGTTTAGCAACAAGCTGATCGCGACGCCCAACAGGGCTGAATGCGCCATCGTGTCGCCGAAATAGGCCATGCGCCGCCAGACAACAAACGCGCCTAATGGTCCTGTGACTAAGGCAAAGCCAATGCCAGCCACCATCGCCCGCACGAAAAAGTCATCAAGCATGGTCATGCTCCTTGTGGCTGTGCGCATGATCACCATCCGTGTGCTCACAATCATCACAGATCGTGCCATCCGCATGTTGCACGCGCCCGTCAGGTAAATGCGTGTGATCATGTTTGTGATCATAAAATGCCAAGGCATCAGAAGCTCGAGCCCCGAACAAACGCTTGTATTCGTCGCTCGCCGCCACCGATTTTGGTGCGCCGCGACAACAAACATGCCCGTTCATACAGATCACTGTGTCGGTTGCAGCCATCACCACATGCAAATCGTGTGAAATCAACAACACGCCACACCCATGATGGTCGCGCATGTGTTGGATCAATTCATAAAGCGCCACTTCCCCTTGAAAATCGACACCTTGCACTGGCTCATCCAACACCAACAAATCCGGGGCACGCAACATTGCGCGCGCCAATTGCGCCCGTTGAAACTCACCGCCTGACAATTGGCTCACTTCCGCATCGCCAAGATGGGCAATGCCCACTTGATTCAGTGCCAACTCAATTTCTGCTTTGGAATGTTTGGCGGTCAAATTCATCAAGCGATTGACGCTCAAGGGCAATGTCCAATCCAAATTGAATTTTTGCGGCACATAGCTGACCACTAAATTATCGGCTCGTTTCACTTGCCCCTCTGTTGGCGACAAAACACCAAGCGCGCATTTAACGCTGGTTGATTTGCCCGAACCGTTTGGCCCGATCAGGGTAACGATTTCGCCACGGCGCACATCAAAGTCGACCCCACGCACCAGCCACTTGCCGTCGCGTTCCACGCCAACATTCTTTAGGGATACAAGCAGATCTTTGTCGGCCACCCGCGGGCACCTCTCTTATATGGACGCCGCGTCGCCTTGCGAAAAGAAAAGGCAATTTGGTGTGATTTTTCCTATTGTCACTCTCTATGCCATACGTTATATCATAACACAATAATGTAATAGTATAACATATCGCGTCTATATGGAGTTCACATGCGCCCCTTCTCAACGCTTGCAATTGCAAGTCTTTTTGCCTTTTCCGGTCAAACTGCCTTTGCCGACAAATTGAACGTGGTCACGTCCATTCGCCCAATTGAATCGCTGGTAAAATCAATTGGCAAGGATTTGACAAGCGTCACCACTTTGGTGCCGGCAAACGGATCGCCGCACAATTATGCGCTTAAACCTTCCGACGCGAAAAACCTGCAAAATGCTGATGTAATCTTTTGGATCGACGAGCATTTCGAGGGCTTCTTGGAAAAAGCCATCAACACACTGCCTCAACATGCAACCGCCGTTGCGCTGGCAGAGCAAGATGGCATTCAAGTTCTTGAGACCCGTGAAATCGACCTAAACGACGACCATCAGGATGAACATGCCCATGAAGATGGTCACGACGAACATGAGGGCCACGAACATGGCGCACATGATCTCCACATTTGGCTGGACCCGGAAAATGCAAAAGTGATGAGCAACATCATCGCGCAAACACTAAGCGATCAAGACCCCGCAAATAAAGCCGCTTATCAACAAAACGCCGCAGAATTGATCGCGAAGCTAGATGTTTTGATTGCTTCAACAACGATCCAACTGGCCCCAGTGCAAAATAAGAGCTTCGTTACTTTCCACGACGCCTATCAATATTTCGAAAATCGTTTCGAGCTAAAAAATGTCGGCGTCGTGAGCCTTAATCCAGAAACAAAACCTGGTGCAAAACGATTGCAAGACCTTAAAACCGCTTTGGCTGAAAACAACATCGCCTGTGTTTTCTCAGAACCACAATTTGACGAAAAACTGGTCACCCTAGCTGTGGACGGCACCAATGTGCGCGCAGCTGAACTTGATCCCTTGGGCGCTCATTTGAACAGCGGCACAGCGCTCTATTTCGACCTGATCGAGCAACTGACCAGCAATGTGGTGAACTGCCTAAGCCCAGCCCAATAAGGCATCTTGCTTGGACCGCAATTTCACAATTGCCATGTTTTGATCTGGCATACAATTGGCGTAGGTGATCATCTCACCTTTTTTGATTGGGGCGGTGGCAACACCGCCCTCAATCAACCCGCAAGGCACTGCTTTTTGGGCCCGCGCATCAGCAGCGGTCATGGTCCAAGACCGATAACAATACTGGCCAATTGCATCGAACTTTTCACCCGCGGCCATATCCTTTTTCGCCAAGGCGCAAACCTCAGCAACCGGCACATCCAATGGCTGCATATCCACCTGCCCATAAAGCGCAACCCGCGCGCAAGACAGCGGAACCTCAAGACTTGTAAGATGGAACGGGCGGTAAAGTGTAAAATACGGCCCGCGCCCAACTTTTAAGTCGGCCATGCGTTCATGAATTCGTTCATGGGGCGCTTTCACAATCACGAAAACCCCCGGCGCAACGCCCTTACCGATTGTGTAATCAACCCGCCCCACATCTGAGAGAATGCCACCATCCCATTCAGGGATCAATATATCCTCAAGATTATCAAGCGTCGCTTGTGGCCCATGCATTCCTGGCCGATCTGGAACCAAGCCTGTGGCATTGGCCAGCGCCGCCATTTCAACCATGGTTTTTGACCCATCAACAAACTCCACCAGCATGCGCGGGTTCATGTTGCGTGCATGGGCTTCCGCTTCATAATCATCAGGCACCGCATCCACATTCAACGGATTGTTTTTCCCCTTGCCCGCAGAAACGATCGGCAAGCCCAAAGCGTTGGCAAAATCAATCAATTCCATGATAGAAGATGGCTCGTCACCTGCTCCAACCGTGTAGATCAAACCCAATTCTTTTGCGCGACGTTTCAAGAATGCGCCAACGGTCACGTCCGCTTCCACATTCATCATAATCAGGTGCTTGCCCGCCTCAAGCGCTTGCAACCCAATATCCGCGCCAACACTTGGCTTGCCCGTTGCCTCTACAATCTGGTGGATCAACTCATTATTGGCCACCAAGGCTGCGTCAGTACAAATGGCAATTTTGCCCATTTCAATGGCTTTGGTTATGGCTTTATTATTTTCGCACACAATTGCGTTGTCGCGGTCACCATAGGCGATTTCCACCGCCTTGAGCGCATTCGCTACATTACGTACCGCGACCGCACCAATTCGCAACCCACGCATCCGCGCCACTTGCATAATCAGATCGGTGCCCATTTCCCCAGCGCCGATCAACCCGATCAGCACTTCTTTGCCCGCTTCTTCAAGCCGCAACAAATCGCGGCTCAACCCGGTTAAACTTTCGGGCGGCATCTGAAAGGGATGGGATGCAGTTCGCGACATGGACATACCTCAAGTGTGCTATTTAGCGCCTTTTAACTGAGCATAGTCTGATTGGCGATAGGTCACATCAACAAATTGTAATCGGCAAACGCTTGATCTTGTCGCAACATACCGCCATTCTCAACAACACAAAGACAAAACCACGGTGAACCATATGACTACGCAGCCCCAAGACGTTATCCAATTCTGGTTCAAAGATCATGGCCCTAAAGACTGGTTTTCCGGTGGAGAAACGTTTGATAAGGCGATTGTCGAAAAATTCTCTGAAACCCACGCCGCAGCCCATAAAGGCGAGTTGTTTTGGTGGCGTACATCACCTGAAAATCGATTGGCCGAAATCATCGTATTGGACCAATTTACACGTCAGATTTATCGCAAAGACCCGCGCGCTTTTGCCTGCGATCCAATTGCCCTCACCTTGTCCCAAGAAATGGTGATCCGGGGCGACGACATGAAATTGCCCGAAGACTGGCGCACATTCGCCTATATGCCTTACATGCATTGCGAAAGCTTAGCCGTGCATGATGAAGCCGTGAAACTATTTGGTGCATTGCCCGGCGAAAACAGTCTTGAATATGAAATCAAACACCGCGACATGATCGAAAAATTTGGGCGCTACCCTTATCGCAATGCCGTATTGGGCCGCAAGAACACCAAAGAAGAAGATGCGTTCCTTTCGGGTGAGCACGATAGTTTTGGGCAATGATTGCTCAAATTGGGATTAGAAATAATTGGCATGAGCATCTCAATTTTGCCCCGTTTATTTGGTTTTGATAAAAGAACAGCTAGAGAAGCACCTCTGGCTGTTTTGTTACGCCTCTGCTAAGAGGCCTTTATGAAGCGATTTGGGGACAATATGCATAAGATTTTGGTCACGTTTTTGTTGCTGCTCCCGCTTGCGGGATGCGTAAGTGCCACTTCGCCTTTGCCTGTGGGCTTAACCGCGTCCATGGCGCGCCCTGGCGCACAATTGGACCAACAAGAAGCCATTGGCTTGATCAACCAATATCGCGCTGCCAACAATCTTCCTTTGTTGACCCTAACCCAAGAACTAACCGATACCGCCGCGACCGCTGCCGCACGATATGCACAAGATGGCAACAACAATGGCGCAGCCGCTCTTGTCGCCGAGCGCACAAATGGTTCAGCCTTGTTCAGCGCGGGTTATACAAATTTTGCCGAAACATTCTCAGGTTGGCGCGGATCAAACCGAGACGCGAAAACTTTGCTGACGCCAAACGCAACAAAAGCGGGCATTGCCGTTAATTACAACGCCAACTCAAGCTATGGTGCCCATTGGGTATTCATCGCCTCCGAGTAAATTCATGCAAATCGATACCATTGGCCTGAACTGCCCCCTGCCCGTCATCAAAGCGGAAAAAGCTCTTAGCACCATGCAAAAGGGCGACATTTTGGTGGTCTTGGCCAGCGACCCGCTGGCCGCAATCGACATTCCAAATATGTGCAATAAGGCAGGTCATCGGCTCTTGGCCAACACGCAAAACGATGATGTTTTGCGCTTCGAAATAGAAAAAGCCTGACCAAACGAATAGACGCCCGAAATCGGGCGGACAGCCAAATCAATTTGCGCTAGTTTGCCCACATGCTTATTCAACTTCCACATGACGATCAATTGTACCAAGCACTGCTTGACCGCGACCAGTCCTTTGATGGTCGGGTTTATGTTGGCGTGTCCTCAACCGGTATATTTTGTCGCTTGACCTGCCCAGCCCGCAAACCAAAGCGGCAAAACTGCACCTTTTATCCCGACGTGGCGAACGCCATTGAAGCGGGATATCGGCCCTGCAAACGCTGCAAACCATTGGCCCCCGAGGCCGATGGTGACATCACCATTCAAACCCTGACCAAAGCGCTCCAAGAGGATACTTCTCACAGATGGAGTGAAGAAGGCATTGCCCGAATGGGGTTTGACCCCTCCACTGTGCGGCGCGCGTTCAAACGCCAATTTGGCATCACCTTCTTGGAAATGGCCCGCCTAAGCCGTATGCGGGATGGGTTCACTACTCTGGCCGAAGGCGGCAAAGTTATCAATGCACAGCTAGATGCTGGCTACTCTTCCCCAAGCGCCTTTCGCACCCGTTTTGCCAAGCTATTGGGCCTAGCACCAGGCAAGCTAGCCAAAGACGCGATGCTCAAAGCGGACTGGATCGACACCCCTTTAGGGGCCATGATTGCCGTCAGCGATAAAAATGCCCTGCATCTGCTCGAGTTTGCAGACCGCAAAGCGCTGCCAGCAGAGCTTAAAAAACTCATGAAAACCGTAAAGGGCGATATAGGGATAGGCCGCACCGCACCAACCGTTCAGGTCGAAGAAGAACTCAAAGCGTTTTTTGAAGGACATTCAGACCAATTCAAAGTGCCGTTGGTCTTGCATGGTTCTGACTTTACAAAAAATGTTTGGGATGCCCTGCGCACCATCCCAGCTGGCCAAACCAAAAGCTATTCTGAGTTGGCAAGGCAAATTGGCAAACCTTCAGCCAGCCGCGCCGTGGCCCGTGCAAATGGCGCCAATCAAATCGCCATCCTCATCCCCTGCCATCGGATCATTGGCGCAGATGGTTCACTCACCGGATATGGTGGCGGCCTATGGCGCAAACAAAAGCTTATTGAGTTGGAGCGACAATATCTAAGCTAGCAGGCACTAAATGTACTTCGCACCAACCATTTGCCAATGGTGCTAGCTAAGTGTTCATCGCCTATGAGGTCGATCCTATTGTCGTCAATTTCTTTTTCCAAACGAGAAAACCCCAGCCAAGCTGAGGTCATTGCCTTGAGTTCTGCGCTCACAAATAGGTCGACATTAAACCCTGGATCGTTCCAGCAGATGTCCACGTCGCACCCCGGCTTTGCGATCAACCAATAATTTGACTGCTCATCCCTTAGCTCTGGAAACATGAATTGAATAGTTGTTTTTTGTTGCATCGGCAGTGCGTGCCTATCCACTTTGCGGCGAATGTTCCACATCAATAAACGAGCATCCAAATGCTCCAGCGTAACTTCTGTATCAACATTACGGTGCGCCCATTGGCCTAATGCATGAACAATTGGCCCCAGCTCGTTCCCCATTGGTGTGATTTTGTAGGTCACAGCGCCGGTCTCAGTATTTTCGCGGCGGGTAATCAAATCGCGCGCTTCCATCTCTTTGAGCCGTTTGGAGAGTAATGTCGGTGACATACGGGGCACACCACGTCGAATCTCATTGAACCGCATTGAGCCTGACCACATTTCACACATGATCAAAAGCGTCCATCGCGGTTCCAATATCTCACATGCCATCGCGATAGGACAAAATTGGTTGTAGCTATTTTGGGCCATTACACCCTCCCTCACCGCCTGAGTATGGCGAGCGCTTATAGTCAGGTCTAGTACAGATAAAGTAGCGCTATTGCTCCAGTTTCTACACTAGGGGCCGAAAGAGGTGTTGGCATACCGTCGTCCCCTAACCTAATGGAGGAACTTATGCCACTCATCGACATCAATGTAATTGAAGGGGTTTTCACCCCTGAACAAAAACAATCTCTTATCACCGACGTCACAAACGCTGTGGTGGCGATTGAAGGAGAAAACCTGCGTGGCGTCACCTGGGTACGCATTCTGGAAGTCAAAAGTGGCGACTGGGCGATTGGCGGCCAACGGCTTCAATCTGGCGATGTCAAGGATATGGCGCGCGGCTGATCATAAAAAAATCGGCTTGGCTCACGGCCGCAAAAAAAGCGGTCGTGGACGCGGCAGGGCAATGGTTGCCACCTTCGGCACAAAATCATAAGCGGGACGTTTGCGCGGCAAATCAACGTTCACCAGTTTGCCCAACGTTTGAATGCGCACACGTTTGGGCTCAACCACATCCCCAAGATAGGTCGGCTGCCCCTCAAGCCCAAACGGAAACGTAGCTTCACGCCCGTCTACATAGGCTTTGGCTTCCTTGCCACAAATCCTGTCACGCATATCTATGGGGGCACTCGCCAAATTGGCCAATCTGGTCACCGATTTGCCCGTACCGCCATAGCGATTGTCAAAACCGCGTTCGAGCAACAAAGCGGTCAATTCACCGCGCTCTCGTGCAGAAGATGCGCCCAAAACAACAGCCATCAATTTGCGTCCTCGCCGCTCAGCGGTCGCGACAATATTCAAGCCCGACGCGCACACATAACCGGTTTTCATGCCGGTGGTGCCACGAAACTTGGTCAGCAGAATATTAAACGACGCAAGTTTTGTATTACCAAACTCCACAGTGCGGGTATCAAACAAGCCATCATATTGAGGGTAGCGATTGCGGATCACCACCGAAAGAATCGCAAGATCGCGCGCACTGGTGACCTGATCCGGTTCATGCAGGCCGTTTGGATTGACAAAGAACGTATTGCTTAAGCCCAAATTACGCGCATGCGCATTCATGAGCGCAACAAACTTGCTTTCGTCGCCACCCACCGTTTCGGCAACAGCAATAGCAATATCATTTGCCGATTTTACAATCAGCAAATAAAGCGCGTCTTCCAACGTCACGGCAGTACCAACCGGAAGCCCCATTTTACTGGGCGGAGCCTTAAGCGCATTTGCCGACGTGATCACTGGAGTGTCCAAACTTACCTGCCCAGATGCAATCGCTTCAAATGCGACGTAGGCAGTCATCAGCTTGGTCAAGGATGCGGGGTGCCACGCAACGCCTGCATCCTCTTCAAAGAGCACCTCACCGCTCTGCATATCTATCAGCAATTGCGGAATGGCCATACCCGGCACACAACTTGCCAACACCACAACACAAACGGCAAAAATTTGACGCAAAATCCGCATCACAACCCAACTTTGAAATAATCCCGAGCCAACTTGTAGCCACAGGATAACCCTGATGCAAATGCAATAAGGCAAACTGATGGCCAAATCTATTCCGAAGGACTAAGGCCCAACGTAATGAGATGAAATTCACCCTCTTCAGACATGTCCAAGCCAGCTGTATAATCCGCAACCAAATCATCAATGCGCTCAGTTAGCGCTTTTATCTGCGCTTGGGTAAGCGGCACCGTGAATTGCAACGCCAATGCGTTGCGTTGCTCCGTCCCCAATTGCGCTCGTCCATCCAGCAAAGAACGGCGCAACGCGCGCTCAGCCTGTCTGTACCCAGCCCCCGCATTGTCAGCGATTGCTGCCAAGTATGCCGGGTCGCGATTGTTTGGATCTGTAGCCAATAAATGTGAGACAGGGCGATAGAGCTTTTCAAGACGTGCACCCGAGCGACGCTCACCAGATTCTAAAACCAAGCCAACGATCAATAGTTTTTCCATGTGATGGTAAAGCGAATGCGGTGATTTGCCGATGCTGTTTGCGATCTGTTTGATCGACCCTTCACCCAAGCCAAGCAATCCCTGAAACACCGCGCGACTGGCTGGCGCACCCAAGGCATGCAATTGTTCGGGCGTCGTCAAAATAAATTCTTGCGCGGCATCTTGAAGATCTTCAATTTTCATATTAAATATATCTCACAATTTTTAATATAATGAAAGCACGCCCCCAATGTTTCCCCATACTTCACCCCTAAACCGTATTGCGGTTGCCGCCTTACTCTCAATAACGAGTTTTTCCATGACCATTCCACAAGCCCAAGCCCAGCAAGTGAATATCCAATCAAACATTCAAATACTCTTAGCGCAAAGACTACCTGAGATTCTAGGGTCGGCTTCCCAAATCGGAAATGCAGGCATTGTGCTGCACAATGGGGAGATCATTGCACAAAGCCAAAGTGGCTTGCGGAAAAAGGGGACCACCGACAAAATTCAGGCAAATGACAAATGGCATATTGGCTCAATCACAAAGTCCATGACCGCCACCATGATCGGCCGCCTAGTGGACAAGGGGTTATTGGATTTTGACGCGACAATTGGGGACCTACTGCCCAACCAAAAATCACAAATCGATGCCGCATGGCATTCCGTAAAAATTATTGAACTGCTCCAACACACATCAGGCGCTAAAGCCAATTTCAACATTCCAACGATACTCAATAATCGTTTCGCCGATAAAACGGCATTGTTGCAGGCACGAGAAAAAGCGGTATTGGGCGCACTCAGCAAACCACCTCAGAATGAGCCAAACACAAACTTTACCTACTCAAATATTGGTTACACCATCGCCGCCTACATCACCGAACAAATCACCAACAAAAGCTGGGAAACGCTGATGCAAGAGGAGTTGTTTGCCCCTCTTCAACTTTCAAGCGCAGGCTTTGGCGCACCAAAGGGCGAGCAACCTTGGGGCCACGCAACAAAACTCTTTGTTTTCACCAGCCCGATTAACCCCGAAAACCCAGCTTCTGACAACACACCAATCATCGGTCCAGCGGGCACAGTACATATGTCGCTCACAGATTTGGCCCGCTATGGGCAAATGCATTTGGACGCCACACAAGGCGACACTTCGTTTGTGTCAGCAAAGACAGAGAGACGTTTGCATACCCCAAGCGAATTGACCAAAGACTCTCAAAGATATGCCGCCGGATGGATTAGCATCCCCCCACAAACGCCATTGGCAAATGAAGCGCTTTTCCACAATGGTTCCAACACCATGTGGTACGCTTTTCTAATCGCTGAACCTAATCATGGTCTTGTGGCAGCCTTCACCACGAACAGCAGCACAATCGCAGAATCTGAGGCCGAATTTGGCAAATTGTTCGAAGACATTTTGCTCGCCATAAAATGAGCGGACAGGTGAAAACACAAATGGGGCGGAGATGTTCCCACATCCCCGCCCACAAATAATCAATCTTTGATTGTTTAAGTGTTTAAAACTCAGCCCAATCTTCGCTGATCGCAGCATTGCCCTGAGAGGCATAGCTGCGGCGCGCAG